>Ga0308172_1000374_pt1 | contig 61317 bp, 61 predicted proteins | sample PhyGR2_FD_202134 | JGI IMG/M metagenome (GOLD analysis project Ga0308172, IMG submission 202134) | Phyllosphere microbial communities from UC Gill Tract Community Farm, Albany, California, United States - DLSLSG.R2 | ecosystem: Host-associated > Plants > Phyllosphere > Unclassified | place: USA... | reverse complement strand
CTTTCTTAATAAGATTTCAGATTTTCCTTCCCCGATTTAAATTAAATCTGTTGGCGCAGAGTCAATATCGGTGAGTACATAGACGTTACTTTTAGCGAAGCATATCAGAACATTCTTGATCGGTAAACACGATCAAATATCAATAGACGATAGATATAGACTATCAATAAAAGGGATATCGATCGTTACAAACATCTTTGATATCGTTGAGTAATCCATCATTATGGTGAATTAATGACTATTGGAAGGCAGTGATATGACGAGGTTGCATGAGAAAGAACTGTCAGATATACAGTAATGATATTTTTCTTTTTTCTTCAATTTCCGTACTGCTCGAAGAAATATTCACAATACACGCTGAACTTAGAGAGCAACGTTGCCATATACTTATCATTAATAAATCTTCACTATTGGACTTACCGAAAATATACGGCCTCCTTGATAAAAGGAAGTCGTATATTGTGATTAGCAGTCCTATAATTCTAAATATATTGTGCGTGGGCGGTCTGCTAAAGTTAAATAAATTTATCAATATCGCAGCACCACTCCTTAATATTAAACAAGCGTTGATACAGTCCTTACAAGAAAATTATCAGCGTCATTCATTTCTGGAACAGGCTGAGGAGATATGTTTAAGCCGTCGAGAACGGATAATTTTTGCATATTTGTCTAAAGGAAAAAGCCCTACGCTCATTGCCAGAATAACAGGGCTGAGCGTAAAAACGATAAGCGCACAAAAAAGAAGTATCATGAAAAAACTGTCAGTTACGACCGATCAGCAATTTCTTATCAAATCTCAGATGATGAATTTGATGGCACAATAGTCTGTATTTGGAGTGAAAAGCGATAAACTGATAAGTTCCTATCGCAAATAAAACTCGGACTTAGCGGGCGATGTTAAAGGCGTTTTAATTTATCTATATAGCCACATTTTTATCAAAAAATTATCGACGAATGCTCTCAGTTTATCCGCATATCTAAAGATAATATAAATCCTTCGCCGGTTAACTTAGTCTTTTTAACATTCGCAGTACGTTTATCTTCACTACGCTAAAACGCTTACCTGATAGTCTCTAATATCGGGTAGATACCCCGTTCTAGGGATGGCTGAAAGTCGATTCTCCTATCAGCAACCAACCGTTAGAGTAATTTCTGGTACTCGCGGTAATAGTCCATGCGTCGAATCACGATAGTACCGTGTTCTTCATGAGTGGCAATGAAGTTGGGAAATTGGCTGTTCTCAGTCTCCTCTATATGAACGTTACACCCATGCTGTTTAAACCATACCTGCATTGAGCAACATTGCACTTCCATCATGATGAGCTTTAACGAATCCCACGCAGTGCGGGGTTCGGGATTTTTTATCACAAAAAAATAACGGGCGGCAAAGCGCATTAGGTTTTTTCTTAATGTGTACATATGCATACCTTGTCGTCCTTCATTCTCTATAAAGGTGAAGCTAGATGTATGGGCTGACAATCGACATTATTTCGACGTGCAATCAGCGCAAATATTGACCTACAATAGAGCCGTGGATTGCCCAACAGCAACACATTCTCCCCTATGGTGAATGACAACATATCACTTTTACCATGCCTCATTTACTCTGGCCCTTTTTGAACAATCATTAACCATTGCTTAATGCGTTATTCCGAACAACCACGCGCGCGGTGTATACCTATGGTCAACAAATCAACCAGTATTCTCATATGCATATCTCTGTGACCAGCGGTGGACTTGCTATTAAACATGAGGTCTAGATTGCTCACGTCTGTGACCAGTCCTGAGATAAATACAAAAACTAGATAAATTGACTCAGGCTGGCGCAACAAACCCCATTATCGCCCTGAACAGGGTCGACTTTCCGGCTCCGTTCATACCGATAAGCCCGCAGATAGTGGGCTTACTGAGTTCAAAACTGACCTCTGATAGACCAATATTGCCACCGCGGTAAGAAACGCTTAGATCCGCTACGCTAACAGCCGCAGAAATTGAATGACGGCCGCGATTATCATTAATTGCTGACATTGAATGCCTTCAGGATAGTTTTAGCATTGTAATCAAGAAGCTTAATGTAGATAGGGGCCGGACCTTCATCAGCGGTCAGGCTGTCAACAAACAGTGTTCCACCAAATTTCGCGCCAGTTTCAGAAGCCACCTGCTTCATGGCTTTATCATTAACCTTACTTTCACAAAACACGGCGGGTATATGGTTTTTACGTACCTGGTCGATAACGCGGCGTACTTGCTGTGGCGTGCCTTCCTCGTCAGCATTGACGCCCCACAGATACAGTTCATTGAGATGATAGTTGCGTGTCAGGTAGGAAAACGCACCTTCGCAGGAAACCAGCGTGCGCTCGTTTGCCGGAATTTTGGCGAGCATGGTGGAAATAGGCGTATTCAGGGCTTCCAATTGTTTCACGTACTCTGCCGCGTTGCGGTCATAAGTGGCTGCATTCTCTGGGTCAATCTTATGCAGCGCTTTGCGTATATTTTCAACGTATATCACCGCGTTTGCTGGTGACATCCAAGAGTGTGGGTTAGGCTTGCCTGAATACTCGCCGTCCTTAATCATCATGGGATTAATGTCATCAGATACGACGATGCTTGGCACGTCATGAACGCCCTGGAAAAATTTATCGAACCACCGCTCTAGGCCAAATCCATTACGCAGAAGCAGATCGGCGGACTGCGCTTTTACAATGTCCAGCGGCGTAGGCTGGTAATCATGAATTTCCGCACCGGGTTTGGTGATAGACTCTACAATGGCTTTATCCCCCGCCACGTTCTGCGCGATATCCTGCAGGATAGTGAATGTGGTCAGGATCCTTTTAGGCTTTGCCTCCTGTGCCATAGCCGGGATGGACGTCATTATGTAAGAGGCTACTGCCACAAAAGTAATCATAAACGTCTGGCTTTGTTCAGCATTTACATTTCCTTAATTGATGAAAAAGTAACACGTGCGTCTAATTCCATATGTTATATCATTAGATGTAATAAATGATAATGAAAATCATTTACACCGCTTCTGCTAAATTCTTCTGATGCGACGTTTGTCTGTTAGGCAAAGGAGTAATGTCATCATGGTGAGTAGTCATATCAAATTGAAACATGCATTATCCGTATGATTTTATTATCAAATAAATTTCTATCGGAAAGATGTAAACTGATATCTGCGAGTGGGGTTTTGAAATCGTTTTTCGTTTTTAAATAGATGGTGCCGTGGTACCTCACTACCTTGATCACCGCACGGTGAAACATCAACGACAACCCCTAAGCCAGCAAGAGATAACCAAACGCGATTTCAGTTACATGCCAGCACGGCGCTTTAAGATGCTGCATTACTTCGGCTTTCTGGCCTATGCCTATCGAAAGCGGAGAAAGCGAGCGCTGAAAGTTTACAATGCTCCGGAAATGACCATGCGAAAAAACCGGATGAACTGGGACACGCTGCGCTGATAACAGATTTTGTGGGTACAGATCTGCACAAATGCGTACTGTGCAAGACAAATCCCGCGTTGTCGGAGCACGCCACGAAATTATTGTTGGAAAAGCTACATGAAATGGAGGAAAAGCGATGGCTTCGGATTTCTACTCTGTCTCAGAGCGCCTGAATAAGGATTTCAGATGAAAAACACGGCAAAGCTGGCATCTTTATATAACCCCGCGAATGACGCCGCCATACGTGGATATTTTTGGCGACATTCACGGTCAGGCGATTTAACCTACTGAATATCAATGTCTTATTGCTACCGATAGTTAATTTTTAGGGCCAATAGTAAAACCTTTCTCTTGCATGCACTGACGCCATGCTGAACCAGGAACTCCATTATCCAAACCGTCAGATTCGACATATGGTAGTTCCTCTATCAAGCGCGTTTTTTCAGTTGAGCCTCCGACTTGGACATAGAGAGAATCGATTTTTCTGAGTGCTTTGAGAGTAGTGTTTCCATTTTTTTCTAATGAAGCTGAGTGAATAGATGCCGTGCATGAATTCGCTGCTGATTCGAGGGGGATGTTAGTTGGTTTGTTACTAGAACACCCAGCAAGGGTTATAATTGCAGAAACAATTATGAATAACAGTCCTGATTTATTCATGCTATTCTTCCTAGATAACTAAGCGCACATTTAAGGTTATCGATTTCCAATTGGAGTTCTAATCATGTAGCCATACTTCGAGTGCTACTTATTGAGTGCTTTTAGTCAATTGCGGGCACTGTGAAGACCATTTTACAAATTTGGCATTGTAGACCGAATCATCGTCGCTGACGAACGAGACTTCACCTTCTTTAGCTCCTTCCTTCAGCGTTCCCAGCAGATCTGCTTGCACCGTACGCTCATCAAACTCCTTGCCTTTATCATCAAATGCTTTATAGCAGCCGACAAAACCCGTTAATTCAATAGGCTGTTTAATTTTTGTATATACAACAACCTTGAACGTTTTTTCGTATTTCGGTTGTCCTTCAACTACCACCGTTCCTTCGGTGGAAGGAGTCGCCTGAATAATCAATTTACTATGCAAGTCTTCAGCCGCTGTTGAAGAAAATGAGGGTAGAACAAGTAAAGAAAGAAGAAATGTACATACTTTTTTCATTGAAAATCTCCTTCTATAAGACATTAATTATTTATTCTGCAACCATATTACGTACTATAATCTAATATGGAACTTAATGATTATTAAGTTCTAAAAAGTAATCAATGACAATTAGTCCCCCGCTTGTGACATAGCCTTATGGGATATTTCTTTATCTCACTAAATATCTTATAAAACAATTATTTAGTGAGATATCATCCGGCACCGTAATCCAAAAGTACGCATCTATTTTGAAGATTCACTTACTTCAGGCGGCTTATCAAGCACGATTTTCTTCCCAGAAACGGCGACTTTTTTAGTATCCTTGGTGAATCCGACCACATTCCCCTTTTGTCCATCCGCAACAGTGCAGTCAGCATGCCCCAAAAATATCCCCCCCTTTTTAATGGTGAGGGATTGATATGAGATAGTCCCATTGATAAAGCCATTTTCCGCAATCTCTAGCGCATCACTCACGCATTGACCTTCAACACAGCCATCGACAATGAGCGTCCTACACTCAATATTTCCTTCTACTCGGCCTCCTTGAGCCACCTTAATTATCCCTTCCTCTGTATGGATATTGCCCTTCAGCGTACCGTGAATATGTATAAACTCCCCCGACATAATATTGCCTTCAATGCAAACGCCTGTGGCAATAACTGTCGCATCAAGCTTCGACGGTATTGTCTTTGTTTCATCCGTAGAGCCAGCTAAAGGCTGAGTTTCAGGTATTTTGGAAACGTCTTGATGAGACGCTGTTGCTTTACTTTTTTTAAACATATTGTTAACCCGTATTTGCCATATGTAAGTAATAAATCCCGTGAGGGATAATGCAGCCAATAGACATGCCACATAGGGTATGTTGAAGCACCAGTTTATCAATGCAAAAAACCAAAAAAGGAAGGAAACGTTAATCAATATATTGTTTTTTTGCATAAGACAAAAATGTCGCCTTCTTAAGTGAAATATGTGCTTTGATCATTATTTAAATGAAACAAAACAGACATCGCGTTTTTAATGTCATCGCTTACTTATGATGTTTTTTACACAAAATGGCGATAAATTAAAACCTCTTTCGACCCTTTCAGTTTGAGGAGCACGCGATGAAATCTACCCATGATATTCCAGAAATTTATCGCACAGATATTCCTTACATCACTAAATGCGCTATCGTCAAACAACTCTGCCTAGCGCAGGCTGCCTATGCAGGAGTATCAGGCCAATACTTTCGTGCCGAGCTTATCAGAAAGTTGCATGTCGATTTTGAGGCGCTTACGCACAATCCTGTAGGGCTACTACTTTTGTATGAATACCTCTATGCGCAGCGACCTCGCGCTTGCATGATACAGAATTAATTCAGACAAGATGTGCGTGAAAGCCTCTTGCCATTGACCTTATAGAAAGAACATACTTCCTCTTGTTTGTTCTTGAGTCAATCGTCTTAGCCCTGTTCCCCTGCAGGGCTTTTTTTATGCCCATGGGGCATGGAGGCGCCAGCCGTTGTTGAATATGACATTAACGTTAAATGGCGCCGGTAACGCGGCGAAGCCGCCCTGCTTTGATAGGTTTCACCAATCCCCCTCCCATCCCTGCTAAGCCAACCCCACTAAAAGCGGCGTAGAAGTTTCATTATGCGGTCGGAGTGGCCACGATAAGGCTTTGCCGCAGTCGGGGTGTATCTCCGCGTTAGCGGGTCGTAGAGCCGCTTACGAGCATGTATCTGAAACAACCCGCTACATCACTTACAGCAACACAAATCCTCTAGTTACAACATCCACTTCTAAAGCGACTCATTTCCGGCCCAAAGGGCCGGGGGCGAGCCGCTTTGCAGTGGGAGAGGTTTCGCTCAGGGGTTGCCGCTGTGCACGGATTGGGGTGTGGATGTCGAGAGTGTTGTAACTAAAGTGATTTGTACGGGGCCCGTCGCAAAGCGATGGGAGGAACTAAAGATTGTTTCGAACCGGCGCGGACTTTAGTCCGCTGCAAGGGCGGACATTATCAGGAACCTGTCCATAGGTCAGGTGACGAATAGGTTATTTTTTTATAAGAAGAATAAAGAAGGTATTTAAAAGAAGTACTGAGTAGTTGTTTAAAGGGAACCACGCACTTTGAAAAGCCTTCGGCTAGCGCTCTGTAAATATATCGGTTGTAACCTTATGGAAAAATCCCTTGCACTTAATGGTGGATAACGTAATTAGGCAAACTTCGGAGGCAACGATAAGGTGTTTTTGGGCAAATTTGGCGAAGATTCAGGGGGGAATATCAGAAAATAAGACGCTGCTTTGGTCGAATAATCATCAGCGGCAGGCTGTAGACGTGCGAAATCCTCCGGCGTCGACCGGATTTTTGGGAAATCAGGGGTTAGGTGGGGAGAGTGGTCAACCGCGTGTAGTTGTTACCGCGCGACATCAGCATGCGCTCTTTCACTCGACGCGCCAGTTCCCGTTTCAAGGCATCAAGGCCGCCGACAAAGCGCCCACTGGCGTATTCACGCGTCAACTGTTGTTTCACCCGGGTCTCTATATCCTTTCGGGTTCTATCCGCGTCACGTCGAGCACGGGCGCGCTTTAGTCCGTGCTGTTTACGCTCAGACTGATAGCTGCGGAAGCGCTCGCGCACAAACCGCCAAGCCTTCGCTATTAGCTCGTCCATCTCCAGCGGCTTCAGTTTCTGCTTCTGACGCTGCAGGTTTTCCCATTCAACACGACTGCGCCGCGCGGCCACCACGGCCACGTCAGAGACGTCGAGCGTGGAGAACAATGCAGGTGTGAAGGTGATATCAGTCGGAATATTGCAGCCAATCGTTGGGTCATACTCGGTCTGGTAAGTAATCAGGCCCAATTCCGCCATAAATTTCAGCGCTCGCGTGGCGCGTGTGATAGACAAATTGCCACTCTTTGACTCTGTAGCCAGACCGCATTCGATGGCCAAATTGGTAATCGAACGCTGTACACGGTTAGCCAGTGGATCATAGTGGAAGCACAGCCCCTGAAGTAACGTATCGATGGCGCGCCGGCGCAGCAAAGGAGGCATGCGGTGACGCGTCCCCATAGAACGAGCAAAGGCGACATGCATGGAAAAATCAAAACGGGACGTAAAGCCTTCGGCTTTTGCCATTAACTTACGGCAGAACGGCAGGGTCTTTTTACCCTCACGCGGAGTGAACTCCGGATTTGGATTTTTAACCTGTCGGTAATGGGTGAACAGGGACTGAGTGTCAGCCACATCTTCCTGCGCTTATGTTGCACAGGAGGAGTAAACACGAGAGGTATTGAAATTCTCGAAGCATAAAACTATACTCCCTGCATAGAGCAACGCTTCTATGCAGTTTAAGTGGGCCCCGTTAATCTTTTCGCTCCGCCAAGAATGAAGAAGATTATCGGGGTTTTTGCTTTTTAGATTCAGTCAAACACGCTCAACCAAATCTATTCCTTGCCACCTTGCGGCGTGGCCAACCAAAATTCGTAAACGATCAGTAATCTAGCACTCAATCATAAAACAAGCAATAATTGTGACATGTCACAACTATTTCCTGCGTTCCTCTTCGCGTTCTATCAGAACTTCAATCATTTCTGCCTGCGTCAGGCCATACTCATCACAAAACTCATCCAGCTTGTCTTTGTGAGTGTTACGGATAAAAACACTGACGGATTTGTGTGTTTCTTTTTTGCGAGATACAGAACGCAATTTACGTTCTCCAACCGATAAAGGATGGCCTTTTCGATATGAACGCTTCGTTTTCGATGAGGAAGTTTCCGCATTTGTGGATTGTGACATCTCTGCCTCCTCAAGGATCTAAAAAGGATCGTTGGGAGCAAGGATACTACAAGTATCACAAATACTGCAAATCAATAGCTTACGTTGTTTTTTACAATGAAAAATTGCATCCGTGTTGGCGCACGGATCTTTAAGATTTACGGGGACTTACAGGGTGGTGAGTTGGATAGTGAAACAACTCACCTGAGGATGAGGCTATTGCTTGGTTTTTACTGTGCGTCCTAGTCGCTCAATGGCGTACTGTTGTTCACACTCTTCGACTGCGGCCACCACGTGACCCTTGATGTCATAACGCGGCATACCGACAACGGTTTGACTGAGGTACACTTTCGAACGCGTGATACTTTTCAAACAACGTTTGATCTGTTTATTCGATATCGGGTAAGCGTTAAGCTGCTTATCCGCCACCAATTTCTCGAAAGACCCAATCGCCATCAGCTTCGGGACATCGCCATCGAACAACCCCGGCCAATACGTTTTCATCTCGATGATAGCCTCATCCAAGGGGATAAGCGTTACGCCCTTCGGTGCTTTCACTTGACGTGACACCGCTACTTTTATGGCTTGTTCGACGCTTTTTGGTGGCGACACAGGCGGAGTTTCAATCTTAGGCGGCACCTTGGCAGCCAGCGCCTGCTTCTTCACCTTCCATGCCGGCGGCGTAGTGACGGTGACCACCTTCTTACGCCCTACCACGCGCGGTACCTGCAGCGTCGATGAGGTGTTGGTAGCATTTGTGCTCTCCGTTACTCCCTCCGTCGCGGCCGGATTTTTACGTTTTAGTGTTAAGGTTTTCCGTTTTTCATCACTCATTATTGGGATATTCCCTCATTGAATTAATAGCGGGACTGCCATGTTTGGCCCTGTGACCACCGGCTTTGCCAGTGTCCAAGGTAAACCTGTGCCACCTCGGGCATCTGCCACATCACCACCACGTTTTCAGAATTTGAACGCTGCGCCGCGCGCGTATAGTTAAAAGAGCCGGTTTGTACTGTGACGTCATCGATAATGGCCACTTTATCATGCATTATCTTATAGTTATCGACCGTTCTTACCTCAATCCCCGCATTCACCAGCAGGTTGATAGCCGCCACGCTCGCTCTGCCCTGGTTGGCTTTGCTATCGTACATCCACGCCCCGCCGTTTGGCTGCTATAAGCGCTTTCACGACTTCCGGTGACGTAAATGAATACCCCATCAGGTTGATAGACTGCTGAGCACTGTTGAGGGTGTTTATCACCAACTGTTGGGCACTGCCCTCGGGCGAAAACCCCACCAGTACGTCAGCACGGCATATTGTCGTTAACAGCAAGCTCGCGAGGAATACCATTGTACGTATTTTCATAGGACAACCTCAGCAAGCAGACTCAATAGCACAAGATGCCCCACGTAAAACAGCACAAAAAAATCGCGGGGCCAGAACCGCTGCATGCCCACATTAATAGCGCGAACCGATACGAGCGTCACGCCTGAGAGTATTAAGCCTGCGATAGCCGCTATGGGTGAAACCTCGATATTGAGCATCAGCACCGTGCTGCACCACAAGATGAAACACGCTGCCCGTTCAGCCAGAGATGTCGCCGCAAACAGATATCGCGCGCTGGCCAACATCATTATTCCCACCACCCCGTAGCTACTTTGGGCAAAGGGAAGCCAGAGAGTAACCAGCAATAACCCGAGCAATACCAATAGGCGGGATTTCATTTCACACCAGCGGATAGCCTGACCGGCGACCGCGAAAGCAAACAAGATATTCCCCTGCCACCACGGGAATCCGGCAAGCACATAGCCCAGCTGTGCAAAGAGCGCCCACACCCACAGGTGATTGAGGGAGGCCTGTCGCAGGGCAGGATGTCGCATCAGGTTATACGCCCATACCACGCCAAACAACGGAAAAGCGCCGCGCCCCAACCACATTATCCACGGGTGATCCAGCGCAAAAATACGGTTCACATGATCGATAACCATCAGCAGCATGGCCACGGTTTTTATCACATCGAGCTGCCCCGATGTCCATGTGACGTAGGGTGCTAGCCCTTGCCCCATAAAGTTTAAGATGTCCAGATTATCAGTACGTTTTGAATTCATTTTATACATGGTGTTATTCCCTTTATCCCAGCCCCGACGGTTGTCACGATGTTTCATCGTGGGAAATGCCGGGGCCGGCAAGCCGTAGGCGCGTCAGTCGCCACCCAACGTTTTCTCACGCTGCAGGTCGCGCACGACCTCATTGTCCAACTTCTGCAGACGTTCACGCTGTTGGTTTTCCGCCACCACTTTATTCACCGCCTCCGTTTGCACTCGGGAGTCTGGCAGTTCAGGCAGCGGCGATTTATCGGCGCGATTTCCCTCTAGTCCTTTGATGACATCGCCAACCAACGCTTTTACCTTCTCATCAGGCAAGGTCACCACAGGCTCAGGCTTGTCTGTCCTCAACATCTCTTGAGCGGTTTTTTCTGCCTGTTTCTCCAACGCCTCACGCGCAAGTTCTTCTGCACGGCGACTGTCGCCCACATCTGCCGGTGTGATGTCCACTGCCGTATCCGTTGCTGTGCCCGTTGTTACCTCCGCGACCTTATCGACCCACAGTTTGCCACCGGTCATCGCAGCAGGGTTCCACGGACGACCGTCGCCAGACAGTCTTACGACCACACCGCTATCAGGATGGCTGACGGCCAACGCCACGCCTTCGCGCATCGTGGTGGCCAGCTGGTTCTCGCCGTTGCGACTGGCTTGGAGAGCGACAAACTGCGCCTCCTCGCTGCCAAAGACACGCCCTTCGGTGCTCAGAGCATTGACGTCCAGAGACTCTCCCTGCGTCATCGGCGCAAGCCAAACGCCGGCAGACTTACCGTTTTGGTCAAAGGCGGGTAGGGCCACATGAGGCTGCGGATATTTACGCCCCGGTGCAATAAAGCGCGCCAGTGATTGACCTTCTTGCAGACCCGATTGCTTGAGGAGTGCTCGACCCACGGCCACCTCGGGCAACGGGGTAGCCTGACGCATCAATCGCTCGGCGTTGTTGACCGTGCGCTCATCGCGCGGTGCTAGCACATCGTGTGCGGTACTGCGTGCCTGGGTTTTACCCATCGCACTCACCCATCCCTCACGGTTATCGGTGTACACCTGCACATGCTGCTTAGAACGTGACAGAGCAACGTACACCGACTCAAAGCTCACCATCTGCTTGCGGCCGCCGTCGGTCCCTTCAAGTGCAATGGCAAAGGACTCACTGGCCCCCTGCGCACCGTGTGCGGTGACCGCATAGGCCAAATCGATGTGACTTTGTGCTTCATCACGATAAGGGGTGACCGTGCGCTGCTGTTGACCGTCTGTTAGCGTGACACTGTCACCGGCTATATCCGAGACCGTCCACACGCTGTTGGCAATATAGCCGCGCTCATTGTCACTTTTGGAAAAACGCATTTTGTCGCCCACACCGACCGTTATCATGTCTTGCTTGTACAGCGTCACCCCTTCACTGGCGGCTTCGCGGGGCGAGAGTAGCCGCGTATTACCGGCGTTGTCGCGCAACGTAATCAGCTCAGCCTGCTTATCAATATCGGCTATCTGATGGTAGGTATTGTCCATGAGCACACGGTCACCACGGTGTTCCTCCCACGTACTCAATCGTCGGAGTTCACCGTCACGTACGTTCGCCGTGACTAAAATCGGAATAGAGGTCTTATCGCCTAGTTCACCGGCGTTTTCACGCGCGCGATGTATCATCGCATTCACCGTGCGGCGGTCGTCGTTCAAGTGCGTCACAATCAACGTTTGTGCGCGGGCGTCAGGCGTGCGCCCCATATAATCCGCGACGATGCTCTCGTAAAGAGTCGTAGGCTTGCCCTCATCAATACGCAAACCGTCACCCGCCTTTTGGATGGCTTCTCGTATCGCATTTTCTTGCTCACGCGTAAACTCCATCACCGAGCTGTCAGGGACCCACGCCCCGGGTTGGCGCGGCACCTGAACCGGTGCCACGCTCTCCACCGTGGCCAGCGCGCCGCTGATATCACGTTCAATCATGCGATACACCGCAGGCCGAAGCGCGGGGGTCTGACGCACGATTTCCTGCATAATGGCCACATCGGCGGCGCTGCGCCTTTGCTGCAGCGTAAACGGTTGGCCTGGTGCAATCGGCTGCAGCTGGTCATGGTCTCCGCTAAAGACCGCACGTCCACCGCCTGCCGCAATCAGCGCATAGGTTTTCGCCATGTCGGTATTGCCTAGCATCGAGCTTTCATCCACTACAAACACCGTATTGCGAAAATCGGGTGTTTCACCCTGCCGCTGTTGCTGGGCGGTGTCATGGAGGAAAGAGGCCAGCGTTTGCGCATCCAGCCCCGCGCTACGCATCTCGCCTACCGCGCGATGGGTAGGACCTAGCCCGATTACCTTCGGACGATGTCCTTCAGACAGAGTATTGATGGCTTGCATCACCGCACAAAACTGGGCGGTTTTCCCCACGCCGGCATACCCTTGTACCGCCACAAAACGGTCGGGCGTTTCAAGAATCATGCGCGTCGCCGCCTGCTGACCCGTTGTCAGCCCGGCCAAGAGACTCTCGGGGACGTCACTCATCAGCGGCGTGACCGCCTCTTTCCCCTCGGCAATATGGCGAATAATACTTTTCTCAGCCTCAAAGGACGCCCGCGAGACCAGCAAATCATTGCCGTGCCCCTGAGCGATATCGACCGCAATCAACGCCCCTGATTTGACCTGCTCTCGAACTTCTTGCTCAATCACCGGTAGCGAGAGCTTATCGTTGCTAAACTCCTGCGCCGCTGCCAGCAGAGAGACGCGCGAAAACGCCAGCTTTTGGTTTTCAAGCGAAGGAATAGCCAAATGAATAGCCTGCTGTACCGGCGTATTGAGCGCCGTTTTCTGATGCAAAAGCGCATCATCAAGAACCGACTCACCCGCCACGGTTTTTATCTGCTGCGTCACAACCTTAAACGCCGGATGACGTGTGAGTTTTTCAGCTGTTTTTTCTGGGCTTTGCGCCGAGTACATCTGTATCTGTGCGCCGCTGCGTGACAGCTGGTTTAAGGTCATCTTATCGAGGTCGCGGTTGCTCGCGGCCACAAAGACCGTGGCCTCATCACTGACCGAGCGGCCAAGTCCTTCAACCCACGCATGTCCCACCTTTATGGCAGAGAACGGCGAATTGCCCACGGGTAGTGGCTGAGCGACTCCTTTCCCATTACGTACCACGGCTATCTTGCCCTCGGCATGACTGACCACGTTGAGCTCATCACCGGCGCGCAGTTTGTGCTCTGGCATTTTCCCCAGCACGTTCAGTTTTTCCCCCACGGCAACCGGCAGCTGTTCTGAGCGATACAATGACCACTGGCTATTTAACGCCGACAGTTTTATCTGTTGGCTTTCCCCGGCCTCATTGCGCAGCGTCAACGAGTGCGTTTTGCCCGTGACGCGTTCAATCACAAAGCGCTCATGGGTTTTGGTTTCACCGTCCCACTTCTCCATCACCATCCCCTCACGGTAATGGTCGCGTACAGTGCGACTCTTACTGTCGACCCATACCGGTACCAATGTCGGCACGGTGATGTCCTGCTGTGACAACACGCCCTGAGTCTTCAGCTCGGCACGCACGGTATCCGTCAAAATATCTTGTTCGCGCACGCCCGACGTTTGCACCACGCCTTTTCCCCCCGCTTGAAGGTGCGCCACGTAGTCGTGGGCCAACTGGGCATAGCGCTGGTTTTTATCCGCCTCATTCACAACCACTGCATCTATCTGCTTTCCGCCCTGATAACGGTAGTCGTTCACGCCAGCATCACGTAAAACACTGAGCGCACTTCCGGTCCCGCTGCGCTGCTGGGAGTCCATCACGAGCAACTGCACGTTGTTACGCACGGCGCCATCAAGCAGCGATACCGCTTCTTTGAGCGTCAGTTTTTCTCCCTGCTCCACAATCAGGGTGCTGTTAGGCACAAACGCTGTGCCATCCAGCATACTGCGCTTAGGTAACACGACCTCCTTGCCCAACTGTGCATCCTGCTGCAAATAGGCCCGCGCTTTCGTATCACCCGCTAAGATTTGTACCTCACGCCCCTGCTCATGTGCCAGATGCACCAGCTCCGCCACGCGGTCGCGCTGCACCAATGCACCGCCGGCCCCTGACAAAATAGCCATCGGCGGTTTGTCCTGCGCCAGCACGCTGACCGCGTCGCTGTAGGGCGCTGGTCTGTCTATTTTGCTGTTCGGACTCACTTGGACATGACCTTGCCGCATCACTTCCTTGCTCAAGGCATCGATAGACAGCTCATCGAGCACATGGACATCAGAGGTAAAAATCCCCTTTTCTTTATCCAGCGGGATAAGCTGTTGGCGAGCAATCGCGTTATCGATCCCTTCACGCGCCTGTTGAATAACGCCATCGAGTGCAGGCAGCTGACCGACCGTTTTGGCCAGCACATCAGCATAGGTAAACTGGGTTTTGCGCTCGCTGAGGAGTGAAATGGCCTGCGTCACCGCCAGCCCGACATCGGCAGGCTCCTGCGCCAGTGGCATAGGCGTCAAACCGTCTTGAACGCGCGTATCCGCAAGCTTACGATACGCTTCCATATCAAAGCCGGTCGTTTTCAGCGTCGTCAGCCACTCGGCCATCTTCTGCGCCGGCTCAAGCACTTCTTTCGACTTGCGGGTATCGAGAGCAGCAACATCGCGCGATTTTAGGGACGCATCCGCGCCCACAGCTTCCTCAATGGCCTTACGGCGGTTGGAAAAGACATCGACCGGCACATCACGCATTTCCCACATGCCATGCTTGCCAACCACATCGACTTCATAGCCCATCGCTTCAACGTCAGTGCGTAAGGCTTGGCGATATATCTTTCCGAACGCGATTTGGTTGGCCAGCACATTATCTGAGAAGCCGGTTTTACCCACCGTATCGCTGCTCAGTGCCTGCCACTTATCCTCATTGCATGTGGCATTAAGCACCACGCTGTGGGTGTGTAATTGGGGGTCTTGGTCACGCGAGGTGTCGTGATTAAAGCGGGCAATCACCAGATTACCGGTAAGCACGGTTTCTGAGACACCGTCACGCATCGTACGGGTCGAGGCCAATGCTTCCACCTGCTTGAGCGCGACATCAACGGCGCGGTTATGGGCCTCAATCAGGCGCTTGTCCCCGCCCAGCATCGCCATCACCGAGACACTTTTGGGGGCTGAGAACGTCAGGTCATAGCCCGGACGGTGCTTGTTACTGCCGTCTTGAAGCCGTGACAAGTCCGACCCGTCAGGCAGTAACCCCTTAAGCGCACGGGTGAAGGTGTCTTTATCAATGCTGCCCTCTAAACCTAACAGCTTGGCACCCTCGCCATGCCAACGGTCATCCATACTGCCCAAGACGTAATAGTTGTCTTTGTCGGTGTAGTAGCCTGCCGCGCCTCCTGCCGACTTCACCTGGCTAAAGCTCATCATTAGAAGGTGTCTCCTACTTCAACGTCATCGTGAGACGACTGACCGTGATTGATATTGACCTCTTCACGGCGTTGCATCGTGCGTTGACTATTCGCCTCATGCTCAGCCTGCCAACGTTCGTAAGCATCTGGGTCAACCAGTTCGCCTTGGCTATCAATACCCGGAGGCAATGCTTCCTCATGTTCCTCAAGCTCTTGCTCTACGCCGCCGACCGGTGCAACCGCCGCTGCTGCAGCACTGGTCGCCGCTGCCAATGAGGTTGTGGTGCTGGTTGCCGACGCGGCTGGGGCTGCTGCCTTGGGTGACGTTTTGGGTGCTGGCGTCGCTGCATTTTCTGCGCTAAGAGGCGCAACAGGCGGTGTCGTTTGAGTTTGAGCCTCAGCGACAGGCTTATTTTCCGTCGCCGCAGGCTCGGCTGTCTCAGCATCAGGGGTAAAGAGTTCAGCAATCCCGCGCCCTTCTTCCTCACGGGCCGCCAGTACGGCACTCAGGTGCGTCTCGGCGTCGGTATCGATAGACCGAGCAATAAATTCCGGTGCGACTTTGGGACGCGTCTGGTACTTCAGCGGCAGTTTCACGGCAGGATACGGCCCCGGCAGCGTGATATAGCAGGTTAAATCGGGCAGGGTTTGAATGTCGCTGTAGCTCACCAACGTCACACGCTCCATGTCTTTACCGACCGAGGTGCCATCACGTACAGGGTCGACACCGTAAGAATATTGTTCCGAGGCTTTGAGCTGCTCTTTTTCACCGATTTCACCGGCGGCAAAATCCGCAATCTGCTTACTCGGCGAGCGGAAGAAGGCGCGGGTATTGAGCACATCGAACAGCGTGGCAGCGCCTTTGGCGCCATAGATATCCTCAAGCTGGGCATAGGACTGGAAGCCCAGCACGTAGCAACCACCAAACTTTCGCGCTTCGGGCAGAATTTCCACCAAATCAGGCAGTTTGTGCAGGGTCGGCAGCTCATCGGCAAAAATCCATACGCGACGCTGACGATTTTCTCCCATCGCCAGCAGGCCGCGAATGGCCAACGACAGCCACATCGATATCACCGGTTTAAGGGACGCGTGAGTATCGGCATTCGAGGAAATAAACAGCCAACCGTTGTTGCCATCCTCACGTACACCGCGCATCCAGTCACGGATGGTGAAAGGTTCGCCGTTACGCTCTATGCCCTGCAGGTAGCGGATGGCTTTGACATAGTTGGTGAGCACCGCACGGATAGATATCGCCGTTTTCTCGATTTTTTCGTCCACCAAGTTCGCGGCAGGCGTCGATTTTAAATAGGCGCGCAGCTTATCGATTTTGATGGATAAGAGCGTATCAACCAGCTTGGCATAGCTGCGGTCATCATCCTTGCGCATCCGAAAACCGGCCTCGGCAAAGATGGTGCGGCCCGAACCTTGCCAAAAGGGGTCCTCGCTCGAGCCCATCGGGATAAGCGTATTCGCGACGTTATCAAAATCAGGCTGGGTCAGGCATTCACGCCACAAATCCCAATTGGCGCAGCGCGCATCGAGCGGGTTAAGTATTTTATCTTTGGCGGGGTCGTAATAGCTTTTCACAAACTCACAGGAGCGGTCATAGACAATGACCATATCGCCACGCTTACGCGCATGATTCATTAGGCGGCGAATAAACTCAGACTTACCGGAACCGACCGTGCCATGCAGACAGAAGTTTTGGATTTCACTGTTTTTAATAAGAGGTAACTTTTCAATTTTAATATCAGAGGCATTGCCGTCTCTTTTGAGCATCGCAGCCACTTCTTTTGGGTCATCGGTGAGTTTGCGGCCGCCAGTAATTTCATCTTCACTTTGCTTCTTCCCTTGGTGGCCTAATATCCACGAAGCGACAAAGAACGTCACCGTACAGACAACGCCCCCGACTATGGCGGCAATGACAAAGCTGGTCCAGAGTTGCTCACCGCACCACAGCGTATATTTGTCATTGAGTATTTGCTGGGCGTTATAGGGGAATTTTTTGCCGTAATACTCAATCTGATACACCGGCTGTGAGCGCATCAGTTCACGCATCGGCCCAAGCGTCCGGCACCACCAATAAATAATGCCGTTAATAAAGGTTTGCCATGACAGACGGAACATTAAGGTCAGCGTCGTTATGGTCAAAAACAGAAGAAATAAACAATAGAATATAATATTGGCAATTTGCCCAAACATTCGAAAACGCATCGCGGCGATTTGACCGCCCTGCGTCATATCTTTTGCATTAAAGCTCATATTTTAAATCCGGGATGAAAAAGAGTAATCAGTTATGGTAGTGACTAAAGAAATGTTATTTTATCGCTAACAGCTTTTCCGTTATTATGCAAGCCGATTAAATTTATAATACATAATGACCAAAAAAACACGAACAATGAAATCATGGAGGTAAGTTGATTGACATCATCGGTGACATCGCATAATTATAAAAACAATAAACTAGTTATCATAACCCCCTACTTTATCGACAACAAAAGGGTTCTGCGCCATTGAGACTTAACATACTTTAAGGGGTCATTAATGATATTAAACCGGAGCGAATACTCCGGCCATGCAATATTTCTCTGAATACATTACAAACGGATTAGCCATTTATTCGCAATGCTTCCATCCTTTTGGTGACACCCATACTATCTTGTTATTTTCATTAATATCATTAATAACAAACCCATCACCACCATGCCATACTAAGCGCAATTGAGTTTTATCACCGACTTTCTTTTCCACATATGCTTTATAGTAAGGTTTACTTGGATAGCGGTAAGGATCTGCATCGTAATCTTCCTTACAAATCAAATCACCTATCTGTGTATTTACCTCAGCGTTCATCTCAATTTTTTTTCTCTCATTTTCAGCCTTATCTTTCTCTAGACTTATTTCTTTATTCAAGTCAATTCTTTGTTGAACTCGTTCACTAATGAAACCAAGCCGTTCTGCTGAATCTAACCATTGCTGCCTTGTTTGTAAGTTGCTTTGCTCAACTGAGGAAAACGGTTCAGATGACACACCCCATACTCGCCTTGATGTATCTGAACCATAATTGATATTGAATAATGGCTCTTTGTTTACCTGACACCATGAATTACCCTGAATCATCTGACCACCTTTAGATGCACAGTATCTACTTATTGATTCCTCTATCGACGTTACATAGCATTTTATATTCCTTCCATTTAATTCATATTTAAGCCCGTCTGCATTTATTGATTTTTTACCTTGATTTGAAAATATAACACCAATACAATTCGCCCTTTCAAATGTATCACTCAAATAGTCTGCTAGGTGCGAATAGCCTAGGGGACTGATGTAATCAACATTTCCATTACCATTAGCACAACCGTAAAGCGTCAATATTGACCCAACTAAAAACACCTTCATAACCTTGTCAAATCTCATGCCAATGTCCTTATATTCAAAGTTAACTTATACACATAGATAAGATTATTTTAATTAAGATAATTTACGTTATCTTTTTACAAGAATTAATAATCGAACTGAGCATTGATGATTGATACCTGCCGATATCTACCGACAACACCATCCCCATAATCACCGTACAGAAAATATCTACAACTGCGTAAATAGATAAATTCAACCCTAATAGCAATAGTAAAAAAGGCATTCCGCCCATCACTAGCATATAAATAAGAGTGTATTGTTTTATCTTCTTACCGAAAAATGCATACAGTTGGGATTTCTGTCGGAACTCAGACGGCACAGAAAGGTAGGTTCCCCTCGCACTGGCAGTAGCCAGCGTAATCATAAACCCTATAAAAAAACAAAAAATAAGAGGAATTTCTAAATCAGATAGTTGCCTGTCATTTACGATGAGACCAGAGTTAATACTTAACAGGATACACAACAGAAGCCATACCGTAATTCCCAGCCCCGGCCATATACAAGTCCACATAGTCGGGATTTCAAGGTCACCCTGCTTGAGGATTTGTTTAAGTTCCTCCGTTTCCTGCTGGATGATTTTATTGGTTATCATTTACCTTTTTCCTTATTAAAATCATTCTCTAGGTTTCTGGCCTGTTCTAAGAGTTCTTCTTTAGATTTAGCACCAAATATTGAGCCTGCATTTTCTTTAGCATTATTATACTGTTTATTTTGTGTACTTTGTTCTGTTTTATGGTGATTATCCAGATCGGTATACTGGCCTTTCACCTCGTGGGATTGTTGTTCAATATTATGTTGGGTGGTGGTTTGTTTGGCCTGATTATCGTTAATCATTCCCTGCACCGAATTCCCCACATCGTCTTTAATACCGGCCTGCTGCGTACGCGCCTCAATATGACCGTTATTACGTGCATAGTCGGCTTGCACGCTCTCGTTTGAACCGCCTTGTGGAATAGCGGCCATATCACCGCCAAGACTTCCTTTGCCGGTGGTGTAATCCGCGTCCACCTTCGGCGTGACCTGCGCACGCACAAATTCGCGTGCCAGTTCCTCGCGTTTCGCAGCCACATCCGGTGAACCCGCATCGGTCAGCAGGTTATCAGCCTCCTGCGGCGCACGTTCACGCACAAAGTTGGCAAACTGCTGGGTCAGATTTTGACTCATCTGCCCGCTCATTGACTCGGTGCGGGAGGCCATTTCGGCATACTCATGGCTGCGGGTTTGGGCATTGGTGTACTGGTCGTAACTGTTTTTCGCCGTACTGAGTGAGGCGGCAAGCTGATCGGTGCGTGAAGTGGCATTGTTATCGGTCAGGCTCCCCGACTGGCTGGTACGATGGCTGGTCAGATAATCACTGCTTTCTTTAAAGTCCTTCGCCGCCTGCGCACTGGTATCATGGCGGCTGTCGTTGGTTTGACGATGCCCCTCAGTGACATTGTCAGTTGAGCCTTTGCCCCACGCGTGCCCTACGCTACCTTTTACTCCCGCCTCACCACTGGCTCCGATAGCTAAACTTGCCACCTTGCCCACAATGGCCCGGTCGGAATTAACACTACCTCGCAGGTAAGCCTCCCCCGACAGCGTTGTACGAGACGTCTTATCCATCAGATTCTGGAACGACTCTTCATTGCTGATATTGTTGGCTTTGGCGTTGCTGGTCACCGCATTCCACATCTTGCTGCGCATCATCGACTCTTGTGAGTTCTGCGCATTATCAGCGCCGCTCACCATCGAGGCGCTGTTACCCCGATTGCTGGCAAACTGGCTCAGTGAGTTCCAAGCACTGGTAACGCTGCTGTTGTAGCCCTGCAGCGCCGTTTGTGCCTGCGACTCCGACTCTCTTGCCATTTGCTGTTGGGCGCTGGCCACCGAGCGGGTGATCATGATGTCCACCGGCGTTTTCGACGTACTGCCACTCGAATCCACCACAAAGCCCCCGTCGCGCGTTTGCGTCGAACTGGCCCCGTTAGCCAACTGCTGGCTCATCTGCCCAAACGACGTTGAGCTATTGGTATTCCAGCTGTATCCGTTCACGTTCTCGGTTTGCATGTTTCCAAAAGAGTAGTTGGCATCGACAGCGCTCGAGGACGCCGCTGAGGTTGAACTGAGCGACGCGGAACCGAGCGAAGAGCTGATGCTGGAGAATACTTGGCCTAACCCCATCACCATCTTCCATGACAGGAAGGGGATCATCATCGAGATATAGCCCGCCGTGGTCGCAATATCGGAATACTTCACCTGCACCCGCGAGAGTTCGGATAACACCACCGGAACGCCGTTTTGCTTGGCGTAATAGGTCATGGCGTTATTGAGCACCGCATAGAGCAGTGGCCATGTTTGCAGCCACATAAAGGTGAACACATAGCCTTTCACGACCGGCATCGTAACGGAATTAAACATCCCTGCGAGCACCATAATGGGAAACAGCCCAATAAGGATACCCATCAACACCGTCTGCATAATCGGCAGTGACCGCAAGGCTACTTGCCCCACCGAGGCGTGGGCAAGACGCTGTTTTTCAAGCGACGATGTCGTGGCGATATTGAGCAAGCTAGAGGTGTCCCCGTTTCGTGAGGCATAGCTCATCATGCCCCCACGCAGCGCATTTAAGGTCACATTCTGGCGGATAATTTGGCTAGCACTTTGCCCTGAGTTATAGAAATACCCGTAGCTATCGCCCACCAGTTGGCTGAGCAATACGTCCGGATTGGGTTTACCCCCGAATAGCTGGCGGGCGTAGTAATGCCATGTTTTCCCCCCGGTCGTGGTATCGAGCGCCAGCTTGTTTTTTAACTCCACCGACGCCTCGGCACAGGTTTTGAAGTTATTATTCTGGTCGAATACGCCGCGAAGCGGACTGGGCTTTGAGAAAATCAACGTGTAGGGGTCAGCTGAATTCATCAGGTCTTCAAAGCTGTATTTACGATTGAGGAAAATATCCCCCATCACGCAGTTCTGCACATAGTCAGAAAAGAGCGTCGTAATTTCCGGATTTTGCGAGAGGAAATCGGTACTTTGCGCAACCAGATTCGCACCAAATAACATCCCCGTTTTACTGTAGGTGACGCTGTCCGGCTGTGAAAAGACCATCTCATAGCTTTGCACCAACGCATTCCCGATGCGTGTGGTGAGCGATGCGGGTAGCGCCAGCCCCACGGGGACATTATCGACCTGATAGACTTTGGTCACATCGCTGTTATCAATGATTTGCACGGGGGTGCGGATAACAACCAGCATGGAGACAAAGACCAGCACAAAGCTCCATCCCAACAAGTCCATGACGTTGTGCTTTCGTATCCAGTTAAATGACACAATCAGGACCGAAAATAGGATGGCCATACGCTCAATCGTTTTCCACGTATCGGTACCCATAAAGGCCGCAATAGCGTTAAAGGTGCCCCGTAGCCACTCGCCGCCGGCGATGGTATATATCTCAAGCATCACTGCACCCCGCTAAAATGGTAGTTGTTTTGATAACGCGTCATCATGCGTGCCGACACCTGCTGGCGCATGTAGCTCATCTGACGGTCGACGACCAGCAATGCATCCTGCTGTACCTGAACGCGCGCCTGAAACGCGGCAATTTGTTGGGTGGCTTGATTAAGGTTCTCCATCACTACGTTCATCGAGGCTTCGGGATAGTTGCCAACAGAGAGCGTGGCGCGCGCCTGCTGAATCAGCTCTTGGATGTATTGGAGCAAAATGTCGTAGCCGATATAGTCCGTCAACTGGTAGACCAGACTGTTGGAGATACCCAACATCTGGGGGTCTACCAGATATTTGAAGACGGGAATGGAGGTACTGGAGATAAACCCTTTTTCCTGCTCGGTCATGGCCGTATCCGTTATTGCCTTGTTCTGGATACTGGTGAGCAGCGATGAGATTTGAGCCTTTAGCGCCTTATCTTTGCTAATGGTCACGTTGGTGTTTGAGACCACCTTTAAACACTTGTCCGCATCATTGCAGTGGTAGATTTGTGCGGTGCCGCCGTCCATCATCGCCTTCACCAAGTCACGGTCGGTCGTTCTGGCCGGGAGCGGCGTAATCTCCCCGTTAGCCCCAAACACCAGTGAGCCGGTCAGGGTCATGATGAATTCTTTGAGCTCTTTGTTGCCATCAAACAGGCGGTTTTTAGACAAGGCATTCCACATCAGATTGATGTTTTTCATCACCCGCTCTTTGTCTTTAGCCCCTGCCTTATCCTGCACACTGTCGAGTTTGCCCCCGACCGTACAACCCTGACGCGACGCGGCCCAGTCAGAGAAAATGTTGCTCTCGCCGGAGATATCCTGACAGACCTTTTGCTGTGAGACCTGAGTACGCGGGAAGAGCCCGCCCACAATACCCTGAGCGGCCTGACAGGAGCTGAGGTTGGTACTGTTGATGTCGGTGGCCAGCTTCTGCAAAAAGTCTTTGGCCTGCTTGATTTCGGGCACCGTGGTTTGCAGCGCCAAATCAAAGAAATACCCTGCCGCGTTGGACATGATTTGTTTCGCAAAGCGCTGCAGCTGTTCGCCGTTGATAAAGCTGAAGGCCCCCAAATAGGCATCGATACCGCCACAGCCCGCATTGATGTCGGGCAACGTCATGGAGACCAGCTGGATTTGCTTGACCTGCGTGCGCGCATAGATAGAGCCGCCCGACGCATAACCCGCCGCTTGTCCCTGCCACACCTGCGGCTGACTGGTATTGGAGGCAAATCCCAGCTTGTTAAAGAAGTTATTCATATCGCTATTAACGTCAGCTGACGCGGTACTCGACAGTCCGATGAGAACGCCAAGTAATAATGAAAGTGGTTTAACTATGCTCATGGTGCCCCCGAGACTTTCTGGATAAACGCAATTCGATAAGAAAGGTAAAAATCATCATCAGCAACGCAGTCACGGCAAATCCTGCCGCAAAATAGCCGCTGGCATAGGTCAAGAACTCACTGAGTAACCGATAATTTTCAGGGGTGGGGACGTGACACATGACATCAGGTTGGCAAACGTAATGTGCGTCGATATACAATTTTAGCCAATAGCGACCACTCAGCCATCTGACAATGGCAAGCGTGATACCAAAGCCCAAGAATAAAAGTGCCACGCCCCACAGAATGGATGTTCGATGATAACAGCGCTTATTCATACCTCGCCCCTTATCGGTGAATGCTGAGGGTTATGCTCCTTATGCAGCGCGGATGAAAATTCGCGTACCATCCTTTGAAGCTCCTGACTGTCACGGCTTCTCAGCAGCGGGATACCTGCCTGACGCAATACCTCTTCGAGCAAAATATCGCGGCGTTGTCGGCGCATCTTTAGGTGTGAGGCATCATCCAGTTCCACCGCTGCAACTACCTTGAATGACCGCCTATCCACAATCACCACATCGCAATGCCACTGCGCTGCCATATGAAATAGCTTCCACCACGTTCGGCCGCGACTTCGCACACGGGGTGATATCTCAACGATGTCGGCTACCCTGACCTGTGGGCACAAGTACCATCGCTTCATATCCACCATTCGGAATAGCCCCCGCATAAAGTGAATTTCACGGTCAGTCATCAGCTGTTCTTGGCGAACCCAAAACGCCCCGCGAGCCATGAGATGCTCAACGTCTCCCAATTTAACGCCTGCGGCGGTTAGCTTGCGGATGAGCGGGGACGGTGGACGTCTCGCCTTCAAAACACAGGAAAAGAGGATCACGAGGACAACCAGCGAGAAAACGAACAACATTAGGCTCACGCTCACTTTGCCTCCTGAATCACATTGCCAACTTTTATCGATGCATCTTGGAGTACCGTATCCAGACGGTTCAAAAATCCCCGCTCATCGCTGGCGCCCTGCATAATCGGCCATGCATCCAACGTGTTCACATTGACTAAAAACGTAGTGGGGGTCGCAATCGGCATAGGGGCGGGGAAAAAGGTTTGCATCACTTCAGCCGGCGCCGGCAGCGCATCGGGATAAGCCTGATCGCCCTGCCCGTCGATCGTGTAGGCGAATACCGACAAGCCCGTTTGCTTACTGACGTTCTTAAGCAGTGGGTCAAACTGGTGACAATACGGACAGTGACCTTGCATAAACAGCACCACTTTCCATTGAGACAGATCTACCCGCTGGCCTGTACTTAATGTGAACCAACGGGCAGCAGGTACGGTCTTTGGCGGTGTGCTTAACACAGGACCGGGTGCCGCTAATGCCGCAATACCCTGTGGGTTATACAGTGCGGCCACTTCATCTCGTACCGAGGCGTGTGCCGTGCCCAGCCCCATCATCAGGACATACGCGAGCTTAATCATGAGATTGGGTTTCATCTTTCGCACACTCCTCTTTATCTATTTCAACCAGCAGCCTATTTAGGATTTTGTATCCGCCGACTATCACCATCACCACACCCACCACTTCACCTAGCTGTACCGCCATGTCAGGCTGTTTTCTCACTAGGCGTGCCACGATATGGAACCAGACACCCACCGCCACAACCCACATGCCGGTGACATCAAATTCCGGTAAGCGAAATTTACGCATGCCGCGCTCCTGTCAAAAATTCGGTTTAAAATCGGTAGAAACGTTTAAGAACTGCTTCGCCAAATCGTCCTGACTGATAAACCCGTAGGACAAGGGCTTCACGCTGCCGCGTTTGGGGTCAACCAGCATCATGGCGGGGAAATATTTGATGCCCATCTGCTCCGCCTGCCCTTGGTTATAACGACTGTCGGCCAATAGCGGGCTAATCACGCCGTCGACGGTGACGGGAATAACGCTCAGCTTGTAGGTATCGCGGAAGTTTTTAATCACCTGTGCCAGTTGGCCATCGATAGGCTCTTTTCCCCGATAAAAGAACATCACGCCGTAGTGCTGGCTGAGCGTTTCAATCGCTTTACGTTGCTCGGCGTAATCGGCAGACAGTTGATTTTTTACGGTGCCGTTGTAATGGCTGTATTGCAGGTTGTAATCGAGCTCAGGATGTTCAAGCATGGCTTTTTTTGCACTCATCGAAAATAAACCTGCCTGCTGCGTCCAATAGTTTTGCATTTGAAAATACTTCACAAAATTCGGCACGCTCGGATACATAATAGCTTCGGCCCTTGCGCGTTTTGTTTGCTCCTGCAGCGTGGCTAATTTCTCCATAATATCCATCGGCGGTGAGGGTGCGGGGGCTATCGTTTTTTCTTCTGGGGGTAATTCTTTAATCGGGTCGTTATACCACTGCCATCCTGCGTCATTGGCAAATACCATGCAGGAAGAAAACAGCATAACCATCATGAATAAGGGTGCGCGAATAGGCATGGCGATATTCCACAAAGTAAAATTAGAAAGACTGACGCACTGCGTTTGTCCAATTGTCGCAGGATGAATAATGAATGATTCATCCCACGCCAATTCGAGTTTGAAATAATGACGGTTTGATTACGGCTTGAGCTGGTTGTTTATTTGCTCTTTCACTTTATTGAGCAAGGCATCATTTGTAGGGACTTTTTGGTTATTCATTAAATCATCGAAGAAATTGCTGAAGTCCAACTTATCAAAATTAACCCGCTGTAATTCTTCCACGGTAATACCCCGACAGTCAGGGCTTTTGGCTTTACCAAATCCAATCCCTAATTGCCACGCACGACCTTGTTGCTGGACAATTTGCGCCAGTTTGGAATCAAACTGACAATAGCTGCGCTTCTTCTCCAAACAAATACCCAACACTTTTTTCGAACAGAACTCGCCAATACTGACCGTGAGCTTCTTCTCTTTGGCTTTGCCTAAAGCTTTTTCCTCGCTGCTGCAGCTGGCCAGCCCAATATCATTACCCCAGCCGGAGTCTTTACAGCAGTTGCTAAACCCGACTGCGAACTTCTTGCAGTACTTGGCCTTGCCGGTGAATGCCCTGACATCTATTCCATTAAGCGCGGCAACATCTTTCCCCGCCGCAGCCACGGCGGCTAATTGCGACACGGCATGGGCAAAGTCATTATTTTTCCCGTTTTGGGCTTTGTCACATTCCCCGTCGAGGCAAAAAACATCCCCGCCACAGATCATCACTTTCCCCGAGGTTTTGGTTTCACAGGAATAGGTGGCATTTTCATGCAGGCACGTCCCTTCTTCAGATTTAAAGGCGCACTGACGTGTGGCCAGCGTACAAGCGGGATTGGACATATACGCCTCACAGGTTCCCGCATCGGCGGCCTGCGTCATATAGGTATCTTTATAGGCCCAACACGACTGGGTTATCGGGTATGGTTTCCCGTTGTCATAGAGCGTTTTCGTGCTCCCCGGTTCGATGCACTCGGTTTTTTGGATTGCGCCCTCTGATTTACTGAAAGGGCAGTTCTCGACCCAGTTGACCGAGGGCGAGCACACCCGCGTATCTTGTTTTAAAACGATGGTAAACGTCACCGGCTGAAAACCTAGCTTCATGTTATTGCCGGGTTTTCGGGTATGCCAAACGCGGATAGGCACCCCTGCGGTCAGCGTTTTATTAAAGCCAGAGAGGTTACCCGACTCACCGCTGCGAAAATGGTGGGTATAGGACGTACCAAAGGCATAAACGGTGAAAGCGACGTTTTTACCCACGCCTGCACCAGGCGAATTGAAATGAATGCTCTGGATCTCCCCCGACTCGGTGGGGGTCCATGTTTGCACCATATTGCCGTTTTCTTCGCGAGCCCCCACATAGTTGTAGAAGGCCGTCAGTGTCTTCGTGGTCGAATCCCCACGGCAATTCAATACGGGGGTGGCCGTGCGTGTGCAATACTGCTCGACCTTTAAATCTCGCTCGCAGGTGTAATTGGTGTATTCAGTACGATTAACAGTCTGTGCCTGACATTGGCCATCGGTGTTCCCCACGATTTTGTCGGCATTCGCCTCGGTGTCTTTACCCGCGGTGATAAACGGGGCGTCAGGAGAAATCGGCTCTTTCGGGTTATTTAACACCGAGTCATTCACCGCTTTACCGACATCGCTATTCGCCCAATTATTGACGCCGTCGCTGGTCAGCCCCTTATCGCCGCTCGAAGAAACACCGCCATAATATTTCGACTCGTTAGGATTGGCACTGTAGTTGGGCAATTCACTCTCGGGTTTAAAATTCTTCAAGGTACTTTCACCTTGGCCTTTGATTTGCTTGGCAAAGTCCGAACCGGCTTTATAGTCACTGTTGGCATCAGCGCGGGCATAGCGTGCAAAGACCAAGAAGACAGCCAGTAAAATAAGATGAATAACCGCCCATTGGACAAACATCCTTTTAGCCATGTTGCCCCCCTCGGTCTAGCAGCTGCTGGGCCACATCGCCACAGTCACCGTCATTGACTATCTTCTGTAGTGCCTGCGCCAGTTTCAGGTTGCCTCGGATGACATCAAAACCTTTGTCACACCGCACAACCAGCGCCGGTACACTGGTGATGCCGTACTGACTGTAGAGCGTGGGGTCTATTTGAATCCCCTCTGTGGCACCGTTTTGTACCAGCGGTGACACGGCGTCTATGGTTTGCTTCATGTCGTTATTGACCAATCCCCGCAGCGTCGCCGGTATCCCGTAGCGTCGGGTTTCAGCCAACATACGCTGCAGCCCTTCTTCGGGAATGGAGAACGAGACAAAGTAAATAGCCCCCGTATTAGGCTTATTCTGACCAGCTTGCTGTTGCTGCTGGGCCAGTTTGTCAATAAAGCTGCGGTCTTGGTTGTTGAGGGAGTTATTTTGCATTTGTTGCTTCAGCCAGTTTTCCATCTCCGGCTGCGGTTTATTTCTCAGTTGTTCGCTGATGTTTTCCTGCTGATTAAGCCATTCTCTGTCCGTTGTTATTTGCTGCTGCAGGCGAGTGTTTATCTGGCGCGTATTTAATTGGCTGTCCGCATTGGGCGATGCCAATACGGGCAAACACAGCCCCATCATAATTATTGCGATTAATTTCATTGTGACCTCACGACCGATAAATAATGATGCACTGGCCTCTATAAATGGACCAGCCCAGCACGTAAACTTAACAAGGTGAAAATGACTAATCCTGAATAGGAAAAAAACAATCCCTTTCCCTCCATAAATAAAGAAGTTGAAAAAAACACAAAATAACCCACACCATACACAATAACTGGAGAGTAATGAAAGAATATGAATACTTGGGCAGTACATAGGATTATCGCTATCCCCGCACAAAGAAAAAGCGCACTTTCTTTCCAGTCAGGCCAAATATTATCATTCAGAGTAATGATGCAACCTTCATATTTGTATTGCGTGACAAGTTTTAAAAACCGATGGATATCTTTAAGACTTTCTATTAAGGATTGTATTTCCCCTGCCAGCACGGAATGGGTTCCCTCTTCACGTACGGTTCTAAATTTCTCGTTACGCAGCAGGTGAATAAAAGCGTCTATCTGTCCGGGTGTGGGGTAGTGTTGATGGCTTAACATCCATCGCACATCAGCCAGTTCACACTGCACCACTTCGCTCTCGCAAAGATGAGCCAACGGTTTAGAACTGAGGATGTTGAAAATACTATTGAGTGTATCCTTCACGTATAAGAAATCATTTACTGTCATATCGTCCTGCATGTAACATCTCCTTCCAAGGTATTCATCAATGGCTGAGGTTAGTTCAGAGAGTGTGTGAAATGGCTATAATTATGTTTTTATTATTACTTATTGTAACGATACGGCTTAGATTTCGCTTTAGAGATAACCGAAAGTCATTAATTTTACTTCGGAGTCCATTCTTCGCCGGATTTATTGTATTTTTACTTTCATCAATCTCATGGTTTACAGCACAGAATATATCTGAACTGTTTTGTAGAGATATTGGTTTTGTTTGTATAAATTTAGTCATGCCAATTCTAGTTATCTGGTTTGCATCACTTATCACCTCGTCCTCCAAGCTAAAAACACCCATCAATGGCCTATTCATAACACCGTGGATTTCAGATCTAAGAGTAGATATAAGCCCGAGGTATATTCATTCATTCCCATCAAAAGCAAATATCAATTATATTGCAGAAAAACTAACTGAAGATATTAAACTCCTTTCAGATTACCCACCTTACATGACTATTACGTTACAATCTCACCTATTAACGACCAAGCTACGAGAGGAAATTAAAAAAAGTCTATTACATAAAAAAATACCGTTTATTATGGAAGAGAGAGAAACGCTGCTATGCGATATTATGGTTCTTAACCTGAGATATGGAGGAAAAACATGCTATAGACTATTCTCATGCAAGAAACATCCAAATGGTTTTAAAGTGCACAAAAATGGAAGCACGCTTACTATTCTTATTAACAGACGACCAGATTATCTATCATCTTGATTCTTTTTACGTAATCCAGAATATATACAAAGGAAAATAACTGTATACAGACCAGAAAAGCCAGACCGGATCTTTAGCCCATAGCGCCAATCCACTCATCCCTAACAAATAGCCGACCATAAGAATGGAACAAACCAGCAATGGACATCCTAGCCACAACGCCAACGAAAATAACAAATAAGGCACGAATAATACGGACAGCATAACGGGTGACCGTGAAGCGGCCCACTGTCGATATATCCAACGTTCGTTAAGCGTGTTGTAAATACGGTCGAGTCGCTCAACGCCTTGCTCAAGGGCGCTCATGGCAGCGGATTGTCGCCCGTAGTTCTTGGCTTCACGCATCCGAACCGACCACAGAAGCGCGCTGAGATGTCGAATATCAGCAGGCGTGGGGCTGTATCTCCCCTTAGCCAGTCTCACTGAAACCTCATCAAACTTTTCGGATAGGCTTTTGACTGCCGCTTGTTGGCTTAAAGGTGCCGTTTTCAGTGCTAAACGGATCTGATCAATGATTACCACAAGAGATGATAAAGACTTACCCATCGTTTTAACTCCCCCTTAATGAAACACCCATAGAGATTTTCTCAGTGCTATTCGCCACCTCGACGTTCAAGACTGGCAGCCAAATCCTGCCAGTCACTCATTTCATGAGTGTTTGAAATTATTTTCTTTGAACAGCGAATATCTCGTACGGTTTTATCTTTATTACTGCTATTTAATTGAGGTGTTTCTCCTGTTTCTAAATCAACGTTAATATCGATATTTCTCTTAATATCATTCATCTTAAACATCTCCTTTATTTAGTCAGTTATTTCATCTCATTAATATCATCGGGTTACAAGAACACGCAGTTACGTTTACGCCACATCAGATAACCAAAGTTCTTACGACTATTCGGGGCGTTATGACCCGCCTCCCATCGCATGACACTGCGCCCCATTGGATGACACCGCGAACTGTCGGGATACATATTGACCATCTGATAGCGCCAGCGCTCTTTGGGGATAATGGGTGACGGATACTCGTAGCAAACCGCCGTATCCTTGCCGATGGTCTCCATGATTTGGCCTTGACGATGGAGCTTGTAGGCCATGCGTTCGCTGAGTAAGACCGAGGACTGCAGGGGACTAAATTCGTTACTCACCCAGCCATTAAAGGGATACATCGACCCTTGTGAACCCGCACACCAGAACAGCGCATCGATAGGCAGATGAAAGCCACTGGCGACCGCATCCGCGGCACACGCAGCCTGCGCTAGCGGATTGGCAAACACCACCGCTTCCGGGTTTAAAATCGTGGTCAGACTGCTGTCGACCCAAGTGGGATCAATCTCGGAGAGATAGGCGATATCCATGTCCCCGCCCTCTAAGCATCCCAATGAGGTAATGATGTTTAACCAGTAGGTCAGCGGATATTTGTACCAATGAACATGGTAGAACGCGCCCGCCGCCTCTTTATCACTCTGCCCTGCCGTGCCAGTACCGGTCTTACCGAGATTTATACTAAAGCCACCCAAATTGACCATACAGCCCGGCGAGCGGGTCACATCGGTGAGCGCCATCGGCTCCCAATATCCCATCGCCATCCCAATACGCTTAAAAATCGGCGGTGGTGCAGGACACAGCTGGATAGGCATGCTGGGGTTACTCGTATCCGGCTGGTCGCCCCCGCTCACCTGCATGCTGCCAATCGACAGCGGGAAAATGCACTTCCAGCAGATATCGGTGATCGGATTAACAAAGCGGCCCTGACACGACGGGTCAGCTAAGACCGGCCCACTCGGTATCAAACAAAACATCAGCAGCGTTATCAGCAAAGGACGTTTCATGGCGTTCCCTCCACCGGCAGGGTTTCGATATGCAGCCGTTCACCGCTGGGCGCTGGCGTAATACGCGTCGGTACGTGTTTAATACCGAAGCGCTCGCACAGCACGCCGTTTTGGTCAAAATAAATCCGGCTATCGAGTGCGGCAGACGTTTTGGGGATATCCCCCTTCACAAGGATGATTTTGACCTGCAGCGTGTCGGGCTTTTGACGTTTCATCCACGCAACCTGCTCGGGGTCATCGCCGCTGATGAAATACAAGGTCTGCATAAAAGGCACAAACTTCAGAGGGTTCATCACCTCACCCTTGCGCGCAAATACCCGCCCCTTATCGTCTTTCAGGTCTTGGGCAACCTGTACGCTAGGGTCAAAATACCGCGAGGCATATTGCTGTGCGCGGGTGATACCGCCCACCGATGCGGGGCGTTGGCTGTTGGCGATGACGCGGGATTTAAACCCGGCCATCTGCTTATCCCACTCACCGGAGCGCTGCAGCTGTTCAAGACGCGATGTGATTAAACTCAGCATATCTTTTTCCGCTACAGGATAAAGGTCGCCCCACGTGCCTAAATCCGCCGCCGTAGCCACCTGTGTCAAAAAACACAGAGCTATCCCTCCCCAACGTATTTTCATGACTTATTCCTCCCGCATACGACGGGCAATATCTTGCTGAATATCGCGCGTGACATCCGGTGCCCCAAGTACTACCGCAGGCGAGACCAGGATCAACACATGGTGACGCTGTTGATAGGTGAGTAAACTGCCCTCCAACGCCGTATTAAAGCGGTTGGATAAGGCTTTGGTCTGTTCTTCGCTGAGCTTTTTCTGGCTGGCGCTGTCAAAGAACGCATCAACCGTGCGCTTCATATCAAACGCCACCGCGCGCGGGGCCGTGACTCGCGTCATGACATAACTGACCAGCCCGTTTGCCAGCAACACGCCTACCACGCCAACCGTGACAAGTAACGCGTGTCTGCGCGAGCGGGGGTTTTTAGGGGTGATAATCGTCGGCGTCGTAGTCATTATTTGATACTCCCGTTGTCATGTTCATCCACCCACGCCTCAAGCGAGGCCATCTCTTGGGGAAAGTTACGGCACGCCAGTGCGTAGACCGCATCGTGAATACCCATGCCTTCCTGTCGTTTGGTTTGTATAAATTCAAAATCCTCCCCTTTGGAGGAGTACATGGCACGGCTGAGCGGGTCGACGAACAGGCGATGCCACGATGACTGTGCCTCCACCGACAGCATAAACGAGCTAAACCATTGTTTTTTGGCTGAGCCGAATTTGGCGATCATGTCGCGTTCAAAGGGCTTAAACTGGTCGGGGTAAAGTTGGTTATATTTGGCGAACTCTTTCGCACTCTGCTTAAGGATGGCCTTGTAAGACGAGTTCCCCCACGCGGCGCGGGCGGCACTGGAGGCTTCCGGTGAGTCAAAGTCGACGATATTTTGCGTAATGGTGATATACGAGCCGTTATGACGACGCGCCGTTCGATAGCCTTTCTCAATGAAGGTGCCGACTTTCTGATTTTTGAAGTCGAGCAGCTTCCAGCCTTCATCGATCACATTCAGTTTTTTTACCGTACGAGGGGTATCGTACATGCGGTTTTCAATGTAAATAATCAGCGAGAACATCACCGCGACGAGTAGAGACTGTCGAGACTCCAAGCCCCCCAATTCCAGTACCACCATGCGGGCATCTTCACTTAATGACGGTTCATCCGAGTTGAAATACTCACCGTAGGTTCCCTTAACCGTGTACTGGTCTAACAACACGATCATCTCGTCGAGGCGACTGCGGATGGTCGGCGAGTCTTTGTACTCGTCGCTATTCTTGGAAAACTCCAGATAATCCACCACGTCATCAATACGTGCCTTATTCTGCTTACTGAGCCACGCGGCTTTTACCGCGCGCATTAACAGCGCCTCATGCACCTCATCCAGATTACCGTTGGGGCTGGCCATGACGGACAGCTGGTCACGCACACGCTCGGCGGAAAGGTCGATATCGATAATGTTGGCAAACGGGTTAAACTTCAGCGTGTCGCCATCGAGATAGACACCGCCCATGTTCTCGCACAACGATTTATAGCCGCCCCCCATGTCAAACACCCACGCAAAGCCCCCCGAATCAAGCACGCTGCGAATAAGCGGCTGGATAAGGCCGGTTTTACCCGCGCCGGACGTCCCGCACACCGCCATATTGAAGTTGGTGTTATTCATCCCTTCATAGAACAGGTCAATAAACGCCAGCTGGTTGCGGTACGTCGGCGCTAAAAGCCCGGACGGTGCAAGCGGACTGTCCGCCACCACCGGCATCAGGTTGGCCACGTTAAAGGTTTCGGCACGGCGTATCACCCCTGCCGCCTGCAGCTCTTTGAACAGACCTTCTCCGGCCATAAACGGCAGGGAGGAGAGGAAATTACGCATATGATTAAAGCGCGGCGACGTCAGTTCAAATCCATTTTTACGGTAGCTGTTGACGATATCTTGCTCATACTCGAGCGCTTTCTCGTTATCGTCCTCACAGAACGCGGTGATGTTCATGAAATAGGAGACAATAGATGATTGGTTACCGGCGAGACGTTGGCGCAGGTCGCCCCACTCTTTAGCCTCTTGCTCGACGCCGGGGAAGAATTTGCCGTAAGACGTCTTGGATTTCTTCTCTAAATCGAGGTATTTCAAGTTGGCTTCGCTGTGCGACTTCACCTGATCTTCTACCATTAAGGTGAGCGTGATAATGAACGGGCAGGCAATAGAGAGCTCGGGCGTGAGCAGGTTGCTGTAGTTGTCGGCGCTGTTCCACAGGAAGGCAATTTCAGGATTGCGCGCCAGTTGGAAATTCAATACGCGAGCGCGACTGGTTTCTTGCTGGGTTCCCGACCGTAATCCGATGGTGAGGCATTCGGCCTTCACTTTTAGGTCAAAGCTGTCATCAATACATTGGTAGTTCAAATCCATGTAGGTATCGAGTTCACGCCGTTGAGGATAGAGCTGGTCAGGGTCATGGTTAACCATCTCACCGACGATATTAATAAAGCCCTGCGCATCGACCGGCTGGGTATGGATACTCGCGCCGTGCAATGAGGCGCGAATAATTTTGTAACGGTTTTCTAACTCCAAAATATCCGCGCGGCTCTTTTTCTTTGAGGGCACGCAGCAGGAGATGATGAGGCGGTAATTGCGCAGCGTCAGCGGCAAATCCATCCCATCAGGCAACGAGAAGCGCGTCTCCGCTGCCCGCATGTAATAGGCGCGGGTGATGGCGTTAAACTTGGGTGCCTGCTCGCCTGACCAGGAAAACTCGCGCAGGCCGTACTCAATCCCCTCGCCCACTTGTTTACTGGACATCAGATGAATAGACAGCGGAATACCACGCGGCATTTTGGTGCGCAGCAGGTTCTCCAGCGATTCAACCACCTGAACATTGGCACCGACCAACGGCTGGGCTTCCAGTACGAAACCCATCGTCGTGGCATTCATAAACAGTCCGGTTTCCTCATCATAATCCCGATAAGGCAACAGGCGGCTAAATTGGGGGAACTTCATATTCGCTAAAATCTGATTAGCCGCCGTTGATTCATCCGGCATTTTTAATGCCGACAGCATGGAGTTCACGGTATCGGTGATTTTGTCCAACGCGCTCATAGTAATAGGTTCCTTGGTATGGCAGGCAAAGCAATAAGGTGTTCACGGACAGGTGATTAATCTTCTGACTGAGAGTCCACGATGGCGTGGTGTAGAATATTTCGCTGCATAGCGTCCCGCCCTTGCTGGCTACGGTTGACGATAAATTTCGTAAGGTGGTCTTCTTCAGACCGCGTCAAATAATCACAGTTGAGCAGCAGCGGGATGAATACGCGGGCAAAGTCTTTATCGTCTTTGCAATTATCGAGGTATTGCCATATTTCAGCGCTCGACATGACAACTCGCTGACGCCAATAGTGCGCGGCAATCACAATGCCCAGCAGCGGAATAAAGGCGGTCATAAACACCATGCCGCGAGGATGAATAACGAACTGTAAAAGACCGAAAAGTAAAAACACCATAATTACCGCGCCGACCTTCACCCGCGTGAGTTTCTTTTCCAGCAATTGATTGAATGTATCGTGTGCCGCGATTTTGTCGCGAATAGCCTGTTCGTAATCCATCGTGTCTATTTTCATTATTAGCCTTGATATCGTCGCGTCATGATTTCGATTGCCCGCTGGCATTCCACACATAAAGAAACACCGGGGATGGCCTGGCGCCGTTTGGGTGGAATTTCATTGCCGCATTGCTCACACTCAAATAAAGATGGCGCGGCGACATGATGGTTTTGCCGAATATTCGCTATTTGTATATTTAGGCAATATTCAACAACGGCCTGTGCTTCATCTATTTCATCCACTATCAATGACTCCTATTCAACAAGACACGCTACCGCCCATCCCTTTACACGCTCAGGGCACCCGTGAAAAACATCAAACTATTGAAAAAACATCCGGTGCCGTGGTACTGGCATCGGTCCTCAGTAATTAACGAATACGGGGTTTGCCCCAATGTGATGAGGTGACCACAAACACCACGTTGCTCGGTTGGTGATACACATCTGCCGTATCGATATACGGGGCAATCCATAGTTGCGCCGTCCGTTCTCCTACACGCAGCGGCCGTGGGTACTCGGTCGAGACGACAGGCGTACTCACGGGTGTGATATACGGTTGTGATGCCGGTTTTACTGAAACAGGGGTAAGCGGTGCTGTCGCGACAGGCTTGGCCGTAAAAGGTGCGTGCGCGACACGTTGTACGGACGGCGTTGGTAAAGGCATTGATGTCGCGGGTGCGCTGCTCTGCGCCGAAGAGAAGTTCCCGTCAGCCAGACGTGGCAATGCGCCCGCATCCGGCTTTACCGTATCGCCCTCCTCTTTTAATTTGGCTTTATCATTCGCCTGATGCATCGTCATACAGGTATCTGACGTCGTCGCATTACATTCAAATTCGCTGCTGGTTCCGGCACATCCAGACAGCAGTAATGCGCCGCCAATGGCGGTGAAAATAAACAGTTTCATTATTTTTCCTCTATCAATCAGTCAATGAAAAATCACATCACGATTAAAGTTTGATTTTGGCCTGACAATTTTCCTTAATAGCATTCGCTAATAGTGAAATAGATTGAGAAGGTAATCGCGTTATATCGGCGGTGTCCGCCTTGCATGTGAATACACGAATTGCTTTTCCAGTCCCCGGCTGGCCAATAATCATGGTGCTGCCCATATCCACGGACACTCCTACTCGCGGAGAACCGTAGAAAAGGGTATGACCTGTATCTTTCAAAACGTCATTAAAATAAAAAGGAGGCGTTGTGTTTCCCATGATATTAATTCCCTCTGCGTTGAATATAACCCGCCCGCTCGGCGGCTTGCGCCCACGTCAATACCGCGACAAAAATGAATCCACCCAGCACACCATAAAGACCCAAACAGTCATTGATCGTATCTGCCGCTAAATACGCGGCATGATGAATTTTTTCTATAGAGGCGAAATCTCTCGCAAACTGTTCTGGATTAAAAATCAGTTGAGCGAGTAGCGTAATGCCCAGCCAAAACCAACAAATCAATTGCGTGGTCATCCACCCCGCCATAAAGCGACGAACGATATTCATCAGGAAGCATTTCGGTGAGAAAAACAGTTCTTGCTTTAGCGCAATCACAATATCTTGCTGTTTTTGCGAAAGGTTAACGGCCATCGGCGCCTCCCGGTATAAACTGGTGAGGATCTAACTTACCCAGTTTCTGCAACATTTGATCCGTGTTAAACCCGTTCATGTTTCCCGTTGGATTAGCCTGCATCATCGGCTGTGTGTCGTCAGGGTCATTACGTTGACGGCGGTTTTTCTCATCCTCTAACTCTTCGATGGTCTTGAGCTGAAAACCATCTTGGAACACGACCGTGACCTCATTACCAGCACCAATCGGTATCACAGGGTGATACTGCTCAGCGCGTTTGATGTAGTAGTCACTCAGCGTCTGTGCCGCCTTACTCCCGCCGCCGCCTAAACCGGATTTAAAGACATCGCCTGCACCAACGCTGGCGGTGGCACCGATACCCACGGAGGGCGTGGCCACACTTTTCATTCCTTCACCAATGCCATCAAGGAAACCTGCCGCACCGGCCCAACCAAGAATTTTGCCGTTACGCATCACCACTTCGCCTTTCACGCCGTTTTTACCCATAAAGCTGACGTGACCTTTAATGGGCTGGTCGATGGTATTGCCATTTTTCAGACAGCTGATATTGCGAGTACGTACGATGGCACGCTCGCTCGAGACATCGCCCCACGCCTCCAGTCCCACAAAACACCCTGTCAAATCGTACGTTTTGCTGTTGGGCATCTCGACTTTACCGATAAGACGGATTTGCATCGGCACTGTAGATTCATTGCCGGTGACCGACGCGTTAGCGTCTGCGCCTTCAATCAATATTGATTTCGCAAAGCTCCCCGAGGGGATATACGGCAGTTTTTTTAGCGCTTTGTCGTCACCGTAGTTGAAGGTCTTACGGGTTATCTGATTCGGAACAGGAATAGGCTGATAGCTCACCTGTGGCGGCATCGTTGCCCCCGCCCCCGGATAAAAGGCGGTCGGCGGCGGTACGCTGGCGTTCCCACCTTGAGGCGGGAAGCTTGTTGGTTGAGGCTCCCCTTCCGGCCCGGGTGCGGGCATCGGCGGTGTCGGCTTAGGCTCTCCTGCAGGCACCTGCCCCAAACCACTCACCTGTGTTTTGAGGTTGGCATTTTCTTGCGTCAGCTGTTCAAGCCGCTTCTGGTCTTCCAGACGTCCCTTACTCAATAGGTCAATTTCCTGCTGAATGCGCTTAAATTCCTTGGTCATTTCCGACTGTGCCACCTGCATCTCGGTGGTCGCATGCTGTTGCACCTTGTCATCAAAGGTGGATTCCACCACGCCCGTCATATCCGGCGCGGGTTCGGCATCCGTTTGAGTCGCCGCTTTAGACGTTAAATCCACCTCGGACAGATACCAGCCCGCCCCCACGAACGCCGCCACAGTGATACCGACAATGCCCATCCACAGATATTGCTTACGCTTGACGAGGCTGTTGATATTCATCAGCGAGACTCCTCAGCGGTGGTGACATAAACTTGCAGACGACCACCGGGCAAAAGCTGGCTGGTCGGTTCGGCAAACATAATGGCGCGCGTCCCTGACTGCCAAAAGTCGGTTTCTTTGATACCGCGCGCGCTGGCCAACAGATTCACCACGCTATAGCGCACCACTTTTAGGTGATGCCCTACCCACACCTGTTCAGCGTTCGCTTGCAGCCCCAAAGGCACCGACAGTCTTTCGTCCGTCACCGGAAGTGATTGGTAAGACTCTGGCAGCGTACCGGTGCGAACCCCTCGGTTAAGTTCAACGAGGAGGGATTGATACGGCGTAGATTCTTCCCATGATTTGGCGGCGTCACCCGTTCCCGTCAGCTCGCTGACCAGTTGGATAGTGCGCCCCACGCCAGCGCGAGGCACAGCGCGGATAGAAAAGTTAAGACCTCGCTCGGTTTCAACAATAAAGGTAAACGGCTTTTTATTGAGCGTGGCAATCACCACCCCCCCATTGGCTGTTTGCTCTTGACGGGTCAGCTCGCCATCAAGGCTGTTTATCGCAATGACCCGGTCACCCGCGACGCTAAATAAATTCGGGTCGGTATTGCTGACCGCGATGTTGGCCTGTCCTCCGTTGCTCAACGGGACAATGGCGGGCGCGACACTCATTGGCGCGGCGATGACAGTGCACGGACTGACGAATAAAACAGAACTCATCAACAAAACACGTTTATCGAGTTTCATCTTTAACCTCCCCAAAACGTGCCAACCAGCTAATACCGTCTTCACGCTGCAGCTCCAAGACATAATGTTTAATTTCCGAATACGGCTGGGAGTCACCAATCCACGTTTTAAGCTCACCGCGAATATCCACGCGGTTGCTTGCCGGATAGACTTTGACGCTGGTTTGATAAAAAGCAGAGTTAACGTTATTGGCTTTAATACGTTTGGCTTCTTCAGCCAGTTTCACTTTTAATTCGTTTTGCGCAGCGGGTTTAATAAAGGCCAGTAATACCGCATGGGAGGCATCGACCGTTTCAGGCGTGACATTGAGGCGCAGTGCGATAAAAGATAATGCCAGTTGCTGCATATATGACGCATCTGACTGGTTTTGTGACACCGCAAAGGGCGCATTAAATAACATCGGCGTTACCGCCACCTTCTGTTCATTCTGCAGGCGGTAATTATTCACGCCTTGAATAATATTGGAGACAAGGCTGAGGAGCACAAACACCCCCATACAAATAAATCCGATGGCGAGCACACGGCTTGTACTAAGGCGGGCACCATGTTCCATATAAACTCCTCAAACACCTATTTAATCCACTGCCGGAAACAGGAATCGGGGATGGTATGAAAAATACCTTTCAAAACTGAGGTGGGCATGTACCAGTAAATTAAATCGCGTAACCAGGTACTGCCTCGCCCCTTTTTCAATTTTTTGACGCCCCAAAAAACCAGAACCGCTGCGACCAAACCGATTAACTGTTTGCTCGTCCATAACCCCCAACCAATACAAATGGCGGCAGGAATGAGTTCGTCAAGAAAAAGCCCGAACCAACGGCTCTGATTTGTTAACGTTTCCGGAAAGCGGTAGCGTTTCAAATCGCTTTCCGACATACCTATCCGACCTTATTAATAACCAGCGACGGACATACCAATCGCAATAAATACGGACAGGATGGCAAAGCCTGCAAGGAACTTAATGTTCTTGGTGGTCATATACATGATGCCGCCGACCAGAACCTCAGCCAGTACGACCCATTTCACAACGCTAGAACCGCTACCAAAGGTGGCTTTCACTGACGCATCACCACTGGACATTAAGTCCTTACCTGCACCAGCGGCCATTGCGACTTCAGGGAAGAAAGTCGCTACCGCGGCAATAGGTAAAACAGCTTTTAATGATTTAACAAATCCTTTCTTTGAAAAGAATTGTGCAAAACGAGAAGGTTGAGATTCAGGTACAGCAGTGCCCTGAACACTTAAAGAAGCATCCATCATAATTTCCTTTTTAAAAAATGGTTTATCACCTATGTGATATTGCGTTTCTAGTTCACGACTGAGTCGTATTTCAATTTTTTTTAGCGGGAAGCCCCTCCGAATTGTCTGAATTATAGAAATCAGGAAAGCGAGATAGGTGATCTTGAAGACGTAATAATGCTTCAAGGGTTTTACTTCGCCCACTTCTTTCCCTTGCCTTTAAAAGTTTTTTATTCGTCTTATCATCAAGACGAATAAGTACTGCCAGCCCTGGTGCAGGCTTATTACTAAAACTAGCCATTAGAACTCCACTGAGCGTTTAATACCTAGAAGATAATCTTACATCTAATTACCTCAAAGTAAATAGACGAAAAGTCACTGATTCATTAACAATTTAGAAACATTGGAAGTTAATATTCTTTTTACGTCCCTGGAGACATTTAAATAAAAACCACTCACATACATAAAAATAATAATATCATCTCTTGATTTCGTCTTAAAAAAACGATGGGCATCTGTAATATAATTTTTTGAAGACCCAACAGATATAGATAGAATCCTTGAAATTGATTCATGGCTAAACCCTGATAAATACAAATTTAGAACATTCCAATGCAATAAAGTGTGGTCATTACGATAATCATAAACTGAAATTTTTTGATACTTGGAGGGAAGCTTGCCTATACTCAACTTATTATTTATTGATGGATGATAGAAATGCCAAACAGAATAATTATTCTTTTTAAAAGAAAGCACTTGAAAACATACATCCCATATAGAACCATTCATCACTAAAGACAAAGGGGTTAAAAATGGACAGTTTTGAGAATACGATATGAGCTCAGATTCAGAGAGCAACAGACTGATATCGATAGGTAGCCCTGAAAACCAACCATCAGCATTACGATTTCCATATAACATTTCTTGTTCAAAACTGATATTTGTAAGAACAAAAAGACCATTGTTATCACGAACACAGATAGGATATAGAGAAAAATCGATGAGTTCTTTTAGACAATGCAATGAATTAGTTTGACGCAGAGAGTGGGTTTGACTAGGATCACGAGCACACATAGGAGCCTCCTGTGAAGGTTTCTGTGGATAGCCGATGCAGTAGGGTTACCGCCCTCTACATCGGCGCTTCAAATTTTAAATATGATCAATCAACCATATGTATTAATAATACTAACAACAGCTTATATTGTCACTTCCTATTCGCAGATCGATATACTTTAATTTTATTAAAGTTAGACGAATATATTGCTCACTCATCATCTTCATTATCAATGTTGAAAAATTTAGCAATTATTGCCTGAGTATCCTCTTGGATATTCGGAACCATTTTTTTATATTCAAATTTTTCTATGCCAGCTACGTGTGGACTCAATGATGAAATGCCAAGAACTTTGGCCATTGATAATTGTGTCTTAATCACATTCTCAAGAAGAACCTTATTGAACTCCATCTGATTAAAACCTGATTCCTTCCTTTCCATCTGGGCCTCATACACTCGTAAACCTAGTTCGAGCAACATGGTGGATATACTTGAAAAACTGATATCTTTTTCTTTGGCGCCTTCCGCTTTTCGTTTTTCAACAATGGCATTAATTTTTTCTGCAACTTCATCACTTACGTAAGCTTGTATCTTAGCCATAGCCCCTTCTTATTTAAATTTGAAAAAGACATTTAATTTCTATCGCTAAAAATGACGATTCATTAGCGATTCGAATCTAGAGTCGAATCTAGAGTCATGAGCTTATTTTAACGATTCACATGACGAATCACATCACGATTCGACTCTAGAGTCAATTCGTCAAAATTTCCCGCAGACATTGGCTTGATTCATATCCGAATCGTCCACAATTCGCATGTGAATCGTTAGCGATTCATCGATGAATCTAATTTGTTTTACAGAGTGTTAAACATCGTAAATTAAAAATGATAACTGCATGTTTTAAAAGTTAAATCAGCAAAACTTTAGTTTTGCGAGGGGTGTGGTCTTTTTGGTGGTGAGGAGTGCATATTTGTTGAACTGGATAATGGGATGGATTAATGTATTCGAAATACTGAGGCTCTTTTGAGAAATTCGAATGAAATCGATAATACTGTTAATGAGCTTATTATCTTTTGCCCCTATTACTCAGGCAGCAGACTGTTTTGATATGGCGGGTAAAGATTATAAGATTGATCCAGACCTTTTACGTGCCATATCTTGGAATGAGTCAAGATTCAATACAAAGGCAATAGGTAAGAATCCAACAACGGGGTATGGTTCAGGATTAATGCAGGTAGACTCCCAACATTTTGCAGAGTTACAACGGTATGGAATAAAACCAGAGCATCTCGTCAATGATGTATGCATGAACATTTACACGGGCGCATACTATTTAGCGATTGCATTTAAAAAATGGGGGGTAAATTGGGATGCGGTCGGGGCATATAATGCGGGTTTTGCAAAAACCGAAAAGCAAGCGATAAAGCGCTATCATTATGCATCAAAAATTCATGCTACCTATCTTGCGATTAAAGAGAGTCAGGCGAAAAACATCAAAACTGCCATGAAGTAGAAATGGAAGTATTCACAATAGATTTTTTATTCAAGCAAACGAACTGTTAACATTTTGTTTGCTAAAATGATGTTTTCGATAACTAACAATTCCTATATATTTCGAATATTATAAATGTTAACGATAACAACAACTATAAAAGACCTAATTCCAAATTTAAATTATTTCAACATCGACTATGATTTGCTTATGATCTCAATTTTAATTACCATAAATAAAGTAACCGTGAGTTACTTTATTTCAAAACAACCCTAGACCGGATGGGCGTCCCGTCTAGGGTTTATTCATTATGCTTTATGGTCTTTGAAATTCTCCGCAATCAGCCACAATGCACGATTTAATTTTAAATCACCATCGATGCCATTCACAGCGCGCGTTCTCGTTCGTTTCCCTTGTTTATTACGGCCATTCAACCCACCTTTAATCATATTTTCCTGCACGCGTTGAAACGTTGTCCATAAATCATCTTTTTTATCTTCCCAACGACGCGGCGTTAACAGTTGGCTTTCGGTAATAGGGAATTTTTCATCTTCTTCATAACGATAAGTTAAAGCTGCGCGAGCAAATAGATTTTGCTCGCCCTGCGTTAATGAAATAGATTTCATCATCTCCATATCGTCCGCCACATTATCGAATATCCCTAATATTTCATAAGCGCCTTCTATCACTTTTTCTGTGACATCCCCTTTATGTGGAACACGAACCTCACCAAAAGAATGGCCGCAAATTAAACCGTTGGCGCAGGCAAACCGGAACATTCCCGGCAACATTTGATAACTGCTCGAACCATCATGGCTATTGAGCAGAATAATTTCAGGCACTTCTTTTCCCGTAACGGCGATCCCCTCTTCACGGCGTAAGCGTAATAGATGTTTGGTATGCCCGCGTTTATCTTCATCACGCACGCGAGTTTGGCATGCATAAAAAGGTTGGAATCCTTCAGCGCGTAACTTATCCAGCAATGTAATGGTGGGAATATAGGTATAGCGGTCACTTCGGGAGGCGTGTTTTTCTTCAGAAAAAACACTCGGGACATATTGTGCCAGTTCATCATTCGTTAACGGACGATCGCGACGTACAGCGTTAATATTGCCAAAGCGGGATGCGAGTCTCATGGTATGACCTCCAAATTTAAATAAATGCTTGAGCGGGCTTCCCCCATCTTTCGATAGATTCTGCAGCGGCGGTGTTGACGTTTCGTGTGTGACAGCTGCATTTTTTCTTAGATGGTTAAGCCATCTCTCGATGAGTTCCTTGCGGCAATGGGCGTTGTTGCGACAGACCTGGGCCAAACACAAAAGGCCGCTTGCGGCATTTATCCTCTTTTGTGTTTAGAACGGGGATGGTGCTAAACCCAGCCCACCGCAAAGGACGCATGAGAGTGGGTTATCAGGCGATAAATGCGCAGGCACACACTCGCCACGTTAAAAACGTGGCGTCCTTAGCGCCGGTGGCTTTATCACCGGCAGTGACAGCGGCGTGACCTTTAAGGTCACTGCAAGCGATGCCGTTGACCTGCCAGCAACGGCTCTACCCCGCATGGGCGCAGACACCTCGTGTGGCTGCGTAAAACTTGGCGTGCCCGTTTGTTTGGGCGCGACTAGTTGTGTCAGTCGTCGTGTGTCGGAACGACGCACGCCTTCGGTGCCCCACAGCAGTCAGTCAGTTGGTTTTGTTCATAAAAAACACCACAGGATGAGTGAACCCATCAGGATGATGAAGTACAGCTAAATGACTGAAGAAAAAAAGAGAGCACACTGAGCTATCTGACCGAATTATTGTGTGTATGTCAGGACGTTGCGCCGCCGTGGCGAAGCCACAGCAGCGAGTCGTCTTGGGGGGGTTACGGCGCTAAAAACTGGCTGAGTCGCCCCCTCTTTCTCAAGAGCCAATTTTGAACCCTCAAAAACCGCCCCTTGCGAGGCGGTGTATCACATCAGGCAAACGCCCGTTTTAGCTCAAGAGCGCGTAAAAGCTGCCCCCACTCACTCCCACACATCGCAGGCACTCTGACTGACTGGCGGCGACGCTGCTGTTTAGCAATATGCCGTCCGAAAGATTTGAGCGCTGGCGTAATGGCCTGCGAGGGAAGTGATTCACGCACAAAGCGTTTTTGTGGGTTTTGCTTTACATACGGCGCACTAGACGCAATAATCGAAGCTTCAATTTTCATGGTTTTATCTCCATGTGTTGATTGAATGCCGATTCAACTTTCGACGGGAAAATCGGCACGAGAGAGCAGGCGAAAGCCTGCTTTTTTCACATCTGAACGACGGTATTTTTCGCTAACTCCTCCTTGGTTATCTGCTGTAACAGGTATTCGTGAGTGCAAGACTCGCGATCACAGAGCTGGAAATACCGCGCCCCAACACGCACATAAATATCCGTCACATTGCCGCATATCATTTCCGCGCTCATAAATGACTCGCTGTCTGTCTGCGCATCCACGCAGTACATCCAGTTAATCGCTAAATAGCGCCCTGCCGCCTCATGGAATGCACCCACGCTGATTTCCACGGGGGCGACAATGTGTTTTTGTTCTTGTGCTAACCAGTACGCCTGTTCAGCTTCGGCATCCCACGAAAAGCGATCGGTTTTATTGCTATTCACTAATTGATACATGGTGTTATCTCCTTCTTAGGGTTTTGGCGGCATCATCTGCCGCCGTGCGTGTTAACAGTCGTATTGCGCCATTTCACTCATTAAATTCTCGTAATCTTCCTGCGCGTGTTGTTCTTCGGTATGGGTGAGCATGTAACCCCGCTTCGCCGCTGCGCCCATCAATACAGGACGGTCTTTCAGGGGTAACTGCTCCAGATAATCCAGCGCAGACGCCAGCAAGCGCGCATTGTAAATTTCGTAATGCAACCCACAGCTACGGTGAGCTTGTTTTTCCAACCGGAGCAGCAGCACATCAGCACGAACAACATCAAACGGGTTTGATGAATAAATATTGCGCACAAAACCATCGGTACGCAGATACGTGGTTTTCCATCTTTCGGAAGATTCAGGAGCGGCGGTTTTGACGTTGACGTTTTGTGTGTTCATGCTGATTTTCTCCTTAGGTGGTTATGTCATCTCTCGGTGAGTTCTCTCGCGGCAATGGGCGAAGTTGCGACAGACCTGAGCTAAAAACAAAGGGCCGCTTGCGGCATTTATTTTCCTTTGTTTTTAGAACGGGGATGGTGCTAAACCCAGCCCTCCGCGTGAGGGCTGGCCGTGAGATACCGCACCGAGTGGGCATGAGAATGAACACACTCGACACGACGGAACGACGTGGCGACAGCAGAGTACCGACAGCCTTACCGTCGGTATGGTGAAAGCGGCGTGACCAAAAGGTCACAGCAAGCGACGCTGTTGACCTACCAAGCAGCGGCTCTACCCCGGATGGGCGCAGACACGTTGCGTGGCTGCGTAAAACTTGGCGTGCCCGTCTGTTTGGGCGCGACTAGTTGTGTCAGTCGTCGTGTGTCGGAACGACGCACGCCTTCGGTGCCCCAAGGGCGTTTGCTTTGTTTTTGGGTCTAAGCGAGAAAGAGATAAGTTGGCAGGAACAGTTAGAGGACTAGAGTAAATCTAGATATTATGAAGACTATGGTTGAAGGGATTTAAGGCTGTGTTATGTAAATTAAAGAGCGCCGCCGTGGCGAAGCCACAGCAGCGCTTGTCGTTGTTTGTCTACCGGATACCCTTGCAAATCTTATTATTGAGCAACATCCAATCCATCCATTGCGTAGGTTCGCTTCGAACTGAGAGCTCGTCACGCATAGCTTGCAATGTCGCCCACAAAGGCTGGCCAGATAGAAATTTTTGGCTGTTCATGTCGCTAAAACGCTGGCTCCATGCGTAGACAGCTTCAATCAGGTCATCATCGAAAATGCCCTGTCGCTCCTGACGTTTGTACCACGCAGCCAGTTCGCTCGGTGTCGTAAACGCCAACTCGATTTGTGCCTGCGCCACCTGCGTTTGATAACGGCGACGCTTCTGTTGGCGCTGTTTAGACTCAATCTTATCGAGTCGCGTGAAGCGCAATGCCCATTGGCGTTCCTGTCGTTCTGACAGCCGGTAGTGTTCTTCAGGAAAATACTGACCGACTGTACTGCCTGAGAGCGGTAAAGGACATGACCTACCCCGTGTTTCAATGAGCCTATCTAACGCCGCGATATAGTCAGCTTTCGATGCACCGCCGCGCTCTTTGGGAGAGTAATCGCCTACCGCAAAACGAATATCTCTGGCGGTGATGCGCATCGATCCACAACGTAAGTGGCGGAACAACGCCCGCGCATAAGGATGTTGTCCAAGTTGTGTGCCGCGCAGCTGCTTACGCTCGACATCGATGATGGCCTGCGTTGCCGCAAACTGATGAACGTTATGCGGGATTAATGCGAGATGATTGGGGATCATGCGGCTACCTCCGTGATAAAGCGTTGGGCTTCTAACACCAACAGCGCATTAATTTTATCGGGCAGGAAATGAGTATCATAGTACAGGTCAGTAACCTGACCGGCGCTATCAACGCGACAAGCTGACCAACCATCACATTCGGTTCCCGCACTCGACACATACCACTCTACCGCTGGCGACTCGCCTTCTGGCGCAATCCGCAGAGTGACAGGATAAAGCCCGCCAAACTCGCTGCCGTATTCAGCTTCAACGATGCATCCTTGCGGCACGTTTAAGATATTCAATACAGAACACGACAACACATGTCGATAATCCTGACCGCGCTCTGCAAACTGTTCAAGTTCATCGGCGCTCATCGCGTCTAACTCGGATTTTCTTAACAAGGTTCCAATGAATTTCATCGGTTAACCGCTGCCCTTTACGGGCAGCGTCTCCAGATTAGGCGGCGTGAGCGACAGGGTGAGTGGCGGCATCATCATTGGCATCAGATACGTTGTTTTCTGCATCAGATGAGGTCATTTCCGACACTACGGGCGAACTTTGTGCATCAGATATGGCGTTTTGTGCATCAGGCGAACACATCCAGACTGGCACCCAACGGTTGTTGGCCATTTTTGTTTCGGCAAGTTCTGCGGCATCGCCCTTCTTCATCTTGTCTGCGTCACGCGCGGCACCTGTTTGCCCCGCTTCGTTCAAGGCATCAATGATTTGCGGCTTTTTAAGATGGTCAAAGAAGTTGGCTTTCGTCGGTTGCCACCAGTTGCGCAGATGAAAATCAAGCGCGGTTTCTAGCGTATCGAGAGAGCTACGCGAGGTATGCCCCATCTCGCGAGTTTGAACACCATCAAGACTGCAAGCAGTACAGAAGCTAAGCAAGGCTGCAAGGTCTGTGGGATTAAGTGTAAAAAAGCGCGTGAAATCGCGCTCCCAACCCTCGGGAAGGCATGATTCAAGGCGTTGCCCTTCCTGCATCAGTGCCTGAAATGCCGCCCCCTCTTTACCGGACGGAGCATCATTTGTCAGAGAATAATGCTTACAGGTCAGCGAGATTTGCGCAGGTTTGTTATACGCGCCGCTGCCGAATACGTTCAGACAAAGCGTCCACGCAAGCAGCGCCATTGATTTTTCTGGCTGCTGCATGAGCGCCGCCTGTAACGCCAATGTACGTTCTGACGACATTTTGGTGAGCAGTGGGAGACTGATAGCCTCGACGGGATCGCGCTGACGTTCGTCATCATTTTTTGGTTTGGCGTCGAGCGGGGGTAGCGCCGTTTGGTCTGCCACCTGCTGCACTTTTTCAACCTCAACACGTAACATGACCCCGCGCTGGATATAGAGCACACCCTCCGTCAGCGAGGCCACCACGCCGCCCCGAATGCGATCGACATAAAGCCATGCACGGTTCTCTGCCTGTTCCGTGAGCAACTCAATATTTTCATTGAGTTGCATAACACGGGCAAAATTTTCATCCGTGTCCTCAAGCGCCTCAAGTTCAGTTTCCCACTCGGCAATTTGAGTCTGTTCGACTCCCGTCAATTCTGCTTTCGGCTGGGGTTCAAGGCGATACTGCTGCGCATCTTCGCCATAGGGACGGATCATCGACAAACGCCCCTCTGACCATTTCCAGCCTTCCGCGTCGGCAACTTCTTTCGCCGCTGCGTGAAGTTTTTCGCGCGTCAATCGCTCTAATAATGCAGGGTCTGTAATAAACCCTTCGTCCGTAAAGAGGTCATAGCGAAAATCACCGCCCGCTTGCTCGTAAGCCTCACGCCCAACAAAGTTTAGCTGGATGTTATTTTCGGCAGAGATTTCATCGCACAACACGTCACGGCGTAAGTGCTCAGGCTTTTGAGCGTAGAAACTCCCATTGATAGCGTTCTGCCATACGTTTAACTGGCGCTGATGGTCTTCGCTCGCAGACAGAGCTTGTAGCTGGTCAAGATTGATTTCGTTCGCAGCCAGTGCCTCAAGTAACGCGGGAGCCATTCCCGCGAGTCGCAAACATTTCTGCACATGGCGCGTGGTATAGCCAAGCACACTGCCGATTTGCGCGGGGGTTTTGCCGGACTCACTGAGTGCCATAAAAGCACAAATTTGGTCGGCGGGGTGCATGTCTTCGCGTTGGCTGTTCTCGGTCAGTGACAGCGTCACCGCCATATCTTCATCCACTACTTTGACCGGAACGAGATAGCCATTATCGATATCTCCTGCCGCTAAAAGCTGTTGCAGGGCGGCTAAACGGCGTCCCCCTGCGGCAACCGCTAACAGGCCATCTGGCTGTACGAACGCCACCAAATTCTGCACAACGCCAACGGCTTTAATGCTCTCGGCAAGCTCTGCCAATTTTGCCGCATCGGGGGCTTGTTTGCGCACGTTCAGCGTCGAATGGACGAGTGAACTAACGCTAACCATAGAAACGGGAATATCGCGCAGCGCGATGTTGACGGCTTCGGCCTGTGCCGCTGGGCTAGTTTTCTTGCTCGCTTTACTCGTACTGCGGGTTGCTTTAGTATTCTTCTCTGACATGGTTGATACCTCGATAGTGTTGATTAATGTCTGCCGGACGCCCAACGTCCGGCACCTCATGTGCTACTTTCGTTACTTTTTGATACCGTGGCTGGTGATATAGCGATTCAGTCCATCGCCGCCGTTCGCTTCAAAACTCCATGCGCGCCAAATTAAGTAGCCTTCATCGTCACGGATAACCAGACGAAAATGCGTCCCTTGGTCGTCCTCAATAGTTACGTTGTGATAACACGCCGCGACGGCTTCAGCTTGTTGGCGGGTAAAGGTATCGTTAGGTAAAACAGGCGTCTTATTGTTCATAGCACGGCTCCGTTCTGGGGTCGGTAGCCCTGCTCTCGCAGGGCTGATAATTTTCAGAATGGGATATCGTCGTCAAAATCCATCGGCGGGAACTCCCCGCTCTGCGGCTGAGGTTCAGGCTGTGCGGCGGCCTTGGATTTTTTGCCTTTGCTGTCTTTCTTAGCTGCGGGAGCCGCTGCCTGTTGTTGACCGCTGGTCTGCGGTGCGGAGGATGGGCTGGCCTCGCGACGATTGCCCAACATTTGCATTGTGCCGCCCACGTTGACGATAATTTCCGTTGTGTAACGTTCAATGCCCTGTGTGTCTGTCCACTTGCGGGTCTGCAAAGCGCCCTCGATGTAGATTTGCGAACCTTTTTGCAGGTATTCCCCTGCGATTTCGGCCAACTTGCCAAACACCACAACGCGATGCCATTCGGTTTTTTCTTTTTGTTCGCCCGTTTGCTTATCGCGCCATGTTTCTGAGGTAGCCAGTGACAAATTGGCAACCGCGCCCCCATTTGGCATGTAGCGTACTTCGGGTTCTTGGCCTAAATGTCCCACTAAAATCACTTTGTTAACGCCTTTGCTCGCCATAGTGTCTCTCCTGATATCCGTTGATTTTTTGCCTTTAAAAACCATCACCCGTTGAGTTGCCGGGGCCGCGGTTTTGACGTTTTGCGGGGACCTACTGCACGCTCCCGCTGGTTGTTACCTTCACCCGTTTGAGAGCCGTACGCCGCAAGGGCGCCAATCAGCACGGCGTGGTGAAGCTGTCCGGGGTGAGCGGGAAATTTATTGCGGTCTAATGAAGCTTGCGAAATGGCCGCAATAAATTTATTGCGAAAGGCTTTTGCGTCCCTGGATAGCAAGACGCGTTGTGGTTATCTCAGCCCCGGCGTTCGGACTCAAAGAGGGGAAATCAGCCAGCGTTGATGAGCAGGAACCCGCCGCAATGACGAAACGCGCGGGCGCGAAACGGCATTGCCCCTTAGCGCCGGCAGTTCTCTCGCCGGCAGTGAAAGCGGCGTGACCAACTGGTCACAGCAAGCGGTGCTGTTGACTTGCCAAGCAGCGGCTCTACCCCGCATGGGCGCAGACACGTTTCGTGGCTGCGTAAAACTTGGCGTGCCCGGTTTTTTGGGCGCGACTAGTTGTGTCAGTCGTCGTGTGCCGGAACGGCGCACGCCTTCGGTGCCCCATAGGCCGTTATTGGTTTGTTTGAGGAGGAAAGAGAAAAAAACCTACAGCAGAAAGACGCTTATCCAAAAGAAGATAAGGAAGCAGAAGATAAAGAAGAGAATAAAGAGGAAGAAGAACAGCAATAGACAGTATGGAAACAGAACATAACACGCTACCCTGACACGAAACGGGAGGGTGAGCGGTGCGTTAGCACCGCTGCATTCCCGTGCGCCAACGGCGCGTGGTTTTTCGGCGCGGGCAGACAGAGGACACCTCCCCTGCCTGATATCGAATAAGACGGTTAGGCACGAAGTCTGATTATCGCCGTCGCCACATCGGTATATGAAAACGTGCCGCGCGGCAGTTCTTCCCAAACATCGCAAAACGGCTTGAGTATTTTTTGTTGGCGGGGGCCATTGAGACAAATCGCCGTCAGCAGCCCGTCAGGCTTTAATAACGACAGGGCGCGCTGTATATGTCGAATATCCTGAGCATGGCTAAAAGGCGGATTCATAATGATTTTGTCGTACTTAGCTACCTGCTCGTATTCCATAAAATCGCCGCACCAGACATTAACACCAGGAAACGCCCCCCGTAGATGCCCCGCTAACGCCGCGTTAAGCTCCACCGCATCGCACCGCGCAGCCGGTGCGGCGTTTTTGATAGCCCGTAAAATCGCCCCCGTTCCGGCGCTTGGCTCCAAAATGCAATCAGTATCCTTAATTTCCGCCAGTGTCACCAACCGCGCACAAGCGGCTTCAGGCGTCACAAAAAGCTGAGAGGCCGCGCTCACTTCAACCACTGGGGCGCGTTCGTCGAGTTTTGCGCGCATCGTCTCAATGCGCTGTTTCAAATCGGTATGCATCATGATCCCCTTTATGGCTCCCCGACAACGTCGGGGAGCATCATTATTATTTTTTAGGAATTTCAACAACTTTCATGTCAGTAATAAACACCGTGAGCAGTGAGCAACCGCTAGACATAACACGGCGGTAACGGTACGCGCCATGCTCGTCATTTTCAGCAACGCCACGCACGCCCTTATAATCAGATGGCGTTTTTGCCCATTCGGCCTTTGTCATCGCCTTGAAGCCCTCCTCCTGATAATTGACGATAGGCGGGCGCTTCTCTGTTTTTTTGGCGGCGCTGGCCTCTTCAGCTGACGGGGCTTTGTAGTCGGTGATACGGTCGGGGGTAAGTTTCATCGTCCCTTTATAGCCGAGTGAAGGATAATACGGGGTTGTAACCGAGCTTATCGCGCCGTTGCTTTTATTGACGCGGATAATGGTCAACCACTCACCACGGCTAAACACCTGCCCGCCGATTTGGAATTCATTGGCACGGGTAATAATGCTACCGGCTTCATTCAGCATCCCGCGCTCATAGCTTAGGCGGTTGCGGTAATGCGCCGCCCAGCGTTGCCGATGTTTCACACTTTTTTCATGATGGGGGATCGCAATATCTCGGGCTTGTTCGGCGTTAATAATGCCGTCACTCAGGGCTGACCACAGGGACATAAAACCTTCATACTGGCTAATTTCTGCCGAGCGCGGGTACTTTTCGAGCGTGAAACAGCACGAAATATGATCATGATTACTGATAGCGCGCGCCATATTGAGATCAAGATTATCCGAGCGCCAGAGCTTCAAAAATTTCTCAGAAGCGACAATGTTTTTTTCAGCCTTACGTAAATCGGCCTCGATTTTTTTAATGCGGCGATAGCGAACGTCTGAGCGCTCTTTATATTTGGCGTGTTTTAGGGATGCCTGCGCGCGCTCTTCCCAATATCCCGCGCGTTCAAACAACATCACGACGCGTTTCATCCCATTATCAATTTTTTTGGCGTGGCTACGCGCTTTACGTTCGCTGTGATGGCCGACGAGGATCGGCTGTCCAAGCGGGATGGCTGACGTTAGCGCATCAACATGCGCGAGCGCCTGCTCTGATTCTGCGGCGCGTTTTGAGCTGTAGTCATTGAACCGCTCCGCGCGTTCTTCCTGACGTTCAAACAAGGTGCTGTCCTCGTCCTCAATATCACCCGCCAGAGAAATCAGCAGATCTTCACGCGACGGCGTCCACGCTGGCGCCACAAATAACCCCTGTTTAGGTGCCCATTTGAAGCCCAAGGCATGGACTTTTGCATAGGTTTCATCATCGAGATATTGCGAGGCATAAAGGCGCAGCTTGTTATCGTCAGGGGAATAGGTTGCACGATAGGTCTGTGCGTGGTTTTTAAAAGATGCATTTGTAGGCTTCGCTGTCGCGCCTTGGGTGTTGAGTTGTGTCATGTTTAAATCTCCTTATGGGGTTGAAGTGATGCTTTTGTGAGTATTCGCCGTCGCACACGTGTTCAAACCACACGAAGGAGCGCTGACAAGGCCGCCGAAGGCGTTTATACCAGCCTTGCCAGCTTGAGCGAGGGAGTGTGGTTGAATACATAGCGACGGTTGGAGTTACTCACGAGCGTTCACACCCCGAAGGGTGAAACAGGACACAATCGCGTAACGGGCATAGCGGCAGCGATGACGTTACGCCCCTTAGCGCCGGCAGTCCCCTCGACGGCAGTGAAAGCGGCGTGACCATCAGGTCACAGCAAGCGATGCTGTTGACCTTACAGCAGCGGCTCTACCCCGCATGGGCGCAGACACGTCGCGTGGCTGCGTAAAACTTGGCGTGCCCGGTTTTTAGGGCGCGACTAGTTGTGTCAGTCGTCGTGTGTCGGAACGACGCACGCCTTGGGTGCCCCAAAGGCTGTTATTGGTTTGTTTGAGGAGAAAAGAGAGAAAAACCTACAGTAGAAAGACACTTATCCAAAAGAAGATAAGGAAACAGAAGATGAAGAAGAGAATAAAGAGGAAGAAGAACAGCAATAGACAGTATGGAAACAGAACATAACACGCTACCCTGACACGAAACGGGAAGGTGAGCGGTGCATTAGCACCGCCTCTCTTCCCGTGCGCCACAGGCGCACACGAGGTTTTTCGCGCGCTGACAGAGCAGCACACGACAAGAAGATATAGCCGCCCTATCCACTCGAGCGGCGATAATATTTACCCCATTGCCAACAAGGCGTTAAGCCGCTCAAGCCGCAGATAATCCCCGTCTAGCGGTACGCCATTGCCTTTTTGCGCCGCTTGGGCCATTCCCGCATCAATATAGGGTATTAACGCTGACAAAAGCTCATAGGGTACGGTGATGGCCTTTTGGTTTTGCTGTTCTTCACGGTACATCGCCAATGTTTCTCGCACAAAGGTCTCGCCAATCCCATAGCGCTGATGCGCGTCCTCGTCGGTTTCCCCGATTTCCTGCAAAATGTACAAAACTTCCTCTTTCGTCGGGTCTAAATCTTCACTGAATTCCTCTACCGCCAGTGGCGTCCAGATGAGTAACGCAATATTGTCCTGCGGCGAAAACTCACGCAGTAATTTGGCACAAACTTCATTCACCTTTCCGTACATCGTTCTATCCTCTCGTTAAATGTTGTTCCGATTCGATGAAGGAGGCGCGTTAATCCAACGCCAGCCAAATCGCATGGGATTCAGGATGGTCGTCAATGGCGCTGCGCAACTGCTCCGCCCGTAAAATGAAATGTTCAGCCAGTTCGTCGTCGCCCTGCTCGTGATGCAGCCAGCAACGATGGTTAAGTACCAACGCGGTCAAAATCATCCCTGCGGCGTCACCGCTGATTTCAGCTTCAAAGCCATTGAGAGATGAAAACACCACGCGCTCGGCGTTTGGTGCCATATAACCGCCGCCGTTGGGCAGCGTGTAGAACTGCCAGAAACCGCCGTCATAGTCACAACAAAAGCGCTGGGCGTAATTGAACATGTGCTGCTCTGCCAGCACAAAATCATCGCCAAACAACATGGGTAAAAAATCCAGTCGGGCGTGACGGGCTACACATTTTGCATTCGCTAACATTTTCATCGGCTTATCCTCCATCGTTTCAGGGTTCATCGTTCCGGCTTACGCCGTGCCGATACGAAAGCCCTGCAACGAGTGGCGGATGCAAGGGCGCCGCCCTTCCACACATGGCCTCTGGACGGCGGGAGTTGAACGGTGAGAGCGCGAAACTTGAGCGCACGAACGACGGGAAAATCACGCAGGGAAGAGGCATAAATAGCGACGGCGGTTAATCTTCCCTTGCATCGGACACGTCAGGGCTAAAGTTGCGGCACGGCGTTAGCCGTCACAACACCGCAATAACAGAGAGCGGTTCATTGTCAGGCCAAGCCTGCGGGGATTGGCCGATAGATAGCCGAGCCTGCGACGTCCTTATGGTTCTGTCGCATTAAGAAGTCGTCAGATAACATGCTGATTTATTGCGATGTTACCTGACTATGCAATTGATCCGAAAAACCTTCAAACGTCTGCACTATCCTATTGATATTATTGCTCAGTGTGTTCGCTGGTATCTGGCTTACTCGCTCAGTCTGCGAAATCTGGAGGAGATAATGGCTGAGCGCGGTATCACCGTCGACCATTCCACACTTCACCGCTGGATTATACGGCTGGTACCTCTGCTGGATAAGGCATTTCGCCGGCATAAACGTGCCGTGGGACGCCGGTGGCGAATGGATGAAACTTACATCAGAGTCAGAGGGCAGTGGAAATATCTGTACCGGGCGGTCGATACCGAAGGTCAGACCATCGACTTTTTGCTGACGGCTAAACGAGATACCGCAGCGGCCCTGCGCTTCTTCCGCAAAGCCATTCGCCAACATGGCGAACCTGAGGTGGTGACCATCGATAAAAGTGGCGCTAATACAGCGGCACTGGCCACAGTCAATGCCAACAAATCAGAAGAAGAAATCATCATCATCAGGCAAAACAAGTATCTGAATAACCTGATTGACCAGGATCACCGAAATATCAAACGACGAATACGTCTGATGCTGGGATTTAAGTCGTTCCGTCGGGCACAGACGTTGCTGGCTGGCATTGAGCTGCTCCACATGATACGTAAAGGGCAGTATCAACACCCACAAAGTGATGGATTGTCACCCGCAGAACAATTTTATCTGTTAGCTGCCTAAAAAATCAGCAGTATACGGTTTGCTGGCATGCATACGCTAATGCGACAGAGCCGTTTTTTGAACTCTGGGGTGTAATGTTTAGGCATTTTACTTCTCCGTCTGATGAACATAACGGCATGTTACCTATCGATAAATTAATTGGAATGTGAGTTCACCGCACTATTACCCGATACCATCGGATCTGTCAAGATGAGTTCACCGGATACATACAATTTTAAATACAAAATGCCCGATGATATCCATCGGGCATTATAAGACTAAATAGATTAACCCATATCAGGTTTAATCATTGGTGTAACACCAAATCGCTCCGCTTTTTTTATAGTTAGGCCCAAACTTTTTATTTCCCCAACTCATTCGACCAAAAGAGCCTGAATCACTGGTTGACCCATATGTGTACTTTATAAATCCTGCTTCCACAGATTCAGCCTTGTTACGCTGCTGATCAATATATTGGCTAACTTGTCCTGAATAAGGATAATTATATCCTGGTCTGTCGACGGAACACCAAGAATATTGTTGTGTAGAAGCCACCCCCGCAAAGGTCCAGTACTGGGATATATTTGGAGCATAGGTGCGGTCAGGTTTATTTCCAGTCCCTTTGTATTTAGCATACGTCCTCAACGTTGCTGGCAGCGAAGGTTTAGCTGTAATCTCTACCACGCCTGTCGAGCTATCTAACGTCGCCCATGATACGTTCACTTGATTATTATTATCATCCACAAAATAATAATCATAGTCGCCGACATTTGCGCCTGTAACCGTTGGTGCTACATAATTACTCCCATTTGTAATACGTGTTGGCCATTTGTCTGAAACATTGTAGTTATTCACAACACCATCGCCTTCAAATGTTCCCGTTGCATTTTCAACCCAACGTTTGAATTTAACCGTCAAGTTCCTGCTGGTGATGACCTCTTTGGTTTCCGGGTTCAAAATTGACACCGTGATGACCTGCGACAACAAGTAACTATTAAGATAGGCAACGGCACTTCCATTCGATGTTTGAATGCTAATATCTGAATTCGTCCCAGCCGTACTGGATTGGCTTAGTCCAGACACGGATGTATCACCGCTCGCAATACTGAACTTGATAATCGCCTTATCATCTATCGAAGCACCGTATTTATCAGTGACACTAACCGATATTTTATTCACATCACTTTTGTTCGCCATCGCCGTGCTCGTTGCTGAGAGGGCCTCAAAGACGAGTGTTGACGGATTAATATCCAGAGTAATTGGCCATTCACTATCAATATCATTTCCTTTAAAGGTTGGTGTAATGATGTATCCATTCGTTACGTCATTTCCCTGAGTCACCACGGTCACGGTATTTCCAGCGGTAAACCCAAAACTTCCTTGTGCTGCATTGATAGCGGCGCCATTGATTGAAACAATCTTGCTGCTTGCTGAAGGTGCCGCTGTAAAACCAATATCTACATTCTCAAGGTTATTGCCGTATTTATCAGTCAATGTCGCAACACTTGTGACATTGGTATCAACCTGACCGAAGTTACCGCCGCTCCACGCAATAGTCGGATTATTGGCATCCGCCACAAATGTATAGTTCGTCGATTTCGCTGCTGCTGCACTCTGAACCACATTTGTTGCCACACTCAGTGAGCCTAGGATCGTTGATGTCACTATAGCGCTGACGCTGGATGTATTATCAATATCCAACAGACTGCTTGGCGAGAAGCTTAAACCTGGTGCTCCAACGAGGTTGAGCGATAAACCATAGTCGCCATCACCCGGATAGATAAACTTATTTCCGTTCGCATCTGCGATATTCATAGTTATGACATAGCCATATTTCGAGTTCGCAATCGCATTACCATTGAAGCTAGGGGCCTGGTCCTGCAATCTCGATGTCTGGCTTAGAACCTGTGCTGAGCTAATATCTGGGCTTGTCGTTAATCCCACGCTGTTAGACGTATAACTTCCAACGACAACTTTCGCAGTAATCGTTCCACTGTATTTGCCCGGTGTATATGTTGATGTGTAAACCCCGTCAGGACTTTCACTCCAGCCGGACAGTGTTCCGACTGCATCATCGTTGGTCAGATTCGTGGCCGCGGAGCCAAGCATTTTCGTGAAGGCAAATGATTTTGCTATTTCATCACTGGTTTTTCCTGTAACCGGATTTGTCTTACTGTCTTTGAGCGTCAGCGTAACTGCTGAAGTGCCCTTGGCAGCACTAAATGATGTCGTGACAAAGGCTAGCCGTGAATTCGCGCTCGCGATTGCCCCCGCCGTAATGGCGTAGGCCACAGACGCTTTAGTTTCACTTCCTATTTTCAAGGTGGCAGTCAGTCCCGTACCGGCCATCGTGGCCACATAGGTGCCGACATAGGTCCCCTTGGTGGCACTTTCCACCCAGTTGGTACTGGATTTCGCGTCCGCGTTGGCCACCGTCACCATGCCCGCCAGCGTCGCGCTGGTTAGCCCCGTCACCGGGTTAGCCGTCGGTGTATTGCTATCTTTGAGCACCACCGTCACGGTGATATCGGTGCCTGATACATAGCTGTCGCTGTCACGGCCAATGGTCGAGTACGCCAGCACCGCATCACCCGCCGTAATGGCGTAGGCCACAGACACTTTAGTTTCACTTCCTATTTTCAAGGTAGCAGTCAGTCCTGTCCCTGCTGCCTTGGCCACATAGGTCCCCACATAGGTCCCTTTGGTGGCACTTTCTACCCAGTTAGATGTCGACTTCGCGTCCGCGTTGGCCACCGTCACCATGCCCGCCAACGTGGCGCTATTCAGCCCTGTGACCGGGTTAGCCGTAGGCGTATTGCCGTCTTTCAGCGTGACCGTGACTTTGACATCGGCGCCCGACACATAGCTGTCGCTGTCACGGGCAATGGTCGAGTTGGCCAGCACCGCATCACCCGCGGTAATGGCATAGGTGGCCGAGTCTTTCGTGGCACTGTCAATGGTCAGGGTTGCCTTTAGCTCCGTACCGGCCGCTTTGGCCACGTAGGTTCCCACATAGGTCCCCTCGGTGGTACTTTCCACCCAGTTGGTATTGGTTTTCGCGTCCGCGTTGGCCACCGTCACCATGCTCGCCAGCGTCGCGCTGGTTAGCCCCGTCACCGGGTTAGCCGTCGGTGTATTGCTATCTTTGAGCACCACCGTCACGGTGATATCGGTGCCTGATACGTAGCTGTCGCTGTCACGGGCAATGGTCGAGTTCGCGAGCACCGCGTCACCCGCCGTGATGGCGTAGGCCGCCGAGCTCTTACCTGTGCCCGCTATCGTCAGTGTCGCGACCAGTCCCGTCCCCGCCGCCTTGGCCACATAGGTTCCCTCATAGGTCCCCGCTGTAGTTTCCTTCCAGTTATCGGCAGATTTCGCGTCCACATTGTCCACCGTTACCATGGTGTTCAAGGTCTCGCTGCTCAGCCCCGTGACCGGGTTAGCCGTAGGCGTATTGCCGTCTTTCAGCGTGACCGTCACTTTGATATCGGCACCTGACACATAGCTGTCGCTATCGCGCGTGATGGTCGAGTTCGCCAGCACCGCGTCACCCGCCGTTATTGCGTAGATCGCCGAGTCTTTCGTGCCACTGCCGATGGTCAGGGTCGCCTTCAATCCCGTCCCCGCCGCCTTGGCCACATAGGTTCCCTCATAGGTCCCCTTGGTAGCGCTTTCTACCCAATTGGTGCCGGATTTCGCGTCCGCATTGGCCACCGTTACCATGCCCGCCAGCGTCGCGCTGGTTAGCCCGGTGACCGGGTTAGGCGTGGTATTGTCGTCTTTCAGCGTTACCGTAACTTTGATATCAGCGCCTGATACGTAGCTGTCGCTGTCACGCGTGATGGTCGAGTTCGCCAGCACCGCATCCCCCGCCGTAATGGCGTAGGCTACAGACGCTTTAGTTTCACTTCCTATTTTCAAGGTGGCAGTCAGTCCCGTACCGGCCGTCTTGGC
>Ga0308172_1000369_pt1 | contig 62866 bp, 58 predicted proteins | sample PhyGR2_FD_202134 | JGI IMG/M metagenome (GOLD analysis project Ga0308172, IMG submission 202134) | Phyllosphere microbial communities from UC Gill Tract Community Farm, Albany, California, United States - DLSLSG.R2 | ecosystem: Host-associated > Plants > Phyllosphere > Unclassified | place: USA... | reverse complement strand
CCAGTACCAGTTAAAACCGAAGAAACCGCCTCAAATGAAGGGGCAAAACCGGAAGTGGTCACCGGTGAACTAGTGAATCTCGGGGGCAGTAAATTTGATGTGAGCCAGATTTTTGAGAATAAACCACCAGCAATAAATGATGCACATTTGGGGGAAAACGCGGATCTGTCAACCAAACATTTGGGGGAAAGTGAAGATTTGTCAACCAATGTGGCTTTATCTCCGCGCGCCCTGCAAATCAAGGTAGCGCTGCAAAGCGTAATTAATGGCGAGACTGATTTGGATTCCGCAGAAGCCATTGCAACCACATTAGAAAGCGAAAATGTTGATCCGGCCTACCTTCTGGAGTGGCTGCCTAATGAAATCGAATTGGCCGAGCTGGGCGATGAGTTAGAAGACTGCACGGTAGGCAGCCTCATGATGGATTTATTCGATATCGCACCCAAATTCATTACTGACTCATCCGAGCGCGTCCAGTTCTTTACCAACCAAATTGCACTCTATAAAAAAGAGTGGGCAGAAATCGAAGCAGAAAAGGTCAGTAAAGAAAAACCAGCCAAGCCCAAAAAGCCAACCATTGAAGAGCTGCAGGCCGAGATTCAAGCACTGAAAACCCACCAGCAATTATTTAGTAATTTTGTTAGCGCAGGCGTGAAATTCCTTATGGCTTGCGAGGGGGATAAATGATGCTTACTCCTAGCCCACTGGCGCCTAGTGCGCCAGAAACTGAGTGCCACTGCTATTGGTGCGGTAAATCGAAAGAAGCCGCAGCGATGATCGGGAAGCTGATCAAAGCCGGTCAGCACCAACAATATCAAAAGTTCTGTGATGATCATTGCCACGCCGAATGGAAATTATACTGCGCGCCAAAAGTGCAAGTTTCACGCACACCAGCACGTCACTATTCATCATGGGAACTTCGCTGAACAGTTGGATCTGATTCTTGAAAATCAATTTACAGATAGGTGATTCGATATAGTTCGTGGGGTGCCTATGGCGCAGGTTGTCTTTATCGAGGAATGGATGGTAGAGGATGGTCTCAGATCTAAAACCGGTTTAGACGACCGTCAGATTGAGAAATATAGGCAAGGATGCTGGATTGAAGGGATTCACTTTAAGCGTGTATCGCCAAGTGGTGAAAAAACGAAGCGCGGGATCATTTGGTACAACTATCCAATGATAAACCAGGTTATTAGCGAGGCATAAATGGCAACATTACCCACAGGAGTAGAGATCAGAGGCAATAGCATCTGCATCTGGTTTATCTACCGCGGTAAGCGTTGCCGTGAAATTCTTAAAGGCTGGGCGAATACGGCCGCAAACATCAAAAAGGCCGGAAACCTCCGGTCTATGATTGTCAGTGAAATAAATCTGGGTGAGTTCGATTACAAACACCGATTTCCTGAATCGAAAAATGCAAAAAAACTCGACTCAACGATCGTGATAAAAACCTTTGGCGAACTGGCTGACGGGTGGATTAAAAGCAGAGAGGTGGAGCTTACCGCCAACACGCTAAAAAAAACGGCTTCTCAACTTAAAACGCTAAAAAAAATTATCGGTGAATCCACCCCGATAGAATCAATCACAAATAACGATATTTTAAATTATCGGTCTGAGTTACTTCATGGTGATACTTTTTATAAAGAATCACGAAGAACTAATAATGTTGGTCGTAGCGTGAGAACTGTAGACAACTATGTATCATTGCTAGGCTCCCTACTCCGTTTTGCTAATCGCTCTCGATACATCACGAGCAAGCCATACGAAAATGTGAAAAAGCTGCAGAAAAGCCGAGTGAAACCCGATCCGCTTCTCAAGCAAGAATTCGAACAGCTAAAAAATGCGCTAAGTGGTCAGATGAAAAATTTATGGCAGTTTGCTATCTACTCGGGGATCCGTCACGGGGAATTGGCGGCGCTTGCTTGGGAGGATATTGATCTTGAGGCTGGTACGGTTCGTATTTGCCGCAACTTGAATGTGCTGGGTATGTTTGGCCCACCAAAAACCTCTGCAGGTAATCGCACAATCACTCTTTTAAAGCCGGCTATCGAGGCATTGAAGGCACAAAGAGAATTAACAGCATTGCATCCAAAGGTTGATGTAACGTTCCATCATCGAGAATACGGTAAGACTGAAACTCAAAAATTGCATTTTGTTTTCATGCCCAGAGCGACACTACATGGGCAGAAGCCATGCTATTCGCTTACAACCATTGGTGCCATGTGGAACAAAGCTGTAAAACTCGCTGGAATTCGTCGCCGTAATCCGTACCATACACGCCACACTTACGCATGTTGGTTATTGTCTGCCGGTGCAAACCCATCCTTTATCGCGTCTCAGATGGGTCATGAAAATGCACAGATGGTTTATGAAATCTACGGTACGTGGATTGAAGATATGAATAATGAGCAGATCAACATGCTAAACGCTAAACTCGCACTATAGAATGCCATGCCCCTGTGGTGCCCCTTTTCGAATTGAGTATACAGTTAAATGACAGAGAATCAGTCAGTTACAAAGAAAGAACAATACAATCTCAACAAGCTACAAAAACGCCTGCGCCGCAACGTGGGTGAAGCCATCGTCGATTACAACATGATCGAAGAAGGCGACCGTATTATGGTTTGCTTATCCGGTGGCAAAGACAGCTACACCATGCTGGAAATCCTGCGCAACCTGCAACAAAGTGCACCTATCAATTTCAGCTTGGTCGCCGTGAATCTGGATCAGAAACAGCCTGGTTTCCCCGAAGATATCCTGCCTGCCTATTTAGACAGCATCGGCGTGGAATATAAAATCGTAGAAGAAAATACCTATGGCATAGTTAAAGAAAAGATTCCAGAAGGCAAAACCACCTGCTCGCTCTGCTCTCGTCTACGTCGTGGGATCTTGTACCGCACCGCGACCGAACTGGGCGCCACTAAGATTGCATTAGGCCATCATCGTGATGACATGCTGCAAACGTTGTTCTTAAACATGTTCTACGGCGGCAAGCTGAAAGGCATGCCACCTAAATTGATGAGTGATGACGGCAAGCACATCGTTATTCGTCCGCTGGCTTACTGCCGCGAAAAAGATATTGAACGTTTCGCTGAGGCACGCGCTTTCCCAATCATCCCGTGCAACCTGTGTGGCTCACAGCCGAACTTACAGCGTCAGGTCATCAAAGATATGCTGCGTGATTGGGATCGTCGTCATCCAGGCCGCATCGAAACCATGTTTAGCGCAATGCAGAACGTAGTACCTTCGCATCTTGCTGATATTAATCTGTTTGATTTTAAAGGCATTCAGCACGGCGGCGAAGTTGTCGACGGCGGTGATTTGGCTTTTGACCGCGAAGAGCTGCCGCTAATCCCCGTCGGATTGGCTGATGATGAAGATGCACCAAACTTCGATAACGCGGTACGTTTGGATGTCGTAGAAGTGAAATGATGGTTCATAGATAGATTAAACGCCGCGTAAAGCGGCGTTTTTTTATACCGAAAATTCAGATCCTGAATATACAAGAGCCTAATTAGCGCCATTAGTCTCTTTGTATCGATGACCTGCTTTTATATACAGTTATCATATTACAGACAAAAAAATGCCGACTAAAAGTCGGCATGTTACGAATTAAATGTGCTATGCAATAATTCAAAAAATTAGGAAGTAAGACAATATGGAGCGCAACGCCCATCGCTTGGCGTTGCATTCACCTGCGAAATGAAGTTTGCCCTACCTCTAAAGGATAAATGTTGATATGGCTCAATATCGCGGGCTGTTTTGGCTATTCATACCGATTTCTTTGATTTGCCACAAAAATTTCGCCGTGAGTATTTACAACCATTTACTACGTTTTAACCAGACCACAACGAAAATACACAATAAAACTAGCAAAAAGCAGAACGTGGCAAACGCAACCGGCGACGTATTGCCAGGAATACCACCTAAGTTCACCCCAAACAGCCCAGTTAAAAACGTCGTTGGCAGGAAAAGCATGGCCAGCAACGACATCGTATAGGTACGGCGGTTCATGGCATCCGCCATCAGGTTTGAAATTTCATCAGCCAGAATAGCAGTACGCGCAATGCTGCCGTCTAAGTCATCCAAGCCACGGCCTAGACGATCTGAAATATCCTGCATGCGGCGACGATCGTCATCGGTCATCCACGGTAAACGCTCACTGGCCAAGCGGGCAAAAACATCACGCTGTGGAGCCATATAGCGACGTAGCACAATCAGCTGTTTGCGAATTAGCGCAAGCTGTCCACGCTCAGGAACCTGTTGGTCGAGCAGATTATCTTCAAGATCGATAATTTTGTCATGCAGGTCTTCAATGAATTCGCTGGCATGGTCAGTTAACGCATCCGCGACCTGTACTAATAAATCACCGCTGCTTACTGGACCAGTGCCGTTTTGCAGATCAGTCAGCACTTCGTCAATGGCATACACTTTACGATGGCGCGTCGACACCACCAGCTTGCCCGTCATATAGAGACGTATCACCACTAATTGGTCGGGACGTGAGTCATTATTAAAGTTAATGCTACGCAGCGTAATCATGGTGCCATCGCCCAAGCGAGTCACCCGCGGACGCATGCTTTCGCCTGCCAGACATTCGCGAACGGAGTCAGGTAACAGCACAGAGCTTGTCAGCCAGCGTTGAGTTTCTTCGCGAGCATAGTCCAAATGCAGCCAGCAAGGATGTTCGCAGGTCGCCTGCGTGAGATCCGTAACCGGAATGCTTCCGCCTTTGCCGTCGAGCTGCAAAGCATAAACAGCATCCTGAATTTTTAACTGTTCACCCGAAATGACATTAGTATCAGTCACGGCATCCTCTTTCAGTCGCAAAAAAACGATATCTAATACTAGCCTTAACGTTTTGAAATTTAAACCTTCAGGGAAATTTCACTCAGTATATGGCGTAAATAAATACGCCCTTCAGATTGGCTAAAGGGCGTAACGATAAGTCGCGTGATTTAAGCAGGATCAATCACCGCGGTCGTTAGCCGAGAGGTGCAGCATAAGCGATTTTGCTGATCAAAAATTTCTATCTGCCACACCTGATGGCGGCGCCCAACGTGTATTGCCTTGCACACGCCTCGAACTCGCCCTTCACGCACCGCGCGAATGTGATTAGCATTAATTTCTAAGCCAACCACCTGCTGTTTGCCTTCACTGCACAGATAGCCAGCCAGCGAGCCTAGCGTTTCGGCTAATACTACGGAAGCCCCACCATGCAGCAGGCCGAAAGGCTGCGTCGTGCGACGATCGACCGGCATCGTCCCTTCGAGTTCATCATCACCCATACGGGTAATTTGGATATCAAGATGACCGACCATACAATCGGCACCGGTTTGATTAAGCTGCTCAAGCGTTGCCGCACGTTTCCAAATCATCGAACAATCTCCAAAAGTGCCTGTAGTGGATGGCGTAATCCGTTTCCTTCAATGCGTTTAACCTGGCTGCGGCAAGAATAGCCGGGAGCAAGACAACGCTGACGCGGCAAGCGTTGCAGTGCCTGATGCCACGATAGCTCATAAATGCCCAGCGAGTTAGCAAGATTCTTACTCTCATGACCATAAGTTCCAGCCATTCCACAGCATCCAACGCTGACATTTTCTAAGGTAGCACCATAGCGGGCAAATATTTTCTGCCATTGCTGCGTGCTGGCAGGCAAGGCCGTCGTTTCAGTGCAGTGCCCAAACAAGTACCATGACTCCCCCGTTTGTGGCGGTGTCTCCTGCGGCTGAGGCAATGCTTTTTGCAGCCACTCATGAACCAGCTGCACGCTGAAATCCCCACGCTGCTCACCTAAAACTTCACGATACTCATCGCGGTAGCACAGCACCAACGCAGGATCGACCCCCACCATTGGCATTCCCAAACGCGCAACGCGATTGAGGAAGTCTGCCGTTTTTTGGGCAGTTTTGGCAAAGCGAGTGAGAAAGCCTTTAATATGCTGTGCCTTACCATTGGGTGAGAATGGCAGCAATACTGGCTGAAACCCTAAGCGCTCAACCAAACGGACAAAATCTGCCACTACCTGAGCATCATAGTATGTCGTAAAAGGATCTTGTACGATCAACACATGGCGCTGGCGATCTTGCTCACCCAGTTTTTCGAGCTGTTCCAACGTGGTTTGGTAGGCGCTGTGCCCGGCTAGCGACTGTTTAAGCGTCGGCGTAGACAGTAAAGGTAAGTCCACCATGCCAATACGTTTTTCGCTCATACTGCGCAACCACGGCTGACTGAAGAAGAAGTTAAATACCTTAGGTGCCTTCGCCATCAATGGGGTATAGCTTTCAACGCCTGCGACCAGATAGTCACGTACCGGCCGCAGATAACGCGTGTGATATAGCTGTAAAAACTTGGCCCGAAAACCGGGAACATCAATTTTGATCGGGCATTGGGTCGAACAGGCTTTGCAGGCCAAACAGCCTGACATGGCGTCTTTGACCTCGTGCGAGAAATCATATTCGCCTTTTTTGGCGTGCCAGGAATTACGCGTTTTCTCAATCATTCCGCGCACGGTTGATCGTTCACCCAATTTTTGCTCAAGCGTTAGCGGGTCGACTCCCTGCTCAGAAAGCAATCGTAGCCATTCACGCACCAGCGTCGCTCGGCCTTTAGGTGAATGAATTCTATCGCCGGTAATTTTCATCGATGGACACATGGGGCTGCGCACATCAAAGTTAAAGCACAAGCCATTGCCGTTGCACTCCATCGCACCACGATATTCTGTTCGTACCTGAAGCGGAATGCGTCTGTCAAAGGTTCCACGCTTTTGGGCATCGACCTGCATCATCGGCTCATCGCAATCGAGTGGAGAACAAATTTTTCCCGGATTCAGGCGATTGTCAGGATCAAACGCGGCTTTGATGCGGCGCAATTCGGTAAACAACGCGTCACCAAAGAATTCAGGGCTATATTGAGCACGAAAACCTTTACCATGCTCTCCCCACAGCAAGCCACCGTACTTGGCGGTGAGTTCAACCACTTTATCGGATAGCGTTTTCATCAGCATTTCCTGCTGAGGATCACACATATCTAAGGCAGGTCGCACATGCAAAACGCCCGCATCCACGTGCCCAAACATGCCATAGGTTAAATTGTGGCTATCGAGCAACGCGCGAAACTCAGCAATATAATCGGCCAAGTGCTGTGGTGGTACGCAAGTATCCTCCACGAAAGGAATCGGCTTAGCCTGCCCCTTCGCATTACCCAGTAGCCCCACCGCTTTTTTGCGCATCGCATAGATGCGTTCAATACCCGAGAGATCTTCGCAAACTTGATAGCCGATCACCCCGGCTTGCTGCGCCGCTATCAGCTCGTCCATGCGTTGGCATAATGAAGCAACACGCGCATCAATCAACGCCAGATCGTCACCGGCAAACTCAACGATGTTGAGCCCCAGCATCTCTTTATTGGGAACATCTAAAATCATGTCGCTAACGGAATGCCAAACAATGTCTTCACGCGCCAGATTAAGGACCCGTGAATCCACGGTTTCTACCGACAGTGCTTTCGCCTCAACCATATAAGGCGCGTTACGCAGCGCAGAATCAAAGGAGTCATATTTAATATTCACCAACCGCCGCACTTTCGGGAGCGGAGTAATATCGAGTTTAGCCTCGGTCACGAACGCCAGGGTCCCTTCGGAGCCGGTGATAATGCGCGTCAGGTCAAACGTTTGCATATCATCGCTAAACACGTGGCGCAAATCATAGCCGGTCAGAAAACGGTTTAGCGCGGGGAATTTATCAATAATCAGCGCACGATTATCTCGGCAGGAATCCACCACTGCGCGATAGATTTTTCCTCCCAGTGAGCCACTTTGCGCAAGCTTCTCCGCCAGCTCAATCGGGACAGGAGCGGTATCCAGAAGCTCACCGCCCAGCAAAACAGTTCGCAGCCCTAATACATGATCAGACGTTTTGCCATACACCAGTGAACCTTGCCCTGAAGCATCGGTGTTTATCATCCCACCAAGCGTGGCCCGATTACTGGTGGAAAGTTCTGGTGCAAAAAAATAGCCGAAAGGCTTTAGATATTGATTTAGCTGATCTTTGATAACCCCAGCTTCAACCCTTACCCAGCCTTCTTCTGGGTTAATCTCCAGAATACGATTCATGTGGCGGGACATATCCACCACAATTCCGCGGTTTAGCGATTGTCCGTTCGTCCCGGTGCCGCCGCCGCGCGGAGTAAACACCAGCGAGCGATAGCGCTCTTCACTTGCTACGCGAGCAATCAATGCCACATCGGGCGTGGAACGAGGGAACAGCACCGCATCCGGTAATAATTGATAAATACTGTTGTCGGTGGCCATGGTTAGGCGCGCCGCATAGCTGGTATCCATATCGCCGGTAAAACCGTTACTTTTCAGCGATTGCAAGAAGTCCAGCACCAGTTGAACGAGTCCTGGTGCCTGAGAAATTTGTGGGATCATCCGTCTCAACCCTGTCATGGTTGCTTATCAAATAAGGCTTATCAAAGCGTGCTCACATCGAAACTGTCTGCATCTATGCGCAGTGCCTGAATCTGAAAGGCAGATCCACCCTTTATTATTAGTCATGCGCTTCGCTGAATGGCTTATGTGCAAAGCATGAACCTAAGAAGCTATCACAAAAAAAGCATAGATGCCGATGTCAGCGGCAACAAAATTTACCCTTTGATAACAATGCGATTGCAAGTACACCAAATATACCGCTGGCAAAACGCGGTGTGAGTCGAACATTCTACTGAGCACTCACGCCTTCTCACTTTGCCTATAAAAATCAGAATCTCAGTTTTCTTAATGTTTCTTTAAGGTTCGAAAGAGATACTGCAAATCTAATTATTTCATTAGGTATATTTCATGTCCTATTTCCCTAAAACCTCTGTGGAATTTTGTGCTCAATTATTTGCAGCAGTCACCATCGTGGCTTTTGTCGTTCATTATTTCACCAGTAACTAGGTGGTATCGCCGCAAGCCTTATCACCACCGATATTTAGCCGCCTTGAGATACCGATTTATTAGATTGAGTATTCACGCTGAAATAACATCCACCTGCTATGCTTTCTTACATAGTGACGCTAGGGTTTTTACCCATGATAGGTCATCATAGGCATAGGGAACTCAATGTTCTATTTTAGGATGGATTTCAAATGTATAAACCGCAGCACAAATACGATCTCCCCCGCATCATGTTCGGGGTTTTGTTTGTATCGTTGATGATTGTCGCCTGTCTTTGGGTAGTACGACCATTTATTCTTGGATTCGCATGGGCCAGCATGATTGTTATCGCAACTTGGCCTGTGCTCATTAAATTGCAGAAGATATTTTGGGGTAAGCGCTGGATTGCAGTGTTACTCATGACATTATTACTGCTGCTACTCTTCATTATTCCTATTGCTTTAGTGATAGGCAGCCTGATTGATAATAGTGGCCCCGTTCTTGAGTGGGCATCATCGGCTAAAAACTGGTCTATTCCCGATCTGCTTTGGTTAAAAAGTATTCCTGCCGTTGGGCACAAACTGTATAACAGCTGGCATTCAATGTTAGCCGGTGGCGGCAGCATTATTATTGCCAAAATACAGCCCTATATTGGTCAAACCATCACCTGGTTTGTTGCTCAAGCCGCGCATGTCGGTTCATTCGTGTTGCACTGTTCCCTGATGCTGCTATTTAGCGCGCTGCTGTATAGCCGTGGCGAAGATGTCGCCTTAGGTATCCGTCACTTTGCTGTTCGTCTAGGCTCAGAACGTGGCGATGCGGCGGTGGTTCTTGCTGCTCAAGCTATTCGCGCCGTTGCGCTCGGTGTGGTGGTTACCGCGCTTGTTCAATCGGTTCTCGGCGGTATTGGTCTGGCGATTAGCGGGATTGGCTACGCTACGCTGCTTACGGTACTCATGTTCATTTGTTGTCTGGCACAGCTTGGACCATTGCTAGTACTGGTTCCCGCCATCATCTGGCTGTATTGGAGTGGTGACACCACATGGGGAACGGTGCTGTTAGTGTGGAGCTGTGTGGTGGGGACATTGGATAACTTCCTGCGTCCTGCACTCATTCGCATGGGGGCTGATTTACCGATGATACTCATTCTGTCAGGCGTTATCGGCGGCCTGTTGGCCTTCGGCATGATTGGTCTGTTTATCGGGCCAGTCGTACTCGCCGTTTCTTATCGTTTGGTCTCTGCATGGGTTCATGAAGCACCTGAACCGGTGAAAGACGTTGAGCAAGTCGCGCGCGAATTAGATCAGCTCTAAGCAGAATCAAAAACATTGATATATCATCACGGGGCCAATGGCCCCGTTCTTAATTAAGACTATTCACAACTCTCAGTCTTTATTTCAATAAGCAAGCGACACAATTAAGAATATCCTTAAGTTTTTTCTTAATTTAATCATAAATAAATACTTAGCTTTTTTATTTGTGGTTAATTATCCAACCATTAAAGATTATTCTTAAATATGCTGAAAACAAACTATCGTAATAACTAAAAATGGGTTATATAATATAACCTATTCTGATTCAGATGATTCTTAAAGACGATCCAAGCCACCATACCTATCATGTTCAGTAACTTAGATTGCTAAGTACCCCTAATGGAGCCGCTTTGTTTAAGCGTAACTTCTTACCGAATTGCTGTGTGTAGTCTTTGCCCATCTCCCTATGATGGGCTTTTTTTTTATTATTTTTCCAGCCTAATAAACCATCGAAAATATTTTAAATTATAAAAAAAGCGACTGTAAATAACAGTCGCTCGATTTAAGATTCGTTTAGTTTATAGCCGAATCTATTTTTCTGACAAATTAATCCACGTTTGAACTACCGTATCTGGATTTAAGGATAAGCTATCAATACCTTCATCCATCAACCAGCGTGCAAAATCTTCGTGATCTGAAGGGCCCTGCCCGCAAATACCCACGTATTTTCCTTGAGCCTTAGCCGCTCTGATCGCCATAGAAAGCAGTGCCTTAACGGCCTCATTGCGCTCATCAAACAGCTCAGAAACCACACCTGAATCACGGTCCAAGCCCAACGTTAGCTGAGTCATATCGTTTGAACCAATGGAGAAACCATCGAAATGTTCAAGGAACTGATCGGCCAACAGGGCGTTTGATGGAATTTCACACATCATAATGACCTTAAGATCGTTCTCACCGCGTTTCAGCCCTTCCGATGCCAGCTGCTTAACTACGGCTTCGGCCTGCGCCACGGTGCGAACAAATGGGATCATCACTTCAACGTTAGTCAGCCCCATATCATTACGCACGCGTTTTACTGCAGCGCATTCCAACGCAAAGCAATCTTTAAAGCTGTCTGCAACGTAACGGCCTGCACCACGGAAGCCCAGCATTGGGTTCTCTTCATGTGGCTCATAGCGCTCACCGCCAACCAGATTGGCATACTCATTAGACTTAAAGTCAGACAGACGCACGATAACGCGTTTTGGCCAGAATGCAGCCGCCAGCGTGGCGATCCCTTCCGTTAAGCGGCCGATGTAAAACTCAACTGGGCTGTCATAGCCTTGCATCATCTGCTTAATCTCAGCCTGAGTCTCAGCATCTTGCTGGTCAAACTCCAGCAGCGCACGTGGATGCACGCCAATCATGCGGTTGATGATGAACTCCAAGCGCGCAAGACCTACGCCCTCGTTAGGCAGGCGAGCAAAGTCAAAGGCGCGATCGGGATTACCGATATTCATCATGATCTTCAACGGTAGGTCAGGCATGGTCGAAACCTGAGAGCTATGCACCGTAAAGTCCAGCATATCGCTGTAAACATAACCGGTATCGCCTTCGGCACAGGAAACCGTGACTTTCTGACCGTCACGCAAATGTTCCGTGGCATCACCGCAGCCTACCACCGCAGGAATACCCAGTTCACGCGCGATAATAGCCGCGTGACAAGTACGTCCACCTCGGTTGGTGACAATGGCCGATGCTTTCTTCATGATCGGTTCCCAATCGGGATCGGTCATATCCGTCACCAGCACATCACCCGGTTCAATGCGGTTCATTTCACTGATGTCATGGATGACTTTTACCGGCCCTGCACCGATGCGATGACCGATGGCGCGTCCTTCGGTCAGCACTTCGCTGTGGCCCGTTAGCTGGTAGCGCTCCATCACTTGCTCATTGGAACGAACGGTTTCTGGACGCGCCTGAACGATAAACAGCTTACCGGTGTGCCCATCTTTCGCCCACTCGATATCCATTGGGCGACCATAGTGTTGCTCAATCATCAGCGCCTGATGTGCCAACTGCTCCACTTCATGATCGTTCAAACTAAAGCGATTGCGTGCGTCATCTTCAACATCTTCAATACGAACCTGTTTGCCGTGCTCTTGGCTTTCGGCATACACCATTCGGATTTTCTTCGAACCCATGGTGCGGCGCACAATCGCAGGCTTGCCTTTTTGCAGCGTCGGTTTGTGAACGTAAAACTCATCAGGGTTTACCGCACCCTGCACCACCATTTCACCCAGACCGTAGGCTGAAGTAATGAAAACAACCTTATCGAAGCCCGACTCGGTATCAATGGTGAACATCACCCCCGCGGCAGCTAAATCAGAGCGCACCATCAGTTGCACGCCCGCAGAGAGTGCCACGCCACGGTGGTCATAGCCTTGATGCACACGATAAGAAATGGCGCGATCGTTAAACAGCGAGGCAAAAACATGCTTCACCGCCACCATCACCGCGTCGATACCTTGAACGTTGAGGAAAGTTTCTTGCTGACCGGCAAATGATGCGTCAGGCATATCTTCTGCCGTTGCGGATGAACGCACGGCGAAGGATGCATCAGCATTATCTTGTGCCAGTTGTTGATAAGCACTACGAATGTCACGCTCTAATGCTGGAGTAAATGGCGTTTCAACGACCCACTGACGGATCTGTGCGCCCGCTTTGGCCAATTGTGTTACGTCATCAATATCTGTCTTGTCCAGCAAATCATAAATACGCTGGTTAACGCCGCTTTGTTCCAGAAAATCATTGAATGCCTGTGCGGTAGTAGCAAAACCATTAGGCACCGAAACACCAAGCTCAGACAGGTTGGTGATCATTTCTCCCAGAGAGGCATTCTTGCCCCCCACCCGATCAACATCGTGCATGCCGAGCTGGTTGTACCAAAGCACGTTATGCAAGTCAGGGCCATTACTAGACATCGAGACAATCCTTTTCACATTCAAAGATGGGTACAGAAAATAATTGTGGCCGTAAATCCGGCGTTTTCAGACTAGCACAATGTGAGGTTTCGCCAAGACAGGTGAATCGATCCACCTATTGGTGAATATCATGAATTTTCTTCAAACCGCACTTTTTTACTCAGAGTTGCTGAAATCCGTCAGCAAAAAACCATAAAAAGCTGAAGGACAATCGGTTTGATACAAGCAAACGATTCCCTTGGTTAATAAGTCCATATCCACACAGATAAAGCTGAAAAACCAGCGGGCTGAAGGCTTTGAATAGCTATTAATCAATTTTAGTGTTAGTTTACTGCGTGATTAGTCAATTTCGGTAATTAAACGCATTCAATAATTATCACGAGTGAATAAGTTCCTGACACGTTTTCCCCTCAAACGTTATCCTCCTGGCTGATCAATCCGTCACCACGCGTATCTGTTTTTATCCCGTTCTATCGAGTTAGTTGTTTAAACATCACAGCAAAAGATTTTACATTTAAGGTTATTGCCATGATTTTTACCGATTTAGAGCTCCAAGATATTAAACGTTGTATGGATTTATTTTTATCGAAGCGTCGCCCTGCCGAAAACCTACGCCATGAAAATGACCTTTCATATCGAATTACGGGCCATGACATCGACATTTTTGAGCTACACGCCTCAGATGAAGGTAAGAAGCCCAAAATGGTTGAACAACCTTCTATAAAAGTAACCTATGTAGAAGACACTAAGCAATGGACCCTCTATTGGATGCGGCCTAATGCCGAATGGCATCTCTATCAAGATGATGCAGTTCCCTCTTTCAGCATTGCGATGCGCATTGTCGATCGCGATGAGTTTGGCTGCTTCTTCGGATAAAAGCCTTTCGCTTGAACTTGTTTTCGTAATCCGCAGTTTGAAATATAAAATATGTAAATAAAATGTGAGTGCGCTAGAGTAGGAGCTACGTCAGAAAAGCCCCTATAGGAGCGCGGAGTGGAAAGAAGCGTATTTTATATTTCAGATGGCACGGCAATTACCGCCGAGGTTCTCGGCCACGCGGTACTGTCACAATTTCCCGTCGACATCACCTCATTCACCCTACCCTTTGTAGAAACTGAAACTCGCGCCGAAGCCGTGTGCCAGCAAATTAACGACATCTATCAACGTACTGGATCACGTCCGCTGGTGTTCTATTCCATTGTCTCGCCAAAAATTCGCGAAATTATTCACAGCAGCGAAGGGTTTTGTCAGGACATCGTTCGGGCGCTGGTGGCACCGTTGCAGGATGAATTAGGTATGAATCCAGTTCACGTCGCCAATCTCACCCACGGTCTGACTGAACATAACCTACTAAAGTATGATGCCCGTATCGCCGCTATTGATTACACCTTGGCGCACGATGATGGCATTTCTCTGCGTAATCTCGATCAGGCGCAGGTTATCTTACTCGGCGTTTCTCGCTGTGGAAAAACCCCCACTAGCCTTTATCTCGCCATGCAGTTCGGTATCCGCGCCGCGAACTACCCTTTTACCGCCGATGACATGGATAACCTCCAACTGCCGCCCGCGATTAAAGCCTATCAGCATAAGCTTTTTGGCCTAACGATAAACCCTGACCGACTTGCCGCGATTCGCGAAGGACGTCGAGAAAACAGCCGTTATGCCTCGATGCGTCAGTGCCGACTGGAGCTGGCCGAAGTTGAAGCCTTATACCGCAAAAATCAAATCCGCTATCTCAACACCACCAATCACTCGGTCGAAGAGATTGCTACCAAGATCCTTGATACACTCGGCCTGAGTCGGCGGATGTATTAGTTTTAATACCTGTTTGTATCGTATATGGAAAAATCCTTTTGTTTAAAGTTAGAAGTGAAATAGCAATATTTCGCATCAGAATAAATATTACGATACGCGTAGATCACAAACAAAAAAGGCCCTATTCCCATAGAGCCTTTTCACTAAGATTAACTTTAATTAATTCAATTTAATCGCCTAAGAACTCAATGGCGAAGAACCATGTGCTTTGGCGCTCTTAATCCAAGCTACTGAGCCCATAATGGCGATGGCGGTCAATAGAATATATTCCAACGACATCGCGTAGACGCCTTGGATGGCGTAAATCACTACGCTAATTACGTCAATGAGTACCCACAACAACCAGTTCTCAACGTATTTCCGTGTCATCAATACCATTGCGGCGATAGAGAGGATCAGCATCGCGGAATCCCACAGCGGGAATGCATCCGGCTGGAGTTCTGGCATCACAACGGAAAGACCTAAGAATTGCATTAGACTTATTGCAATACGAGTCAGTACCGCAAATACCGGATCGATAAAGAACGTCATCAATGCAATAGCGACGATGCACACCAACGCCAGCGTTATGGCTTTATTACGTGGCAGCCAGCGGATTTTTAAAGCGGCTTCATTTGCCTCGTTCTGACGGCTCCATGCGTACCAGCCATAGAGATTGGCGGCAAAGAAGAAAACCTGAAGCAATAAGCTGGCGTATAGCTGAATTTGGAAAAAGATTGCGGCAAATAACGTAACGTTAATTAACCCAAATAAATAGTTAATGATTTTTTCTTTACTAGCAAACCAGATACATAGCAAACCAAATATAGTACCGATAGCTTCAATCCATGAGAGCGCATAGCCACCCTCGCCCAGCGGGATATTAACCATCACATTTGTGATACTAAAAAAATCCATTATTGCCTCCCTTCGAGACTATCTTGATACACAGTTTCTAACGCAAGAAGGATCTCGCGAGATTCACCTTGCTGTGCTGATTTTTCTTGTTGCTGGTAGTCGTTAATCCCTTCCGTCAGGCAGGCATTATGTTCGACAACCACATTCAGGATCGATGCCGTTCGCATATGGCGCAGCGCGCCAACAACCATAAGCGCAGCAGTTTCCATATCAGCGGCTAAGATACCTTTATTTGACCAATAATGATCTATTTCCTGCTCATGATCGGTATAAAAACTATCATGACTGCGCACATAGCCGCAGTGGGCGGTATATTCCAACCGCTTGGCCTGCTGAACCAGCGTACTAACCAAGCTCATATCTGCGCAGGCGGGATACGCGGGTTTAACATAGGCATCACTGGTGCCTTCATCGCGCACCGCCGCATGAGCGATAACTAAATCACCAAGACGCATGTGATCTTGCATCGCGCCGCAGCTTCCGATGCGAATTAAATTTGTCACACCGATTTGGTTGAGCTCTTCAACGGCAATCGCCGTCGAGGGCCCGCCCATGCCGGTTGACATCACCAGCACTTCCACTCCTCGAAACCAACCACGCAATGCGCGGTATTCTCGATGACAGCCCAACGCCTCAACGTTCTCTAAAAATTGCGCTGCGTGTTCTACGCGTTTTGGATCTCCAGGCAATAATGCATAACGCGCCTGCGTCATACTTTGGCTTAGCTGAATATGGGGTTGTCGCTGAGTCATAATATATCCCTATGAATCACTCGTTATTGTTCTGACTGTTTTAGTAAGCGTTGAGGATCGATAATCTGAAGCTGCTCACCGTTAATCGCGATAATATTTTTCTCGCGGAGTTCGAATAAAATGCGGTTAATGCTACGCGGTGCAACCGCAAATTGTTCGCTCAGCTTTTGTTTATTGAATAACATCCATTTGCTGCTATCGGATCCCTGGTGTTGGAACCGTTGTAGTAAATCTAAACAAATACGTTGATGTAACGAATAAAGCGTATCCTCGCCGGCCTTTTTAGACAGTTGGTAGTATTGACGGCTAAATAACTGCAAGATTTTTTGATTAAAATAGTTATCCAACGCCAGCCAGCTACAAAACTCCTCTCGAGTTAGCGTTAGCAAGGTCACATTGCCAAGCGCTTCTACAGAACAGATATAAGGGCGTTGCTCAAATATTTCTAATTCGCCCAACATATCGCCTTTGTTATACCGAGCCTGTGAGTATTTGCGGCCATCATCAGCGGTGGTAAATACATCTACCTCCCCCTGCACGATCAGATGAAACTCTTCGCAAATATCTCCTTGCCGACAAACCAACTCACCCGCAGAAAATTGGCTTAATTGCCAGCAACGCAAAATCTCCAATGGACAATACTTCAGCAATGAGTAAAGCGTTTGGTCGCTTGTTACCAGCTCAATAACGCTCAGCCACTGACTGTTTTTATTCTCGCTTTTCATGGTGATAACTATATTTCCTCTCATTGACTAAAGACAGGACACATGTCCTGAAGCCGGTACTCATTGCAGCGCAAACTGCCAACAACCTCTAATAATAGAATACCGTATTGGACATTTATCCTCAGCGCGCTGAAGCTCGTGTTGTTGACGGATGAAACGCATTTTTCGCGGCAGCAACTCGCAAAGAAATCAGATTGTCAGCAGAACATTACGGCGTGATTTTGTCGATAAAATCGACACTCAAGCATGATAGAAATCATCTTGTACACATGTACTAGTAAAAAAGTACGTCATTTGTACATAAAACGAACAACACACTCTTGATTTGTCCGTCAATTGCTTTATTGTGATCGTCATCACTTCCCGGTACTCCTGCCGTAGCGAAGAACAGATTTAGAGATGGTTATGCACAAGACCGATGAATTGCGAACTGCGCGCATCGACACCCTTGTTACGCCTGAAGAACTGGCGCAACAACTGCCTGTTGGATCGACGGTTGCAGAAAACGTGACGGCGTCACGTAAGCGAATCGAAAGAATTCTGAGTGGTGATGATAAACGCCTGCTGGTTATCGTTGGTCCCTGCTCTATCCATGATATTGATGCTGCCGTTGACTACGCTCAGCGCTTAGCCACCATGCGCGACAAATACCAAAATCGCTTGGAAATTGTCATGCGCACCTACTTTGAAAAACCGCGCACCGTTATTGGTTGGAAGGGACTGATCTCCGATCCCGATCTCAATGGTTCATATCGGGTTAACCACGGTATCCGCTTGGCGCGTGAACTTTTGCTGAAAGTGAACGAACTGGGCGTGCCGACGGCAACCGAGTTTTTAGATATGGTGACCGGTCAATATATCGCCGATCTGATCAGTTGGGGCGCTATCGGCGCGCGCACCACGGAAAGCCAGATCCATCGCGAAATGGCATCGGCGCTTTCCTGTCCGGTAGGCTTTAAAAACGGCACCGATGGCAATACGCGCATCGCGATTGATGCCATTCGAGCTGCGCGCTCAAGCCACATGTTCCTTTCGCCCGATAAACATGGTCAGATGACAATTTACCAAACCAGCGGTAACCCTTACGGTCATATCATCATGCGCGGGGGTAAAACGCCGAACTATCATGCCGATGATATCGCCAGCGCCTGCGACAGCCTGCGTGAATTTGATTTGCCTGAGCATCTGGTTATCGACTTCAGCCACGGCAATTGCCAGAAAATGCATCGTCGCCAGCTTGATGTTGCGGCCAATGTTGGGCAACAAATACGTGATGGTTCCAATGCAATTGTGGGGATCATGGCCGAAAGCTTCTTGGTTGAAGGCACACAGAAAAACATCCCGGGACAAGCGTTGACCTACGGCCAATCGATTACCGATCCGTGCCTAAGCTGGAAGGATACTGAAACCCTACTCGAGCTACTTGCCGATGCGGTAAGCTCACGATTGTAGTCTCATACATGCAAAAAATGCCGACCTTAGAGTCGGCTTTTTTTTAGCCATTTATTTGTATTAATTATCATTTCGTTTTGATTCAGATCATCCAATCGTAATTTCTTTGTTGATTAAATGATTATGATTATCATTTAATGTTGGCCTTTATCAAAAAGTCACCAAGGAAATTTGCGCATGAATTTGGATCTAGCGCCCTATTTCGCCGCGGAAGAAGGCATCCCTTTCCGTGACCGATGGGCCACTATGCCGTGGCGAAACCAAAAGCCAGTCGCCCCAGAAAGCGTTGACCAACACTGGCAAAGCATTCTTAACAGTCGCGTTAGCGGCAACAAGCGTCTGCTCTATCTACACATCCCATTTTGCGCTACGCACTGCAAATTCTGCGGTTTTTATCAAAACAAACTGGAAGCAGAAGCAACCGAAGAGTACTGCGACTACCTAGTGCGCGAGATCGAGATGGAGGCATCCAGCCCGCTGCACCAATCATCGCCAATTCACGCCGTTTATTTTGGCGGCGGCACACCGACTGCACTGTCCGCCGTTCAGTTGCATCGAATTATCAGCGCGTTAAAACGCCTGCTGCCGTTGGCACCAGACTGCGAAATTACGGTTGAAGGCCGCATTCTTAATTTTGACGATGAGCGCGTCGATGCGTGTCTGGAAGCGGGTGCTAACCGTTTCTCGATCGGCATTCAAACCTTTAACACCCGCATTCGTCAGCGTATGGGCCGTCGCGCAACCCGCGAAGAAGCCGTTTCCTTCATGCGTCAGCTGGCCGAGCGCGATCGTGCCGCCGTCGTGTGCGATTTGATGTTTGGTTTACCCGACCAAACCATGCAGGATTGGCAAACCGACCTCGATATCGTCAGCGATTTGCCTTTAGACGGCGTCGATCTCTACGCGCTTAATCTTTTGCCATCTACCCCGCTCGGCAAAGCCGTCGAAAACAAACGCGTCACCCTACCCGATGTTACCCAGCGCAGAGATTTCTATCTGACCGGCGAAGCATTCTTAGCCGACGAAGGCTGGCGCCAGCTCAGCAACAGCCACTGGGCTCGCACCACGCGTGAACGTAATCTGTATAACCTGCTGATCAAACAAGGCGCAGACTGCCTAGCCTTTGGCAGTTGCGCAGGCGGCAACTTAAACGGCCAGTCATACATGATGGAACGTAGTCTTGAGCGCTATTACCAAAAATTGGATGAAGGACGCAAGCCGATCATGATGATGACCTCGCGTAGCGATCAGTATCGCTGGCGGCTCACCTTGCAGGGCGGTATCGAAGTGGGATATTTCGATCTGGCGCGCGTTCTTGCCAACCCAGCTCCGCTGGAGCCGTTGTTGCAGCAGTGGCAAACATGCGGACTGATGACCGTCAACGGTTCTCGTTTCCGCCTCACACCGGCTGGCCGTTTTTGGGCGAGCAATATCATGCAGGCGCTACAAACGCTCGTTCCACAACTGCTAGAAACTCAGCTAACTCAACCTATTCAACTGGAGCCAACACCATGAGCCATACTTCTTCCGCACAGCAGCACGACCTGATTGCCTTTCTGAGCACAAACCCAGACGGTACGGTCGAAGATATCGCCAAGCGCTATGACGTAACGCCTTTGGAAGTTATCCGTTTAATTCCCACCGCGCAGGTTTTTGATGGCGCACAGTTTGATACGGTTTGGGATGATATTACCCAGTGGGGCGATGTCACTACGCTGGTGAATAACGAAGACCTGATCCTTGAATTCCAAGGTGAATTACCGAGCGGAACTCACCGTCACGGCTTCTTCAACCTGCGCGGTAAAAAAGGCCTGAGCGGCCATATTCGCGCCACCCACTGCGTGCATATTGCGCTAGTTGAACGCCAATTTATGGGCATGGACACCGCTTCCGTTTGGTTCATCAATGCCGCCGGTCGCGCGATGATGAAAATCTTTGTCGGCCGCGATAGCCATCGTGTACTGCTTGCCGATCAGTTAGCTGCTTTCCGCGCTTTACCGAGCAAAATGACCGCTCAACAGGAGACCACCGTATGACTCCATGGTTAATTTTTGGTGCCGGTAGCGGCGTTGGTGCGGAATTAATCACATTAGGCCTGCGTGAGAAACGCCCGCTTTTTGCACTGGTGAGAAACCCTGAACAAGCGCAAGCATTACGCGAAAAAGGCGTGCAGGTTATTGAGGGCGATGCTCTCGATGCGGAAAAAGTTGAACAGGTTTGCCGTTTAGCCGGTGAACATGCCCGCATCGTTTCAACGCTTGGTGGCCGCGAAGGTGATTACCGAGGCAATCGCCTCATCATCGACACCGCTGAGCATTGCGGCCTCACGCATATGGTTTTGGTCACCTCTATCGGCTGCGGTGATAGCTGGCCGACGCTATCAGAACGCGCGAAAAAAGCCTTTGGCCAAGCCGTGCGCGAGAAATCGCTAGCGGAAAGCTGGCTGCAAACCAGCCAGCTTCGCAGCTGTGTTTTACGCCCTGGAGGGCTTTTCAACGGTGATTCAACCGGAAATGCACAGTGTATTCAAGGCGAAGCCCACGGTTTAATTCGCCGCGCCGATGTGGCTCTGATAATTCAAAAACTCATCGATGACGAAAATTCATACGGGAAAACCTTCGCGCTGGTTGACCCGATGCTCAAACCGTAAAAAGGTTCACATTTTTTGAAAAATTATCTTGCCGTGCCATGCACATTTCATGATAATGATTCTCATTGTGATAACAATTAACATTCACTTACTTTTCGTAAGAAAGAGCGCACATGGAAAAGCCGAATATTGATCCTCAATCTGTTGACCTGTTGAGTTTATCGACCCACCAAAGCCCCACGTTCTTTACCTCGGCTGCGGCAGTGATCGATAGCCACACACTCCTAGGTGATGATGGAAAAGTCATTATTCAGCATCAAGGAGAACAGTACCAACTGCGCCAAACAAAATCAGGCAAGCTGATCCTGACCAAATAATCAGTACATCATTCATTTTAATTTAAACATTACCTTTGCCAGCCACCCAGCCTCATTGAGGCAAGGCAGCCAGCAACCCTGATGCTATGTTTTCGTACATACGGAGTGTTGCCCCATGTCTTGTTCCACCCGCGCCAGGCTGGCTCGTTCAACCTTTAGCCCTTCTCGCTTAAGCATTGCCGTTGCTTGCGCCCTACCGCTCTTTGCGCATGCTGAAGCCTTGGTTGATACAACTTCAGGATCAACATCGCAAGAAATTGCCTACACGGGAAATACTCCAGCCGGTGGCAAAGACAGCAAACAGCAAAACACGATGACCGTCACCGCCACGGGTAACGAACGCGACAGCTTCGAAGCGCCGATGATGGTATCCGTTCTCGAAAACAACGATCCAGAAACCCTGACCGCCAGCTCAGCACCCGATATGCTGCGCCATATTCCAGGCGTAACCATTTCCGGTGGCAGCCGTGCAAACGGACAAGACATCAGCATGCGTGGCTACGATCGCCGTGGCGTTTTGGTTCTGGTTGATGGCGTTCGTCAAGGCACTGACACCGGTCACCTCAACGGCACGTTCCTCGATCCCGCATTGATCAAACGCGTTGAAGTGGTACGTGGCCCCGGAGCAATGCTGTACGGCAGCGGCGCATTAGGCGGTGTGATCTCTTATGAAACCGTTGATGCCGCAGACCTGCTAATGCCGGGCAAAAACACCGGCTATCGCGTGTTTGGCACCGCAGGCACACAGGATCACAGCCTGGGTATGGGCGCGAGCGCCTACGGCAAAACCGATGACTTAGACGGCATCATCTCATTTAGCACCCGCGATCGCGGCAATCTGCGCATGAGCAACGGTTTTGATTCTCCTAACGACGAAACCATCAGCAACGTGCTGACTAAAGGCACGTGGACCATCGATGAAAACCAGTCATTATCTGGCGATCTGCGTTACTACAACAACGCCGCACGCGAGCCTAAAAACCCGCAGACTGAAGACGCGGGCACCGGTAACGTGATGACCGACCGCTCCACCATTCAGCGTGATGCGCAGGCGAGCTACAGCTTAAAACCGGTTGGACAGGATTGGCTCGATGCCAAGCTGACCGGCTATACCTCCGAAGTCAAAATCAACGCCAGCCCAACCGGCTCGTCTTATGAAAAACGTAAGCAAACTACCAACGGTGCCAAATTAGAAAACCGCAGCCGTTTATTTGCTGACAGCTTTGCGTCTCACCTGCTGACTTACGGCACCGAAGCGTACAAGCAGAAACAAACCCCAGGCGGCGCGACCACCGGCTTCCCACAGGCTGACATCAAATTTGCGTCTGGCTGGTTACAGGATGAAATCACCCTGCGCGATCTGCCTGTCGATATCGTTGCCGGTACCCGTTACGACAACTACAAAGGCAGCAGCGACGGCTACGACGACGTCAACGCTGACAAATGGTCATCCCGTGCGGCCATGACCATTAACCCGACTGATTGGCTGATGGTATTTGGTAGCTACGCGCAGGCGTTCCGCGCCCCCACCATGGGCGAGATGTATAACGACTCCCTGCACTTCCAGATGGGCCCAGGTATGGCGAACTACTGGAAGCCAAACCCAAATCTGAAACCAGAAACCAATGAAACCCAAGAGGTTGGTTTCGGTCTGCGCTTTGATGACGTGTTGATGGCGAATGACTCCCTGAAATTCAAATCCAGCTACTTCGGCACCAAAGCCAAAGACTACATCAAAACACAAGTCACCATGGATATGGGCTTCGTCAACGGTCGTTTTGGCTGTATCGACTGTAGCACCACGTCAACCAACATCGACCGCGCCAAAATCTGGGGTTGGGATGCCGCCTTGGAATACCAAACCGATTGGTTCGGTTGGAATCTGGCCTACAACCGTACTCGCGGTAAAGATCAGAAAACCGGCGAATGGCTCGACAACATCAACCCAGACACCGTCACCAGCCAGCTGAATGTACCTATCAGCAATACTGGTTTCTCAGTGGGCTGGGTCGGCACCTTCGCCGATCGTAACAATCAGGTCAACGCCGGTACTGCACCACAGGCTGGCTATGGCGTGAATGATTTCTACGTCAGCTACAAAGGTAAAGATTCGTTCAACGGTATGACCACCAGCGTCGTGCTGGGCAACGCCTTCGACAAAGAATATTACACATCACAAGGCGTTATTCAGGACGGTATCAACGGCAAGGTACTGGTTAGCTATCAGTGGTAATGAGCGCATCGCAGCGATAAAAACCTCCCCCAATTTGGGGGAGGTTTAGCACATATAAAATAGGCACTACCCGTTTGATTGATTTATTTAAGCACCCTATCCCTATAAAGGAAGAGAAGATGAAACCTGCACTATATGAGCAATACCTGGCTGCCAAAGAGCAGAACAGTGGAAAATATGCCCGCGATCTGGCTGCGATCTTGAATGTGAGCGAAGCCGAATTAACTCATGCCCGCGTGGGGCATGATGCACGTCGTTTAAATGCGGATGCCCGCACGTTACTGGCGGAGCTTGAAGCCGTGGGCGAAGTTAAAGCGATTACGCGTAACGAATATGCCGTTCACGAACAGCTTGGCAGCTACGAAAACCAGCATCTGCACGGTCATGCGGGTTTGATCCTCAATCCAGGCAGCATCGATCTGCGCTTATTCTTACAGCATTGGACCAGTGCCTTTACGCTGACCGAAGAGAGCCGCAACGGCGAGCGCCACTGCATCCAGTTCTTTGATGCTCAGGGCGATGCGCTGCATAAAGTCTACACCACGCCGAACACCGACATTGCCGCTTGGAACGATCTGATTGGCCGTTTTGTTAGCGATGAGAATCCTGCGTTAGCGATCGTACCTGCGTCCTCCAAAGCCAAAAATAGCCACGTGGATAATCAGGCTATCGACGCTGAATGGCGCGCCATGACCGATGTTCACCAATTCTTCCAACTGCTGGGCCGCCACAATCTGTCACGCCAGCAGGCCTTTGCCGCCGTCGGTGACGATCTCGCGTATCGCGTAGATAACAGCGCGCTGACCCACCTACTGAACACCGCTAAAGAAGACCAAAACGAGATTATGGTTTTCGTGGGCAACCGTGGCTGTGTGCAGATTTTCACCGGAAAAATCGAACGCGTGGTGCCACATCACGAGTGGATCAATATCTTTAACTCCCGCTTCACACTGCACTTAATCGAAACCGCGATTGCAGAAAGCTGGATCACCCGTAAACCAACCAAAGACGGATTTGTTACCAGTCTGGAACTGTTTGCCGAAGATGGCACCCAGATCGCCCAACTGTTCGGCCAACGTACCGAAGGCCAGCCAGAACAAGAACAGTGGCGCACCCAGATTGATGGCCTGCCACGTCTGAATGGAGTTGCCGCATGACATTAGCCCGCCGCTTTGCGGCGGTGCTTTCTGCACCGCTGATGGTTGTATTCTCTCTGAACGCCGTCGCAGCCGACCGCATCGTTAGCGTCGGCGGTGACGTCACTGAAATTGTTTATGCGCTTGGCGCAGGCGATCGTCTGGTTGCCAGAGATACAACAAGTACCCTTCCCGCTGCCAAAAATCTGCCTGACGTAGGCTATATGCGCCAGCTCAACGCTGAAGGCATTCTTTCCCTAAAACCGACCATGGTGTTAGCCAGCGAACTGGCCGAGCCTTCTCTGGTGCTGCGTCAAATCGCGGATGTGGGTGTGAAAGTGGTTCCCGTCAGCGGCGAGGCCTCACTCGACAACGTACCGCACAAAATTCAGCAGGTCGCCAGCGCGCTTAATCTAGAAAAGCAAGGCGCGGCGGTCACGCAAAAATATGAGCAACAGCTAGCAGCCGTTCCTCGCACCCCGCTCAAAACTAAGGTGCTGTTTATCCTTAGCCACGGTGGTATGACGCCAATGGCCGCCGGTCAAGACACCGCCGCCGATGCGATCATCAAGGCCAGCGGCGCGCAAAACGCGATGCAAGGTTTCTCACGCTATCGCCCGCTGTCGCAAGAAGGCGTCGTGGCCAGTGCGCCAGACCTCGTTCTGATCACCCGCGATGGTTTCAAAACCTTGGGCACCGTGGATAAAGTTTGGGCGTTGCCGGGTATGGCATTGACCCCTGCGGCTAAAAACAAGCAGATTCTGGTGGTTGACGATATGGCGCTGCTTGGATTTAGCTTAGAGACGCCGGCTGCACTAGCGGCGCTGCGTGAAGCGGCGGAGCGAGCACAGAGATGACAAAAGTATCGCCACGCATTGCATTCAGCGTACTCATCGTCCTGTTGCTGGCGCTGGGTTTAGGCTCCGCCAACTTAGGCGCCCTACGCCTTTCATTTCATACTCTGTGGGAAACACCGCTAGATGATGCGATGTGGCAGGTTTGGCTGAATATTCGTCTGCCGCGCGTTTTACTCGCCACGGTAGTCGGCATTGCGCTGGCGGTGTCCGGTGCCATCATGCAAGGCCTGTTTCGCAATCCGCTCGCCGATCCTACCTTATTAGGTATCAGCAGCGGTGCATCATTGTGCGTTGCCCTAGTGATTGTGATGCCAATGACGCTGGCGCCTACGTTGGCACTTTATAGTCATATGCTGGCGGCCTTTGGTGGCAGCCTATTTATTTCCCTGCTCATTTACGGCCTCAGTCGTGGCGGACACGGTTCGCTGTCTCGCTTATTGTTAGCCGGTATCGCTATTAACGCACTGTGCTTCGCCTTGGTAGGCGTTCTTAGCTACATCAGCAACGACCAGCAACTGCGTCAGTTCTCTCTCTGGAGCATGGGCAGTTTAGGGCAAGCGCAATGGGGAACGCTGCTCGCGGCCTCCTCGTTGATCCTCCCTGCCAGCATTGTTGCCCTGTTGATGGCGCGCCGTTTGAATCTTTTACAGCTTGGCGATGAAGAAGCTCACTATTTAGGGATTAACGTGCCTAAAACCAAGCGCCAACTTTTACTGTTGAGCGCGGTTTTAGTGGGCGCAGCCGTGGCAGTCAGCGGCGTGATTGGCTTTATCGGTTTGGTGATCCCCCACTTGGTGCGCATGCGTTTAGGTGCCGATCATCGCTGGTTGCTTCCCTGCTCGGCGTTGGGCGGAGCCTGTTTATTATTAACCGCAGACACGCTGGCTCGTACGCTGGTGTCACCCGCAGAAATGCCCGTTGGCATGCTGACCAGCTTGATCGGCGGTCCTTACTTTTTATGGCTGATTCTACGTCAAAAGGAGTTTAGCGTTGGATAAGCAATCTGAAATCCGTCTTACCCCCGCAGCGCTACAGGCGCACAACATCAGTTACCATCTGGGTCAGCGTCGGCTGATCAAGCAGGTTTCGCTCTCTTTACAGAGCGGCGAAATGGTGGCGATTATCGGCCCTAACGGCGCAGGCAAATCGACGCTGATGCGCTTGCTGACCGGTTTTTTGCCACCGAGCGAAGGCCTCTGTGAATTACAGGGTCAGCCGTTGGTAGAATGGAGCCCGCGCCAGTTAGCGCGCACCCGTGCCGTTATGCGTCAGCATAGCGATCTCGCTTTTGCTTTCAGCGTGCGAGAAGTGGTTGCGATGGGCCGTTCCCCCTATCCAAACCAAGGACGCGAAGGCGAGCATAATCAGCGTGCGGTTGAACATGTGATGGCGCAAACCGGCTGTGATGTATTAGCCGATCGCGATTACCGCGCACTCTCCGGCGGCGAACAGCAGCGCGTTCAACTGGCTCGCGTATTAGCCCAGCTTTGGCAGCCCGAGCCGCAACCGCGCTGGCTGTTCTTAGATGAACCCACCTCGGCGCTCGATCTCTATCATCAACAGCAAACGCTGAGACTGCTGAAGTCGCTGACCCGCAGCGAACCACTTGGCGTTTGTTGTATTCTGCACGATTTAAATTTGGCCGCGCTGTATGCCGATAGAATCCTGCTGCTGCATCAAGGCCAGTTGGTGGCACAAGGCACACCACAAGAGGTGTTAAACGGTGAAACGCTAACCCGTTGGTATCATGCTGATTTGGGCGTTATGCCGCATCCCGAGTGCGGGGAACCGCAGGTATTTTTACGGCGGTAGGAAGTTTGTCCCCCTCCCAACCTCCCCCTTCACAGGGGGAGGAGCAGATCGAGATTCTCTCAAACCTCTCCAAGCTGTTTAGTAGAGCAGATCTAGGTTCTTATAAACATCGCTGAACAGTTCCCTCCCCTGATAAGGGGAGGGTTAGGGTGGGGTCTGCAGCACTAACATCTCCCGCCTAACTCGAACACGATATCTCCAACGTCTTACCCCAGTCCGGCGGCAACGCACTTAAATCATCGAAAGCGGCATCGTCTTCATAAGGGTTTAATAGCCCTTGATGCAGACGGGTGAGCACGCTGATGTCATCCTTTTCCGCAGCTTCAATCGCGTTTTGTGCCAAATAGTTGCGTAGGATCCGTTTAGGGTTTACCGATTTCATCTGCGTTTGGCGCGTTGCGTCGTCCACGTTGTCCTGTTGCAAACGTAAGCGCCACTTGCGGTGCCATGCATCAAAGGCGTCACGATCGAGAAAATCATCGCGCAGGGTCATGTGGTTTTCAGCCACTTCTACGTAACTTAACTGACGAAAAGTGCGCGTATAGTCTCGCCCTTCTTTGGCCATCAGGCTAAGTAGCTCGGTCAGCAGATCGTTATCTTGATTATCTCGGCTAAAGAACCCCAGTTTCTTACGCATTTGCTCGCCAAAAGCCACCATCAGCGCAGGCTCATAGGCATCAAGCGCACCACGAATTTGGTCGGCAGTCATCAGGCCAGAAAGCGCCTGCCCCAGACGATGCAGATTCCAATAAGCCACCGCAGGCTGGTTATCAAACGCATAGCGTCCTTGATAGTCAGAGTGGTTACAGATAAAACCGGGTTGGTAATCGTCGAGGAAGGCATAAGGGCCAAAATCGATGGTCAGCCCCAGAATCGACATGTTGTCGGTATTCATCACCCCGTGCGCAAACCCTTGCGCTTGCCACAGTGCGATCAGACGAGCCGTTCGCTCAGCGATATCGCGCAGCCAAAGTACGTAACGATCTTTTTCATCAACCAGATGCGGCCAATGATGGCGAATCGCGTAGTCCGCCAGCTTTCGTACTTCGTCAGGCTGTTCGCGATAATAGAAATGCTCGAAATGACCAAAACGCAGATGGCTTTCCGCGATGCGCATCAACATGGCACCGCGCTCTGGCTGTTCACGGAAAACAGGCTGCTGGCTGGTGACAATGCTTAGGGCTCTGGTCGTCGGAATGCCGAGATGGTGCAGTGCTTCGGAGGCCAGAAATTCGCGGATCACCGATCGCAATACCGCGCGGCCATCACCCATTCTTGAATAGGGCGTTGGACCTGCACCTTTGAGATGCCAGTCATATTTGCGCCCGTCGGGTAGCTGCTGTTCGCCGAGCAAAATACCGCGACCATCGCCCAACTGCCCCGCCCAAACCCCAAATTGGTGCCCACTGTAAACCTGAGCGAGAGGATTCATTCCCGGTAATAGCGCTTCGCCGCGCAAAACGGCGGCCGATTCACCGGTAAAAAAGTCAGGGCTCAGGCCTAAATCATCGGCTAAGGGCTGGCTGTAATACAGTAAACGCGCATCTTTAAGCGGCGTTGGCTTTAGCTCGGTATAAAAACCCGCAAGCTCATCGTGATAACTATTAATAAACTGAGTCATGTGCCCTCTTGTTTTCACCGCATTTGATGACAGTGTAGAGGGCATGGCTCGATATAAACACCGGCACTCTGTGCGGGTATGGCGGGTTTATTTCACTTGCTGCGATAGCCACTGCTTCAGTTCATGCAGTTCTGCTTGTTGTTCAGGGAATTCCTGCACGAGTTGTTCCACTATTGCGCCAATTTCATCGCTACGATAAGCCACCAGATGCAAACGCTCGGCAAGCATTTCAAGCGGTGCAGGGTTTAAACTGTCGGTAAACATCTGAGCGCGCGTAATAAGCCCGCGTTCAATATCAAAGTGCAGCTCAACGCCGCCCCACACAAAGCGTTCATCCAGTTGATGCGTGAACGATGGCGCTTGACCAAAGTTCCATGCCCAACTGCTTTGCTTTAGGAACTGCTCGCTGAAATTCGGCATGTCAGGCTCATAGCGCGGGGAAATATGTTCAGCCTCAACGCGCTCGCCATAGTGTTCGAAGAATGCCTCGGTGATCGCCGTGCAGATTTTCTCATGGGTAATATCAGGCATCAGTTCCACCAGATTTGCCACGCGGGAACGCACCGACGTAATCCCTTTCGCCTGTAGTTTTTTCGGATCGGGATGCAGGTAATTAGCCAAACGGCTTAAATCGGCATTCAGCAGCAGTGTGCCATGATGAAAGCCGCGGTCCATGGTTTCACGATACGCTGAACCGGAAACTTTACGCTCGCCATCGGTGGTGGTGACCACTAAATCATTGCGACCCGAGGCATCGGCAACAAGACCCAGACTGCGCAACGCATTAAGAATAATGCCGGTTGAAATTGTTTTATCGTATTCAGGCTTACCGGCCATAAAGGTAAAGCAGGTATTACCTAAATCGTGGAATACCGCGCCGCCGCCGCTGCTTCGGCGGGCTAATTTCACGCCATCCTCGCTCATGCGTCGAGTATTACACTCTTTCCACGGATTTTGCGCTCGCCCAATCACCACGGTATCGTTATTACGCCACAAAAATAACACTCGCTGCGTGGGTGCCATTTGACGAAATATGCACTCCTCCACGGCCAAATTAAACCAAGGATCATAAGAGTCTGAAATCAATAAGCGTAAGGTAGTCATTCGTCAATTCCGGTTATTCTTTGCATAGAGAATATAATAACATTTCGCCGCGCTGACTGCGGCAAGAATGGGCTATCTTGGCGTTATACCCGTATAAAAAAACGCCCACGTTAAGGGCGTTTTGAATAATTAGGATTATAACTAAAAAACTAGATGGCTAATAACTATAAGCGTCGTGCCTGCCAATAGACTTTACGCCAATAGACATTATCTAATGAAGAACGGGTCACGCCCTTACTGGTTGAGGCATGAATAAAGGTTTCATCGGTATCGTAAATACCCACGTGCAAACCGTTTTCACCGCCGCCGGTTTTGAAAAAGACCAAATCGCCCGGCATCAGTTCGTCACGGTCGACCTTCGTCCCCAGCGACGTTTGCTGCTTGGTAGTACGAGGCAATTGCATTTCGAAACGGTCGCGGAAAGTGCGATAAACAAAGCCTGAGCAGTCAACGCCGTTACGTTCTAAGCCACCGTAACGGTAAGGCGCACCGTGCCATTGGCGTAGCTGATCGTTCAACTGCGCCACCACGGCGATTGAATCAGATAATTTTCCGCTTGGCGGCGGCGCATTATGGCTACAGCCTGCCAACACCAAACTTGCCACTACCACTAAAAAACCAAGACGCATAATTTCCCTTTTGCTTATCTTATTTACCTAGCCATAACCTAGGTTCTTTCTCATTGGTAAATTGTACGAATTATCTACATATTTACGTGCTAACTCAGAATTATGCAAATTTAGCGTGATTTTTTTGCTACGTCAGCGGGAATTTTAGAATATCCGCATTTATTAACTGTAAATGGGCATGTCTGTGTAATACTGACGCTAATGAAATCTGACTCAAGGTGCGCACGATGAAAAAACTGACTTTAAAAGACCTGAATGAAAGCCAGCTACAGCGAGTACAAGTAAAACAGGCTCAGGCCAGAAAAAGTTTAGATCGCCCGCTAACCAATGCCGAAAAAGGCAAAATCAAAGATGAGATGCTGAAAGAAATTGCGTTAGAGATGGATAAAGAAGCCAAGAAAGTACGCGCTGAGAAGAAAAAGCAAAAAGTGGTTCCTAGCGATGAAACTTTTAGCTGGTCTAAAAACAACCACACGCGTGGTTTACGCTAATCCCCTTTCGCCTCAACTCCCTGCTCTTGTGGGTGGGGAGTGTCCTGTTTACCACTCGTAATTAACCAAACGCCTGCTAATATGGCGATCACGCCAGCCGTTTTAGTCCAGCTCACCGTTTCATTCAGCCACGGTAATGCAATAGCCGCCACATAAACCAACGCATAGCTTAAACTTAACAGCGGATACGCTCGGCTGAGCGGTAAATAGCGCAGAGCACAAAACCAGCACACCATCGACAGCACATAGCCCAAGATCCCGAGACTGACCACCAACAACGGTGCCGCATAGGCTATCAGCAACGTCAGCGGCTCAATCTCTAGCGACGAAATAATCGGAATATCTGCCATACCGGACTTCATCAGCACCTGTGCCACACTCACTAAAACAATGCTGCACGCGGCCCAAACATAGCCTTTTTTCATCACAGTCCACGACTCATTAGATAAATACCCAGCATAATTAACGCCACCCCGCACCAATGCCGCACACCCGCTTTTTCACCAAACCAATAGTGCGCGCACAGCGTGATCAGAACAAAGTTAATACTCAGCATCGGATAGGCAATGCCCAGCGGTAGTCGCTGCAAAACCAGCAGCCAGAGCAGCATTGCAATGCCAAGCGAACAACAGGCGGCGAGTAACCAGCGTAACGTTGTGGCTAAGCGTGAAGACGGTGGGCGCTGTTGCCAGCACACCACCGCTTGTTTTTGGCAAAGTTGCCCGCCGCAGGTAAAAACGCTGGCGAGCAGAAGGAGCAAGTAACTCATTATTCGCTTTTCTTGTAGAACAGCACGACGTAACGACCTCGTTGTTCAACGCTATCGGCCTTAGGTAAGCCTTCATGGTCAAGAGTTTCATCTCTGGAGAGATGGATCATCAAGCTCACGTTGCCCTCTTTGCGGGCGTTGGCTAACCATCCAGCAAATTCATCTTTATTGATGCGATGGCCTTTAGCATCAGGATAGCCTAAGCCGTATCTCAACTCACCCGAATAATCAAACATCAGAATATCACTGCGTTTGAGTTCCCACGCCAGACCGGCGGCAATACCCACCTCATCGCTTAATACATAGCGGCTGTTTGCGAGCTGCGGCATCACATCCTCAATAAAAGCCTGAGGGTTTTTGCTGTTTTCGATCTTCTGCGGAATCGCCTGCGCGATGAGCAATCCTAACACCAGCGGACATACCGCCGCCCATAGCCAGTTTTTACCACCACGAACCAGCGCGATCACGCCGAAGAGCGACCAGCCGGCAAAGCACACTACACCGATTAAGATCGTGCTTAACTCACCCTGCTCGCCGGTTCCATACAGTGGCGATTCAAAGTGGCCTAGCGCCATCACCGATACGGCCGTTGCACCCACCACGCCAAATAGGATGTTAATCACCGCGTTGACTTTAAACGTGCGCCATTGTCCTTTCGCCATCAATTCGGAAGCATAATGCGCCATCAACAGCGCCAGTGGAGCCATGCAAGGCAAAATATACGTAGGCAGTTTGCCTTTCGCGATGCTAAAGAACAGGAACGGCATCACCAGCCAGCTGAGCAGGAAGAATCGGTCTGGATGGAAACCGCGCCAGCCGTGACGAATAGCCCCCGGCAATAACGCTAACCACGGCATTACACCGGCCACCAGCACCGGTAAATAGTACCAGAACGGCGCTTTGTGCTGGGCATCAGACTCGGCGAAACGCTGGATATGCTCAACCCAGAAGAAGTAATTCCAGAAATCAGGTTCGCGCAGATAAATACTCCACGCCCACGGAGCACTCAGGATCGCAGCCACCACCACCGCAATGGGCCCAAACAAAAACAGCTCTTTTACACGTTTTTGTTGGATAACAATCGGCAGAACGCTGATAACAGGCAACGCTAAGGCTAAGAACCCTTTGGTCATAAAGCCCATGCCACAGGCAATACCGAGCAGCACGTAGGCACCGACTTTGGCTTTCGGCGTCGTTGCCTTCAAGGTGAGATAGAAACTCACCATCGCCGCCGACATCCACAGCGTGATCATCGGGTCTAGCACGCTATAGGTGCCAACCGCGTATACCAAGAACATGCTGAAGTAGATGACCGCCGCCAAAATCGCCGTGCGGCTGTTTTTCCAAATCAGCATGGCCAGCCAATAGACTAACAGCGTGCTTAGCGCGGTACAGAATACTGAACCGAAACGCACAGCAAAGTTGTTGTCACCAAATAGCCATTGACTAATGTTGTTAATCCAATACCCAGCAACGGGCTTTTCAAAATAGCGAAGCCCCAGTAAATGGGGCACGGTCCAATCGCCGCGAGCAAGCATCTCGCGGCTTATTTCTGCATAACGGGTTTCATCTGGCTGCCAAAGTGGACGCCAATTCAGAGGTAACAGGTACAGCAAGGCGAACAATAAGCCGGACAGTGTTTTAATCACTCTCACAAAGACGTCTCCGCTGGGTTTTCTACAGCAGGAGCCTGACAACCGAGCCAGCCCTCCCGCCCTTCAAATGATGAACGAACGATACGTCCCGTTGGGAGCTGTGCCCTATCGTTTGGCAACAGCGCAGACAACGGGCAAAATTCGATGTTTTCGGCTTTTAATCGGATCAGTAATTGCTCAAACATGTCGGCTTTTACGATCCCTTCAACTTCGGCATGAATGGTATAGACCGGAGTACCTTTGTCGTTTTTGATCGCATCAATGATGAAATCATTAAACTGAGCGTCGGTAGTTAACGTCCCTACCGCTTCATCATAGGTTGGTAGCGTAACGGGGATTTGCACCGTGCCGTATTGGCCGTTACTCAGTTGAGGAATAAACGGCTGCGTTCCTCGACAATCGCTGTTGTAGCGCATGCCGTAAGATTGCTTCATATCCACAACGCGCTGATCGGCACGCCAACCCGCCACCGCAGAGCAATCCACCGCATAGCCTAAAATGCGCTGCATTTCCGCTAAACCGCGTTCAAACTCACGCTTGAGCCGAGCATCAGACCAGCGACCCACGTTCTTTTGCCAGCCGTGATGATCCCATGAATGCAGTCCCACTTCATGCCCCGACGTCGCGGTATGACGAATGATAAGCTCGTGAGGTTTACCAATTAATTTGCCTGGCCAGCAGGTGCCGGCCAGTAAAATATCCCATCCATACAGCGAAGCGGCCTGAGAACGAAGCATCTTCCACAAAAAGCGCGGCTTCAGCAGACGCCATAAATGGCGTCCCATGTTGTCCGGCCCCACGCTAAAGAAAAAGCTCCCTAAGACATCATGCTTTTGTAGCATGGTTAATAACTGCGGCACCCCATCACGGGTACCGCGAAACGTATCAACGTCAATTCTCAGGCCAACCCGTTTCATTGTGCCTCACCGCTGAGATCAACGGTACGCAGGAAGTAATCCAGCGTTTCTTCAACGGTCTGTTTCATTTCAACCGTTGGAGCCCAATGCAACAGACGCTTAGCGTTGGTTATGCTTGGTTTACGATGCTCAACGTCCTGATAACCCTTACCGTAGTAGCTGCTGCTTTCAATTTCTTTGAAACCGGCAAACGGCGGGAAGTGAGAACGCAGCGGATGACGTTCAAAGCAATCCAACAGCATCTCACCCAGCTCACGAATGCTGGCTTCGTTATCTGGATTACCGATGTTGATAATCTGCCCGTTGCAGTTGTCGTCTTTGTTCTCAATAATTCTGAACAGTGCTTCGATACCGTCGCTGATATCAGTAAAGCAACGTTTCTGCGCACCGCCGTCCACCAGCTTAATCGGAGAACCTTCAACCAGATTCAGGATCAACTGGGTGATCGCACGGGAGCTACCGATACGCGCGGCATTCAGGTTATCCAAACGTGGCCCCATCCAGTTAAACGGACGGAACAGCGTAAAGTTAAGCTCATTCTTAGCACCGTAAGCCCAAATAACGCGGTCTAACAGCTGCTTAGACACCGAGTAAATCCAGCGCTGTTTGTTGATCGGGCCAACAATCAGGTTAGAGGTATCTTCATCAAAGTCTTTATCGTTACACATGCCATACACTTCTGAAGTGGATGGGAACACGATACGTTTTTGATATTTCACGCAGTCACGCACAATCTTCAGGTTTTGTTCGAAGTCTAATTCGAACACTTTCAATGGATTGCGGGTATATTCAATCGGCGTAGCGATCGCAACCAACGGCAGGATCACGTCACATTTTTTGATGTGATATTCGATCCACTCATTGTGGATGCTGATATCGCCCTCAACGAAGTGGAAACGCGGGTTGCCGATAAAGCGCTCAATGGCATCAGAGCCGATATCCAAACCGTAGATATCAAAATTATCATCTTGCAACAGACGTTCTGTCAGATGGTTACCGATAAAGCCGTTTACGCCCAGAATCAGTACACGGGTGCGGCGTTTGATCAGGCTGTTCGGCTTATCCCACAGGCGAACTTTCGCCACAATGCCCATCTCGTTAGCCAGCTGAGAGCCCTGCGCATATAAACCGGCATCGCTCTGACCGGTGACGATTTCCAGCGCGTTTTCACCACAAGCGATAACCAGCGGTTTAGCTGACAGCACCGTACCCGGCTTGCTGCCTGATTTGTCTTCAACCACACGGCTACGCCATACGGTAATTTTTCTATCACCTAGGTAGCTAAATGCACCTGGGTAAGGTTCGGTTACCGCGCGCACTAAATTGTGAATCACTGCTGCGGGCTTGTTCCAATCGATCAGGCCATCAGCCGCGGTACGACGGCCAAAATAGGTCGCCTGAGACTCGTCTTGTGCCGTGGTTTTCACATTACCAGTTTTGATTAACGGTAACTGCTGGCCTAACAAAGCCACCGCAGCATCACGAATTTTGCTGTGCAGCGTTAGCGCCGTATCGTCAGCAGCAATATCCACCGCCAATTGCCCTGCGATATCACCAGCATCCGCTTTACGCGTCATTTGATGCAGCGTAACACCGGTTTGTGCTTCACCGTGTACCAGCGCCCAGTTAACCGGTGCGCGACCACGATATTTAGGCAACAGTGAGCCATGCAGATTCCAACTGCCGCGCGGCGCGATATCCAGAATGTCCTGGCACAGCATATTGCGGTAGTAGAATGAGAAAATAACGTCGGGCTTCAACGCCTTAATGCGATCGATCCACAGTGGATGATTAACATTATCTGGTGCATAAACAGGCAGCTCCATTTCGGCAGCAACACGCGCAACTGAACCATAGAAATGGTTCTCACCCGGTTCGTCAGTGTGGGTAAATACGGCGGAGATTTCATAACCCGCCTCTTTCAGCGCTTTCAGTCCTGCACAGCCGATATCATGGTAAGCAAATACAATGGCTTTCATTACTCTTCTTCCTGTTGTTCAACAGATTCATGGGTCTTCAACGCGTCTGCGGAGACAATTTTTTGCACAAAATAGCGAGGGCGTGCGCGCACATCGTTATAGATACGTCCGATGTACTCGCCCAATAATCCCAGCCCAACAAACTGAGCGCCGATAAAGGTAAACAGCACGGCAAACAGCGTGAATACCCCTTCTGCGGCCCATGTTGGACCAAAAATCAAACGCATCGCGATAAGTAAGACCGCCAGAGTGAAACCGGAAAGCGCAATCACGCTGCCGACAATACTCAAAAGACGCAATGGCGTGGTGGTCAAACAGGTCACGAGGTCATACATCAGATTGATGAGTTTTAAGAAGCTGTACTTTGATTCCCCAAACTCGCGCTCATCGTGGCGAACATCGATTTCAATGGTTCGACGCGCAAAGGTATTAGCCAGAATAGGAATAAAAGTGCTGCGTTCATGGCAATGCAGCATGGCTTCAATGATGGGCCGACGGTAAGCACGCAGCATACAGCCGTAATCTCCCATTGATTTGCCGGTGGCCTTTTGGATCATCATGTTGATCATCTTAGAGGCCGTTTTACGGAACCAGGTATCTTTACGTTTGGCACGCACGGTGCCCACCACGTCATAGCCCTGTTCTGCCGTTTCAACCAAGCGCGGGATCTCTTCCGGTGGATTTTGTAAATCCGCATCAAGGGTAATAATTAAATCGCCAGAAACCTGATTGAACCCCGCCATGATTGCTGAGTGTTGACCATAGTTACGGTTTAAAAGCACAGCAACAATATGGTTTTCTGGGATCTCAGCTGCCTGAGTTAATATTTCCGCAGAAGCATCATGACTACCGTCATCAATCAAAATAATTTCATACGGCTTATTTAATAGCTCGCAGGCCGCATGGGTACGCTTAATTAAAATGGGCAAGCTTTCCTGCTCGTTAAAAACAGGAATAACCACGGACACTTTTTTTATTGTGTTATCCGTACTTTTATTCACTTCACTATTACTCACTACAGGACTCCAGAATGTCAGATATTGCTTTCACGACGCGATCCACATCGCTGTCTTGCATATCAGGGAACAAAGGTAAGGTCATCAAACTCGCCGAGTTCCATTCGGTATTAGGTAAACGAAGATCGGGATACTTTTCCCGATAATATTTTTGGGTATGTGCTGCGCGGAAATGCAGACCGGTGCCGATGCCATGCTCTTTCAGCTTTTCCATCATGGTATTGCGATCGATACCGCACAGATCTTTATCCACACGCACCATAAACAGGTGCCATGCATGATGATGCGGGTATTCCGGAACGGTGAGCGGCAACAAAGGTGAACCTTGAAGCGCCTTTCGATAGCGGGCAACCAGCTCTTGGCGACGCGCGTTCATCGCAGGAAGTTTTTCCAGCTGAACTAACGCAATCGCGGCATTGATATCCGCCAAGTTGTATTTATAGCCCGGAGCGACAACTTCAGCCTGAGGTTTACGCCCAAGCGCTTGGCGATCAAAGGCATCCACCGCAAGCCCGTGAAACTTGAAACAACGCACTTTATCCGCCAGCTCATCATCATCAGTGACCACCATGCCACCTTCGGCACAGGTCATATTTTTGATGGCGTGGAACGAGAAAATCGCGGTTCCCTGCGAGCCAATCATTTCATCACCAAAACGTGTGCCTACCGCGTGGGCAGCATCTTCAATCAGTGGGATATTATGTCGCGCTGCAATCTCTCTTAACGCCGTTAAATCTGCTGGAGCACCCGCATAGTGAACCGGAATAATTGCCTTGGTTTTTTCGGTAATGGCCGCTTCAATCTGAGCTGGCTGAACCATCAAGGTATCCCTGTCAACGTCAACCATTACCGGCTCCGCACCCAGCAGAGTAACAATGTTGATCGTCGACACCCACGTTTGGGATGGCGTAATCACTTCATCGCCCGCACCAATGCCCAGCGCCATTAACGTCACGTGCATTCCGCCGGTAGCAGAGCTCACGGCAATGGCGTGTTTCGCGCCAACGTACTGACTGAAAGCAGATTCGAGCTGCTGGCATTTAGGCCCCGTGGTGATCCATCCTGAACGTAATACCTCAGCAACCGCAGCGATTTCATCCTCCCCCATTGAGGGGACAGAAAATGGGAGAAACTCTTTCATCCGTTACCTTATATTTATTCTATGCTGATGATTCAATTTGAAGCACCTAATCAAAGTCACTACAAATACCAAAGCGTGTCTTGCGCTTGTCTATGTTGAGAATAAGTATAAAAGCTTAGTTTAACATTAAGATAAACGCAGTCTAAACATAGCGGATGATGGCGAATTTGTTTGGGATTGGTTGAAGGAATATTGATTTAAGTGAATTAAATCGAAAATTTAACGAAATTGTTTATTAAATATTTAATTACCCTGCTATTAATTTTCTTGGCTATATTTATTATCAGCTCTGGTATACAAACCAGCGCTGCCCCTCACTTTCTAATTCACGAAAATCTATTTCAAACAACGTAGAGAGATTTTGCACCGTCATCACGTCCCTTGCGGCCCCTTGCTGTGAAACTACCCCAGCCTTGAGCATCCAAACCTGCTGCGCATGTCTTTGCGTATGATTCAAATCATGCGCACTGACGATGACACTAATCCCAAGCTGGGTAAGCTGCCCGAGCAACTGATCCACAGCCGCCTGCTGGCTGATGTCCAGACTATTCATTGGCTCATCCAGCAACAAAAGCGATGCCTGGGGATTTAACGTTGGCCATACCTGCAAACACACGGCGGCAATTCGCACCCGCTGCCACTCACCGCCAGAAAGATGAGTCAATGGCCGCGCAAGTTTATCACTTAAGTTGAGTGTTTCTGCCAGATAGCCAACCACGCCATCAGCAAGCTCAACATCACAGCCTGTAGGTTGGTGCAATGCAAGAAACTGAAAAACAGGCATCACTGCGCTGGGCTGTTGTTGCTGATGTAAATAGGCGCGATAGCGTGCCAGCTCGGTCGCAGTGAGTTTTTCAATATCGATCTGATTAAGCATAATCGTACCTTCACCGGGTAAGATGCCGGCGATGCGCGATAGCAACGTGCTTTTACCTGCGCCATTCGGCCCAATGATGTGAATAAGCGCCCCACGATTTACCTGTGCGCTAAAGGGTAATAGACGAGTCCCTGCGGAAACGTTGTTTAACGAAAGGCAGTTCTGCACAAGAAAATCTCTGTTTTGATTCATCATTAGGCTTTGACACTCCGTGGCCGTAACAGCATCCAGATAAAAACAGGCGCGCCGAGAGAGGATGTCACTACGCCAATCGGCAACTCAGCGGAGAAAAGCGCTACGCGCGCCACCACATCGGCAAATAACAATACACCGGCACCGCCCAGCGCACAGGCAGGCAAAAGTGCACGATGATCGGTAATCCCCATCAGCCGCAGCATGTGCGGCACCACTAATCCGACAAAACCAATCACACCGGCCAGCGCAACACTAACCCCCACCAGCCAGCCAATCGCCACCACAAGTAAATTACGCCACACCACCAGCGAAAGTCCGAGCTGGCGCGCTTGGATATCGCCCAGAGACATCAGGTTAAGCACTTTACCTTGATACAACAGCCAAACAAATACCGGGATGAGCGCTAGCACCAACCATTTTTGACGCCAATCCACGCCGCTAAATCCGCCCATCAGCCAATACATCAGCTGGCGCAAATCTAAGCTGGAGCTAAAATAGACCGCCCACGTCATCACTGCGCTACAGGCAATACCTAGAGCAACACCAATTAATAACAGCCGCGAATTTGTCAGCGATTTACGGTGCGCAAATATCATCAGCAAAGCGGTAATCGCCAGCGCACCAATAATCGCACAGGTACTGAGAACCCACACGGGGAGCATACTTTGGCCGAGTAATACCGCTAGTACTAACGCCACGCCCGCACCGTTAGAAACCCCTAAAAGCCCCGGTTCAGCCAGCTGATTATCAAACAGAGCCTGCATCACCGCACCGGATATTGCCAGCGCAGCACCGACGGCCATCACCGCTAGCACTCGCGGCAAACGGAGCTGCCACACAAAAAGCTGGGCGCTTTCACTTAGCCATTGCGTGGGCCACATCCAGAGATCGCCCGCACACAGGCTGACTATCACCGCAAACAGTAAAAATAGCGTCAGGAGCCACAATCGTCGGCGATCGTGTTGCTGCTGGCGCTGCTGTAAAAGGGAAAAATGCGAAAGTGTTGGCGTGTCAGCGTTTGGCATAGGACTCATTAAAGAGATCTAATCAGAGGTTGGGTATGGGTACAATAATGAAACTTGGCTATTCATCACCGTGATAAGGCTCAACAAATGTACCATCATGGCTATCTATTTCGTTAAAAAACCATACGCCATTAGGATAATCATCCAGCGTGACTAAATACATCACCCCTTCACTAAATTCTTCAACTTCAACAATTTTACCAATTCGGCGTGGGCCACCATCGGTTTTAACACTAACGAGGTCATTCACTTTCATCTATGGATTGTCTCGCGATATTTGGGTTGATGGACGTTAGATAAGAAAAAGGCCACCCGCAGGCGGCCTTTTTGTTTTGCGTATTACTCTTTCGGTGTCGCGTTCTCGACCCGGCTCTTGAGCTTCTGCCCCGGACGGAAAGTAACAACACGGCGCGCCGTAATCGGGATATCTTCCCCGGTTTTCGGGTTACGTCCCGGTCTCTGGTTTTTGTCGCGCAGATCAAAGTTACCGAAACCGGACAACTTAACCTGTTCACCATTTTCCAGAGCGCGGCGAACCTCTTCGAAAAATATTTCTACGAGGTCTTTGGCATCCCGTTTGCTAAGCCCAAGCTTCTCAAACAGGTGTTCAGACATTTCAGCTTTAGTAAGCGCCATAAGTTCAATCCCTCAAGGATGCTTGGAATCGCTGTTTTAATGCCTCTACACATTTTGCGACGGTAGCGGCAATCTCCTCTTCTTCCAGTGTACGGGTGGTATCTTGCAATACCAGACTGATAGCGAGGCTCTTATAACCCTCGGCAACACCCTTACCACGGTACACGTCAAACAAGTTTACGCCAACTACCTGATTTACGCCAACTTTCTTACACTCTGCCAAAATATCTTCTGCAGGGACATTTTCAGCCACCACAACGGCGATATCACGGCGGTTTGCAGGATAGCGTGAAACCTCGCGAGCCTGCGGAATACGGCGCTCTGCAAGGGCTTCCCACTCGATTTCGAATACCACGGTGCGGCCATTCAGATCCAGTTTACGTTCCAGATCAGGATGAACAACACCAATGAAACCAACGCGTTTGCCTGCTAAATAAATTGCCGCACTCTGCCCCGGATGTAAAGCAGGGTTAGTTTCTGCTTTAAATTGGACGTCATCCAATTTACCGGTCAAATCTAAAATAGCTTCTAAATCACCTTTCAGATCGTAGAAATCAACAACCTGACGTTCCAAATTCCAGTGTTCTTCGTAACGGTTACCCGCGATCACACCGGCCAGCATGACATCCTGACGGATACCCAGATTAGCAGCAGTATCAGGAACAAAGCGTAGACCCGTTTCGAACAAACGTACACGCGATTGCTGACGGTTCTGATTATAGACCACCGCAGACAGCAAGCCGCTCCACAGAGACAGGCGCATCGCTGACATTTCTACCGAGATTGGGCTTGGTAAAATCAGCGCTTCTTCCGCTGGGTGCAGCAATGCTTGAACTTTAGGATCAACAAAGCTGTAGGTGATCGCTTCTTGATAGCCACGATCGACCAACATTGTTTTCACGCGCTTAAGCGGCAAATTCGCTTCGCGGTGTGACGTCATGATCAGGTCAGCTTTCACCGGCACGTTAGGAATATTGTTGTAGCCATAAACACGGGCCACTTCTTCCACTAAGTCTTCTTCGATTTCCATATCGAAACGCCAGCTTGGCGCGACAGCCCGCCAAGTATCATTGGCAAAGCTAACCTTGCAACCTAAACGTTCAAGGATATCGGTAACCTGTGCGTCTTCAACGTGATGGCCAATTAAGCGATCCAGTTTTTCACGGCGCAGCGTGATCGTGGCGCGCTTAGGCAGCGTTGCTTCGTTGGTGACATCAATGACTGGGCCTGCTTGACCACCGCAGATATCAATCAGCAAACGCGTCGCACGTTCCATCGCCGCAGCTTGCAATGCCGGATCCACGCCGCGTTCATAGCGGTGAGAAGCATCGGTATGCAGGCCCTGACGGCGTGCACGACCGGTGATAGATAGCGGGTTGAAGTACGCACATTCCAGCAGAACGTCTTGTGTTTCTTCGTTCACGCCAGAGTGTTCACCACCGAAGATACCGCCCATCGCCAGCGCTTTTTGCTGATCGGCAATCACTAAGGTATCAGCCGACAACGTGGCTTCATTGCCGTCCAGCAGAGTCAGCTTTTCACCCTCTTTCGCCATACGCACAACGATGCCACCTTCGAGGCGGTTAAGGTCGAACGCATGCATCGGCTGACCCAGCTCCAACAGAACATAGTTGGTCACATCAACCACTGGATCGATAGAACGAATACCGCAGCGACGCAGTTTTTCACGCATCCACAATGGCGTTGCGGCTTTAACGTTAATCCCTTTCACCACGCGGCCCAAATAGCGTGGGCAAGCGTCGGTCGCTTCAACCGTAATTGGGAAAGTGTCATGAATTGCCGCAGGAACCGCGTCCATCGCTGGCACGTTCAGAGTCAGCTTATTCAGCACCGCAACGTCACGTGCAACGCCAATAATCCCTAAGCAATCTGCACGGTTCGGCGTTACGCTAATTTCAATCGCGTTATCATTCAGCTTCAGATATTCACGGATATCGGTGCCGATAGGCGCATCTACTGGCAATTCAATGATGCCGTCGTGATCTTCGGAAATACCCAGCTCAGAGAACGAACACAGCATCCCTTCTGAAGGCTCACCGCGCAGTTTCGCCGCTTTGATTTTAAAATCGCCAGGCAATACCGCGCCAATAGTCGCAACGGCGACTTTCAGGCCCTTACGGCAGTTTGGTGCACCGCAAACGATGTCTAACAGACGCTCACCGCCCACGTTAACTTTAGTGACACGCAACTTGTCGGCGTTTGGATGCTGGCCACACTCAACCACTTCACCCACAAAAACGCCGTTAAATTCGCCAGCAACCGGTTCAACACCGTCAACTTCCAGACCGGCCATAGTAATTTGTTCTGATAATGCTTCGCTGCTAATGGCAGGATTTACCCACTCGCGCAACCAGAGTTCACTGAATTTCATGTGATAATCCCGCCTTACTTAAACTGTTTGAGGAAACGCAGATCGTTTTCGAAGAATGCACGCAGATCGGTTACGCCATAGCGCAGCATGGTTAAACGCTCCATGCCCATCCCGAATGCGAAGCCAGAGTAAACTTCTGGATCGATACCTACGTTACGCAGCACGTTTGGATGCACCATACCGCAACCCAAAACTTCCAGCCATTTACCGTTTTTGCCCATCACGTCAACTTCGGCGGAAGGCTCAGTGAACGGGAAGTAAGAAGGACGGAAACGAATCTGTAAGTCTTCTTCAAAGAAGTTATTCAGGAAATCGTGCAGCGTGCCTTTCAAGTTGGTAAAGCTAATATCTTTATCAACAATCAGGCCTTCCATTTGATGGAACATTGGCGTGTGGGTCTGATCGTAGTCGTTACGATAGACACGGCCCGGCGCAATGATTCGGATTGGCGGCTGCTGCTCTTTCATCGTGCGGATCTGCACACCCGAAGTCTGGGTGCGCAGCAGGCGTTTTGCATCAAACCAGAAAGTATCGTGATCTGCGCGCGCTGGATGATGAGCAGGAATATTTAAGGCGTCGAAGTTGTGATAGTCATCTTCGATTTCAGGGCCAGTTTCAACGGCAAAACCCAATTCGCCAAAGAACGTTTCAATACGTTCAATCGTGCGGGTCACTGGGTGGAGACCACCGTTTTCCATGCGACGTCCTGGCATAGATACATCGATGGTTTCTTCGGCCAGACGGGCATTGAGCGCAGCTGATTCCAGATCTGATTTACGGGCATTCAGAGCTTCCTGAACTTCCTGTTTAGCCTGGTTAATCACAGCACCCGCAGCGGGACGCTCTTCTGCTGGCAGTTCGCGCAGTGACGTCATCTGCAGCGTCAAATGGCCTTTCTTACCCAAATATTCAACACGCACGTTATCTAGCGTGGCAATATCCTGAGCATTCTCTACGGCTGCCTTTGCTTGGGCAACCAACTCTGCGAGATGTGGCATTGCTTTCCTCTTCTTCCAGCCTGTTAGGCCCGATTGTCGATGGTGAGAGTCTCCCCTTCGCACTTGAAGTTGCCGCTGTAGAAACCGCCACTTCAAATACTCAGGGTATATACCCTTCATACCTGAAGCTGCCCTGGTGCAACTTCAATCATTGGGGGTATCGATCGTCTTAAGTGCGCTCATGAATAAACCTGAATCGGTAAACCATGTTAAAGCAAAAAAAAAGCCTCCACGAGGGAGGCTTTCAGCGCTATTTTTCGTTTCTTTTCTTACGCGCAAAGCCTCCTGAATTCAGGCGCTAAAGTAAAAAAAGAAACGGAAAATAGCAGCGTGCATGCTTGCATTACCTTAAATAAGTGAAAAAACTGATTCTATTGAAAAACTTAGCGGACTGAATGTCAAGCCAAACACAAGTCAAACAACAAAAAGCAAAAGAGGGAGCAAGCTCCCTCTTTCATCTGATGGCTTACGCCAGAGCAGATTTCGCTTTTTCTACCAGAGCAGCAAACGCTACTTTGTCGAATACAGCGATGTCAGCCAGGATCTTACGGTCGATTTCAACAGAAGCCTTTTTCAGACCATTGATGAAACGGCTGTAAGAGATGCCGTTCTGACGTGCAGCAGCGTTAATACGTGCAATCCACAGCTGACGGAACTGACGTTTACGTTGACGACGGTCACGGTAAGCGTACTGGCCTGCTTTGATTACTGCCTGGAAGGCAACACGATAGACGCGCGAACGGGCACCGTAGTAGCCTTTCGCCTGCTTCATTACTTTTTTGTGACGTGCGCGTGCAATTACACCACGTTTTACGCGAGCCATATGCTCTCCTTAAGTCTTAATCTTGATTCAAAAAATGTTTACTTATGCGTACGGCAAGCACGCTACGACCAAGCCCAGATCCCCTTTGGAAACCAGACCTTTTGGACGCAGATGACGCTTACGCTTAGTAGATTTTTTGGTCAGAATATGACGCAGGTTAGCATGTTTACGCTTAAAACCACCACCGGCGGTCTTTTTGAAGCGCTTGGCAGCGCCACGCACAGTTTTAATCTTTGGCATTTCGATTTCCACTTCGCATTGTTAATTACATGAATCAGTGAGGCGAATAACGCCAGCGACAGACCGAAATCCATCGCTGGCAGTATTACTTGAGAGCCTTACTGTTTCTTCTTAGGTGCGAGCACCATGATCATCTGGCGGCCTTCGATCTTCGTAGGGAAGGATTCGACTACTGCCAGTTCACTCAGATCTTCTTTCACGCGGTTAAGCACTTCCATACCGATCTGTTGGTGCGCCATTTCACGTCCACGAAAACGCAGAGTGATTTTGGCTTTATCGCCATCTTCCAGAAAGCGAACCAGGCTGCGGAGTTTTACCTGGTAGTCGCCATCGTCGGTTCCAGGTCGGAATTTGATTTCCTTAACCTGAACAATCTTTTGCTTCTTCTTCTGTTCTTTGGTGGCCTTACTCTTCTCATAGAGGAATTTGCCGTAATCCATGATTCGACAAACTGGCGGCTCGGCATTTGGGCTGATTTCTACTAAATCAACACCCGCTTCCTCAGCCTTTTCCAAAGCTTCATTCAGACTGACAATACCAATCTGCTCGCCATCAACGCCTGTTAAGCGAACCTCTTGGGCGCGAATTTCTCTGTTGATGCGATTAGGACGCGCCGGTTGAACTCTTTTTCCGCCTTTAATAACTCGATTCCTCTAATTGGTGAAGACTACGGCTGCGAATCTCTTTTTGCAGCTTTTCGATCACTTCATTTACATCCATGGTTCCCAGGTCTTTGCCGCGGCGGGTACGAACGGCTACTTTGCCAGATTCGACCTCTTTGTCGCCACAAACCAACATGTATGGGACACGACGTAAAGTGTGTTCGCGGATTTTAAAGCCTATCTTCTCGTTTCTCAAGTCTGATTTTGCACGAATACCAGCAGCTTGCAGCTTTTTGGTTAATTCATCGACATAATCAGCCTGTGCGTCGGTGATATTCATCACCTGAACCTGCACTGGTGCGAGCCAAGTTGGGTAGAACCCAGCATACTCTTCAGTCAGGATACCGATGAAGCGTTCCATCGAACCAAGAATAGCACGGTGAATCATCACCGGAACTAAACGTTCGTTGTTTTCACCCACATAAGACGCGTTTAAACGGCCTGGTAACGAGAAGTCGAGCTGCACAGTACCACATTGCCATGCACGATCCAAACAGTCATGCAGAGTAAACTCAATCTTAGGTCCGTAGAAAGCGCCCTCACCCGGCTGATATTCAAACGGAATACCGTTTTCTTTCAGCGCTTCGGCCAAGTCTTCTTCCGCACGATCCCAAATTTCATCACTGCCAATACGTTTTTCTGGACGAGTAGACAGTTTCACCACGATTTTTTCAAAGCCGAAGATGCTATACATGTCGTATACCATCTTGATACAGCTGTTAACTTCATCGCGGATCTGCTCTTCAGTACAGAAAATATGCGCATCATCCTGAGTGAATCCACGCACGCGCATCAGGCCATGCAGTGAACCCGAAGGCTCATTACGATGACAGCTACCGAACTCACCCATACGCAGTGGTAAATCACGATAAGATTTCAGACCTTGGTTGAAGATCTGAACGTGACCTGGGCAGTTCATCGGTTTGATGCAGTACTCGCGGTTTTCAGAAGACGTGGTGAACATTGCATCTTTGTAGTTCTCCCAGTGTCCTGTTTTTTCCCACAGTACGCGGTCCATCATGAACGGACCTTTTACTTCCTGATAATCATATTCTTTCAGTTTAACGCGTACGAACGCTTCCAACTCACGGAAGATTGTCCAGCCGTCGTTATGCCAGAACACCATACCCGGCGCTTCTTCCTGCATATGGTACAGGTCGAGCTGCTTGCCGATCTTACGATGGTCGCGTTTTGCGGCTTCTTCCAGACGTTGCAGGTAAGCATTTAACTGCTTTTTATCTGCCCATGCGGTGCCGTAGATACGCTGTAAAACGGTATTATTGCTATCGCCGCGCCAGTAGGCACCAGACGACTTCTGCAGTTTGAAATGATGGCAGAAACGCATATTCGGCACGTGCGGTCCACGGCACATGTCGATGTATTCTTCGTGGTGATACAGACCTGGCTGGTCATCGCGACTGATGTTCTCATCCAGAATCGCCACTTTATACGGTTCCTGACGTGCTTCAAAAGCGTCACGGGCTTCTTGCCAGCTCACTTTTTTCTTAATCACGTCGTAATCTTTATCTGCCAGCTCATGCATGCGCTTGTCGAGCAGTTCAAGATCTTCCTGCGTCAGGGTATGGTCAAGGTCTACATCGTAGTAGAAACCGTTGTCGATCACAGGGCCAATAGCCATCTTAGTGTTCGGCCACAGTTGTTTGATCGCATGACCCAAAAGATGTGCGCAAGAATGGCGGATAATTTCCAAGCCTTCCTGATCTTTTGCGGTAATGATGGAAACATTGGCGTCTTGTGTAATCGGATCGCAAGCATCAACCAGCTCACCGTTAACGCGACCCGCAATGCAGGCTTTCGCCAAGCCAGGTCCGATGTCCATAGCAATATCCATTACGGATACAGGTTTGTCGAACTGGCGCTGACTACCGTCAGGAAGTGTAATAACAGGCATTTATATTCCTTATCTACAGTGGTGACCCACACGACAGGCCACATATAGAAAACAATTTGTATTTAAAATCATCGTTTTATGGGCGCCATCCTGCTGTACTTTGCAAGATCTGTACGCAGCGTGATACATAAAACGCTATGCACCCCTGAATACTCACACCCACTACCGCCGATATTAACACCCACAGAGAATGGGTTAAACAAAAACACGGCTACCCAACGATTCTTACCTGCTCTCCCCCCGGTAAATGTTACGTTAGATCAAATAACCGACGGTTAAATAAAAGACATTTCCAAATTTTTCAAACAGATCACACCGCATGATAATTTACGTAGATAGCGCTCCGTTCAACTGTGTACGTACAGCCCCATCAAATTCCGATAAGCCTGTTGCACAGTCGCATATAGGCCGAAAACTAACGCACCAGTAGCAACTTGGATGCATATTTATGCTGCCAAATAAAAATAACGCACGGGTATGTAATATATACGATGAGATAACACCGGAGAAATTGTGTATTTATTAGTCTTGGGATATGAAATAAAACGCCGGGAGGCACCCCGGCAATAAAAACAATGTAAAGAATGAATATCTATATTAAGACATATTACGTAATCTGCATTGGCATGCAGTGGCCTAAAAATAGTATTCCTATAACTAGGAATCAAATTAACAAAATGTGCCTAAGCCAATAAAAAATATTAACGGTCATTAACGATATAGTTCAAAAGCTAGATCTTTACGTATGTAAATCAATTAAGTGAGAGTTATCATATTTAAACTTTTATCTAATTTCGCATTTTTTGCGCTTTTACTCTTTCAGTAAAGCCGACAATATCGACAGCGCTTGGCTTATTTAGTTCATTAAAATGTTCGAATATTGTTGAGTATAAAAAAAGCAATTGGCATCAATGCAATAAAAAAAGATTAAGGAAAATAAAATGAAACGCAAAGTTCTCGCAGTGGTAATACCAACATTAATGGCATTAGCAGGAACCGCCCATGCCGCAGAAATTTATAATAAAGATGGCAATAAACTCGACTTACATTTCAAGGTCGATGGTCTTCACTATATTTCAGATAATGATAATGCCGATGGCGATCATTCCTATGTGCGTGGCGGCTTCAGCGGTGAAACACAAATTACGGATATGCTGACCGGCTATGGCATGTGGGAATATCAAGCGAACCTAAACCACACCGAAGGCGAAGATAATAGAAACTTTAGCCGTTTCGGTTTCGCGGGCCTAAAATTCGGGGATTATGGCTCTTTAGACTATGGTCGTAATTCGGGGATTATTTACGACATTATGGCTTGGACCGATATGCAGCCTGAGTTCGATGGGAGCACCGTTGGCGCTGATAACTTCATGTTTCAACGTGCTGGCGGCGTGTTAACCTACCATAACCGCGATTTCTTCGGCTTGGTCGATGGCCTGAACTTCGGCATTCAGTATCAAGGTAAAAATGACGACCCAACGGAAAACAAAGATGGCCGTGATGTATTAAGCCAAAATGGTGATGGTTACGGTTTATCACTCTCTTACGATCTCGGCTATGGCTTTAGCCTCGGTGGCGCCTACTTCCAATCTGACCGCACGAACGATCAGAATAGCGGCGGTAAAGGTGGTCGCTATAATGATATTATGGGTAATGGCGATAAAGCCGAAGCTTATACTGTGGGCGTGAAATACGAAAACAGCGGCTATTATGCGGCAGCAAACTATACGCAATCCTATAACGCCATTCGTTTCGGTAATTCTAACGACCATAACGAAGCCTACGGCTACGCAAACAAAGCTCAAGGCGTAGAAATGTATACCGGTTATACCTTTGATTTCGGCTTGCAACCTTTCGTTGGCTGGAACTATGTTGAAGGTAAAGACCTAGGCAGCAATGGCGCATCTCGCGATTATGGCGATCAGAAATTGGTTAACTTTATCGATATTGGTGCAACCTACTTCTTTAATAAAAACATGTCTACCTATGTCGATTATAAAATTAACATGATCGATGATAACGACTTTACTCGTTCAGCGGGTATTGATACTGATGATACCGTTGCATTGGGGATTGTTTACCAGTTCTAAACGCAGCATCATAATCAATAAAAAATAATATATTAGTTATTAACAGCCTTTAGCCCAGCGTTCTGCTGGGCTTTTTTTATTCTAAACCAGAGAGAAATAATATTTAAAAACACACAACCTTCATCGCTAAAGAAAAACTAGCATCCATATAATTAAAGCAAAAACAAACGTTGTAGAGATAAGCAGTATCAGCTTATGGGCATGGCCTCAACATAATAACCCATAGGTATTAAAGGGCTTAAGGGTGCATTACGCATGGGTATTCATTTTTACTGCATGATAATTATAGTAAACTCATTTTTATTTATTACATGTATAAATAAATGAACAGCACTGTTAAGTTTCGATTTTATGTATGAGTTTAGAACTCGATGTTTTTCTAGTCATAATTTGTTACACTACCTCACGTTAGTTTTCGATATCTCAGCACCCCTTTTTTATGATTCGATTGAAGCGTTTGTCTTCACTCGTAGCACATTGTTTTTTGAGTTCAATAGCCAACTTCACAAACCAAGGTAATTAGATGTATCCAGCAGCATGGGCCTTTATAAAAACGGTGTATTTGATCGGCTCAGTCATTTCCGCATTACTCACTTTCAAGGCCTGTGCTGACCCCTCGCTTAAAATCAGGATCTTTACCGCGATACTGATTGGGCTAACGTGGCCCATGAGCTTTCCCATCGTGTTGCTGTTTTGGGCGTTTATGTGACGCATGATGAGGCTTGGAATGCTGCTATTTATTATTGCAGCGGCAAGATAAATCATTTCAGAGCGAAATTACCTCTGTTTTTATAAGATTTATCTCAGATTAGCCATCAGGCGAGAAAATAAAAAACTCGTTGGGTAGAATTAAAAAATGCCTAAATGAATACCACGGAATAAATTAAGGTTTGTTATGTACGCACTCGTGATGATGGTCTGCTATCTCAACGGTCCCTGTGAAAATTTATACCTTGGTGGTTTTGATACTGAAGAGCAATGTGTGCGCGAAATGAATGTGCAGCGAATTCAACGTGGGGGATGTATCCCGCTTGAAAATGTCTTAGACGATTTTTGGCAGCCAGCAACCCGCGCTGCTGACTTCCCTCGCCTGTTCTAATGTGGGCCGATTTGCAGCAAAAGTTCATCTATACGCTTAATGACTAACGTGCTGGCGTGTTCCATAGTAGCTAAACTTATCTTTAAACGTTCATCATCGCCCGCTCTAAATGCCACCAATGCTTCTCGCCCTGAACGATGCACATCAGCGTGCGGTGCTTCGAGCTGCGCAAAGCTGCTAAGGTGAGAAAACTCCCGCCCCGCATCTCCATAGAACCATTTCCCTAAGCGGCAATCTGTATGGCTGTTAACTTCTGCAACCTCATCGCGGTGCAAGATCAGCTCATACACTTTGACTTTCCAAATGACGTGATCGAGCTTAACCGTATTCAGAAACTGTTGGGTCGCAATAAAGCGAATGATTTCCTGCATGTGGGCTGAAAGCTCAATAACCTGCTGCAACATCTGGCAAGCCTGCTCCGTCGCGTGGCGAATATCATGAGTGGACTGATTATTTTCCCCAACGCTTGCGCTCACGCTTTTCGCATGCTGATTAATGTCCTGCGTCAGAGCGGTTATATTTCCCGCCTGAAGCTGAATTTCCGAAGAGAGTTGTTTAATTTCTTTTGCAATAACAGAGAATCCGGCCCCTCGCCCGCCAACATGGGCGGCCTCGATGGCTGAGTTGATCGCCAACAGATTGGTCTGTTTCGAGAGCTTATTAATGGCATCAATATTGTTATTAATCCCCTTAAGCACAGCAATCAGTTCGTCAATGTAGCCGATACTCTCACCAGAATGCTGCTCAATAAGGTTCACCAATTCAGAAAGCCGCCCCATTCCCTCGCGTGCCTGTTCATTCTTATGATTAAGCTCATCAACCGTCACTAATTCTTGCATTAAGCTTTGGCTGGAGTGCAGCAGCGAATCTCGAATAATTTCTATTGCGCCAATACCCGACAGAAAACTATGACATAGCAATTCGCCATATGACTTCTGCACGGGCTCCTGAGAGTCTATTGCCACAAATTTCGCCGCTGTCGCCAACGCTGCTGGTTTCTGCTTTAAGAGCCGTTCCTGTTTATACCCAAACCATCGCTTTAATTGCGTATACATTGCCTAAACCCTCTCCTTACCCTTGATATACCAAGCCACCTAGCATGGCAATTCAATAACACTTAGCCGTTCTGCATGGCATATAGCGTTATCGGCATAAGCCACTCAAAATTTATGGTTATTATGCTTTGGTAAAAATTTTGTATTTTTTATGTGACATATAAAGCGAGTAAAAATAAAGAGTTAATGTAATGTAAAAAATTAAAATGGAAATGAATTCCGTTTTGGTGTGGAAAAAAGTGTATCCCCTTCTATGCTAAATAACGGGCCATCTGGTACCCGCACACGTATATGAATCAATCAGGAGAGAAGTTATGGGAAAATCATTCGTTCGAATCGGGATTTTTGAAGTGGAAGATGCTGAACTGTCAAAAACGCCAGATAGCCAATTGAAGAGCCACACACTGAGTATTCCCTGCAAGTCGAATACAGACCTTTGCATGCAGTTGGACGGTTGGGATGAGCAAACCACCGTTCCTGCGCTGTTAGATGGCAAAAACGCGTTGTTATACCGCAACCATTACGATCGCCAGAGCGACGCTTGGGTCATGCGTTTTGCATAATGGGAAGCCCTAGACAAGGATCATTCGATAACCTTGTCTAGGCATAACAACGAACGTGAAGAAAATTGGAAATGCAGTCCATTTTGAATAGTTAATGCTTAAATAGTCAATGCGCATCACGTAGCTGTGAAGCATCCAGCGTAGGCAACACCGGCGGCTCAACGGGTTTGGTTTTAGCAAAGATATAATCGAGAATAGCACGCGTTGTCGGCGCTGCCGAGACGCCATCTCCCCCACCATTTTCCAAAATAACGGCAATCGCGACCTTAGGGTTTGAATACGGCGCAAACGCCGTGTAGAAAATATGATCGCGCAGCTTCACGGGGATCATCTTAGCGTTATAAACCTGATCTTGTTTCAGTCCAAATACCTGAGACGTGCCTGACTTCGCCGCAATTTCGTAAGGCGCAGTGTGGAAATACTTGTAGCCGGTGCCATTAGGATAGTTAGCCATGCCAAACATGCCTTTTTTCACAATACCCCAGATCGGCGATTTCGGATCGGCTACCTGCGCGTGCTCTTCTTGCTGATAGCGCTCAACGTGGTTTCCTTGTTTCATCGAATACATCAAATGCGGCGTTTTCGTTGTGCCATTGTTGATGAGCGTGCTTAGCGCTTTAACCATCTGAATTGGCGTTGCAGTCCAATACCCTTGCCCAATGCCCACAGAAATCGTATCACCTTGATACCACACTTTTTTATGAACTTTCTGCTTCCAGGCTCTATCGGGCAAAACGCCTTTTGCCTGTTCCATTAAATCGATGCCGGAATATTGCCCATAGCCAAATTTGCTCAGCCATTCATGAATGCGATCGATCCCCATCTCATAGGCCACCTGATAGAAAAACGTGTCCGCTGATTCTTCAATCGCCTTGGTCACGTTTAGCATGCCATGACCGGTTTTCAGCCAGTCGCGATAATGCCGATTGGTACCGGGAAGCACCCACGTAGGTTGACCAAAAAACGTGGTCTGCGGCGTGATAACACCAGCGAAAAGAGCCGATGTAGCCATGAACGGTTTCACCGTCGATGCGGGCGGATAAATCCCTTGAGTGACACGGTTAATCAACGGTAAATCAGGATTGTCGAGCAGAGCCTGATAAGACTTATACGATATACCGTTCACAAAAGGGTTCGGGTCATAGCTTGGGCTAGAAACCATCGCTAAAATACCGCCATCGCGCGGATCCATCACCACCACGGCGGCGCGCTGCCCTTTCAGCAGTTTCTCAATATACTGCTGGAGAGGAAGATCTATCGTCAGATAGATATTCTTTCCAGCCTGGGGTGGGATCTCCGTTAGCTCGCGCACCACGCGGCCATGGCTATCAACCTCAACCTCCTGCGATCCCGTGGTGCCATGCAGTTGTGTCTCATAATAACGTTCGATCCCCTGCTTACCGATGTCGTGATCGGCCGCATAGTTTTCACCTTCACCCGCCTCATTCAGCCGTTTGGCATCGCGATCGTTAATCTTTGAAACATAGCCAACAACGTGGGCTAGCTCAGCGCCGTAAGGATAGTAGCGCTGCTGATAGCTGCTAATTGACACGCCGGGAAACTCAAATTCATTGACAGAAAAACGCGCCACTTCAACGTCGGTCAGCGCTTCTTTAAGAGGCACTTCAGCAAAGCGTCGAGAGGACTTCATCGCCTCGTGGAAGTTATTAATATCATCCGGGGTTAAATCCACTATCGGCGTCAGCGCTTTGATCGTTTCGTCTAAGTTAGCGACTTTTCCCGGGATCAGTTCAATTTGATAGAGCGTTTGGTTTTCGACTAGAGGCGTTCCGTTGCGGTCATAAATCAATCCGCGTACCGGCGCAATGGGCAGGGTTTTAATGTCGTTGGCGTTCGAGCGTGTTTGGTACTGCTCGTGCTCTTCTACCTGAAGGTGATACAGATTAAACACTAATACGCCGAATAGCAGTACAACCATCACCGCGGCAATAATGGAACGGCGGATAAACAGCGTCTCTTCAGCACTGTGATCGCGAAGTGGCTCTAGCAAACGACTCATGACTGGGTACACAGGCGCAAAACGGCCTGTGATATTGACTCAATAATTAAAGGGACGCTAAGGCTAAACGCAATCGGAAGCGAGTGAAACCACGGTGATGCTAATGAGTCATCATCATTGTTTCAGAATGTGAATATATTCGTGAGATGTGACAAGACAGCGGTCTTTGAACGCGATAGAGGAGGAAACGGCCTGCGAACGAGGCCGTTGATGATGCTACTAGCTAATAATCGACGATGTCGGCGCTGCAACCTCTTTTGGGTTAGCCCCGAAACGGTTGCTGCCTGGTTGGCTATCGAAGACGGCGAAGATAAACAACACAAACCAGCCGACGATCGGGATAAGACCGATCAACACCCACCAGCCGCTACGGTCGGTGTCGTGCAAACGACGAACCATAACCGCAATGGACGGAATAATTAACAGCAGGCCATACACCACGGTCAGCACGCCTTCGCCACTCTCATTGCTCCAGCCTAATGCGTCCTGTACAAACCCCAATAGAATAGTAATGATGGCGTTTATCAGTACGAACCACCAATATTCTCTACGTCTAGCGCGGTCACGAAAATTGAAATAGTTCTTCAGAACCTTAATATACCAATCCATCGTTCTTCCTTTTATTCAGAGCTATAAACCTCACCTGATTGTCGTCATGCCATCAAGTGATAATTCCGTATATTGATAACAATCAATTATGTCTTGTCACAAACATTTCAGCCAGAAATGTAAGCTAAATGAGCGCAAAAAAAATCTGACTATGCGTAAAGTATGCAAAAAAAGTAAAAAGTGCATACTTTGCCGGATCGAGTTGACACAAATCATGTTTGTGCTGATAGGCGTCTGCTATAAATCCCTGCGTTTTATGTCATACAAAAAATAATGGGATGATCAGGAATCCACATGTCACTAAAACTCAAAGCGCTACCCTACGCTCTCGCCTTCATTTTTGGCGCACTGCCACTTCTCTCTCACGCCGACACACAGCCAGCCCCAGCCGCGCAACACACGCTTAAGCTGGCTATTGGCGAAGAACCTACGGAAGGTTTTGATCCACTGCTTGGCTGGAGCCACGGCAGCTACTTGCTGTTACACAGCCCGCTGCTGAAACAAAAATCCGATCTTAGCTGGGATAATTTGCTGACCGAAAAAGTCACCAACAGCGAGGATGGCAAAACGTGGACGTTAACGCTAAAGCCGGACTTAAAATTCTCCGACGGCTCGCCGCTCACGGCCAAAGACGTCGCCTTCACCTACAACCAAGCCGCACGCGGCGGCGGTAAGATCGATATGGGCAACTTTGCTTCGGCAAAAGCCTTAGATTCACACCGCGTAGAAATTACGCTCTCTGCGCCGCAAAGCACTTTCGTTAACGTATTAGGTTCGCTGGGCATTGTTTCTGCAGAAAAATATGATGCTAAAACCTACGCACAGAAGCCTATCGGCGCGGGCCCTTATCGACTGGTCAGTTTTGAACCAGGTCAACAACTCATCGTTGAAGCGAACCCGTATTACGCCGGTCACAAAAATGATTTTAATAAATTAGTTTTTGTCTTTTTAGATGAAGATAGCGCCTATGCGGCAGCGCAAAGCGGTCAGCTCGGCTTGGTGCGTATTGCGCCATCTATGTCAGTGAGCGGGCAAAACGGCCTGAAGCTGTGGGTGCGACCAAGCGTAGAAAACCGTGGTATCGTATTCCCAACTACGCCTGCAGGGAAAAAAGATGCCAATGGCTATCCGATTGGCAACAACATCACCGCCGATGTCGCCATCCGTCGTGCCATCAACTACGCCATTAACCGCCAACTGCTCGCTGACCAGCTGATGGAGGGCCATGCCATTCCTGCCTACAGTGCGGTTCAAGGATTACCGTGGGACAGCAAAAGCGCGGCGTTTAAAGACGGCGATATTGCCAAAGCCAAGCAAATTTTAGATGACGCAGGCTGGAAGGTGGGTAGTGACGGCGTGCGGGTGAAAAATGGTCTGAAAGCTGAATTAACGCTTTGGTATACCAGCGGTGACAGCACCCGCCGCGATCTGGCGCAGGCCGTCCGCTCTATGCTTCAACCGCTCGGTATTAAGATGGATTTGCAGTCCGGCAGTTGGGAAACCGTCGAACGTAATATGCACGCAAACCCAACGCTGTTTGGCTGGGGAAGCCTTGATCCGATGGAGCTGTATCACCATTACAGCAGCAAAGCGGCCGGTGTGGAGTACTACAATCCGGGCTATTACAGTAACAAGATCGTTGATCAACATCTTCAGCAGGCACTCGACGCACCCACGTGGCAAAAAGCAGTACCGTTCTGGCAACAGGTTGAATGGGATGGCAAAACGGGCGCAGGCGTACAAGGCGATGCGGCTTGGGCTTGGTTGCTGAACGTGCAGCATACTTACTTGGCAAACCCTTGCGTCGATTTAGGTAAAGCGGCACCTGAAATTCACGGTAGCTGGTCTGTTCTCAATAACCTGCAAGATTGGAAGTGGACGTGCCACTAAGACGCTTGGCTACTCGCTGCCTGACACTCACTCGTTCACGCGGTGTACGTCAGGCTGCTTATACCCTATTTCGTTTAGCTTGCCTGCTGACGCTGGTGTCAGCGGGCACGTTCACGCTGCTCAGTTTTTCTCCTATCGATCCCATTCGTGCCTATATCGGCAATGACTTACTGCACGTTCCACCTCAGCAATATCCATTGATTGCCGCCCGTTGGGGATTAGACCAACCGCTCTGGCTGCGCTTTTGGCACTGGTTCTCACAGGTGCTACACGGCGATCTTGGCTACTCTATGCTGTATAACGCGCCGGTCGCTGACGTGATCGGTGAACGATTCGCCACCTCTTTTGCTTTATTGGCAAGTTCATGGCTGTTATCGGGTTTTTTAGGCATGCTGCTGGGCTTTAGCGCTGGCCGCTATCTCAACCGTTGGCCCGACCGCCTGATTTGCCGCATCAGCTATCTTTTGTCGTCGCTACCCACCTTTTGGGTTGGGCTTTTACTGCTGGTTGTTTTCGCCGTCCACTGGCCGTGGTTTCCAGTGTGCTGTGCTTGGGAACCGGGCAGCAGCGCACAGGATGCAACGATCGTTGAACGCATTCGTCACCTCATTTTACCTATGATTGCGCTCAGTCTGATGGGCTTGGGACAGATCGCCTTACATACCCGCGAGAAAGTCGCCGAAGTTATGCACAGTGACTTCGTGCGCTACGCTCAGGCGCAAGGTGATTCCGGCTGGTCGCTGTTACGTATTCAGGTATTTCGTCACGCGCTGACGCCCGCGCTGTGTCTTCAATTTGCCTCGGTAGGTGAATTACTCGGCGGTTCTCTGCTGGCAGAAAAAATCTTTGCCTACCCCGGACTGGGACAAGCCACGATTGATGCAGGGCTGCGCGGAGATATTCCTTTACTGATGGGTATCGTATTGTTCAGCACCCTGTTGGTCTTTGGCGGAAATACGTTAGCCGCAATGCTATTAGCAAGAATGAACCGCATTTTGGAGCGTCAATGATGCTGCATAACCCCGCTCCGTCGCTGTTACGCTTTGTGCTTTCAGCCCTCGTACTGGTCACGCTTACGCTGTACGGAATCTCGTTGCTCTCGTCGGATATTCCGTTGGATCTGCTCGCTCGCTATCAGGCACCTAGCGCCGCGCACTGGTTTGGCACGGATAATCTGGGGCGCGATCTGTGGTTGCGCTGTTTTCAGGGAGCTTTAACTAGCCTACAAATAGGCATCGGCGCTGCGCTATGCAGCGGGATCATCGCCATGCTGGTTGCCAGCCTGACACTGCTGCATCCCGCGCTCGATCATATGTTGCGGCTGATCGTCGATACCCTGCTGTCGCTACCGCACCTGCTGTTATTAATACTCATCTGCTTTACCGTAGGCGGCGGCAAACATGGGGTTATTTTGGCCGTGGCACTAACCCATTGGCCGAAGCTGTCATTGATTCTACGCGCCGAAGCACAGCGAATCCGCACCAGCGACTATATGACTCTCGCCCAGCGCTTGGGAAATAGCCGTTGGTATTGTTGGCGAGCCCACTATTTACCTGCTCTGGCACCTCAATGGTTTGTCGGCACGCTATTGATGTTTCCTCACGCGGTGTTACACAGCGCGGCGCTGAGTTTTCTCGGCTTCGGCCTAGCGCCGCATGAGCCTTCATTGGGCATTTTGCTCTCCGACGCCCTGCGTTTTCTCAGCAACGGTTGCTGGTGGCTGGCGGTATTTCCGGGGCTAATTCTGCTACTGATCGTGTTGCTGTTTGATCAATGCGCCCGTGCGATTCAACAGCTATGGCTAAGGAATCAATGATGCTGAATTTCGACAACGTGACTATCGAAAGCGCTCGCTATAGCTGGCTTGGACGTAAAAAGTGGTCGCCTATTCTGAGCGATATTAATCTTACGCTACGCCGTGGTGAAGTGGTCGCGCTGGTCGGCGGCAGCGGAGAAGGAAAAAGTTTATTGCTGCAAAGTGCCTTGGCGTTATTGCCGCAGAACCTGCGCAAACGCGGCGATATTTGCTTAAACGGTGACGTGTTGAATACGCAGCAATGTCAAAAGTTACGCGGTAACACCCTGTGTTATGTGCCACAGGGGGTGAGCTCACTCAACCCACTGCTTAACGTCGGCACCCAACTCTCTCGCAGTTTGCATCTAAGCGGCAGCCATACCTGTGCGCTGGCCCTCGAGCAACAAATTAAACATTACCAGTTGCAAGCCGACGTTTTGCTGAAATATCCTCGTCAGCTATCTGGCGGAATGGCCAAGCGTGTCCTGGCCTGTAATGCCGCCTTGGGTGGCGCTCACTATATTTTGGCCGATGAAATCACCGCGTGGCTCGACGAACCGCTGGCCTGCCAGCTTCTGCAACAGCTACGCGATCTGAGTGCGCAAGGCGCCAGTGTTTTATGGGTGACTCACGATTTATCATTAGCCGTTCGCTTCGCCGATCGCATCGTTGCTCTTAATGAAGGACGGGTCAGCGACGACATCACGGTCAGCGATCTAAAAAACGGGCTCGGCAGCCCGACGCTACAGAAACACTGGCTTGCTCAGCCTGAACACCATCCGTTATTCCCACACACCGCCGCTGATAACTTCACCGCGGGTAAAATGAGGCGCGTTTGATGTTTCGTATTTCAGCGCTCTGCATAGAACAAGATAAGCGCCAGCTATGGCATGACTTTTCGCTTAACGTATCTACCGGAGAGCGGGTGGGAATTTCAGCCCCAAGCGGCTATGGGAAAACCACATTAGGCCGTGTTTTAGCTGGCTGGCAGCCTTATCAGCAAGGGAGTGTTACGCTTGACGAAGAGGCGTTACCGCTCAGAGGCTATTGCCCTGTCCAGCTCGTTCCCCAACATCCCGAACTGACCTTCAACCCTTACCGCACAACCGGGCAAGCATTGCACGATGCTTGGACCCCAGACGCAGAGCAACTTTCTCGTTTCCACGTCAAGGCAGAATGGTTAGCCCGTAAGCCCAACCAACTTTCTGGCGGCGAACTGGCGCGTATCGCGCTGTTAAGAGCGTTAGATCCCCGCACGCGGGTATTAATCGCCGATGAGATCACCGCACAGCTCGATCCCCATATCCAGCGGGATATCTGGCAGCAACTGATCGTTGAATCCCAGCAACGGCCGCTGAGCATGATTATTTTTAGCCATCAGCGGGCATTGTTGGATCAGATTTGTACGCGGGTTGAGGTGATAGCGTAGTCTTGAAGTGTTAACAAAGCCGCCAATTCCAGCGGCTCTGCTATAAACTCAATGGCCTATTTTTTACTCACCGGAGCCTGTGCGCCAAAAACGGCGTCAGCCTGTGGGATCTGCGTGAATTTCGCAATGATGGTACGGTAGGTTTGCGCAGGCTCAAGGTCGGTAAACTGCTGCGGATAAATAAACTTGGCTAAATAATCCAATCCCACGATGTTGTAAGGATGATTATAGAAGTTATGGTACAAGCCATACAGGTGGTTTTCCTGCACGGCTTTTATTTGATTGAATCCGTTGCGGCCTTTCAGCTTATCAAAACGATCATCGACCTGCTGCTGCGTGACACCGTAACCGAACGGAATGGCTATGCTGTCTTTATTTTTCCAGCGAGCACCGGAAACCACGTAAACATCCGGCTTCAGGCTGATGACTTTCTCCATGGATATTTCACCGGTTGCGCCCGGTAATAATCCAGATCCGAGATTCTCCGCGCCTATCGCCTCTACCATACCGCCAAAACCAACGTGCGCATGGGTAAAGCAGCACGCTTCCGCCCCGCCTACGCCCGCTTTCGCTTCAACAAAAACGCGCGGTTTTGGCGTAACTTTGGCGGTTATCGAGGTGATCGCCTGCAAATGCTGCTGATAAAAATCGGTGTACTCTTTCGCTTCCTGTTCACGGTTAAGCACTTCGCCTAACAACTGAATGCTTTTAGGCGTATTGGCGATAGGCTGTAAAAAGGTATCCACGAAAACAACCGGAACGTTCAGCGCCGCTAGCTGTTTCAACACACCGGTGTCGGCTAACGCGGGCTTGGCACGCAGTTGAGCTATCATTAGGTCAGGTTTACGTGCAATCACGCTTTCTAAATTCACCTCTCCCTTATCGCTAAAGCCCATATCAGGAATTTTATCTGCCTCCCCCGGCCACTTTTGGTTCAGCACCGCGAGGGTTTCGGGATCGCTTTTTTTCAGCAAGTTATTCCACGCCACAATGCGGCTAAAGGGATCGGCACGATCGAGCAACGCCAGCGTCATGATGTCACGCCCATCCTGTACCACAATACGCTTCGGCTCATGCTGTAAGGTAATACGCTGGCCGGATGTATCGGTAATGGTCAGAGGATAAGTCGTTGCCATAACGGGGGCTGATATCGCCAGCGCGCATACCAGCGCTAATCGATTGAAAGAACGTGCCATAAAGCTCTCCTTATGTGACCAAAACGGCCAATTGGTAATGATAATAAGTTTTATTTGCACGTAAAAATAAATAATCTTGCCCGCAATTACAAACGAAATGCTTTTCTAAGTATGAATAGACCCGATAAAAGTAAAAATCCACCTCTTGAAGAGGTGGCTTTAAATGGGGCCCCCTAAAAGGGGGCCTTGTTCGTTTTAATCCTGTAATAACGCCATTTGCTGTTCGTATTCTTGGTCTTTCTTATCCTGATGCCTC
>Ga0308172_1000368_pt1 | contig 62924 bp, 57 predicted proteins | sample PhyGR2_FD_202134 | JGI IMG/M metagenome (GOLD analysis project Ga0308172, IMG submission 202134) | Phyllosphere microbial communities from UC Gill Tract Community Farm, Albany, California, United States - DLSLSG.R2 | ecosystem: Host-associated > Plants > Phyllosphere > Unclassified | place: USA... | reverse complement strand
CTCATCGAGATGATCCAGCACCAGCCGCATCGCGCGCTGCTTCGTCTCCTCCGGAATCCTCTTCGGCATGATCAACATCTTCCTTCCAGACTCGAAAGGAAGCGGCATCAAACCGGGGACGGTTCACCCTGACACCACGCGGCCAACGCCGCCGCGTCAGGGCCATGACCACAGCCAGCACGATCGCCCCGCAGGCTAAACGCCCGAAGACGACCTGCATCGGCGAAAGCCCATCGAGGGCGATCCGGATGAAGAGGAAACTCGCGCCCCATACCAACGCCAACGCAACGAACTGCGCGGGCACCCACGCCATACCTTTCCCCGTCATCGCCACTCCCTGCCTCGTAGGGTCCATCCCTCGGGATCACCTAAGCTGCCTCTGGCGCATGAATCAAATAGATCGAGTACATGCGAACATGTATGTAATTCATGGTGAGGAGTCCGATGAGCGCGACGTTGAAGCAACTGCAGGTCTTCGTGGCGGTCGCTGACGAGAGCGGCTTCGCCGCCGCGGCCGACGTGCTGGGCATGAGCCAGTCTTCGGTCTCGCACACCCTCGCGACCTTGGAGCGTCACGTCGGAGCCGCCCTCGTGCACCGAGCGCCGTGCGCCGTCACCGACGACGGGGCACGGTTGCTGCCGCACGCGCGGGCGACCCTGGCCGCCGCCGACGCGTTCGAGGCGGCAACGCCATCGCGGGCTCCTTTTTCCGGCACGATCACGCTCGCGATCACCCCGACCGCTGGACACCGCGTCGCGCCGGATCTGCTCGGGCGGTGGCGCACTCACGCGCCCGGTATCCGTGTCCGACTCCTGGAAGGAGACGACCTCGAGGTGGCGACCTGGCTCGAAACCGGCGCCGCCGACACCGCCATTCTCGTCAACCCAGCCCCCACCTACGGACGGCTCATCGTCGCCCACGACGAGTTCCACGCGGTCACGCGTGCAGATCACCCCCTCGCCGGCAGTGAGCCGATCACACTCGCGGATCTTCTCAACGACCCGCTCCTTGTCTCGACCGCAGGCTGCGAACCGCAGATCAAAGACCTGCACCGCGAAGCCGCGGTGACCTACAAACCAGCCCAGCGCGTCCGCGAACTCACCACCCTGATGGCCATGGTCGACGCCGACCTCGGGGTCACGATCATGCCCACGCTCGCCAGCCCCATGCTCCCCACGACGCTGACCATGACGCCCCTCGCGAACACGATGACACGCAACCTCGTCCTCGCTGGGCCCGCGACCCGACCCTGGAACCCACTCGTCCGCACACTCCATGAGCTCGTCAACGTGCCCAAGCCGAGCAGTCAGTAGAGGTGCGAAATCGATGGGTTACGCACCGCGATGGGGTGGGGCTGTTCGAGCCGGCATCTTCGCACTGGGCGGACGCTGGCGCGCGGGCTTCAGTTGCCGGCGAGGTACGCGCGGCCGCGTGGCGACAGCGCGTAGCCCACGGCGAGGCTTCGCGTCAGGCCGAGCTCCTTGAGCGCGCGCACGCGTCGCTTGAAGGTCGGCAAATCCGTCGAGCCACTCAGCTCAGAAGCGGGCGCACCCGGTCGGTCGCGGATGCAGCGGAGGACGCCGTGCGTCCATGCCCCATCCGCGGCTCGCGCATCGAGGCGGGCGAGACGCCGATCCAGGTCCTCCCGCGCTTCGCCGTCGAGATCTTCCTCGTCGCCGAGCGCCTGCCTCGGGTCCTCACCCACCCAGTGAAGCCCGATGCGGTAGACGGGGTCGCTCGGCGCGCCACGCAGCGAGGCCAAGAGGGCCGCTCGCGAGTCGGCGCCCGCGGCGCGAGCGTCGGCCTCGGTGATGTCGTTTGGGTCGACGATCGTGATCTCGCGGATGCCGACGACACCGGCCGTCGTGCGGAACGTCGAACCCTCGCGTACGCGCAGCCCGCCCCAGCGGCGGTAGGCGACGACGATCGATCCATCGGCCACACCGGCCGCAACGCGATCAGTGAGCATCATGCGATGTCGTCCATGCCGGCGTGAATCCGATCGTCGAGATCAGCACGTGCTGCGAAGTCATCGACCTCGGTAACGGCCCGAACAGCGTAATCCTCGACGACCTCGGCAATGTGCTCGTTTGTTGCCGTCATAGCATGCAGTCTCCCAGCTGTGCGATCCGGCCGCTCCGCCCCAACAAGGGTCGGTTCCGCACCTCTTGCATATGCCAACATTGGGCGATGCTCTCCCGTCAGGCGCTCAGCGAGACAGACCGACGGTTGGTTGCGACCTGGGCGGCGGACTGCGCCGAACGAGTGCTTCTCCTCTTCGAAGAGGAGGCGCCGGATGATGACCGTCCGCGAGACGCCATTGCTCGCGCTCGCGCTTACGGGGCCGGAGAACTGAGCACTGCCGACGAGATTCGACGTCGCTTCGTTGCTGGTCGCGCTGCGAAATCAGTGACAGCACCGGCCGCGATAGCCGCAGCTCGTTCCGCTGCCCAAGCATCCGGCGTCGCGCACATGGGGGCGCACGCCCTCGGTGCTGCCGCGTATGCCGTGAAGGCGATTACCGCAGTGCGTCCAACCGAGCGCAAGGCTGAAGTGACGTGGCAACTGCAGCACATGACGGCCGGGGTTCGCCGCGCGCTCTCTCTGCTGCCCCCCGTGGGCGAGGATTCTGCGGGCCCACTCGTCGCTGGTGGCCTGCTTGCTCGCGGTGTGCTTGGCGAAACGATCCGCGAGCTACAGGACCGAATTCGGAGAACCGTCTGATACCTGAACCTGACACGGAACCGATCGGTTTCGCACCAATTCCTCCGCGATGCTTCCCACCCCAATCTTTCGAATCGGGACCACGTCTGGCTTGGTCACTCGCGCGCTTGTCCTCACGGGAGAACCTGGGGACTGTCTGCGGGGAGATCGTCGCGTCGTGTTACGACTCGACAGGGTGCCGCCTGATCACGTCGGGGGCGGTGCTTGAGTACCGCCTCCACCGAAAGCGCCGGAACGACATGGCTGGGTGCGGTTTCGTGTGTTTCATTTCTCATCGCCGAATTCGTTGCACTCCAGGCGCTGGGCGCGGCAATTGACGACTCACTCGCTCCCGCGGCAACACGCGCGCGGCAGCCGCCCTCTTCGCCGCTTTCCTCGAGCTGACCCTCGCCACCAGGTTCCGGTCTCGCGTCCGTCGTCCGCACGCCGACGCGCTGACGGCGAGCCCCACAGAGCTGAGCGCACGACGCTCTCCGCCGGCTACCGGAAAAAATTTCGGCGAATGTGAAAGACGGAGCGAGGTGGCGGCCATTCCCCTGTAGAAGCCGCGAACATCCCTCGTTCACTCGGGACGGGGCGCGGAACCGACTGAAAGGTGCAGCTCATGCGCATTCGAACCCTCACCGCCGTGACCGCGTCGATCCTCGCTCTGGGCCTGATGACCACGGGAGCCGCCGCCTACGCCGCAGCTCAGGAGACTCCGCAGCCCGACCAGAGCACCTTCATCGACGGTGTCCCCAGCCCGAGCGACGACGAAGACATCACGCCCGACAACGAGGAGGGTCTGTTCATCGACGGCGAGCCGGCTCCGCTGATCGTCACCCCCGCAGACCTCGCCCAGGGTCCCGTGACGCTGGCGCCGGGCCAGTTGCTCATCGTCGTGCTCGACGCCGAGAACGGCGGCATCTTCTCCGGCACCGGCGGCTCCGATGACAACGCCGTCGTCGCCTTCGAAGCGGCCACCACCGGTGCCACGGACGACGACGCCTCTTTCAACGCCTCGTTCTCGGCGGAGAAGCCCGGGACGACCTCGGCCTGGATCGTCGGAGCCGACGGACAGCGGACCACCTTCGACATCACCGTCGCCGCGTCCTGACGGCGAGCGCGACACGGGGGGCCGGCGGACTCGTCCGCCGGCCCCCTCAGCGTGTGTTCTCCGCGCGAAACGGCGATCAGCCGCGGGTACGCGATGCTCACCCGAGCGCGAAGACCTCGATGGACCCGGTCCGTTCGGCGCGGGCGGCACCGGGCTCGGAGTGGCGGCTGGTCGCCACGAACAGCGTGTCGCCGGCATCGCCGCCGAGCACGCAGCTGAGGGCCGGCTGCGACGTGCGGATGCGCCGTCTGATGCGGCCGCCGCGCTCGACCTCCACGCACTCCCCACGAAGCGCGTTGGCCACCCAGATGGTGCCTCCCTTGCCGATCGCGATGCCATCCGGCCCGATCGGGGAAGCCGAGCGCTCGGCGATGGCTGGCCGGTCGGTGAGCGTGGACACTCCTCGAGCGATGCGCCCGCGCCACCCCTCCGCGGTGACGGCTCGCCAGAGTGCGTCGGGGATGAGCTGAGCCCATGCGCCGCGCCCGTGCAGGTCGCCGTCGTCATCGACCGCGAACTCGAGCAACCGCATCGTGAGCGTTTCTGCGATGACCAGCGTGCGGCCGTCGTCGAGGAGGACGGCACCGTTGGGGAAGGCGATCTCCTCGGTCTGACCGAGGATCGTCCCATCGGCGGCGAGCCGGACGAGACCGATACGCGGAGGTCCGGGCGGGGCCAGCAGCGAGGATGCCGGGTGCTCCGCGACGTATGCGAACCAGTCCAGTCCGTAGCTTCCGACGTAGGCACGGCCCTCGTCGTCGACGATCATGTCGTTCACGCACCCGCGCGTCAGATGACCGATGTCGGCATGAACGACGAGCGTGCCGTCCCGCTCCTGACGGTAGACACAGCCGCCGTCCATCGACACGGCGAGCATCCTGCCGTCCGGCAGCCATCCCAGACCGCCCGGCCTGCCGGGGATCTCGGCGACGAGGTCGGTCTCGGCCGATCGTCCATCCCACCGGTGCACGCTCCCCGCAGCCATGTCGCTGAAGAAGAGCGCGCCATCGCGCCAGCGCAGCGACTCGGGCACACCGAGGCCGGTCAGCGCGACGCGCGCACGCTCCTCGCGGCTCACCGTGAGACCCGCCCGCCCGCGTCCCGGCCCGCCGGGTTCGCCTCGTCATCCAGGCTCGTCGAGAGCGGGACCACCGCATCGATGATGTGCGCGAACGTCGTCCGCGCTTGCGTGCCGTCTCGTCGAACGAGCCACTCCAGGGTCACGCCGTCGTTGGCGGCCGTGAGGATGCGCGCGACGACGTCGACGGGCACGATCCATCGCACACCCGCGGCCTCGGCGGCCGCCTCCAGCGTGGCCACCGCTGCCGACTGATAGCACTCGTAGAGCCACCGGGCGAGATCCTCGGCACCCTCCGTGCGCAACGCGTACGTCACGATCTCGTACGTGAGCAGGTGACGGTCGGCGCGATCCTCGACATCACCCATGAACGCCTCGGTCGCCTTCGACAGGGAGGCCGTGAGGTCTTGCCCGGGCGAGATGCGTGCTTGCGCCGACTCGCGGATGTCGTCGACCAGCTGGTGGATGACCCGCCGCAGGAGGTTCTCCTTGGACCCGAAGCAGTAGTGGACGACCCCCACGGAGACACCGGCTTCCTGGGCCACCCGGCGGGTCGACACCGCCTCGATGCCCTCGGTGGTCATCACCCGGATCGTCGCCGCGATCAGCTGCGCCCGCCGATCATCGGCTGCCATTCGCCCCATCGCTTGCCCCTTCCGTCTCGAACTCATCGTCACCGAGCCATGTTTCGGCCCCGTGTCGGACCGATCACGAGTTTTGGTCGGTCGTCTTGAACGCTTGACTTACTATTGCGCAGGTTCAAGAGTTGGCACCACCCGAAATCGACCTCGAGAGGCCTTCCCATGAACACGCACATCCGTCGAGGGGGCGGCGACCTCTCGCGCACCGTCCTTATCACCGGCGCGGGAAGCGGCATCGGCGCCGCGTCCGTCGCCGCCGCCGTGCGCGCAGGGCACCGCGTCGCCGTCGCCGACATCGATGTCGCGGCCGCCGAGCGCGTCGCGGCGGCACACGGCGCCGCTGCGATCGCCGTCCGACTCGACGTGCGCGACGAGGCGGAGTGGTCCCGGACGCTCGACCGCGTGGAGGCCGAGCTCGGCCCCCTCGACGTCCTGGTCAACAACGCGGGGATCATCCACACCGGTGTGGCGACGTCGATTCCCCTCGCCCGGCACCGCGACATGATCGACGTCAATCTGCTCGGGCCGATGACCGGCATCCTCGCGGGTCTCGCACGGATGAAGCCACGCGGTCGAGGCCACATCATCGACGTCTGCAGCATGACGTCGTTCGTGCCCCTCGTGGGCTACTCCAGTTACTCGGCCACGAAGCACGCGCTGCGCGCGTTCCACCACAGCGTGGCCCTCGAGGAGCGCGACAGCGGGGTCAGCTTCACCATCATCCATCCCCCATCCACCCGCACGCCGATGCTCGAGCAGGAGATGGCGGACGAGACCGCGGGCATCGCCTTCGCCGGCAAATCCGTCGCCCCCGAGGAGATCGCGGCAGCGGTGGTCTCGGCCATCGACACCCGTCCGCGCGAGGTCGTCTTCCCCGCCCTCGGCGGGCAGATCCCCCGTCTGTTCGGCGCGATACCGGCCGTCACCTACCGCGCTGTGCTGAAGACCGAACGCGACGGACTGCGAAATCGCGAGCGCATGCTCCGCCGACCGGAGGGGAGCCGGGCATGACCGCCGACTTCACGCCCGTGGACGCGGGCATGCACGGACCCGTCACTCCGGCGTCCGCGCCCTCGCGACGGGGCCTGGGCGTCGGCGCCATCGTCTTCCTCGTCGTCTCGGCCGCCGCCCCGATGACGACGGCGAGCGTGTCCATCCCGACGACTCTGGCCGTGACGGGGACCGTGGGCATGCCGCTGTTCTACCTGATCGCCGGCGCCGTCCTGCTCGTCTTCGCGGTCGGCTTCGGCATGATGGCACGCCACGTGCGCAACGCCGGCGCGTTCTCCTCCTACATTCAGGCCGGGCTCGGTCGTCCCGCCGGTCTCGGGGCAGCCGTGTTGGCGCTGCTGTCGTACTACCTGGTGCAGATCGCGATGACGGTGTTCCTGGGCGTCGGCTCAGCCAACGTCGTCAGCGCTGTCACGGGCATCGACGTGCCGTGGCCCGTCCTGAGCGTCGTGCTGTGGGCTGTGATCGGCGTGCTCGGCTACTGCAACGTGGAGCTCAGTGCACGCGTCCTCGGGGTCCTGCTCGTCCTCGAGACGCTCGCCGTGCTCGGCGTCGACATCGCGGTGGGTGTCAACGGCGGCCCGACCGGACTCAACATCGCGTCGTTCTCTCCCACCGCCGCGTTCTCGGGCAGCTGGAGCGTCGCCCTCATGTTCGCATTCCTGGGTTTCGTGGGCTTCGAGGCCACGGCCGTCTTCCGCGCGGAGGCGCGGGACCCGGAACGAACGGTGCCCCGCGCCACCTCCGTCGCCATCATCCTGATCGCGGTCTTCTACGCGGTGACCTCGTGGATGATCGTGACCGCGATCGGCGGAGACGCCCGGACGATCGGCGACCCCAGCGCGCTGTTCCTCGACATCTCGTCGAGCTACCTCTCGCCTGTCATGTATCCGGTCGTCGCCGTGTTCATCGTGACCAGCATCTTCGCCGCCTCGCTCGCCTTTCAGAACGTCATCGGCCGCTACCAGTTCACGCTGTCCCGATGGGGCGTGCTCCCCCGGGCCCTGGGGCGGCTCCACCCCCGCCACCGGACGCCATCGGCATCCTCGGTCGTCGTATCCGTCGTGACCATCGTCTTCGTTCTGCTCGCCGCCGTCACCGGACTCGACCCGATGCTGCAGATCAACGCGTGGTTGAGCGGAGCGGCGACGCTGGGCATCGTCATCCTGATGGGTTTGACGAGCATCTCGGTCGTGGCCTACTTCCTCCGGCATCGCGACGCGGCGGCCAGCCGATGGAAGACCGTCGTCGCACCGACCATCTCGGCGGTCGCCCTCGGCATCCTCGTGGCTGTCGTGCTCGCGAACTTCCCTCTTCTCGTGGGCGACACGACGATCGCCGTGGCGCTCGTCGGTATCGTCGTCGCGGCCTTCGCCTCGGGCGTGCTCGGCGCGATCGCCCTGCGGCGTCGTCGCCCCGCGCGCTACGCGGCTCTGCGGGAGAACTGACGCTCAAGCCCGATCACGTCCGTGCGCGGAAGGCACTTTTTATGTAACATCTGTGATAGATAAGGCGATGGAGCCTCCGCCGGGGGCTGCGCCCGCTCCGGAGGAGAGAACAATGGCGTCACTCGCAGACCTGCGCAGGGCTCACGAGAACGGTCCGTACCTCGGCACGCACATCGTGGGAGGCGACACCCTGTTCACCGAGGCGGCCGGCACAGCCGGATACGACTACCTCTGGATCGACACGGAGCACGCCTCGCTCGATCGCGGGCATGTCGTCGCCCATCTGGTCGCGGCGCGCGCGTCGGGCATCAGAGCCTTCGTCCGCATCGGGGAGAACGATCCGACGCTGGCGAAACCCTTCCTCGACGCAGGCGTCGACGGGATCATCTTCCCCATGATCACGTCCGCCGCCGACGCCCAGCGCGCCGTGGATTCGTGCCTGTACCCACCGGTCGGGTCGCGGGGCTTCGGTCCGGTGCGGGCCGTCGTCATCGCCGACGGGGATGCCGCGACGTTCGCGTCGCGGACGCACGCCGACGTGCTCCGCCTCATCCAGATCGAAACGCGGGGGGCGGTCGAAGAGCTCGACGCGATCCTCGCCCTGCCCGGGGTCGACATCGCGGTCCTCGGCCCGGCCGACCTGTCCTTCGCCTTCGGCAAGCCGCTTCAGTACGGCGATCCGGAGATGATCGAGCTGTTCCGCCATGTGGCCGACCGCGCGCACGCGCACGGAAAACCGGCGCTCATGTCGAGCCCTCCCTTTGATTCCGACAGTCTCCGATTCTGGCGCGGCCTGGGGTACGACTTGATCACCGTCGGAGGCGACGTGAGCTTCGCCGTCGGCGCGGCGCAGATCACCCGCGCGAGTTTCGACGCTCTCTCGCGCTGACCCGCTGCCGCCGCCGCCGGCCTGCGCCCTCGGGGCCCCGTGTCAGTTCCCCGAGGACGTCTCGAAGGCGGTGGTGTAGAGCTGTCGGAGGGTGGGGGTGGCGGGGCCGCTGTCGCAGGGGGAGATGAAGTCGTCGGTTGCGGCGACGAGGTAGCTCTGGCCGGCGGTGAAGAGCACGCCGGTGTCTTCCTGCACTTGTTCGACGGTGAGTGTCGCCCCCGGTGAGCCGGCGAAAACCTGTGTGACGGTGAGGGTGACGTCGTCGCCGGTGACGGTGGTGGCGGTGGCTTCGTAGGCGGTGTCGAACTCTTGCAGGCTCGCCACGGTCGGTGCCTCGCACGCGGCGGGGGTCTCGTCGGGGCCGGGGCCGGGGGCTTGGATCGCGGGCGTGGCGACGAGACCGGCGATCAGGGCAGTCGCCCCAGCTGTCGCGGCGGCCCCGATGGAGACCCCGGCGAACAGACGCCGCCGCCGGCGGGGGGCGTTCGCGGTCTCGCCGGCGAGGTCGTCGCGTTCCGCGGCGGCCACGATGCGTCGGATCCGGGCGTCGTCCAGGCGCGGGTCGCCCGTGGTCGGGTCCGCCTTGCGCATCAGTGCCCTCAGGTCATCGTCGTTCATCGCTCTCCCCCTTTCGTGGTGGTGCCGGTTGGTCGGCGCGGTGCTTCCATCTCTTGTCGCAGCTTCTTCTTGGCCCGGTGCAGGCGGATGGTGGCCGCATTGGTCGTGATGTCCAGGACCGTCGCGATCTCGGGCGGCCCCAGCTCCTCCCACGCCCACAGGCGCAGCACCTCCGCGTCGGTGGCCGACAGGCGGGCCAGGGCCGCGCGCAGGCAGTCCGCCCGCGGATCCTCCTCGGGACCGGGGTCCACGGTGTCGGTCGGGGGGTCGACGGTGATGATCCGCTCCGCGACCCGCCACTGTCGCCGAGCGGAACGTTCGGCGTTTCGCAGGCAGTTGCGTGCGGTGACGTACAGCCACGGCAGGGGTTCCTCGGGCAGGTCATCGAATCGTCTCCACACGATCAGCATCGTCTCGGAGAAGACGTCGTCCGCGGTCTGCGGGTCGATTCGTCGACGAAGGAAGCGCAGGACCGCATCCCCATGAGTTCGTACGAGTGATTCGTACGCTCGGGAGCGTTCCGTCGAAAGCATGTGCACAACACCATCATGTCCGGGCTCGGGCGATGCTTTCACCTCGAAACGTCGAGAAGAAAATTCCGGCGACGTGAAAGGAGCGACCCGGCGCCGGCCATGGACCCTGTGCACGCCGCGATGATCGCCCGTTCACCGGAACGGGCCGCGGACTCACAGAGAAGGCCCCCATGAACATCAAGACCCTCACCGCGCTGACCGCCGCCACCGCCGTCATCCTCGTCGGCGGCCTCGGATTCATCGGCGGAACCGCCGTCGCCGCGATCCAGGACGCCGTCGCCCCGCACGACAGCGCGTACATCGACACCTTCCCCGCCCCCGACGACGACGCCATCGACGCCCCCTCGGCCCCGCTCATCGTCACCCCGAGCCAGCTGGCCGCCGGGGCCGTGACGCTGCAACCGGGCCAGACCCTCCTCATCGTCTCCGACGCACCCCACGGCCGCACCTTCACCGGCACGGGCGGATCCGGCGACGACGGCATCGTCCAGTTCGAAGCTGCCAACGGCACCGACGACGCCTCCTTCTTCGCCCAGAAGCCCGGCACGACCACGGCCTGGGTCGCGGCAGCCGACGGCCAGCGCGTCACCTTCGACGTCACCGTCGCAACCTCCTGACCGTGCACTCCACGACCTCCGCGGTGGCCACGAACCGTCGACGGTCCCGGCCCCTCGCCACCCTCACCCTCGCCGCCATCGTCATCGGGGTCAGCGTGGTCTCGATGAATGCGGGCGCCTTCCGGGGCGCGAGCGTCTACGACCTCCGCGCGATCGTGCTGACCCTCGCCCGGGTGGACGACCCCGCGACGCTGCCCCTCGTCGTGATCGCCGTCGTGCTCGTGTGCGGATGGGCCGAACGTCTCATGGGAGGCGCGCGCATGCTGTTCGCGTACGCGTGCGGGGGCGTGGCGACCTCGGTGGCGGGTCTGGCCGTCGGCGGGTGGGAGACGAACGTCTTCCCCGCCATCCCTCTGGGCGAGACGCCGGTGACGGGGGCGACTCCCGTCCCCGCGCTCCTGGGGGTGGCGATGGCCGCGAGCTGCTTCACGGATGCCCTCTGGCGTCGCCGCGTCCGGGGGGCGTGTCTGGTGTCGGCGGTGACGGTGTTCCTCTACGCGGCATCGTCGAGCGACCTGTTCTCGCTGCTCGCCCTTCCCGTGGGGCTCGGCGCGGGCGTGCTCCTCGGGGGCCGGAGAGCCGGCATGCGAGGACAGCGCAGCTCCCACCACGAGGTCCGTGTCCTGCTGTGCGCCTTGACGGCGATCACCGCGGTCGGGCCGATCGTCGCCACCCTCTGGGGCAGCGGCGCCGGACTGCTCTCCGTCTACGGATGGCTGTCGTACGATCCGCTGGTCGTCGCCGACGGAGTGATGTGTGCAGCGGGCTCGACGTTCGCCCCCTGTCCCGATGCGGCCAGCTACCACGAGGTTCAGGCGAGCGCCGGGTGGATCGCCGCCCTCCCGCTCGTCGTCCTCCTCGTCGCCGCGTGGGGCATCCTCCGCGGCCGGATGGCCGCTCTCGCCGTGGCCATCGCCGTCAATCTGCTGGTGTTCGCGGGGATGACCGCTCTCTTCGTGGTCTCGGAACCGGACATGCTCGCTCTGCTCGCCCAGGTACGGGGTACGGACGCGTCGGGGGCGTGGCAGTCCCTGGTGGGCCTCCTCGCGGCAGCGCTGGTCCCCCTCGGTGTGGCCGTCACGCTCTTCGTATGCCGCCACTCGGTCTCGGTCGCGCCGACGAAGAGAGCCGTGGGCTCCTTCTTCGCGTCGATCTCGATTGGAGCTGCGGCGGTGTCGATGCTGTCGCTCGTGGGTGGGCTGCTCGCGGCGGCGGATTTCTCACCGCGGCTGACGATGGGCGAGGTGCTGCGCGGCATCCCCCTGCGGCTGCTCCCGCCCTCGCTCCTGCCCGGCGGTTGGGTGCACGGCGTTCCCCTGACAGCTCTGTCGCAGGCGCTCTGGTATCTGCCGTCCGCGGTCTTCTGGACGGTCTGCGTGGCGGCGACCGCGCGGTTGGTGCTCAGCCGACAGTCCGTGCAGGGCGCGGAGGACCGCGCGCGAGCGCGGGAGATGCTGCAGCGCGGCTGCGGTTCTCTCGGATTCATGGCCACCTGGCCCGGCAATACGTACTGGTTCGCCGGGGACGCGGATGCCGGCTTCGCCTACCGACTGCACGGCGGTGTGGCCGTGACGCTGGGCGGCGCTTTCGGCGCCGACCGACACCGGGAGGAGATCGGGGCGGCGTTCGTGGAGTTCTGCGGCGACAACGGATGGATTCCGGTCTTCTACAGCGTCGACGAAGCGGCGGCCACGGCGCTCGACGCCCTGCAGTGGCGCCGGACGCGGGTGGCCGACGAGGCCGTCCTCGATCCGCGCACATGGACTCCCGCGGGAAAGAAGCGGCAAGACGTCCGCACGGCCACAAACCGCGCGCACCGGGAGGGCGTTCGGGCGCAATGGGTGTCGTGGAGTGCGCTCACGCTCATCGACCGCGTGCAGATCCGCGAGATCTCGGAGGCCTGGGTCGCCGACAAGTCGATCCCCGAGATGGGGTTCACCCTCGGCACGGTCGATGAGGCGGCCGACCCGGCGGCGCGGCTGATGCTCGCCCGCGACGCCTCGCAGCGGATCGTCGCGGTCACGACCTGGATTCCCGTCTTCGGCGAGGAGGGTCTGACGGGCTACGCCCTGGATGTCATGCGCCGGCGCCACGACGCCATGAACGGGATCATGGAGTTCCTCATCGGGGCGGTCGTGGATCAGTTACGAGCGGACGACCGCACGCTGCTGAGCCTGTCGGGCTCGCCGCTGGCTCCCCACCGCGGCGACGACGACGGAGACCTCTCGGCCGTCGACCGCTTCTTGGAGACGCTGAGCGGGGTGCTCGAGCCCGCGTACGGCTTCCGCTCGTTGGCGCACTTCAAGAACAAGTTCCAGCCGCACTTCTGCCCGCTGTGGATCGTCTATCCCGATGCCATCCATCTCCCGGCGATCGCCCTCGCCCTCCTGCGGTGCTACGTCCCCGGGCTGAGCCTCGCGGGCGCGGCACGTCTGGCGGTGGGCATGCGGACGTCGCGTCGCCCCTCTCCCTCGTCGGTGTGATGCGCGGTGAACATCTCTGAAAAAGGTTCCGTCGACGTAAAAGAGCACCCCCACACACCCCGGGGCCGGCGACACGACCCGCCGGCCCCGCACGCCCACGCCGGTCGGCACCATCCGACGCCGTCGCGGCGGACTGGTGCGGGAGGGATGCCGCGAACACGAGGTGTCAGATGCGCTTGCCGCGGCCCTCGATGACGACCTTCTCGACCCGTCCCCCCTCGACGAAGTACGCCTCGTCGTAGAGGGCGACGGCGGGGCAGATGTGATTGGGCACGATGGTCAGGCGTGTGCCGATCGGCAGGTCGACGGGGTCGCCGTTCTTGTCGAGGATGATCCCGTGCTCCTCGCTGAGGTGATCCAGGCGCAGGTGGTCGTAGCCCACGATCCGCCCGAACCCGTCGAGGTAGAGCGGTGCGGCGTGCGGCGCGATGTCGGTCGAGAACGACTTGCTGCCCGCGTCGATGCACGCGCGTCGTTCATTGGATGCCACGACGGTCGCGATGACGGCCGCAGCGCACTGCTCCTGCGTGATGCCGTAGAAGGCGCTCATCGTGTCATAGAAGACGTACGTGCCGGGGTGGACCTCGGTGATCCCCTCGACCGCGGCGACGTAGCGCCCGGTCGGACTCGATCCCCCGGCGACGATCTCGAGATCGACACCGCGCGCGCGCACAGCCTCCGCGACGGCGACGGCCAGCTCACCCTCCTGCGTGCCGGCATCCTCGGGAGAACTCGCCATCCCCTCGCGCTTCGACATGAAGGCATAGGCGAAGATCCCGACCACCGAGAGTCCCGGCAGGGCGGCCACGGCGACGATGTCATCCACCGCGGTCTCGTAGTCGAAGCCTGTGCGGTCGACGCGGGCGGTGTCGACTTCGCAGATCACCTCGAAGGTCTGCCCGCTTTCCTGCGCGAGAGCGGACATGCCCCGGGCACCCTCGAGGCTCTCGACCTCGACGATCAGACGCCGCAGGCGCGAGTTGAGGGCCGCGAGACGCTCGAGCTTGTCGCGCCCGATGATCGGATAGGTGATGAGGATGTCATCGATACCCGCATCGGCCATGACCTCCGCCTCGGAGATTTTCGCCACCGCGATGCCCTGCGCCCCCGCCTCCAGCTGCATCTTCGCGATGCGCGGCATCTTGTGCGTCTTGGTGTGCGGCCGCAGCTTCGTCCCCGTCGCGTCGACGGCTCGCTGATACTCGGCGATGTTCTCGCGGAGCTTCGGAACGTCGACGACGAGCGCGGGAGTCTGGATGCCGTCCATCCACGATTCGGTCATATCAGGCCTTTCCTGAGGGAGGGGCGGAGGTCACGGGGGCGAGACGGGCGATGACGTCCATCTCGGTGAGGATCGCGGGAAACGACAACCGACTGACCTCGTACACGGACAGGACACCGGGCTGCCGCGGCATCCGATGCACGTACTCGGCGAGGAAGACGTCCCACGCGGTGGGATTGGTGACGACCCCGGTGGCCGTGACGTAGTCCTCCACGCGGGACCCGGCGGCGGCGGCGAGGGCCTCGACGAGCTCGAACATCGTGGTCGCCTGCGGACCCACGTTCAACCGGTAGGAGCCGTCGGGCGCGAACACGCCGACCTGGCCGGACACGAACAGCAGGTCGTCTGCGCGCAGCGCGGCGGAGAAGGGCAGATCCAGACCGGTGTCCGATCCGGGGACGTCGACCGCTTCGCGCTCGGCGCCGACGATGGCGATGCCGTCGATCGCGACGGATGCCCCACCCGGCAGCGCCGAGACGCCGTGCGAGGTGCGCGCGGGACGGATCGCGATGTCGCTCACGGCGGCGCCGTAGATGGCGTTGAAGTGCTCGAACGCGTCCATGTCGGTGAGCACGACGAAGTTCTTGACGAGGTCGCCGGGTTCCGCCCCGACGGCGCGAACGGCCTCGAAGAGCTGCTCGAGCGCGGAGCGCGAGTCGTGGTCGAACCCCGCGGGGTCGGGCGCCCAGAACGAAGAGGTGTACACCGTCCTTCCGGCGCGGACGGCCAGGGGATACGGCGCCTCGGGGGTCGTGTGGCGCTCCAGCTCCCCCACCCGTTCGTTCGGTCCGCACGCGGCGGCGGCGATGACGGCGTCGCCGTGCATGACCCGCTCCGGCACGAGCCGGATGGTGGGCAGCTCCTCGTGGACGAGCTCTCGGAAGATCTGCAGCACGTCGTCGAAGCGCGAGAGATCCTTCAGCACGATCTCGCAGCGCGCGTACCGGTTCGGGGCGAGACCGGCGGACGCCGCCGCCTCACGCAGCTCGGTGAAGACCCGACGGACCTGTTGCTCGAAGGTGCCGTGCGCGGTGAAGGAGCGCGTGTAGACCCAGTCCGCGTGCGTGGTCGTGGATGCCAGAGCCTCGATCTTGATGTAATCGCGCAGCATGCACGCCCTCGCTCCCGTCCCCGCCGACGACCCGTCGTCGCCCGCGCACTGCTTTTATATCACACTTGTTAGATATAAAGCCCGGGTCGACGCGAGGGGATCAAGCGAGCCGCTCGAGATGACGACGAAGAATGCGGTCGAGGAGCTCGGGGGTCATCTGCTGGGGGTAGAGGAGGCGCTGCACCGTCAGGCCGTCGATGAGGACGACGAGCTCGATTGCGAGCTCCTCGTCGGTGTCGGGCGCCGTGATCGCACCCGCGGACCGGAGCCGCGCGAACACTTCGATCCATTCGCGTTGGGCGTCGAGGTGGTTCCGCCATCGGTCCTGTCGGAAGGCCTCCTCGCGGAGGGCCTCATCCCAGAAGGCGACGTCGATCTGCGCCTCGACGAGTCGGCTCTCGTCCATGGGCAGAGCTTCCTCCACGGCGACTCGGAGATCCTCCAACGTGCGAAAGTCCGAGAAGTTCTGCCGGATGCGGTTACTGACGATGACGTAGGCCGCACGGTGCGCCTGCGACATGAGCTGCTCTCGCCCGTCGAAGTAGTGCACGACCATCCCCGTGGAGTAGCCGGCCTCGCGCGCGATCTCTCGCATGGTGGCCTTCGCAACCCCACCCCGGGCGACCACGCGCAGCGCGGCCAGCACGATGTCCTGTCGGCGCTGGTCATGATCGACGATCTTCGGCATGTTCCCCCGCTCACCGATGAAACGCCCATTGTCGCAGGTGCTGGCACCTCTTTTATGTAACATCTGTTCCGTAAAAGCCGCCTCCCTCTCGATCGTCGAAAGGCACTCTCATGAAGACCGCCGTCAGCACTTCTGCCGCGCCCCGCCCGGCCGCGTCCTACTCGCAGGGGATCGTCGCCAACGGATTCCTGTTCACGGCAGGATTCGGGCCCCAGCACCCCGAAACGGGGGCAGTACCCGAGGGAATCGTCGCCCAGACACGGCAGACATTGCGCAACCTGGAGGCCGTCCTCGAAACGCAGGGACTGGACCTCTCCGATGTCGTCAAGGCGACCGTGCACATCACGAAGCTGGAGGACTTCGCCGGGTTCGACGCCACCTATCGAGAGATGGTGCCGACGCCTCTGCCGGCGCGGACCACGGTGGGATCGGGGTTGCACGGGCAGCTCGTGGAGATCGACGTCGTCGCCGCGTTGCGCGACTGAGCACGGGCTCCCGGGCGGCGGCCGCCGATGCCGCCGCCCTCACCCGAACAGTCGTCGAACGACGGCCGGCAGGAGCCGGTCGACCCACACGGGTCGACGGAAGGTCATCATCTCGACCGAGGGCAGCCACCCGCGGACGGTGAGAGAGTTCGCCGCGGCGAACTCCCGAAGACCGTCGTCGCCATGGATGCGACCGAACCCCGATTCGCCGACACCCCCGTAAGGGAGGGAGGCGACGGCGGCGAAGGCCTGGACGGCGTTCACGGACACCATGCCGACCTGCAATCGTCGCGCGACGGCGGTGCCGTGACGACGCGAGAAGACCGCGCCACCGAGTCCGAAACCGGTGCCGTTCACCAACGCGATCGCCTCGTCCATGCTCTGAACCGGCCGGATCGTCAGCGCCGGGCCGAAGGTCTCCTCCGTCATGACGCGCGCGTCGTCGGGCACATCGACGAGCACGGTGGGCTGGATGACATTGCCGTCGCCCGTGTCGGCGGATCCCACGATGGCGCGCGCGCCACGGGACACCGCCTCGACGAGGTGCGTCCGGATGACCTCGACCTGGGGGTCGGTCGTGATCGGACCGATCGTGGCGTCGTCGTCGCGACCCGCGCGGACCGGCATCTCCGCCCGCACGGCGTCCACGAAGGAATCGAAGACCGCTCGGTGCACGTAGACCCGTTCGATCCCGATGCACGCCTGACCCGCATTGGCCAGGCCACCCCACACGGCGGCGCGGGCCGCGGCCGTGAGGTCGGCATCCGCATCGACGATCATCGCGTCCTTGCCGCCTGCTTCGATGAGCACGGGAGTCAGCGTGGGCGCGCACGCGGCCATGATCTTCTTCGCCGTCGCCGTCGAGCCCGTGAATGCGAGCTTCTGCACTCCCGATGCGCACAGGGCGGCACCGACATCGGCTCCCCCGTGGACGACACGGAGCACATTCCGGCCGGAGGTGAACGGTTTCAGGCTCTCCGACAGGAACGTCCCCACGACGGGCGTGTGCTCGCTGGGTTTGAAGACCACCGCGTTACCCGCCGCGAGCGCGTAGGCGATCGATCCGAGCGGCGTGAAAAGCGGGAAGTTCCACGGCCCGATGACTCCCACGACTCCGAGCGGCCGGTATTCGACACTGGCGCGGTGATTGAACATCAGCAACCCGGAACGCACTCGCCGACGGCGCAGCACCCTCTGCGCGTTGTCCGCCGCCCAGGTCAGGTGGTGCAGCCCGAGCAGCGTCTCGATGCGGGCGTCGGCCGTCGTCTTCCCGGTCTCCGCGCGAATGAGATCGACGATCTCGTCGTAGCGACGGGCGAGGGCGCGACGCCACGCGGTCAGCCGTCGTCGCCGCTCGGCATGCCCGAGGGACTCCCACCACGACGCGTCCGCTCGCGCCGAGGCGACCGCTCGGCGGACGTCCTCGTCGCTGGAGAGCGGATACCTCGCGATCTCGCGGTCTGTCAGGGGGCTCGTGGAGATCAGGGTCGGACTCATCAGGCGCTCCGGAGATTCAGGCGGGGATCTGGGCGAGATAGCTGCGCATCATGACGCGCGCAGCCTGCAGGAGAGATTCATCACCGTCGGGGTCGCCGGTGAACGCCTCTCGCACCAGGGCTTCGCACGCGACGTACACCGCCCTGGCATGCCGACGGTCGGCATCGTCGGCGCCGAGATGCCCGGTGCCGGCGAGGACGTCGTGAACGTGCCCGACCATCCGCTCCCGGTGGGAGATGACCGCGGGGTCCAGGGGTCGAGGGAGCAGCTGCAGCGCTCGGCGACCGGCGGCCGAGCGATAGACGGCCGCCAGCAACGTCACGGCCTGATCCACACCATCGTCGAGCGGGCGCGAACCGACCGTGTCCACCATCCGCCGAACGACCTGCTCCAACTCGGCCGAGAACCGGTCGTTGAGCGCGGCGATGATGGCATCCCGGTCCGGGAGGTACTGGTAGACCGTCCCGGCACTCAGTCCGGCCTCCTCGCAGACCGTCGTCAACGACAGGGCCGACTCGCCACCACGCTCGAGGAGACGCTCCGCGGCGTCCAGGGCGCGGACCACTTTCTCCCGCGCACGCGCCTGCGTCGGGGTGCGGGTGAGGCGAACGTCGGTGATGTGCATTTCAAACCAAACTTGACTTGGGTATGGAGGCGTTCGAAGATTACCTCACGCGATGAGGCGAAGGGAATGCACCCATGGAAGAAGACGCGGATGTCATCATCGTCGGGTCGGGACTGGCGGGCCTGGTCGCCGCGTACGAACTGACGCGCGCCGGCAGACGCGTGCTCCTCGTGGATCAGGAGAGCCGCGCGAATCTCGGCGGGCAAGCCTTCTGGTCGCTCGGCGGCCTCTTCCTCGTGAACTCACCCGAGCAGCGGCTCGCCGGCATCCGGGACTCGGTGGACCTGGCGCGGCAGGACTGGTTCGGCTCGGCTCGATTCGACCGGCTCGACGACGAGGACTCGTGGGCGCAGCGATGGGCGCACGCCTACGTCGACTGGGCGGCGGGACCGAAGCGGCGGTACCTCCACGGGCTCGGCTTGCGCTCGCTCCCCTTCGTCGGCTGGGCGGAGCGCGGGGACGGTTCCGCCACGGGCCACGGAAACTCCGTGCCCCGGTTCCACGTGACGTGGGGCACGGGACCACGCGTCGTGGAGATCTTCGCCACCCGCGTGCTCGAGGCGGAGCGACGCGGACTCGCGCGCTTGCTCTTCCGGCATCGCGTGGATGATCTGCTCGTCGAGAACGGCGCGGTCGTCGGCGTCACGGGGGCGATCCTCGCCCCCGATGACGCGGCCCGGGGCGTCGCGAGCAACCGGGAGGTCACCGCGGAATTCACCGTTCGCGCCGGAGCTGTCATCGTGGCCTCCGGCGGGATCGGTCACAACCACGAACTCATGCGCCGCTACTGGCCGACCGAGCGGGTCGGACCGGCGCCACAGCACTTGATCTCGGGGGTGCCGGCATCCGTCGACGGTCGCATGCTCGCCATCACCGAACGAGTCGGCGGCCGCGTCGTCAATCGCGATCGCATGTGGGCGTACACCGAAGGGCTGCACAACTGGGATCCGATCTGGCCCGATCACGCGATCCGCATCCTTCCCGGTCCCTCGTCGATGTGGTTCGATGCGAACGGGCGGCGTTTGCGCGGCTCATCCGGTGTCCCCGGGGCCGACTCGATCGGCGCGATGACCCAGATCCTCGGCGCGGGCGCGGACTACTCCTGGTTCGTGCTCACACAGACGATCATCGAGAAGGAGTTCGCCCTGTCGGGATCGGAGCAGAATCCGGACTTCACCGATCGCAGCATCCGCACACTGCTCGCGCAGCGGCTGGCCAAGGGTGCGCCGAAGTCGGTCGAGGCATTCACGCGCCACGGCGCAGACTTCGTCGTCGCCGACACGGTGACCGAACTCGTGCACGGCATGAACAGGATCGCCCGCGTCGGCCGTCTCGACCCGGCTGCGGTGGAACGTGAGATCGTGGCGCGCGACCGCGAGATGGACAACCCGTTCACCAAGGACGTGCAGGTCATGACCATCCACAACGCCCGCCGCTCGCGCACCGACCGCCACCTTCGCGTGGCCCGCCCGCATCGCATCCTCGATCCCGCGCACGGTCCGCTCATCGCCGTGCGGTTGAACATCCTGTCCCGCAAGACCCTCGGCGGTCTGCAGACCGACCTCGACTCTCGCGTGATCGGTGCGGACGGCGCGCCGATACCAGGCCTGTATGCGGCCGGTGAGGTCGCCGGCTTCGGCGGCGGCGGCGTGCACGGGTACAACGCGTTGGAGGGGACCTTCCTCGGAGGTTGCATCTTCTCCGGTCGCGCCGCGGGACGAGCTCTCGCCCGGGTGACGCGGTAGCACCGTGCCGAGGCGTCACGACCTCGTGCGAGTCAGCGCCCCCAGCCCCGAAACCGCTCCCCCGGACCGAGCCCGGCGGGACGCCGGCGACCGGATGCCGAGCAAGTGGTCGATACTGGAAAGATGTCTGCCCCGCGAGCCGTGCGTGAGCCGAAGCAACAGCGCACGCGCGATGCATGGGCGCAGATCCTCGACGTCGGTCTCGAGCTGTTCACCGAGGGAGGCGTCGCGGCGCTGACGGTGAGCGAGGTGTGCCGCCGCACGGGCACCTCACCGCCCTCGCTCTACGCCCGCGTCGACGGTCGCCGCGGCCTCATCTCGGCCGTGTACGAGGTGGCGATGCTCCGCCTGCGCGACCACGAGCATCTCATCCACGAGGCCGCGGCTCGCGAGACGACACCGCGGTCGCGTGTCGCGGCCGTCGTCGATGCCACGGCGGAACTCTTCGCGCGAAATCGCCAGCTCATGCGGTCGGTCGTGGCCGCGGGGCCGCTCGATGATGCGGTACGCACGCGCGGCGTCGAAGAGACCCAGCGCTTCATCGGCATCGTCGCCGACGCTCTGGACATCGAGGAGACGGCGGCCGGAGACGTCGCCTCGACGGTGTTCGCGAGCCTGGTCATGGTCACGACCCAGGGTCTCGGTTACGCCGCCCCGGGAGCCGAGACCGAGGAATCCTTTCGCGAACGGCTGATCCGCGTCGCCGTCGCGCGCGCATTCAGCTCGTGAAAACACGCGCGCCTTGAGGTGCGGGGGCGCGCGTGAGCGCGCCCCTGCACCTCAACCCGACATGCTGCGACGCAGTGCCGTCGAGAGCACCACGGCCGCGATGAGTGCCAGGCCGTTGAAGACCCCGTCGACCCAGTTCTGCGCTCCCGCCAGGGTCAGACCGCTCACGCTGACAGCGAGGAAGAGCACGCCGACGATCGTCCCAGGGGTGTTGAAACGCCCCGGCGAGAACGCCGTGGATCCGAGGAACGCGGCCGCGAGCGCCGGGAAGAGCAACCCCATGCCCGTATCGGGATTCGCTCCGCCCGTCCGGGCGCTGAGCACGATGCCGGCGATGCCGCCGATGAGCCCGGACAGGATGAACGCGCTCGCCACGAGCCGCCGCCGAGGCAGACCCACCAGCACGGCGGCCCGCGGGTTGGCGCCCACCGCAGACATCCGGCGACCGTAGGCGGTGGCCCCCAGCAGGAACCACACGGCCGCCGCGACGACCACGACGACGAGCAGCACACGGGGAATGCCCCACACGCGTCCCGAACCGAACGACAGCATGGCGGTATCGGTCAGGATGATCGGCTGCCCATGGGTGTACCACTGGATGAGGCCGCCGAGGAGGGTCGCGACGCCGAGCGTGCTCACGAAGGCATTCAGATCGAGCAGCGAGACCAGCAATCCGTTGATCGTGCCGATCACGGCGCCGGTCAGGACCGCCGCGGCGATGCACACCCAGAGGGGAAGACCGGCGTGGGTGCTCAATGCCGTGCACACCAACCCGCACGTCACGGCCGTCGCTCCGACCGAGAAGTCGAAGCTCCCCGTGAGCAACGGGATCATCACGGCGAGAGCGACGAGCAGGAGGACGGACTGGTTCGCCAGGACGACGCCGATGTTCTGCCCCGTGAGGAACGTCTTCCCGCTGGCGGGGAGGATCGAGAAGAACGCGATGATGAGCAGCAGCAGCACGGGCAGCCCCAGCCGCTCCGCCCACAGCGCCCAGCGGTGGCGGGCACCCACGACGGCGGTCATGCGGTGGCCTCCTCGACGTCGCTCATCATCAGCCGTGTGAGGGCCTGTGCACTGGAGAGCTCGGCGACGATCTCGCCGGCGACGCGGCCTCGACGCAGCACGATCACCCGGTCGGTGATCTCCCTCAGCTCGTCCACGTCGGAGGAGGCGACGAGGACAGCGATCCCCGCGGCGGCAGCTGCCCGGATCTTCTGGTAGATCTCGCGTCGCGCGACGACGTCGACGCCCTGCGTCGGCTCGTCCAGGAGGAGCACGCGCGTCGCGCGCTCGACGCTGCGCGCCAGGACCGCCTTCTGCTGATTGCCTCCCGACAGCGACGAGAACACCGCATGGCCGTGCGCGGGCGTGACTCCGAAGAGCGCACGCAGGCGTGCGGTGGCGCGGGCCTCGCGGCGACGCGAGACGACTCCCCCGCGGCTCACGCGGTCCAGAAGCGCCACGGAGATGTTCTCGTCCACGGTGAGGGGAAGGAAGGCGGCATCCTCGAGGCGGTTCTCGGGCACGAGCGCGACGCCGCGACGCAGCGCCGCGCCGGCCGACGTGGGACGGTACGCGGTCCCATCCAGCTGCATGTCGCCCGATCGGAGCGGAGCAGCCCCGGCGACCGCCCGGAGGACGCTGGAGCGTCCGGATCCGCTGAGTCCCGCCAGTCCGACGATCTCGCCCGCGCTGACAGTCGCGTTCACCGACCGCGCGGCCCCGCCGGACAGCTCGCGCAAGCGCAGCACGATCGGACCGTCGAACGCCGGGCGGTCACCCTCGTCGGCGGCGGCGACATTGGCCTCCCCCGTCATGACCTGCATGAGTCTCTCGAGGGTGAACTGCCCGATGCCCCCCGTCGCGGCGGTGAGCCCGTCGCGGAACACCGTGACGTCGTCGGCGACGCGCTCCACCTCACCGAAACGGTGCGTGACCAGCACGATGGTCTGCCCCCGATCGGCCCGCCGCCGCAGGGCAGCGAGCAGTTCGGCCGCGTCGTTCTCCGCCAGCGCGGTCGTCGGCTCGTCGAGCAGGAGCACGGCGTCTTTCGGGGCGTCTGCCAGCGCTCGCGCGATGGCGACGAGGCTGCGCTGGCTGGGACGGAGATCGCCCACTCGATCCGTCGGAGAGACGTCGAGTTCGAAGTCCTCCAGGGTCGACGCCGTTCGCCGGTGCAGCGCCCGTCGACGTACCGCTCCGCCGGGGAGAGTGGAATACCCCTGCGAGAGCCCGAAATTCTCCTCCACCGACCGGTCGTCGAAGAGCCCGAGATCCTGATGGACGAAACGCAGACCCAGGTGCCGCGCGACGGCCGGCGTCAGCGATCCCGCGGCATGCACTCCGCCCCCCACCGTGACGCTGCCCGCATCGGCGCGATAGACCCCGCCGATGCACTTGATGAGGGTTGACTTGCCCGAGCCGTTGCCTCCCAGCAGCGCGTGCACCGTCCCCCGTCGAACGCGAAGATGCGCGCCGCGCAGTGCTGCGGTGCCCCCGAAGCTCATCCGGACCTCGGCGGCCTCCAGGGCGAGGTCGCCGGTGATGACAGGTGCCGAGGACGCCGGCGTCGAGGAAACGCCGTGGCTCATCGGGCTCACCGTCCCCACGCCGCCGCGTAGTCGCGCGCGTAGTCGATCGCGGGGTCGAAGTCGAAGGGGGCTCCCTCGGCGGGGAGGTTGTGGTCTGCGTCGACGACCTGCATCCCCAGGCCCCCCGGCTGAACCGGCTGCTTCGCGAGCACGCGCAGGGCGGCGTCGACCGCGGTGTACCCGTCCCACGAGCTGGACCAGGCGACGGTGGCATCCTGACCGATCCCCGCACGGATGAGATCGAAGTTCGCGGGCGATCCGAACATCCCGATCACCGAGATCTCGGACGAGCGCCCGCTGGACTCGATCGCCTGGGCGAGGCCCGCGACCAGCCAGCTGTCGTTCGGAATGGCGATGGCGTTGATGTCGGGGTTCTCCGTCAGCGCGGTGGAGAACTTCGACACCAGCGCGCCGCTCACCACGTCGCTGTTGCCGATCTCGAGGGTCGAGACGACCTCGCTGTCAGGATGTTCGGCGACCGTGTCATCGATCCCCTCGGCGACGAGGGGTCCGAAGGAGGGGTCGGGGAAGACGACCTTGAGGATCTTCGCCGCGCCGTCATTGCGGCCGATCAGCCACCCGGCCTGAAGCGCCCCGACCCGCTTCCACCAGTCCTCGAGGCTGACATCGGGAAGCTGTTGGGTCGTCGCGGAGAAGAGCTTGGTACCGCCCACCGCGTCGCAGTCCTCCGCGGAGACACCGATCGTGACCACACCGGCTGCGGCTGCCTCGCCCAGAGCACCGGCGATGGGGGCGCAGTCGACTCCGATCAGCGAGATGACGTCGGCACCGGCGGCGATGCCCTGGCGGATACAGGCGCTCCACCCGTCGGGGGCGAGCTTGCCGTCGCAGACCGACGCCGACCAGCCGACCGACTCCGCCGCGGCGACGGCCGCCGCCGCGGGGGTCGCACAGGCCACCGACGCCTCGCCGCAGGAGACCTGCCAGAAGGTCACGCCATCGGTGACGGACACGGATTGCGAGGGTGGTGTGCCGACCACGCCCTCGTACGTCTCGTTCAGAAGGGCCGTCGAGGCGTCGCTGCGAGCGACGTCGGAGCTCTCGGTCTCGGGCGTGCAGCCGGCGAGCGCGAGCATGCTCGCGAGCGCGACGGCGAGCACAAGGCAGCGGGTGTGAGCAGACATCATCGTCCTCTTTTCGTCGGGTGGGAATCAGGGCAGCAGGAGCAGGTCGCGGTCGATCCCCAGGCCGCGGAAGACGCGATCCGGGTCGCGATCGGCTTGAATGCGAGCGAGACGCCGCAGGCTCTCGTCGCTGAGGTATCGGCTGTCGGGGCGGGCGGCGATGTTCTCGTCGGCGAACTGGATGCCACTCGACAGTGCGGCGTGCCGCCTCATGGCATCCCGTCCCCAATGCGTGACGCGGTCGTCGTCTTCGGGGTCGCTCCAGGTGGAGAACGCCGCGATGTACGTGGACCCGGAGGTCGAGTAGGCGGCGTGGTCGATGACGGCCGGCTCGGGCCACGCCATCCAGAACACGAGCGACTCGGGGGTCGGAAGGGTCCGCAGGAGATCCACCCCGATGGGCACGATCTCGTCCGGCGTGCCGCTGGTCCACATGTTGTCGACCGAGTAACGCAGGCCCGTGGGGTGCGTGTTGGCACCGATCTCGTACAGCCGGTCCCAGCTGGCGTCGTGATCGACCGCGGAGAACAGCGCGCGAGAGGCCAGGGGCGAGGCAGCGAGGAGGTCGAGTGCCGCCCGCGCTTCGTCGGGGCGGTCGCCCACGACGCTGGCCGCCACGGTCAGCACCGGCGCGGCGTGATCGGGTGCGGCATCCACGGGCGTGGTTCCCAGCACCACGAACTCGACCTGGGTGGAGAGCGCGGGAGCGATCTCGGCCGCCCAGCGGAACACCTCCTCCGCCATGTCTGCGGGGAAGACCTGCACGAGAGACATCCGCGCGGTGGGTGCGGGGAGTGTCTCGAGCTCGTAGCTCGTCACGATCCCCGGGAACTCCGTCCCCGCGCCGCGCGCGGCCCACAACAGGTCGGCATTGTGTTCGTCGTCGGCGAAGACGATCGCACCGTCCGCCGTGACGACTTCGACGCCGACCACGCGATTGCACGCGAGACCGTAATGGGTCGTCCCCCACCCGAACCCACCGCCCAGGAGGTACCCGCCCAGACCGACGTCGGGGCAGTGACCCGACGGGAAGAAGCGACGCACGGCGTCGAGCTCCCGCACGAGGGAGCCCCCGGTGCGCCCGGGGCCGACGCGCACCCGGTCCGGCGACGATCCGGGCTCGATGCGGTCGAGGGCGCCGACGTCGATCAGCACGGAGTCGGATCGCGTCGTCGACACGCTGAAACTGTGGCCGCCGGAGCGGGCGCGGACGCCGAGTCCGCGTTCTCTCGCCCACACGACGGCAGCCGCCACCTCGGCGGCGTCACGCGCGTGGACGATGGCGGCGGGGCGGACGTCCGGCAGCTTGGCGTTCCAGATCAACGAGCGATACGTCGCTTCGAATCGATCGTCCGTGGGAAGGAGGTATTGCGTCATCGCGATCGTCCTCTCGAGCGGGGTCCCTGTTGACCATCCGCTGGGAAACTGTATAGCCCTTACAGTTATGCGATGCAAGCATGGATGCCACACCATCGGCATCCCGAAGGCTGCCGCGCCCCGACGCTCAGCCGAGGAGGTACCGGATTCCGAGCTCCTGCAGGCGCGAATCGAACTGGTCGTCATCGAGCTCGAGCGAAGAGAACTCGGCGCCATAAGCGATCCGGACCACCCAGGCCGAGAAAGCCGTGTCGAAGAAGTACCGGAAGGCCGCGAGGGGGTCGTCGTGCCCGACGCGGTCGGCTACACGCTCGAGCAGTGCGACGAACTGCCGCTCGAACTCCGCCCGGTATCGCGCACCCCGGGCGGCGACTTCGGAGTCGGAGCTGGAGATCAGGACCACCGATCGGAGGAATCGAGCATTCTCCCGAAATCGCGCTCCGATCTCACCGGTGGCCGCCCGGACGAGTTGCTCCGCGTCCATTCCGACCCAGCGGTCGTCGCGTTCGAGCTCCGCCTGACCGGCCCGGACGCGGGCGATGCCGTGTTCGTAGACCGCGTGGAACAGCTCGTCTTTTCCATCGACGCGGTCGTAGATGAAGCGCGGGGCGACGTCCGCCGCGCGGCAAATCGCGGCGATCGTGAAGCCCTCGTATCCCGCATCGGAGAGCACCCCGACGCCCGCGTCCAAGACGCGCATCCAGGCCTCACGACTGCGCTTCTGCCTCGGCGCACGGACCGGGACGGTCGTGGTCTTCTCTGCCGCCATTTGACAAGTCTCCCACCTGTCGGTAAAACCGTAGTCCTCGCTACGCTTTCTGGAATCGACGTCGGGGACGCCGAACCGCATGCGGAGAGCGGGCACCAGACGGACTCGAAGAGGAGATCGAAAAATGGCAAGACGAGGACGTGTCGTCGTCGTGGGAGCCGGCCCCGCCGGCATGGCTGCGGCTCTCTCGATCGCACAGACCGAACACGACGTCATCCTGCTCGAGCGCTACCCGGCCGCACGTCCAGCGGGGAACATCCTGAACCTCTGGCCTCCGCCCATCAAGGCCCTCGGACTGCTCGGCGTGGACACCGTCGACCTCGGCGCGCCCTGTCGCTCAGAGTTCCGCAGCGCGTCGGGACGGGTCCGCGCGGTCGTGCACCTCCCCCACGACGTGGTGGACCAGTACGGCGGCGGGTTCATCGGAATGCTGCGCCCGCAGCTGTACAGCCGCATGCTGGCGGCGCTCCCCGACGGAGTACTGCACACCCACACCGATGTGCGCTCGATCGAGCAGACGGACGCCGAAGTCCTCTTACGGCTGGCCGACGGCAGCACCATGACGGCTGATCTCGTCGTGGGGGCCGACGGCATCGACTCCCTCGTCCGCAAGACCCTGTGGGGCGAGGCCCCGAAGAGGGAACACAACCTCCACATCATCGGCGGCTTCACCCTCGACGGGGGCGTCGACGCCCCCGACGGTCTGTGCGTGGTCTCGCACACGCGCACGTTCCAGGGCAGCTGGACCGCCATCCGTCACGAGGGTCGAGCGGGATACCAGTGGTGGGTGCTCGGCGCCTGGGACTCGTCCGAGCCGTTCTCGGGCGATCTGCACGAGACCGCGACCAGGATGGCCGAAGGCTTCGCCTCTCCGCTCCCCGACCTGATCGCGGCGACCGACCGGTCGAACCTGCAACGCTGGCCGATCCGGGACCGTCCACCTCTTGCCCAGTGGTCGAAGAAGCGCGCCACGCTGGTCGGGGACGCCGCGCACCCCACCTCCCCCTACGCCGCCTACGGCGCCGGCATGTCGATCGAGGACGGCTACTTCCTCGGCCGCCGCCTCGCGGGCGTCGATATCACCGACGCGCGAGCTCTCGCGGCCGCCCTCGAGGCCTACGAGCAGCCGCGCAAGCCGCACACGGCGTTCCAGGTCGACACCGCGTACAAACTGGGACGGATCTTCCATCACGCGCCGGCGCCCGTGCGCCCCGTGCGTGACCTGTTCTTCGACCACACCCCGTTCCTGCAGAGGATGATCGGCGACGGCACACCATCCGAGCTCCTCGGCCAGCTCGACGAGATCGACGCCGTCGAGCGGGACTTCGCGTCTCACCGGCGCCCGCCCCGCCGTGCATGACCGGCGCGCGACCGGAGGGGCACCTCGGTCGCGGGGGGGGGGGGGACTCGTCGCCGGACGTTCGGGCTCCAGCAACAGGGCACGGGCGGCGATCACTGACGAGGGCCGGCGACCAGCGCGGTCGCCGGCGGGGGCGGCACCAGCGACAGCAGACCGGCGAAGATGACCGCCGCACCGCACAGTCCGACACTGAACATCCATCCACCCATCCCGAACAGCGCAGCCCCGAGCACCCCTAGTACGGCCGCCCCCAGCAGCCAGGAGAGCTGATACAGGGCGGCGGATTGATTCGCCCCGCGCGAGGCGGCCGCCACGGCCGTGGCACCCGCGATCGGCTGGATGAGGAAAGTGGCAGCGGTGAAGAGCAGGAGACCGGACACGACCGACCACAGCGCGGACGTCGACATCAGGGCCAAGCCGCCCACGAGGCCGGTGAAACCGACGCGCATCGTCCGCGTGCCCCCGATCCGCTGCGCGAGCGATGCGCTCCACCGCGCCACCGGGGTGCCGACGAGATAGGCCAAGAAGAGAAGGCTCACCAGCCCGGAGTCCAGTGATGGTTCGATTCCGATCAGGTGCACACCCAGGAGGTTGTAGACGACCGTGAAGGCCCCCATGGTGAGAAATCCGATCCCATAGACGGGCACGAGCGCTCTCGATCGGAGATGACGGATCGTCGCCTTCATCGCCGCGGTCGTCGCTCCGAGCACAGAAACGGCCGGCCGGTCGCGACGATCATCCGGCACGACGAACACGAAGATCACGCCTGCCACCAGGCCGAACGTCGAGGCGGCGATCAATCCCCAGCGCCAATCGACCCATGACGCCAGCAATCCCGCGGCCAGCCGCCCCGTGACGCCGCCGATCGTATTGCCCGCGGTGTACACCGCGGAGAGCACGGCGAGTGAGGTGCCCGGCGCCCGGCCACGGGCATGGGTGAGCGCAAGAGCGGGCACGCCGCCGAGGGCGGCACCCATGACGGTGCGTACGACGATCATCGCCTCCAACGTCGGGAGAAGAGGAGCCACCAGCGCGCACACCACGGCGACAGCGAGCGCGAGACGCATCATCCTCACGGGTCCGAAGGAGTCTCCGGCGACGGACCAGGGGATGACCGATGCGGCCAGGGCGAACGTCGGCGCGGAGACCAGGAGCGCCGCCGTCGCCGCGGACGCCTCGCCCGCGTCGATCACACTGGCGATGACCGCCTGCGCATCGAAGATCTGCAGGAAGGTGGCGAAGCCGGCGCAGAAGAGCGCGACGCGAAGGCGAGCCTCCGACTTCATGCCCGAGACGGTGCCGAAAGCAGTCGCCCGATGGCCGCGAGACGGGAGGGGCTCGTCGCCAGCCGGCTGCCGACGTCGAAGGTCATCTCGTGCGGGGTGAAGACGCTCCGGCTCGCAACCGGCGCATGGGCGGTGATGTGGATGTCGAAGATGCCCGCGTCGGAGAGGAGGGTCGTCACGTCGTCGTCGACATCGAAAAGGCCCGCGGCGACGACCGTCCCCGTCGGTCCCGCCACTTCGACCATGCGCGCGAGCAGAGGGGCGCCGTCGACCAGACGAGTGCGACCACCGGAGGTCAACACACGTCGGACCCCGGCATCCACCAGCGTCTGCGTGGCGACGATGACGTCGGGGGTCTGGTCGACGGCCTTGTGGAACGTCACCGGCATCTCCCCCGCAGCTTCTCGCAGGAGCGTCACCGCGCGGGCATCGACGCGGCCCGACGGCAGCAGTGCGCCGAAGACCACACCGAGCGGCCCCCGCCCCTCGCCGGAGAGCTCGCGGAGCGCGTGGATGTCTTCGACCATGATGCCGAGTTCGGTGTCGTCGTAGACGAAGTCGCCCGGGCGAGGCCGCACCATGACGTTGACCACCAGGTCGCCGCCCGCCAGAGCGAGCGACCTTCGGACCGCGCCCAGGGAGGGCGTCAGTCCTCCCTGCGAGAACGCGGACAGCAACTCCACGCTGGACGCCCCGTGCGAACGCGCGGTCGCCACACCCTCGACATCGTCAAGACAGACTTCGATTCTCACGAGGTTCCTTCCCTTTTCGGCGGACTTAGTACGATACGCGAAGTTTCGCTCCCGACATACCTCCCCTGTCGTAAGGTTGCCGGTATGGCTCATCCAGGGGCGTCTCGCCGACCGTCCGTGGGAACGTCGCATGGCGAAATCCTTCAACTCGTGCGCCGGTTCCCCGAGATATCGCGCTCAGATATCGCCCGCGCGACGGGACTCGCCCTCTCGACCGCCTCGCAACGCGTCGACGACCTCATCCGCAGTGAGCTACTCGTCGACGCCGGATTGCGCGCCTCCCGCGGCGGCCGACGCGCGACGCGACTCGAGATCGGCCGCGGCCGCGGCCGCATCGGCTTGATCCTGATCGCCCCCGGTCACAGCGAGGTGCGCATCGTCAACCTGCACGGGGAGACCCTCGCGGATCGACCGGCCGCCGATACCCCCCTGACCGACCCCCAGCAGGCGCTCGAGCGGCTCTACGCCACCCTCATCCGCCTCTCCCGCGAAGAAGCCCCCGCCGTGACGCTCGACTGCGTCGCCATCGTGGTCGCGGCGCCGGTCGAGCAGTCGACGGGCACCGTGACGTCGCCCGCGGCCCTCCCCGGCTGGCACGGAACGCCCATCGCCGAGATCGTCTCGTCGCTGACCGACATCCCGATCTTCGTCGAGAACCTCTCGAACATGGAGGCGCTCGCCGAGCGCGCCCATACGCCGGACGATCCGAATCTCATCACGGTCGCCCTCTCGGACCACATCGGGTGCGGCATCATCGTTCATGGCGAGCTGTACCGGGGCGCCTTCGGCTCGGCAGGCGAGATCGGGCACAACTCGGTTCCCGCGGACGCCGTCGTCTCGTGCACCTGCACCGCACCGAACTGCCTCGAATCCACCGCGAGCGGCCGAGCCATCGCCCACCGTCTCCGAGAGAGCGGCTTCGACGTGACGGACCTGGACGACATCGTTCGCCTGGGCAACGGCACGCAACGGGAAGCCGTAGACATCGTCCGCGCGGCGGGTCGGCTCATCGGAACCGCCGTTGCCGCGGTCGTGAACTTCTTCGATCCGCAGCAGGTGGTGGTGTCGGGTCCGCTCGCGAGCTGCGTGCCACTGACGAGCGCCATTCGAGCGACGATCATGGAACAAGCCCTGCCCGCGAACACGGCGCAACTCAGCGTGCGCATCACCGAGCTCGGCAATGACGCCGCGCTCCGGGGGGCCGCGTATCTCTGCGCCGACGTGCTGCTCTCGCCTCAACGCGTCGACGAGACGCTCGCGTCGAGCCCCCAGAAATAACTTACTTCGATTTTCGCAGTTTTACACGCGTGAAACAAAGCTTGTTTTAGCGTGGTCTCCACCGACGCAGCCGCAATGCCGCTCGGCGTACAACCCGCCCTGCTCCACTCCTTGCGATTCGCCTCATTGGAGACCCCGTGTACCGCACCTACGCAAGAACCGCAGCCATCCTTGGTACAGCTGCACTCGCACTGACTGGCTGCTCCACCGCCGGCGCCGACTCCTCGGGGACGGCGGAAATCGACATCATCGTGCCGATCTACAGCGATGCCACCCAGCCGTTCTGGGAGGGTCTCGTCGACGACTTCGAAAGCGAGCACGACGACATCAAGGTCAACCTGCAGACGATCGCCTTCGCCGACCTCACGCAGGAGGTGAACACACGCGTCTCGACGCAGCAGACGCCCGATCTCCTCGTCTACAGCGACTTCGCGGCGCTCGCGGCCGACGACCTCCTGCTGCCCGCCGAGGATGTCCTGCCCGCCGAACTGCTGTCCGACATGCAGCCCAACCTCGTGTCGGCCGGCGAGTACGACGGCCAGAAGTACGGCATTCCCTTCCTCGCGTCCGTCCGCGCCCTCTTCTACAACAAGGCCCTGTTCTCCGCCGCCGGACTCACCGAGCCGCCCGCCACCTGGGACGAGCTGATCGCTGCGGGGCAGAAGCTCGTCGCGTCGGGAGTTCCCGGCTACGGACTGGCCTACGGCACGACCGAGCTCGATGCCGACCTCTCCGCTTACATGTGGAACAACGGCGGGGAATGGAAGGACGGCGACGCGTGGACGATCGACGCCCCCGAGAACGTCGAAGCGCTTTCGTTCCTGAGCTCTCTCGTGAATGAGTACGGCATCACGCAGCCCGGTGGGGCTTCGGCCACCCGCAATGACGTCTGGCAGCTGTTCGGTCAAGGCGGAGTGGGCATGGTGCAGGGAGCGAACTTCCTGCCGACCCTGCTCCAGGCGGCCGGGTCGACCGTGGATATCGGCATCGCACCGATGCCCACGAGCGGCGATGCGGACCCCGTGTCGCTCGCCGTGGAGGACTACATGCTGGCATTCCGTTCGACCCAGCATCCTGAGGCGGTCAGGACTTTCCTCTCGTTCGTCTACGCGGACGAGTCGTACAGCGACCTCATGACCGCGGAGGGGATGCTGCCCGTCACCCAGAGCGCACAGGAGATCATCGCCGAACGCAACCCCGCTCAGGCCCCCTTCATCGATCTGCTTCAGACGGCCAAGTTCTACCCGACCGATGACCCGACGTGGCCGACGATCCGTTCGGAAGTGCGGACGACCCTCGGCGCGGCGATCGCCGGCACCACGTCCGCCGAAGACGAGCTCGCGTCCCTCCAGTCCCTCGCCGAGAACCGATGAGCGTCGGGACCCGGCCACGGCCGACGACACGCATGATCGCGTCCACGGCTGACGACCGCGTGCGCGCCCACCAGCGTGCCGTGACCAGGCGGTCGCGCCGCATGGCCGTTCAGCACGTGCTGTGGCTGGGTCCCGCGCTCTTCGCGATCGCCGCCGTCGTTCTCTATCCGATCGTCGAGATGGTACGCACCTCGTTCAGTGACGTCAGCCTGTCGGGCGTCATCCGCGGATTCAACGGGGTCGACAACTACGCCGACCTCTTCCGTCGCCCCGAGTTCACCGCCATCCTCGGCCAGACCGCCCTGTGGGTGAGCACCGTGGTCATCGGCACGATCGCCCTCGCGTGGCCGCTCGCATTGCTCCTCAATGCGCACTTCCCCGGGCGTCGAGCCGTGCGGTACGCCGTTCTCATCCCCTGGGCCACCGCGCTGTCGGTGAGCGCACTGATCTTCCAATGGATGTTCAATTACACCTACGGCGTCGTCAACACCACGCTCATCCAGCTGGGGCTCATCGCGTCACCCATCGACTGGTTCGGCGACTCCACCTCCGCGTGGACGATGCTGATCATCCTCGGCATCTTCGTATCGGTTCCCTTCAGCACGTACATCATCCTGGGGGCGCTGCAGTCCATTCCCGATGAGCTGTACGAAGCCGCTCGTCTGGATGGAGCCGGCCCGATCCGCTCCTGGATGTCCATCACCCTGCCGATGGCTCGCACCTCGACGTTCCTGGCCGTCGTCCTCAATCTGATCGGCGTCTTCAACTCATTCGCCCTGATCTGGGTGCTCACCGGGGGCGGCCCGGGGAGGTCCACGCAGACGACGTTCACGTTCATCTACACGCTGGCCTTCGGCTCCCAGGCCATGGGGGAATCGGCTGCGCTGAGCGTCGTGAACATCCTCCTCTTGGGTGGCGTGATCGCGATCGTTCTCGTTTCGAACCGGAAGGCGCTGGAGGACCTGCGATGACGTCGTCCCGGCTCAAACCCCTGCTGCTCATGGGCGCGGGAGTGGTGGTCTTCTGCGTCATCGTCCTGCCGTACTTCGTCATGACGATGACGGCCCTCAAGCCCGACGACGAGGTCTACCGGCTGCCTCCTTCCGTTGTCCCGTCCGACTGGTCGTGGGGCAACTTCGTCCAGGTGTGGTCCGAGGCCCCTCTGGCCACGTGGCTCGGAAACTCGCTCGTGGTCACGGTGACGGCGACCGCCATCACTCTGCTGATCGCGACGCCGGCCGCGTACCATCTCGCCCGGCGCGAGTTCCGCTTCAAACGCCTGATCATGATCGTCCTGCTCCTGGGCCAGATGATCACCCCGACTCTCGTGATCATCGGCCTCTACCGAGAGTTCCTCGCGCTCGGTCTGGTCAACACCCTGACGGCCCTCATCATCGTCAACGTCGCGTTCCATGTGTCGTTCGTCGTATGGATCATGACGTCGTACTTCCGGTCCATCCCCGCGGAGGTCGCCGAAGCCGCGCACCTCGACGGGTGTTCGGACATCGGGGCGCTGTGGCGCGTGATCCTGCCGATGGCCGCGCCGGGAGTGGTCACCGCAGCGGTCTTCACGTTCGTGAGCGTCTGGAACGAGTACATCGTGGCGCTGCTCTTGATCAAGGACCGCGACCTGCTGCCCGTCGCCGTGGGCATCACCTCGTTCCAGGGGCAGTACACGGTGCAGTGGCAGTTCCTCTTCGCCGCGGCGCTGATCGCCGTGCTGCCGATCATCGTGATGTTCTCCACCATCGAGGGGCGCCTGGTCGGGGGATTGACCGCGGGAGCGACCAAATGAGGTCCCTCCCGGCCGCGATCGAAGACGCCCTGGTCGTACCACCGGGCACGGACAAGCACGGCAGCCGCGCCCTCCGGGACGCGCTCGAACGTGGGGAGGGCATCTCGGTGCTCGACCTCGCCACGCCGCTGTTCACCGTCGACATCTCCGATATGACCGCGAATGCCACCGGAATGAGCGCGTGGGCGAGGCAGCAGGGCGTCCTGCTCGCGCCGCACGGCAAGACGACGATGGCACCGGCGCTGTGGAGATGGCAGCTCGATCTCGGCGCGTGGGCCATCACGGTCGCCAACGAGTTCCAGCTGCGCGTCGCTCATGCCACCGGCATCCCCCGGGTGCTCGTGGCGAACGAGTTGATCTCGCCCTCGGTGACGGAATGGCTCGCGGCCACCCTGTCCGACGCTTTCGAGGTGATCTGCTGGGTGGACTCCCTCGAGGGCGTGCACAGACTCGACGCTGGTCTGCGTGCCGCCGGCGCCACCCACCCCCTCGCGGTCTGCGTAGAGGCCGGCAGCACGGGAGGCCGCTCGGGAGCGCGCAGCGACGCCGACGTGGCGGGACTCTGCGACGCCGTCCGGGCCGCACCGGCGCTCACTCTCGTCGGACTGTCGGGGTTCGAGGGGGCCGTGCCGGGAGGAACGGAGGGAGCGAGAGCTCTTCTCCACCGGCTGGCCGGGCTCTTCATCGATTCGTCATCGCGATTCGAAACGCCTCACCCCCTCCTGTCCGCGGGCGGCAGCGCCTTCTTCGACGACGTCGTGGACATCTTGGCCCCCGCTGTCGCCGATGTCGAGGGCTCTCGGCTCGTGCTCCGCTCCGGCGCCTACCTGACGCACGACGACGGGGTCTACCGGGAGAACTCCCCCTCGTTCCGAGGCACGGGCCCGCACCTGCGGCCGGCGATGCGCATCTGGGCCAGCGTCTTGTCCGTTCCCGAAGCCGAGCGCGCCCTGCTGGACGTCGGCAAACGCGACGTGTCGTACGACGCCGGCCTTCCGAGACCCGTCGCCGTCTGGCGCGATGGCCGGCGGCTCGAGGACCTCGACATCGAGGTCGTCGCACTCGCCGATCAGCACGCCTTCGTCGACGGTGCGGGACTCCGCGTCGGCGATGTCGTCGAGCTCTCCCCGTCGCACCCCTGCACCGTGTTCGACAAGTGGCGAACGGTGCTCGTGACGGCACCGCCCGCGCCGCCCACCGTGCTCGGCGCGATCCCCACCACCTTCTAGCCCGAAAGGTCCCATGTCTCACTCACTCCCCAAGACCGTGCTCATCACCGGCGGAGGCGGCGGTATCGGATCCGAAACGGCGCGCCATTTCACCCGCGCCGGCGCGCGGGTCGTCATCTTCGAGCTCCAGCAGCACCTCGCAGACGCCATCGCCGCCGAACTGCCGGACGCCACGGTGATGCTCGTGGATCTCGGTGACTCCGTCGCCGTCGCCGACGCCTTCGACCAGCTCGAGGCAGCGGGGGTCGTCATCGACGTCCTCATCAACAACGCGGCGCACACCTCCCTCAAGCCCCTCCCCCAGCTCACCGAGGCCGATATCGCGAAGGATCTGCACATCTCTCTGGCGGTTCCGATGATGCTGTCCCAGCGTGTGCTGCCCGGCATGATCGAACGCGGCGAAGGCATCATCCTCAATGTCGCGTCCGTGAACGGCCTGATGTACTTCGGCAATGAGTCGTACTCGGCAGCCAAGGCCGGACTGATCAGCCTCACTCGTTCGCTCGCCGTGCAGTACGGTCCCCGCGGTATCCGCAGCAACGCCGTCGCTCCGGGCACCATACTCACGCCCGCGTGGGAGAGCCGTATCGCGGAGGCTCCCGAGATCATGACCGCGCTGTCGCAGTGGTATCCGTCGGGTCGCATCGGCCGGCCCGCCGACGTGGCAGAAGCGCTCGTCTTCCTGGCCTCGGACGCGGCCGCGTGGATCTCCGGCGTCTGTCTGCCCATCGACGGCGGCCTGACCGCGGGCAACCTCAAGATGACGCAGGACATGCTCGTCGACATCGATCGCCGATGACCGCCACGCTGCTGAGAGGAGGGCGCATCGCCGACCCTCTCGACGGAGAGTACGACGCGGACGTCCTCCTCGCGGGAGGACGCATTCTCGCCATCGGTGACGCCGCGACCGGTAGCGGGGCCGAGCACGTCGTGGACGTGTCAGGGCGCATCCTCATGCCGGGCTTCGTCGACGCCCATTCGCACGCGGACGCGCGCGTCCTCGACGAGGACATGCAGCTCAGTCTGCTCAGGCAGGGCGTCACCACGGTGATCGGCGGTCAGGACGGTGTGTCGTTCGCTCCCGGCGACGGCGCGTACGCCAGCGACTACTTCGGAGCGATCAACGGATCGCATCCGTTCTACACCGGAGGCGGGGTCGGTGCTCTGCTCGCCGGCTACGACGGACGCACGCGCCTCAACGTCGGATACCTCGTTCCGGCGGGAACCGTCCGCCACCTCGTGATGGGCACGTCCTCCGATGCGCCGACCGCCGACCAGCTACGGCGGATGCAATCGCTCGTCGCCGAGGGCATCGCCGACGGTGCGCTCGGGTTGTCCACCGGCCTGGACTACTCCCCCGGCTGCTTCTCCGACGCGGCAGAGATCTCCGCACTCTGCGCGCCCGTCGCCGACGCCGGCGCACTGTACGTCACCCACATGCGGGGGTATGAAGAGAACTCGCGGGTGGGCACGACCGAAGTCGCGGAGATCTGCAGCCGAGCGGGTGTGCGCGCGCACATCTCACATTTCCATGCGCATTCGCGGATCATCGCAGAGCTCATGGAGGAACTCCACGAGCAGGGCCACGACGTCAGCTTCGATGCCTACCCGTACTTCCGCGGCAGCACCATCCTCGCCGCGATCGCCCTCCCGCCCGACCTGGCGTCGCAGCCCGCTGAACGCGTCGTCGAGGCGTTGAGCGACCCCGTTCAACGCGCTCGCATCCGTCGGGAGTGGATCGAACCGCGCGAACGTCGCATCGGGACCGCGTGGCCACGCGCGGTGCACATCGCATCCGTCGAATCTGCGCAGTGGCAGTGGACGGAGGGCCTCACTCTCGAGGACGCCGCCGCGCGAACCACCGGGGACGCCGTCGACCTCTGCTTCGAGCTGCTGCACGCGTCGCGCCTCAGAGCGAGCGTCGTCATGGACGTACCGAATCCTCGAGACGATGACGACCTGCGGTTACAGTTCGGGGTGCGTGGTGCCACCTGCGGTTCCGACGGCATCCCGTTCGGACGTTTCCGCCATCCTCGTGCCGCGGGCGCTTTCGCACGCATGCTCGAGGTTCTGGTGCGCGACACCGGGGAATTCTCCTGGTCGGATGCCGCCACGATCCTCTCCGGTCGGGCGTCGGAGCGCTTCGGCCTCGGCGGACGCGGTCGGATCGCAGCGGGCGCCGTCGCGGATCTGGCGGTGGTCGATCCGGCGACGGTCGGTGCGCGCTCGCGGTACGACGCACCGCTCGAGCTCGCCGTCGGCATCGACGACGTCTTCGTCGCGGGTCGGGCCGTCCTGGCGGACGGACGGCTCACCGACAACGTTCCCGGCAGAGCCCTCCGCCGCGGGCAGATGTCATGATCGGCCTTTTCGTGTCGTCGGCTTCGCCCTCCGGGGACGGCGGAGTGTTCCTCACCGACCTCGGCCTCGAATCCGCGCGTCCGCTCGTCACCGGTGCTGCCGTCGGAGCTCTCCTGTGGGAGGCCGAACGATCGACTCTGCACGGCATCGAGCACGGAGCGGCGGAGTCGCTCGTCTCGTGGCGGTGGGATGGCGTCGGCCTGACGGAGACATCGCGGCACGCGCTCCCCGGAGCCGGAAGCTGCTCGATCGCCCGCGTAGACGCGCGGCTGGTGATCGCTCAGTTCTTCTCCGGGACCGTCGTCGTGCTCGACACATCAACTGCCCCGGAAACGCCACCGCGGGTGTGCCACCTTCGTGGCTCGGGCCCCGAGGCAGGCAAGCAGGATTCACCGCACCCGCACCATGTGCTGCCCGGCGGCGCCGAGACACTGGTGACCGATTTCGGAGCCGACCGGATCTGGCGAATCGACCCCGCCTCGGCGACGGTCCAGGGCGAGATCGTCCTGCCCGCGGGATCCGGTCCGCGCCACACCGTCCGGCTCAGCGACCAACAGCTCGCCGTGACCGGCGAACTGGATTGCACGCTCCTTCGCGTGCAGCTGCCCGGCGAGGAGGTCGTCAGCGCGGCCACCACGCGTCGCGTGCTGGTCGAGCGCATCTACCCCAGCGATCTGGCCGTGCATCGCAGCGGCCGAGTGATCGTGGCGAACAGGCAAGCGGGAACGCTGGGCGTGATCGACCCGGACGCGAACGTCCTAGTCGCCGAGGTCGACGCGCTCGGCGCGTGGCCGCTGAACCTCGAGATGATCGGGGACGCCCTCTTCGTGACGCAGCGCGATGACGACGCGGTGCAGTCGTTCGATGTCTCCCGCGACGCCCCCACTCCGATGAACCGCATCGCGATCCCCCGCCCGCAGTGGGTCGTGGCCGGACCCGCCGTCGGCGGGTCGTTCCCGAAGGAAGAAGGAAACGAATGAAAAGCGAACTGAGCACCGGCAAGGCGCCCTCCCCGTTCGGCGCCTACAGCCAGGGCATCGTCGCGAACGGCTTCGTCTTCACGTCCGGCTTCGGACCGACCAACCCTGAGACCGGTGATCGGCCCGAGGGCGTTCGGGACCAGACCCGTCAAGCTCTTCAGAACGTCGAGGCCGTCCTGAGGGAGTACGGCCTCGACCTGACGGACGTGGTCAAGGCGACCGTGCACCTGCAGAATCTGAAGCGGGACTTCGGCGAGTTCAACCGGGCCTACGGCGAGATGATGCCCAGCCCTCGCCCGGTCCGAACCACGGTCGGTTCCGATCTGTACGACATCCTGGTGGAGATCGACGTGGTGGCTGCGCTTCGAGGGTGAGGTCGGCCGCGCCGGGCAGGAGCGGTTCACCCGGGGGGTGTGGCGACGCCTCGCAGAACACGGTCAATGGGTCGGTACGTCCCCCTGCTGCCACAGCGGGGTCAGCGCCACGCGTCGGAACAGCCACGTGTCGCCATCGAGGACGAGTTCGGCGTCGTACCGTCCGACGGCGATCCACGCCGCCTTGCCGGCCTCCTCCGGATAGATGTGAGCCGCGTGCAGATTGGCCGTCACCGTCATCCGCGCCCCGTCGGGCGTCGCGAGCGCGTTCGTGATCATGTGATGGGTGCAGGCGAACGATCCGAGATTGATCTCGGTCTCCGACGCGAGCCGATCGTGCGGGACGGGGTCGCCCCAGGGCAGCCGCAGTTCACCGTCGGCCGCATACAGGTTCTGGTATCCCCGCCAATCCTTGGTGTCGAGGGCATGAGCGAACTCGCTGAATCGATGTCCTGCGATCACCGAGTACGTCTGAGCCTCAGTCAGGGGCGCAACAATGGTCATTCCATCTCCTTGCTTTCGTGGTGCTTCTTCGTCGTGGGGTGGGCGGCACACGTCGCCGCCCACCGGGATCCGGGGCTGATGGCGACCGTCACCGGGCATCCCCCGTCAGGGGACGTTGGCCCCGCAGGAAGGCGGCGATGAGGCCGCCGAGGACGATCCCGAAGACGCCGATGATCCCCACCGCCACGGCGAGGGACCCCGTTGCCGCGGCCAGTGCAGCGACCACGAGGGGGCAGACGAATTCGCCGAGGAAGAGCGACGAGGTCCACACTCCGCTCGCCCGGCCGCGCAGCTCGAAGGGGATGCCGGAGATCGCCCACGTGATCAGGGTCGGCAGCAGGACCCCTCCGCCGAATCCGGCCAGCACCGCACCCACCATGAGCACGGGGACAGTACCGGCGACCATGACGACGACGTACCCGATGCCGGTCAGCCCCAACGACGCCGACAGCAGAACGCGCACGCCCAGCCGAGCGAGAGGCTGGAAGAGGAAGGAGCCTGCGGCCGTGGCCAGGGAGGCGAGAGCGGCGAGGCTCCCCAGGGTCGCGGTCGAGGTGACGCCGCGCTCGGCGAGCAGGAACGACAGTTCGACGATGAGCGCGTAGAAGATCACTCCCGCGGCGAAGGAGACGACGACCGGCAGGAGGAGGGGCCGCCACTGCATCGGCGCCAGACGCTCCGCTTTCTGTTCGCGCCCGTCATCGGTCTGCCGGATGGGCCAGATGACGAAGATGGCGGCCACGGCGATGATCGCGCTGACCGTGTAGAGCCAGAACGGCGCGCGCCACCCGGAGGCACCCAGCACACCGCCGAGCGCGAGGAGGATCGTCGCGGCGATGGTGGTGACGGCGGCCTGCAGCCCGAGGTAGCGAGCGCGGCGGGCCCCGAAGAAGTAGTCCGCGATGGAAGCCGTGCAGCAGACCATGATGAACGCCTCGGCGACGCCGACCAGCGCGCGAGAAGCGAGGACGCCGATCAACGAGTCGAGCCACAGGGGCGCCGTTCCCACCACGGCATAGCCGAACAGCGCGACGATCAGCACGCGCTTGCGGCCCCACCGATCGGCCAGACCCCCCGCCAGAGGTGCCAGCAGGGCGATGAACAGCGCCGGGATGGTCAACGTGAGGGGGACCAGCACTGCCGAACCGGGAACGCCCGCGAACTCCGCCGCCATGGCGGGCAGAACGGGGGCCAGCAGGACCGCTCCCAGGACCGAGAGACAGCTCCCGGCCAGGAGCAGAGCGATCTCTCGGAACCCGGCGGGTCGTCCGGTGATCGGGTTGACGCGGGCATCGTCGCGGACGAGCGCGATGCTCTCGGTGGTGGCGTTCGTCATTGAACTCTCCTGTACGGATCCGGGAACGTGAACCTTCGGCATCCCCCGGCAGCGTGCCGATGAATGCGAGCCCATGCTCACATGCGTGAACCCGAGAAGTCGATGGTTTCGAGGCTCGTTTCACCGATCGCCGGCATAGATGTGAGTGATCACTCACGTCTCGGGTACCCTCGACGCATGACGTCGGCGCAGACGCACCCGCGACCCCAGCAGGCCCGCAGTCGAGAGACGGAGCACCGTATCCTCGTGGCCGCGGTCCGCGTGCTCGGCGACCTCGGCGCGGAGGGGCTCACGACCAGCAGCGTGAGCGCGGCAGCGGGCGTCTCCGTGGGCAGCATCTACCGCCGGTTCGGCGACAAGCAACGCCTGCTGTTGGCCACGCAGAACGAGCTCATCCGAGAGGTGGAGGGGCGGCTCCTCGATTCCGTCATGGAGATGGCGCCCGAGGTCGCCGAGGACCCGCGCGCCACCATCCGATACGTGACCACGGCGATGGGCCGGGGGTTCCATCTCAACCCCGATGCTCAGCGCGCGATCATGCTCGTGGGGCTCAGGGATTCGACCGTCTTCGAAGCCGGTCGTCGTCTGAGCCTGCGCGCCAGTCGCCTGTTCGCGACCTCCGTGCTGCGTCACCGAGACGTCATCCGCCAGCCCGACCCCGATGCCGCCGTCGACTTCGCGTACCGCCTCGTGCACTCCTCGTGCGTACACCGATTGCTCGAGGGAGAATTCCTCGATTCCCGCGCCCCGCACAGCTGGGAGAGGATGCTCGACGAGCTTTCGACCGTCAACATCGACTACCTCCTCGGTCAGGAACGCTGAGACGCAGACCGACGCGGGCGGCCCGCTGTTTGACAACGGCGCGACACGGTGTACTGTGACCTGAGCATCTTCGTGATGCGAGCACTGGTATGTAACTCGTTTCGAGCGAGGCAAGGCCTGAGCTTCGACCAACACCCTTGGTCAGAGTTCGGGCCTTTTTTGTTGCCTTTTTTCCGCGAGTTCGATGACGAACGACAAGGAGTACGGTCATGGCCACCGTCAACTATTCGACCCTGGCGGGCGACGTCCTGTCCGCCGTGGGCGGCGAAGACAACGTCGCGGGCGTCGTGCACTGCGCGACCCGCCTGCGCTTCACCCTGCGCGACCGCGCCCGCGCCGACAAAGACGCCGTCACCGCCCTCCCGGGCGTCATCACCGTCGTCGAGAACGGCGGACAGTTCCAGGTCGTCGTGGGCAACAACGTCTCCAAGGTGTACGCGGGCCTTCCCGCGTCGCTCACCGACGGCGACCGCGATCCCGGCACGGACGGGGGCGGCCAGAAGGTCGGCATCCTCTCGCGCGTGATCGACGTCGTCTCGGCGATCTTCGCGCCGATCCTCGGCGTGCTGGCGGCGACGGGCATCCTCAAGGGCCTGCTGATCATCCTCTCGACCGCGGGCGTGCTGCCCGCGACGTCGACGACGTACCAGGTTCTCTTCGCCACCGCCGACGCGTTCTTCGCGTTCCTGCCGATGCTGCTCGCGGTCACCACGGCCCGCAAGTTCGGCGCGAACGTCTTCACCGCGATGGCCGTCGCGGGCGCCCTCATCTACACGAACCTCGTCAACGTCACCTGGGTCGTCGACGGCGAGCGCGTGCCGATGACGATGCTGGAGTACCTGCGGGCCGGCAACCCCGTCGACTTCCTCGGCATCCCGGTGCTGCTGCAGACCTACACCTCGTCGGTCGTCCCCATCATCCTGGCCGTCTGGCTGCTGTCGTACGTCGAGCGCCTGGCCAACCGCTTCATCCACGAGGCGGTGCGCAGCTTCATCACGCCGCTCATCAGCCTCGTCATCGTCGTCCCCGTGACCCTCCTCACCATCGGCCCCGCCGGCACCTGGGTCAGCGCCCTCATGGCCGACCTCATGACCGGCGCCTACCAGTTCTCGCCGATCGTGCTCGGCATCCTGATGGGTGGCCTCTGGCAGGTGCTCGTGATCTTCGGCGTGCACTGGGGCATCGTGCCGCTGTTCATCAACAACATCGCCAACACCGGCTTCGACTACATGAAGTCCGCCGCCTTCCCGGCGGTGCTCGCCCAGGCCGGCGCCGCCCTCGGCGTCACCCTGCGCGTGCGCGAGAAAAAGACCAAGGCCCTCGGCTTCTCGGCGACGCTCGCCGCCGTCTTCGGCGTGACCGAGCCGGCGATCTACGGCATCACCCTCCCCCGCAAGCGCGCATTCCTCGTCGCCGGCATCTCGGGTGCCATCGGCGGCGCGATCGTGGGCGCGGGCGGCGTCAAGGTGTTCTCGACCGGCGCACCCGGCCTGCTCACCCTGCCGATCGGCATCGATCCCTCGGGCGACCCGGCGAACTTCCTCTGGCTCATCGTCGGCACGATCGTCGCCTTCGTCCTGTCGGCCATCGGCACCTACTTCTTCGGGTTCAGCCGTGCCGATCTGGCGAAAGACCGCGCCGCCGCCGACGCGGAGCGCACCCCTGCCGAGGTCGCACCCGTCGGATCGTCGCTCACCGTCCTCTCCCCCGCGCGCGGTGAGATCGTCGCGCTCTCGGAGGTGCCCGACAAGGCGTTCGCTTCGGGTGCGATGGGGCAGGGCTTCGCCGTGCGACCCGCCGACGGCGCCTTCGTCTCGCCCGCCGCCGGCGAGGTCGTCGTGGCGCAGGGCCACGCATACGGCATCAAGACGACCGACGGCGCCGAGCTGCTCGTGCACATCGGCATCGACACCGTGGCGCTCGATGGCGCTCCCTTCACCCCGCGGGTCGCGGTCGGCGACACCGTGACGGCCGGGGCGCCCCTGGTCGACGTCGACCTCGCGGCCATCCGCGCGGCGGGACTGGATGCCATCACGCCCGTCGTCGTGATCAACAGCACCGACTTCGGCGCGTTCGAGGTGCCCGGCCTGGGCGCCGCCGCCGCGGGCGCACCCGCCCTCGTCGCGACCAAGGAGAACTGATGCAGTACCGCGAGCTCCCCGACTTCCCCACCGACTTCTTCTGGGGCGGTTCGACCTCGGCCTACCAGGTGGAAGGGGCGGTCGACGAAGACGGCAAGGGTCCGTCGGTCATCGACGCGAACAACGTCGGCCGGGCCGACCGGACGGCCTACACCGTCGCGAGCGACCACTACCACCGCTACGCCGAGGACATCGCCCTGATGGCCGAGATCGGCTTCCGGGCGTACCGCTTCTCGATCGCCTGGACGCGGATCATCCCCGACGGCGACGGCGAGATCAACCCGCTCGGCGTCGCGCACTATCACGCGGTCATCGACGAGCTGCTCGCCCGGGGCATCGAGCCGATCGTGACGATGTACCACTTCGACCTCCCCCAGGCTCTCGCCGAGAAGGGCGGGTGGTCGAACCGGGCGACCGCCGACGCGTTCGTGCGCTACGCAGAGGTGCTCTACCGCGAGTACGGCGACAAGGTGCGCTGGTGGCTCACGATCAACGAGCAGAACATGATGATCCTGCACGGCACCGCCCTCGGGGTGAGCACGGGCGATGCCGCCGACGCCAAGCGCGATCTTTACCAGCAGAACCACCACATGTTCCTGGCCCAGTCCCGGGCGATGGCGCTGTGCCATCGGATGCTGCCCGAGGCGAAGATCGGGCCGGCCCCGAACATCGCGTACGTCTACCCCGCGTCTAGCAAGCCGGACGACGTCGTCGCCGCCGACGACTGGAACGCGGTGCGCAACTGGCTCTACACCGATCTCGCCGTGCACGGCCGGTACAACTCGCTCGCGTGGGCGTACCTGGTCGAGCGCGGGTGGGAGCCGACGATCGAGCCGGGCGATCTGGAGGATCTGGCATCCGCTCGCCCCGATTTCGTGGCGTTCAACTACTACGCGACCCAGACCGTCGCGGCATCCACGGGTACGTCGGCCGACCTTGCGGCTCGCCCCGGCGATCAGCAGATGGTCCGCGGCGAGGTGGGTCTGTACCGCGCCACGCAGAACCCGAACCTGCCGACCAACGCGTTCGGCTGGGAGATCGACCCGGTCGGCTTCCGCACCACGTTCCGCGCCCTCTGGGACCGCTACCGGCTGCCTCTGCTGGTCACGGAGAACGGCCTCGGCGCGTTCGACACCCCCGAGGAGGACGGCTCGATCCAGGACGACTACCGCATCGACTACCTGCAGCGCCACCTCGAGCAGATGCGCCTGGCGATCGCCGACGGCGTCGAGGTGCTGGGGTACTGCCCCTGGTCGGCGATCGACCTCGTCTCCACCCACCAGGGGGCCGCGAAGCGCTACGGGTTCATCTACGTCGATCGCGGCGACGACGACCTGCGCACGCTCGCGCGTACCCGCAAGAAGTCGTCGTACTGGTACGCCGACGTCATCGCCACGCGCGGTCGCGCGCTGGAGTCGGCGGCCACCGCCGAAGCGTGACAATGGGGTGGGGCCGCACCGGCCCCACCCCCTTCGCGTCGCCCGCCCCGCGGTTCGCCGCGGCATCGAAGGAAGATGCAATGGAGATCATCCGGGTTCTGAACAACAACGCCGCCATCGTGCGCGGCGACGACGACGTCGAGATCGTCGTGCTCGGCAAGGGCATCGCGCACGGGAGGAAGCGCGGGGAGCGCCTCGACGACGCCGCTGTCATCGATCAGGTCTTCCGGCCCGATTCCCGGCATCCGGTCGAGCGGATCGCCGCCTACCTGTCGGACATCCCCCTCGACGTCGTGCGGTGCGCCGCCCTCGTCGCCGAGCGCGCCCACGACCGGCTGGGGATCCGCGTGTCGCAGGCGCTCATCCTCCCCCTCGCCGATCACCTGGCCTTCGCCATCGATCGGGTCCGTCAAGGCATCGAGATGGACTACCCCCTGCGCTGGGAGGTGTCGCAGCTGTACCCCCGCGAGGTGGCGGTCGGGCGGGAGGCGGTGGACCTCGCCGCCGCGCGCCTGGGCGTCGTGCTCCCGTCCGACGAAGCGATCTCGTTCGCGCTGCATTTCGTCAATGCCGCGTTCGCGTCGGAGGGCATGGCTCCCACCATCCACATGACCGAACGCATCGGCCGGGTGCTGGAGGTGGTGTCGCAGTCGATGGGGGTGACCCTGGATGCCGAGTCGATGAACGTCGCGCGCTTCGTCACGCACCTGCGCTATCTGTTCGTGCGTCTGGACGCCGACGCCCTGTTCGACGATCCTTCCGCCGAGCTGCTCAGCGGCATCCGTGCCTCGCATCCCGCCGCGTACGCCTGCGCGCAGCGCGTGCGCTATCTGCTCGAGATGGGCGGAGCGCGCCTCACCGAGGACGAGGTGCTCTATCTGGCGTTGCACGTGGCGCGGGTGACCACGCGTGCCGAGACGCGCACCGAGTGAGAGGCGCGCTACGCCGGCACCAGCATTCCGCGTGACCCGAACGACCGCCCCGGCGTGGGCGTGTGGGGCCGGCGGATCGTGCCGCCGGCCCCGGGTCGTGCGGGGGTGCTCAGGAGGCGGTCACGGTGATGTCGAAGGTGGTGCGCTGGCCGTCGGCGCCGGCGATCCAGCCCTTGGTGGTGCCCGCCTTCTCGGCCGAGAAGGCCGCGTTGAGCGAGACCTCGTCGTCGTCGGGGCTGAGGACGGCGGCGTCGAAGTGCGCCACGGTGTCGTCGTCGGAGCCGCCGGTGCCGGTGAAGGCGCCGCCGTTGTCGGCGTCGAGGACGACGACCAGTGTCTGCCCGACCTGCAGGGTCACCGGGCCGTTGGCGAGGTCGGTGGGGGTGAGCATGAGCGGGGCGGGGATGCCGCCGAGGACGACGCCGTCGGCGTCGGGGGTCTCGTCCGTGCCGGGGGCGGGCACGCCGTCGACGTGGGTGTCGCTCTGCGGGGCGGGCACGCCGTCGATGTAGGTGTCGCTCTGCGGGGCGGGCACGCCGTCGATGTGGGTGTCGCTCTGGGGTGCGGCGAACGCCGCGGCGCCCCCGGTCATCAGTCCCGCGGCGAGGATCGACGCGGTCACAGCGGAGAGGGTACGAATGCGCATGAGCTGCACCTTTCGGTCGACGCCGCGGCCCGTTCCGGGTGAACGAGCGATCATCGCGGCCTGTACCCCTTTCATGGCCGGCACCGGCCGATGCCTTTCACGTGGGATGAAACTTTTCTCGGAGACGTTCCGAGGCGAAGCATCGCCATCGCCGGTCTCGTCGTCACGCCCGCCATCCGCGCCCCCGGCCTCGAGGAGACGCGCGCCGCGCGCCCGGCACTGACGGTGACGAGCCGTGCAGGGTCACAACTCGCCGATCCGCCTGCGTGCGGCTGCGGGTGACGTGGCCGACCGCTTCGAGCCGGTTCAGAAGGGTCGAGGTGGCGCCGAAGCTGAGTCCGATCTGGTCGCTCAGTCTCGCCGGCGACAGCGGCGTACCGCGCTCTTCGGCCCGAGGATCTCGATCATCGCCGCAGCGTCCGTGGAGTGCAATCCCGCGTAGGCGGCGAAGGCTCGCGCGACCTGCGCGCGTACGACGCGCCATAGGCGCGAAGTGCGTCCGTGACCGAGGGCGAGACCGGGTCCGAAGCGTGAGCGGCGTCGTCGTCACCCATGAAGCCCTCCGTCTCGGCATCCTGCGACCGGACTTGCAGGTTATCACGTCATCAAGTTATTCTCTCAAAGAACCATTTGATCGTGAAACTATTTAAGGAGGCACACAATGCCACGATCCGAGAGTGCGCGCCGCTGGATCGGCCTGATAGCCGTGGCTCTGGGGGTCGCCCTGATCGTCGTGGACACGACGATCGTCAACGTCATCACCCCCTCGGTGATCGACGACCTGGGCATCGACTCGAGCCAGGCGCAGTGGATCCAGGAGTCGTACGCGATCGTCTTCGCCGCGCTGCTGCTCGTCGTCGGACGCATCTCCGACCTGTGGGGGGCGAAGACGGTGTTCGTCGCCGGCGTCGTCGTCTTCGGTCTCACGAGCTTGCTCGCCGGTCTCGCCCCCACCGGCGAGATCCTCGTCCTCGCCCGTTTCCTGCAGGGCATCGGCGCCGCCGCCGTGCTGCCCACCTCGCTCGCCCTGCTCAACGCGATGTTCGTCGGCGCCGCGCGCGGCAAGGCGTTCGCCGTCTGGGGCTCCACGATCGGCGCCGCCACCGCGCTCGGTCCCGTCCTGGGCGGGTGGCTCTCCGAGCACGCGTCGTGGCGCTGGGCGTTCGGCATCAACATTCCGCTGACGATCGTCATCGTCGTCATCGGGGTGCTGTTCCTCCTTCAGCCCGCCCGCTCGCGTGGCGGTGTCGACGTCATCAGCGCCGCTCTCTCGGTCAGCGGTCTCGGACTGCTCGCGTTCGGGCTCGTCGAGGGTCGTGTCTACGGCTGGATCATGAGCGAGAACGCCTTCGAGGTGTTCGGCTTCCGCTGGGACTCCGGGCTGTCGCCCGCCTTCGTCGCACTCGTCGCCTCAGCGTTCCTCCTTGCCGCCTTCATCTGGAGGCAGGCGCGGCTCAGCCGCCCGGGCAGCCGCCACCAGCCGCTCATGGACACGCGCCTGTTCTCGATCGCGTCCTTCCGCAACGGCAACGTCGCCACCCTGATCATCGGGCTCGGCGAGTTCGGCATCATCGCCGTGCTGCCCCTCTGGCTGCAGTTCACCCTCGGCTACTCGCCCCTGCAGGCGGGCCTCGCCCTCGCCCCGATCGCGATCGGCAGCTTCGTCGCCAGCGGCATCAGCTTCCCGCTCTCGAACCGCGTCAGCGCGCTGGCCTTCGTGCGACTCGGGCTGGTGCTCGAGGTGCTCGGCCTCGCCGGCCTCGGTCTCGTCGCGGCTGTCACCGACGCATCGTGGCTGCTCATCGCGGTCGTGCTCTTCTTCTACGGCGTGGGCGTCGGCTTCGCCACCGCGCAGGTCACCAACGTCGTCCTCGCCGACGTGCCCGCCGAGGAGGGCGGTCAGAGCTCGGGCATTCAGAGCACGTTCCGCCAGCTCGGCTCGGCGCTCGGGATCGCGGCGCTCACGACCGTCTTCTTCTCGACCTTGGGCGGGGGACTGCAGAACAGGCTCGAGGACAGCGGGTATGCCCCTTCCGACGCGAAAGACTTCGCCGATGCCGTGACCGACAGCGCCGGCGCGGCGATCGAACCGATCGGTCAGGTGCCGGGCCTCGAGAACGTCGCCGACCTGGCACGTCAGGCGATGACGGATGCCGTGGCCTTCGGCGCCGTGCTCGCCGCCGGGTTCCTGGTGGTCGGCGTCATCGCCACCTTCCTGATCCCCTCGCGCCCGGCGCGCGTCGAGACAGCGCGCGACGCCGCGCAGCGGGACGGCGAGCCGTCCGGGTTCGCGGCGACGAACACGACAGGAGCGGCGCGATGACCGCGCGCCGGCGCGTCCTCATCAGCGGCGCGAGCATCGCGGGGCCGGCACTGGCCTTCTGGATGGAGCGCGCGGAATGGGACGTCACCGTCATCGAGCGCGCGCCCGAGCTGCGCGCGGGCGGACAGAACATCGACATTCGCGGCGCCGGCCGCGAGGTGGTGCGCCGCATGGGAGTCGAAGAGGCGATCCGAGCCCGGCACACGCATGAGGCGGGAACGCGATTCATCGGAAGCCGCGGGCAGACGGTGGCGAGCTTCCCCGCCGAGCGTGACGACACCGGCGGGGCGACGGCCGAGCTCGAGATTCTCCGCGGCGAGTTGTCGCGGGTGTTGTTCGACCTCACCGATGAGCGCGTCGAGTACCGCTTCGGCACCACGATCCGTTCCATCGACGATCGCGGTGCCGGCGCAGGCGTCACGTTCGACGACGGAACCGACGAGCAGTTCGACCTCGTCGTGATCGCCGAGGGGATGCGCTCTCGCACACGCCGACTGGTCTTCCCCGGCATCGATCCGATCGTCTCGAAGAACATGTCGACGGCGTACCTGACCATCCCACGAGAACCCGACGACACCGACTGGTGGCGGTGGTACACCGCCACGGGCGGACGGAGTATCAGCCTGCGCCCCGACAACCTGGGAACGATCCGCGCCACACTGTCCTACCCGACCCGCGGCGACGAGCGGGCCGACACGGGCGACGATGACTCCGGTCGTGCGCGAGACGCGCTGCGCAGGCGATTCGCGGATGCCGGGTGGCAAGCTGCTCGCGTGTTGCGCGAGATGGCCCACGCCGAGGAGTTCTATCTCGACAGGGTCGGCCAGGTGCACCTCGACAGGTGGCACCGTGGCAGCGTCGCGCTCGTCGGCGACGCCGCCTATTGCGCGTCTCCCCTGAGCGGCATGGGCACGACCCTCTCGCTGGTGGGTGCCTACGTCTTGGCCGGCGAACTCGGGCGCAGCACCGACGTCGAGACCGCCCTTCAGTGCTACGAGGACGTCCTCCGTCCGTTCGTCGAGCGTGCACAAGATCTGCCACCAGGCACGCCGCGACTCGCAAATCCCCGCTCTCGCGCCGGACGAGCTCTCTTGCACGGGGTGCTGCGAGCGGCCTCATCGCGCGCCGGACGTCGGCTGACCACGGGCCTGTTCCGCCCTCCCGCCGACACGTTCGCACTGCCCGACTACGGGTGACCCGCGGGCCCGGTGCCGCCAGCTCCTCGGGTGGAGAGAACGTGGCGGATGGCATCCCGCGGCCCACGCCTGCGGCAGCGCGTGCGCTTGTGCTCGAGAGGGGCGAGGCGTGCCCATCTGTGCTATCTTTTAGGTACTACCTCCCCTACAGATAGGAACACCATGGCAAAGGTCGTCGTCTTCGGCTCCACCGGCTACGCGGGAAGCAACATCGCCGCGGAACTCACCCACCGCGGTCACGAGGTCGTCGGCGTCTCGCGCTCGGGCGGCGAGACCGCCGAGGGCGTGGCATCCGTCGCCGGCTCGATCTTCGACGAGGCGTTCGTGCGCGAGGTCACGGCCGACGCGCAGCACATCGTCGTCGCCCTGCCCGCGACCGCGCGTCAGGAGGGCGAGCCCAACCTGATCACCGCTCTGCCCGCGGTCGTCTCCGCCGCTCTGTCGGCGGGAGCGCGCCTCGGCGTCGTGGGCGGCGCCGGTTCGCTCGCCGTCGCCGAAGGCGGCCCGCGCCTGGTCGACACCGACGAATTCCCCGCCGCCTTCGTGCCCGAGGCACGCGCTCACGGCGAGATCCTCGACGCGCTGCGCGGCAGCGACACCGCCCTCGATTGGTTCTACCTGAGCCCTGCCGCCACCTTCGGCTCGTGGAACCCCGGCCAGCGCACCGGCACCTTCCGCCTGGGCGGCGACGTGCTGCTGACGGATGCCGAGGGCACCTCCGCGATCTCGGGCGCCGACTACGCCATCGCCTTCGTCGACGAGATCGAGCAGCACGCTCACCCCCGCGCGCGCTTCTCTGTGGCTTACTGAATCCCGACCGATCGAGAGGACGCCCATGGACGAGGTACTCGGCTTCGACCCGTACAACCCCGACTGCCCCAGCCGGCAGCTGGTGGACCGGATCGGCGACCGCTGGACGATTCTCGTCATCGGCGTCCTCTCGGACGGACCCGCGCGCCACGGCGATCTCGCACGACGAGTCGCCGGCATCTCCCCCAAGATGCTCTCCCAGACCTTGAAGGGTCTCGAACGCGACGGTCTGCTCACCCGCACCGTACAACCCACGAGCCCGCCCCACGCGATCTACGAGCTCACCGAACGCGGCGCGAGCCTCGGCCCCCTGCTGCTCGCCGTCGAGAACTGGGCACGCGCCCACATGCAAGACGTGCTCGACGCGCGTCACGCGTTCGACGAAGCCGCCCCCCGATGACAGGACACCCCATGCACGACCTCCTCTACGTCTTCGACGCCTACTGCGGCTGGTGCTACGGCATGGCGCCGGCCCTGCACGAGCTGGCCGCCGATGACGACATCCGGATCACCGTGGTCCACGGCGCTCTGTTCTCGGGCGCGAACTCCGCCCCGATCGGGCGCTTCGGCCACATCCCCGACGCGAACGCCCGCATCGCCGAGCTGACCGGTGTCGCCTTCGGCCCCGACTACGAGCGCCTTCTGAGCGAGGGCCGCATGCTGCTGGACTCGGATGCCGCGGCCCGCGGCCTCGCCGCCCTGCGCGCGAGCGCGGGCGATGACCGCGCGCTCGAGATGGCGGGCGCCATGCAGGCGGCGTTCTACCGCGACGGTCGCAGCCTCTCGGATGCCGAGACCTACGCCGCCATCGCGGCCGACCGCGGACTCGACGCCGACGCCGTGCAGCGTCAGCTCCACGACGACGTGATCGCCGGCCAGGCCCGACGGGACCAGGACTGGCTCGCCGAGCTCGGCGTCCACAGCTACCCGATGCTGCTGCTGCGGCGCGGTGACGAGCTCGTGCAGATCGGGAGCCCGACGGCGTCGGCCGCCCACCTGCGGGCGCAGATCACCGCTGCGGCGCGGGTCGTGACGGCCCCACGGGAGGCCACCGCGGGGCTCGCGTGCAGCCCGGCCGGGTGCGCCGACTGAACGCACGCCTCACGAAGGCCTGACCCCGGTCGTCGCGGGTTGCGCGGCGGCCGGGGTCATCATCCTGGCGGGGGCGGGACTCAGAGCAGTCCCGCCCCCGCGAGGATCGACGTGTGCTTCAGGTCGGAGGCCACGACCGTCATCCCCGCCGTGATGCCGGGGTGCGTGTGCTGTGTGATGCTGCGGACGAGGCTCTGTGTCACCGCGTCGTCGCCCACCTCGGTCAGGGTGTCGTTGATGATCACGGCGTCGGGGTCGAAGACGTTGGCGACACTGCCGACGGCGCGACCGATCTGCCAGCCGATGTCGGCGAACAGACGCCGCACGGCGGGGTCGCCCTGCGCCGACGCGGTCGACAGCTCTTCGTACGCCTCCGCGTTCATGTCGACCCCGCGCGCCTGGAGGAACAGTCGGAGCTGATTTGCCGTCTCGGCGGCGAGGCATCCACGTTGCCCGCAGGGGCAGATGACGCCGTCGGCGTGGACGCTGACGTGACTGATCTCACCGGCGAAGCCGCGCGCCCCCTCGAACACGCGACCGTCGACGACGATGCCGGAGCCGATCCCTTCGTGACCGATCCCGAGGACGATGAAGTTCTTCCTCCCCCGCCCCGCCCCGAGGCGGAGCTCGGCGAGGGTCGCGAGCGTCGCCCCGTTGGCGATCGTGACGGGAAGCCCGAGCGCCGACGCGAACTCGTCGACGGTCGCACCGTCGGTCCAGCTCGGCATGAGCGCGCGCGCACCGGCAGGATCGACGAGCTGACGCTCGTAGTCCACCATCGTCGGAAGCCCGAGGACCGCGCGCGCCGGGTGGCGCCCCTCGTCGCGATCGAGTGAACGCGCGAGCGCGACGAGAGTGCCCACCGTATGCGAGCGACCCCGCGCGATGTCGGCGTTCGCTTCGGCGACGGACAGGATCGCCCCGGCGGAATCGACCAGCGCGACCCGAAGTCTGTCGGGGGAGATGTCGGCGGCGAGCGTGACCTCTTGTCGCACCGGGAGGCGCAGGACCCGCGCGGGGCGGCCCACACCGCGGTCGGGTCCGCGGTCGGCGTCGGCTTCGTCGACGAGCCCGGCCTGCTTCATGTCGTCGACGATTCCGCCGAGCGCACGACGGGAGAGCCCCGTCACCTCCGCCAGTGCGGTCCGACTCGCCTCGCCGCTCTGACGCAGGTGTTCCAGGATGCGCGCGCGGACGTACTGCTGGAACGCCGAGACGGCGGACTGATCGGAAGACACCTCAGCACTCTACTCGGGCGGACGAATTAATGTCATTTTGTTCCCACAATTACATGCGCCGACCTCGGGGAAGCACTCCAGACTGACAGCTAATACGGGGTTTTCGCCCGGGGCGGGGCCCTCATGTTTCCGGCATGTTGAGGACCTATTACGTTTCATACGATCCCTAATTACGTCGCGCAGCGGTCTGTTTAGATCCTCTCAGTTCCCAAATTCGCAAAGGACTGCTGTGATCTCTCTCCCCACCCTGGGCCGACCGGGCGTCGACGACTCCGTGCTGGCGCGCATCCGCTCCCTCGACACCGCGCCGACCGGCTTCGGCGCGGTCGCGACGGTCGACGAGCAGTGGAAGACGCGCGCGTCGGCGGCCCCGACGCCGGGGCTGGACGGGTTGACCGTCCTGGTGAAGGACAGCATCGACGTGGCGGGCCTGCCGACCACCGCGGGGTCCCGCGCGCTCGCCGAGTCCGTTCCGGACCAGGATGCCGACATCATCGCGAACCTCCGCCGAGCCGGCGCCGGCATCGTCGGCAAGACCAACCTGCAGGAGCTCTGCGGATGGGTCACCTTCGCCGCCCCGGGAGGGTACAGCGCGCGGGGCGGATCGCCCCGCAACCCCCGTGGGCACCGCTTCCCGACGGGCGGATCGAGCTCGGGATCCGCCGCGGCCGCGGCCGCCGGCCTCGTGGACGCCACCATCGGCACCGACACCGGCGGGTCGATCCTCGTCCCGGCGGCGAACTGCGGCGTCTACGGTCTGCGTCCCACCGTCGGGCTGCTGTCGCGGCGCGGAGCGCTGCCGATCACCCTCGCGCAGGACACACCGGGTCCGCTCGCCCTGCGCGTCGCCCACCTCGCGGCCGCACTCGGCGGAATGCGCCCCGACGATCACCGCCGGTACCTCGACGCTCTCCGCGTCGACCGCCTCGCCGGCGCGCGCATCGCCCTCTGCCTGGCCGGCCCTGAGGCAGACGCGCAGACGGCGTGGGCCGACGCGGTGGCGACGCTGCTGACCGCGGGGGTCGACCTGCGGCCGGCCACCACGGCGATCCCCGTCGACGGCCCCAGCGATCTCCTCGTACCCGCGTTCGACTTCCGCGACTCGGTCGGTGAGTACTTCGACGCCCTTCCCGCCGGTTCCCCCGTCCGCGATTTCGACACGCTCTACGCGCACTACCGCGACGCGACCCCCGACGAACAGCCCTACGGCATCGACAACATCGAGGCCTCCGCGCGGGTGGACCTGAGCGCCGACCGCGCCTTGCGCAACCGACTCCGCGCCGACGAGTACGACGCGGCACGGAGCGTGCTCGACCACCTTCGCGAGGTCGACGGCGTCGACGCGGTGCTGTTCCCCGGTCCGCTCGCGACATTCCTCGCCAGCAAATCCGGCCATCCCGCCGTCGCGCTGCCCGCCGGCACGCTCCCCGGTGGCCGGCCCTTCGCCCTCAGCCTGCTCGCCACCCGCCCCGACGACGAGCAGTACCTGCTCGATCTCGCCGCCTCGTGGGAACACCTGAACGGCCCCACTCCGTCCGCCTGTCCCTGAACCACCTCACCTCGACGCGTTCGCGCACCACCCACCCGAAGGAGCTCCTCCCATGCCACGCCCCCTCCGCGTGACGGCGGCCATCGCCCTCTCGCTCTCCGTCACCGCCGCCCTCGCGGGCTGCGCCGGGTCGTCGTCCGCCTCGTCGACCGACGAACTCGACATCGCCACGACCGTCAGCGCCGTGAGCTTCGACCCGTACCTGGCCGACTCCGGTCCCTCGATCTGGATCCTGCAGCCCGCGTACGAGACGCTCATCACGAAGAACGTCGACGGCACTTACACCCCCGGCCTCGCCTCGGCGTACGAGTACCTCTCCCCCACCAGCTTCCAGCTCACCGTGCGCGACGGCGTGACCTTCTCCGACGGCACCGTCCTGGACGCGGCCGGCGTGGTGGCCAACCTCGAGCGCGTCAAGACCGTCTCGGGTCCCGCGATCGGCAACGCGGCGGCGATCGACACGATCACCGCGACGGATGCCAAGACGGTCCTGATCACGCTGTCGGCCCCCTTCCCCGCGATGGAGGACCTGCTGTCGCACAACGTGGGCATGATGGTCAGCCCGGCCGACCTCAGCAGCCCGGACCTCGCCACCGAGCCGGCGGGCACGGGCCCGTACGTCCTCGACACCGACGCCACCGTGTCCGGTGACCACTGGCGCTTCGTCCGCAACGCGAACTACTGGGGAGATGCCTCGGCCTTCTCGTACGACGCCCTGGAGTACAAGTACTTCACCGACCCGTCGTCGACGCTGAACGCGGTGCGCGCCGGCACCATGGACATCGCCCTCGGCAACACGACGACGGCCGCGGCGGCGAAGTCGGCGGGGCTGCAGATCGTCACGCAGGCCACCGACACCTGGGGACTCGTCCTCGGCGACCGCGCCGGCACCAACCAGCCGGCTCTCGGCGACGTCCGCGTGCGGCAGGCCCTGAACTACGCGATCGACCGCGACGCGATCACGAAGGCGGTCGTCGGCGAGTACGGCAGCCCCGCGCACCAGTACTTCGGAACCCAGACCACCGGCAACGTCCCCGCTCTCGACGACGCCTACCCGTACGACCCCGAGAAGGCGAAGGAGCTGCTCGCCGACGCCGGGTACGCGAACGGATTCACGTTCGCCGTCACCTCGGTCCCCGGCATCCATGACGCCATGGTGCAGGCCATCCAGGGGTATCTCGCCGAGGTCGGGGTGACGATGACCATCGACCAGGACGGCGACTTCTTCGCCAACGTCCAGGCCGCGAAAGACCCCGCCTACGCCCTGACGTACACGCAGGGCGACATGTACACCACGCTGGCGCCGATCGTCACCCCGACGGGCGTGCTCAACCCCTACAAGTCGTCGGACGAGCGGATCAACAGCCTGTACGCCCAGGCCGCCGCATCGAGCGACCCCGCCGAGCAGACGTCGCTGTACCAGCAGATCGCACAGATCGTCTCGGACGACGCGTGGTTCCTGCCGGTGTACTACGCCGACGTGATTGTCTACGCCTCGAAGAACGTCCAGGTGAAGCTGTGGCCCGGCGAGGGCTACCCCTGGATCTACGCCTGGTCGCCGATCTCCTGATGTCCCGCGGTCGGGGGCGGGGCCGCGAGCCCCGTCCCCGACTCCCACCCTCGCGTTCCTCCTCCGGAAGGAGAATCCCGTGCTCTCGGTCATCGGACGCCGTCTCGCGATCGCCGTCCCCCTCGTGCTCCTCGTCTCACTGCTGACGTTCCTGCTCGTCCCGCTGATCCCCGGCGACCCCGCCGCGACGATCCTGGGCAACACCGCGACCCCCGCACAGCTCGCATCGCTGCGCGACGCGCTGGGCCTGGACCGTCCGCTTCTCGAGCGCTACCTCGACTGGCTCACCGCGGCGCTGCGAGGCGACTTCGGCACCAGCTTCTACGACCACTCCCCCGTGCTGGACACCATCGCCGCCCGCATCCCGGTCACGCTGAGCCTCACGCTCGCCGCGACCCTGCTGTCGCTGATCGTCGGCGTGGGGCTGGGGGTGCTCGCCGCGGTCCGTGGCGGCATCGTCGACCGCGCCGTGCAGCTGGTGTCGGTCATCGGCATGGCGCTGCCCAACTTCTGGCTCGCCCTCGTCCTCGTGCTCTGCCTGGCGATCTGGGTGCCGATCTTCCTTCCCTCGGGCTACATCCCGTTCGAGGAGGACCCCAACGGCTGGTTGCGCAGTCTGACGCTGCCGACGATCGCGCTCGGGCTCGCCTCGGCGACCGCGATCGCCCTGCAGACCCGCGCCAGCCTCACCGATCTCGCACGGCGCGACTTCGTCCGCATCCTGCGCGCGAAAGGCGTGTCGCGCACGTCGATCATCACGAAGCACCTGCTGCGCAACGCCTCGGGCCCCATCCTGACGGTGACCGGCCTGCAGTTCGTCGGCATGCTGGGCAGCGCGGTCGTGATCGAGCAGGTGTTCGCGCTCCCCGGGCTCGGCAGCCTCATCTTCGCCTCCGTGTCGAAGCTCGACGTTCCTCTCATGCAGGGGGTCGTGGTCGTCATGACCCTGCTCGTGGTCGCCGTGAACCTCCTCACCGACCTCGTCTCCGCCTGGCTCAACCCGAAACTGAGGTGACCATGTCCACCGCCCTCTCCCCCGCGCCCGCGGTCCCCACCGTCCGGACCCGCCGCGCCCGCCCGCGAATCTCGGTTCCGCTCGTGCTGGCGCTCGTCTGGATCGCGATCGTCGTGATCGGCGCGATCGCCGCGCCGCTGCTCACCCCCTACGACCCGGTCAAGCAGGACCTGGCGAACACGCTCGCCCTGCCGACCGCCTCGCATCCGCTCGGAACCGACGGCCTGGGGCGCGACATCCTCAGCCGCCTGCTCCACGGCGGCCAGGTGAGCCTGCTCGGCGCTCTGCTCGCCCTCGTCGTCGCCTTCGTCATCGGCGTGCCCGCGGGACTCACGGCGGGCTACTTCCGCGGGGGCCGCTGGGATGCCATTTCGGCACGCATCATCGACCTGCTGCAGAGCGTGCCGGTCATCGTCATCCTGCTCACGATCCTCGCCGTGACCGGGAAGAACGTGTACACGGCCATGGCGGTGTTCGGCCTGATCGTCTCGCCGGTGTTCTTCCGACTCGCCCGCGACGGCGCCGCTGCCACGAGCGCGGAGCTGTACGTCGACGCGGCGAAGGTATACGGACTGCGCTCGCCCCGGATCATCGCCCGCCACGTGCTGCCGAACGTCCGCAACCCCCTGATCGTCCAAGCCACGATCGTGTTGAGCCTCGCACTGCTCACGCAGGCGGGTCTCAGCTACCTCGGGCTCGCGAGCCCTCCCCCCGCGCCGAGCTGGGGCGGATCCGTGGCCGACGCGAACACCTACATCAACCAGCAGCCGTGGATGCTCGTCCCCTCCGGTCTCGTCCTGGTGCTGACCATCCTCGCGTTCACCGTCGTCGGCGACGCGGTGCGGGATGCCATTCCCGGCAACGCCGGCACCGGGCGGGGCGTGATGGTCGCGCGGACCCCTCTTCCCGTCGACGCGACCCCGGTGGACCAGCGCGGCTCGATGCTGTCGGTCGTCGGACTCTCCGCCGCCGCCGGCGAGACGCGCCTGCTCACCGACGTGTCGTTCGAGCTGCGGCGCGGCGAGATCCTCGCCCTGGTCGGCGAGTCCGGCTCCGGCAAGACGATGACCGCCATGTCGATCATCGGTCTGCTGCCGACCGGCGTCGAGGCGACCGCGGGACGCATCGTGCTCGACGGCGACGACCTGCTCACCCTCCCCGAGAGCGAGCTGCGCCACGTCCGGGGCCGTCGCATCGCCTACATCGGCCAGGAGCCGATGGTGAGCCTGGACCCGGCGTTCTCCGTCGCGCACCAGATCGACGAGTCGCTGCGGCTGCACCGAAAGCTTGACCGCCGCGCCCGCCGGGACGAGGTGCGCCGGCTCCTCGCGCAGGTGAAGATCGCCGATGTCGAGCGCGTCGCCCGCTCGTTCCCCCACGAGCTCTCGGGCGGGATGGCACAGCGCGTCTGCATCGCGATGGTCCTCGCCGCCGAGCCCGAACTGCTCATCGCCGACGAGCCGACCACCGCACTGGACGTCACCGTCCAGGCCGACATCCTCGAGCTGCTGCGCGAGCTGTGCCGGGAACGGACGATGGCGATGATCATCGTCACGCACGACTTCGGGGTCGTCGCCGACGTCGCGGACCGCGCCATCGTGATGCTGCACGGCCGGATCATCGAGAACGCCGCCGTCGAGGAGCTCTTCGACCGCCCGAGCCACGAATACACCGCAGGTCTGCTCGCGGCGAACCCCGCGATGCGCGGCGACGAACACGCCGTCTGGTATGCCGATGAGGAGGCGAGCACCCGATGATGACCACCATGACACCCGCGCCCGCGCCCGACGGGACGCTCCGCGTGAGCGACCTGCGCGTCACCTACCGCAAGCGCGGTCTGTTCACCCCGGCGTACACCGCGATCGACGGCGTCTCGTTCGAGCTGAAGCCCGGACGCACGCTCGGCCTCGTCGGCGAGTCCGGCTCCGGCAAGAGCACCATCGGACGCGCGATCCTGGGCCTCACCCGCGTGGCCGGGGGACGCATCTCGTACGACGGGCGCGACATCACGCACCTGCCCCTCGCCCGTCGACGCGAGGTGAGCACGCAGATCCAGGTCGTCTTCCAAGACCCGTACAGCTCGCTGAACCCGTCCCTGACGGTGGGTGACATCCTCACCGAACCGTTGCTGGCGCTTCGCCGGATGACGCGGGCCGAGGCGGACGGCATCGTCCGCGGCCTCCTCGATCGCGTCTCCCTGCCCGGGAACGCCGTCGACCGCTACCCGAGGGAGTTCTCGGGCGGACAGCGACAGCGCATCGCCATCGCCCGCGCTCTCGCCGTGTCGCCGCGACTCGTGGTGTGCGACGAGCCCACGAGCGCGCTGGATCTCACGACGCAGGCGCAGGTGCTCGACCTCATGGCGGAACTGCAGCGCGACCTCGGGGTCAGCTACCTCTTCATCTCGCACGACCTCGCCGTCGTGCGCCAGGTCTCGCACGAGGTCGCCGTGCTCAACAAGGGCCGGATCGTGGAGTTCGGACCCACCCGCACCGTGACCGAGACCCCGGCCGACGACTACACGCGTCTGCTGCTCGCCGCAGCTCCCGTCCCCGACCCTCGCCTGCAGCGGGAGAGGCGCCTCGCGCGCCGCGCACTGCTGGCCGGCGCCTGACCGTCCCCGAAGGAGCCCCCCATGGCCCTCATCACCCTCGCCGCCGTGCAGTCCGAGCCGGTGTGGTTCGACCTCGACGGCACGACCGACAAGACCATCGCCCTGATCGCGGAGGCCTCCGCCCACGGCGCGCGTGTCCTCGCTTTCCCCGAGACCTGGCTCCCGGGCTACCCCAGCTTCATGTGGTTCGGCGACGAGGACTACCGCGCGCCGTTCCGACAGCGCTACCTCGAGAACTCGCTCGTCGCGGGCAGCGCGCAGCACCGGCGGATCGAGGCCGCGGCACGAGAGGGGCGCATCACCGTCATCCTCGGTCTGAGCGAACGCGTGGGCGACGAGCTCTACATGGCGCAGTACGTCATCAGCGACGACGGCATCACCACCATGAAGCGGCGCAAACTGAAGCCGTCCGCCGTCGAGTGGGACATCTTCGCCTCCGGATCCGGCGCCGACCTCGAGGTGGTCGACAGCTCGATCGGCCGCATCGGTGCGCTCAACTGCTCCGAGAACCGCCGTCCACTCCTCCGGCACGCCCTGCTGTCGCAGAACGAGCAACTGCATGTGGCCTCGTGGCCCCACTTCGGGCTCTATCCCGGGTTCGTCCCGATGAGCGCCGAGGCGAGCATGGCCGCGAGCTCGCAGTACGCCGCCGAGGGCGGTGTCGTGACCCTCGCCCCGACCATCGTGGCCGGCGACGCCTACCTCGAGCTGCTCGAGCTCCCGGAGGGCGAGAGCGATCGCATTCTCAGCGGGGGCGGTTCCACGCGCATCTTCGGACCTTTCGGCGAGAGCATCGCCGAACCACTCGCCCCCGAGGTCGACGGCATCCTGTACGCCACCGTGGACGAGTCCCTTCTCCGTCGCGACCAGGAGTACGACGCGGACCCGACCTCCATCGTCAAACCGTGGTGAGCGCCCTCGCGGGGGGAGAGGATGCCGCCCGGCCCGGCCGTTCGCCGATCGCGAGCTTCGCCTTCCCCGCGTTCCGCGCCTACGCGGCGAGTGCGCAACTCGCATTCATCGGCTCGTGGATGCTGGGCACGTCGCAGAGTCTGCTCGTGCTCGACCTCAGCGGCGGGAGCGGCGCGGTGCTCGGCATCACCGCGGCCATCCAGTTCGTCCCGCTCCTGGTCCTCGGCCCCGTGATCGGCGTGCTCGCCGACCGGTGGGGACCGCGTCGCCTCCTCATCGCCGGGGAGAGCACGATGGCTCTGGTCGGGCTCGCGCAGGCGACGTCGCTTCTGCTGGGGGTCATGACCCTTCCCCTCGCCCTCGTCCTGGCCGCGGTGTACGGCCTCGGTTCCGCGCTCGAGAGCGCGATGCGGCCCACGGTCATCACCGAGATCGTGCCGGCCCGTGTGCTCTCGAACGCCGTCGGTCTGAACACCCTGTTCTTCCAGCTCGGTCGGCTGATCGGTCCGAGCGCGGCGGGATTCCTCATCGCGGGGTTCGGGAACGGCCCGTCGTTCGTCATCGGCGCCACCGCCCTCGGCGTCTTCGCTCTCGTGCTGACCCGGCTGCCCCGCCGGCGCGACGGCCAGCCCGACGGCGACGAGGCCGTTCCCGCGGGGATGGGACACGCGGTGCGCTTCGTCCTCGCCGAACCGCGCCTGCGCCTCGTCTTCGCGCTCACCGCCGTCGCGGGGCTCATCTCCCCCAACATCCTGTCGATCGCGACGCTGGCCGCAACGCAGGACTTCTCCGCGGGAGCGACCGGCGTCGG
>Ga0308172_1000362_pt1 | contig 63886 bp, 64 predicted proteins | sample PhyGR2_FD_202134 | JGI IMG/M metagenome (GOLD analysis project Ga0308172, IMG submission 202134) | Phyllosphere microbial communities from UC Gill Tract Community Farm, Albany, California, United States - DLSLSG.R2 | ecosystem: Host-associated > Plants > Phyllosphere > Unclassified | place: USA... | reverse complement strand
GGGTGCCATCTTCTTGTTTGGATAGCAGTTTAGAAAAATGTTCCTGGGCAGAGTCAGTAATTCGGATCATGTCGATTGCTCAATAGTTGACTAATTTAGTTGGTTATAATACGCCCATCAATGACGCTCTACAAGGTACGGCACAGGCACCAGACCTGCACGCTGGCCGCGCCCTGCGCCAGTAACAGACGACTGATTTCGTTGACCGTACTGCCGGTGGTGATGACGTCATCCAGCAGGGCGATATGGCGACCCTGCACCGCCATTTCAAGGCGGAAGGCATCCCGTAAGTTAGTGCGGCGCTGGCGGGCAGTGAGCTGATGCTGCAACGCTCCCCTTCGCTGGCGGGAGAGGCCGTCACGCCATTCGCACCGCAGCCAGTGCGCCAGCGGGGCGGCCAGCAGGGCGCTCTGGTTGTAACCACGCCGCCAGCGTCGCCGCCAGTGCAGCGGCACCGGCAGCAGCAGGTCGGGACGCACCACACGACCGTGCCGCCAGACATCCAGCCAGCTTAGCAAAAGCAGCCGCGCCAGCATCACCCTGAGTGCGGTTATGTGAGAAAACTTAAGCTGATTAACCCACTCACTGAACGGCGGGCGATAGTCGTTGACGCAGACCAGCGCCTGCCAGGCGGGCGGTTTGCGCTGGCAGCGGCCACAGGCGACCCGCGTCGTCCCGGCGGGTAATCCGCAGCGTGGACAGAGCAGGGGCAGCGGCGGTAATTCACGCAGACATAAGCTGCACAGACCGTGACGGGCGATCTGTAACGGCATCTGGCATAGCCAACACAGGGCAGGCATTGCTAGCATAGCGACCTCCTTATCATTTTCGGGATAGTAACTGATGACGTCGCTCTACTGGCACACCTGCGGAGAAGGAAAACGCGATCTTGTGCTGCTGCACGGATGGGGGCTGAATGCCGAAGTCTGGCAAAGCATTATTCCGCGACTCAGCCCGCATTACCGCCTGCATCTGGTCGATCTGCCGGGCTATGGCCGCAGTCAGGATGCGGGTGCGCTGACGCTGACACAGATGGCAGAGGCGCTGCTGCCTGCGCTGCCCGCACAGGCGATCGTCATGGGGTGGTCTCTGGGGGGGCTGGTGGCAACGCAGCTGGCGCTGAGCGCGCCAGACAGAATGGCTGCCCTGATCACCGTCGCGTCGTCACCCTGCTTTACCGCCACAGAGCACTGGCCCGGCATTAAACCTGAGACGCTGCAGAACTTTCAGCAGATGCTCAGCAACGATTTTCAGCGCACGGTGGAGCGCTTTCTGGCGCTGCAGACGCTGGGCACCGAAACGGCGCGCGCCGATGCACGGCAGCTGAAAGAGGTGGTGCTGTCGCAACCGATGCCGGAAGTGGCGGTGCTGGATAGCGGACTGGAGATTCTGCGTCAGGTCGATCTGCGCAGCACGTTACCGCAGATCGGGCTGCCGTTTCTGCGTCTCTATGGCGCACTTGATGGGCTGGTGCCGCGCCGGATTGCTGCAGAGATTGATGAAATGTTGCCAGCCTCGCCTTCAGTCGTTATCGACAAGGCAGCACATGCACCTTTTATTTCCCATCCAGATATCTTTTGTCAGCATATTATTAACTTTATCAGAGGTTTGCCGGGATAATGAGGCTTTAAGTTGGCAAAATCGCTGGCAGCAGCAATACTTCTCTCTGTGAGCAAGGCCGCTGCAAATTTATGTGATTAGTCACGGAAAGGACTATGCCGTTCCATACTGCCTTACGCGTTTAGCGGCTGCTTACATCTCACAATGGATCATGAATGAGGGTAAACATAATGAAGGTTTTTAAATGGGTTGTGGCTTCAATGATGATGGGCGCGATTTCATTTTCTGCGATGGCAGCGAAAGAAGTCACCAAAGAAGAAGTTAAATCAATGAACCTGCAGAAGATTGGCACTGTTAACACCACAGCGGAAACCACCTCGCCAATGGATGCTAAAAAAGTGCTGTCTCAGCTTGCTGACGAGAAAGGCGGTAAATACTACCTGGTGATCGCGGGTCGCGAACACGGTAAATTCAGCGCCACCGCTGAAGTCTACAAGTAATCAGCGTAGCCACATGAACTGCCAGGCATCCAGCTTAACCGGCTGGGTGCCATCCATCTTCTCTCCGCTTATCAGATCCTGCCACATACGTGCCTCAGGTAGCGGTGTCTCCACCGGCCGTCCACTGAGATTAAACACGCAGAGCAACCCTTCATTGCTGTCCGGCGAATGACGTCTGAGCACCAGCAGGGCATTTTCACTCTCTGAGATCGTCATCGGATTATCGGGATGAAAAGCAGGCTGGCGACGGCGCAGCTGGATCAGCTGACCGAGCCGGGTATAGATCTGCTGACGCAGCCACTCTTCCCCCGCCAGCGCCGCTTCAATCGTCTGCAGATCATACTTCTGGCGATTAATCGCCCGGTTGTGTCCGGCGGCACGCACCCCATCGTAATCATTTCGCCCGCCCACAATGCTCTGGATATAGATGGCCGGCACGCCAGGAAACACCAGCAGAATGGCATGGGCCAGTAAAAAACGTTTCAGCCGCGTGGCGTCGTCGTCCGCCTCACGGTTTAACGCATCCAGATAGGTGACGTTGATTTCATACGGGCTGGTGGTGCCGTCCGGATTATTTTTGTAGGAGACCAGCGCACCCTCCAGTGCCAGGTCGCGCACCAGCGCCACGATCTCCACCTCCGACAAAATTCCGCGCGCCGGATTCAGGCCGATACCATCGTGGGACGCCAGAAAGTTAAAAAAGGTGGTGTCATTGCTGCTGAGATCCAGCGAGCTGGCCCACTGCCGCAGCGCGCGCGCCGAGCCGGTATGAATCGCATGCAGCACCAGCGGCGGCAGCGAAAACTGATAAACCATCTGCGCCTCATCGTGGCCGTTGCCGAGGTAACTGATGTTGTCCCGATGTGGCACGTTGGTCTCCGTGATAATCACCGTGCCAGGGGCGACCTGGTCGGCAATGGCGCGAAACAGCTTCACCAGCTGATGGGTTTTTTCCAGGTGAATACAGCGCGTGCCGGGCGTTTTCCACATATAGCCGACTGCATCGAGCCGCACGTAGTCCGCGCCGCGTATCAGGTAGTCAAGCAGGACCCCGACCATGCGCAGCAGCACCTCAGGATTGGCAAAGTTCAGGTCGATCTGATCGGCGCTGAAGGTGGTCCAGATAAAGCGGGTGTCGCCATCGGCCATCTGAAAAGGGGTCAGCAGCGGCGAGGTTCGCGGACGGGTGACGGCGCTGAGGTCAGTGGCGGGCGGCATGCTGATAAAGAAATCGTCCCAGCCGGGGTCCTGCGCCAGAAAGTGGCGGAACCAGGCGCTCCGCGACGACATATGGTTGCAGACAAAATCGAACATCAGCCGGGTTTCCTGATGCAGGCGGGCAACATCCTGCCAGTCACCGCACAGCGGATCAACCTGATGGTAATCAATGACAGAAAAGCCGTCGTCAGACGACCAGGGAAAGAAAGGCAGCAGGTGAACCAGCGGAAAGAGAGATTGCAGATGCTGCTGATAGAAGCGGGAAAAGGTTGTGAGCGTGGGCTTGCCGGTTTCACGAAACTGATCGGCATAGGTGATGAGCACCACATCCTGCTCGTCCCAGTGCGCCTTGCGCGGTAGCTTGATGGCGTCGCGGGCGGTGGCGATCTCACTCAGCAGGCGCGTCAGGGTAGCCTGGGGAAAGGTGCCGGCATAAATCTTATCAATCAGATCGGTGATCGTTTCCATCGTGAATTGGATGCCACAGCAGATGTTGTTTTTATGACAGGCGTCTTTTTAGCGTAGCGTTATGGCGGGGATTTTCAACCGGGGAAAGCGGCGGGAACAGGGGGCCAGCGTGCGGCCCCCTGATAAGCTTAGCGTTTTTTACCGAACGCGGCGGCCAGGGCATCACCCATCGCGCTGTTACCCGCAGAGGCGCTGACCGGACGCGGACGGCCTTTCGCGGCAGCCGGACGTTTCTCGTCACGCGGCGCGCCATTTTTCGCGCCGCCACGCGCATTGCCTTCGCCTGGCTGCTCATCGAGACGCATGGTCAGGGCAATACGTTTGCGCTGCAGATCGACTTCCATCACTTTGACTTTGACGATATCGCCCGCTTTTACCACCTGATGCGGATCTTCCACGAAGCGGTCAGAGAGCGAGGAGATATGCACCAGGCCATCCTGATGCACGCCGATGTCTACAAACGCCCCGAAGTTAGTGACGTTGGTGACACTGCCTTCCAGAATCAGGCCCGGCGTCAGGTCGCTCAGCGTCTCGACGCCTTCGGCAAACTGCGCCGTCTTAAACTCAGGACGCGGATCGCGGCCCGGCTTCTCCAGCTCTTTCATGATGTCGGTGACGGTCGGCAGACCAAAACGGTCATCAATGAAATCGCGCGGGCTGAGATTGCGCAGGCTGCCCGCATTACCCATCAGGTCGCTCAGCGCCTGCTCGGTAGCGGTGAGAATGCGCTCGACCACCGGATAGGCTTCCGGGTGGACCGTGGAGGCGTCGAGCGGGTTATCGCCGTGATTGATACGCAGGAAGCCCGCGCACTGTTCAAAGGCTTTTGGTCCCAGGCGGCTCACCTTCAGCAGCTGCTGGCGGTTGCGGAAGCGACCATTTTCATCCCGCCAGCCGACAATGTTCTGCGCCATCATGCGCGTCAGGCCCGCGACGCGGGTCAGCAGTGGCACCGAGGCGGTATTCAGATCCACGCCGACGGCGTTCACACAGTCTTCCACCACCGCGTCGAGTTTCTTCGCCAGCTGGCTCTGGCTGACATCATGCTGATACTGACCGACACCGATCGATTTCGGATCGATTTTCACCAGCTCAGCCAGTGGGTCCTGCAGACGTCGGGCAATCGACACCGCGCCGCGCAGAGAGACATCCAGATCCGGAAACTCCTGCGCCGCCAGTTCAGAGGCGGAGTAGACTGACGCGCCCGCCTCACTGACAATCACTTTCTGCGCCGTGACCTGCGGGAACTGCTTCTGCAGATCAAGGAAAAAGCGCTCGGTTTCGCGGGATGCCGTGCCGTTACCAATCGCCACCAGCTCTACCTGATGCTTAACGCAGAGGGCCGCAACGGCGGCGGCGGCTTTCGCGGCCTGCCCGGTGTGCGGATAAACGGTGTCGGTCGCAACCACCTTGCCGGTGGCATCGACGACGGCGACCTTAACGCCGGTGCGCAGGCCCGGGTCCAGTCCCATGGTGGCCCGCATGCCCGCGGGAGCGGCCATCAGCAGATCGTGCAGGTTACGGGCAAAAACGTTGATCGCTTCATCTTCTGCGCGTTCGCGCACCGTGCCCATCAGCTCGGTTTCCAGATGCAGCATCACTTTGATGCGCCATGTCCAGCTCACGACCGCTTTACGCCAGCTGTCTGCCGGGGCGTTGTTCAGGCGCAGGTTCAGGTGTTCCGCAATCAGCGTTTCGCCGTGGCTTTCACGCGGCGCTTCATCAAACTGCGGGTCGGCATTCAGCGAGAGTTGCAGAACGCCTTCGTTGCGGCCGCGCAGCATCGCCAGTGCACGGTGTGACGGCACGCTGCTCAGCGCTTCATGGTGGTCAAAGTAGTCACGGAACTTCGCGCCCGCTTCCTCTTTCCCTTCCACCACGCGCGACACCAGGTGGGCATTTTTCCACAGATAGTTACGCACTTTCGCCAGCAGCGCCGCATCTTCAGCGAAACGCTCCATCAGAATGTAGCGGGCGCCATCCAGCGCGGCACGCACGTCAGCTACCCCTTTGTCGGCATCGACATATTGTGCAGCCAGCTGCTCAGGGGTATGAGACGGATCCTGCCACAGGGTGTCCGCCAGTGGCTCAAGACCCGCTTCAATCGCGATCTGTCCACGCGTACGGCGCTTCTGTTTGTAGGGCAGGTAGAGATCTTCCAGCTCGGTTTTGCTGAGGGTGGTGTTGATCGCGCGGGCGAGGTCGTCGGTGAGTTTTCCCTGCTCGTCAATCGACTTCAGAATCGACTGACGTCGCTCTTCAAGTTCACGCAGATAGCTGAGGCGGGTTTCCAGCTGGCGCAGTTGGGTATCATCCAGCCCGCCGGTGACCTCTTTACGATAACGTGCGATAAACGGCACGGTATTCCCTTCATCCAGCAGGCGAACGGCGGCGTCAACCTGTTCGGGACGCGCCTGTAGCTCACTGGCTATTATCTGGCTCAGAACGTTCATCATCAGGACTGTCTTGCTTTCCGGGTTGAGAAATAGCCGACAGTTATACGGATTGATGGTCAAAATTGCCAGAGACGCGGGCGGCTTTCAGCCATAATCTGAAACGTTATTGCGGGTAATCAATCGCGTTGACATACCAGAGCGCCGGACCCACTGGCGTCTCGACGGTGGCGGCATCGCCCACCTCTTTTTTCAGCAGTGCCCGCGCCATCGGCGAGTCGATGGAGATGTAATCCTTGCGGCCAAAAATCTCATCGTAGCCCACGATGCGGAAGCGTTTGAGGTCGCCCGCATCGTTTTCAATTTCCACCCAGGCCCCGAAGAAGACTTTGCCATCCTGCTGAGGCGAGTAGTCAACAATGCGCAGCTGCTCAAGACTTTTGGTGAGGTAGCGAACGCGACGGTCAATTTCCCGCAGTCGTTTCTTGTTGTACTGATAGTCGGCGTTTTCACTGCGATCGCCAAGGCTGGCAGCCCAGGTCACCTTTTTGGTCACTTCCGGTCGCTCTTCACGCCAGAGGTAGTCGAGTTCCGCTTTCAGCTTATCGAAGCCTTCACGGGTAATCAGTCGGGTTTTCATGCTAATCCGGCCAGCCAAATCAAAAGAGAAACAGTGTAAGGCAAACAGGGCGCGGCAAAAAAGAGTCGGGGAAGGGGTTTTTAAAGCTAAAAACCCACGTTGACTTCCCCGGCGGCGAAAGGGGTGCTGCTGTGATGCAAAATAAAGCCAGTAGTCTGAAGCCAGCAGGGTGGTGAATGTTATTTTCCGGCGTGAGTCGCCGTAGTGGTTGAGGTGCCGGTGCCATGGCCGTCACCGCCGCCGCCGCCCATCGTGGCCAGCGCTACGCCCAACAGAGCGGCGACTGCACCTACACCGATGGCGTCAGAGTTACCTTTTGCTGTTGTGGTCGCTGCTGCACCGGCCGCTTCACCGGTGGCGGTAGCTGCATAACCCGGAGTGAAGCTGCCTGATGCCAGCGCGATCAGCAGTAAAATCGTTTTTTTCATTGTGTAATCCCCGTTGAGACATCGAATGTTGCCTGAGCAGTCTGGTTGAAAACGGAGAAGGCGAAAAGTTGGCTTTACTGATTGATTTAAAGGGCTTTAATTACAACTGGCCTTGCTGTAAGAAGCACTGAAATTAATCCGAGATGAGGATGGCGCCCCGGGCGCTTTTGCTGGAATATTATGCTGTCCGGAGGCGGGCAGGGTAGATTATCTGGAGCTTATCCATAATGATGACTCGGTTTTAAGCCAAATTAACTGCTAAGCCGCTGAATTTCTTTATCGAATAAATGCCGGTCCGCTTCTGACGCCAGCGATTCTGAGAAACAGGACCGTTTTTTCAGATTTGCCGTATCCTGCCCTGCCGCCGGTAAAAAAGGGTGAGCCTGGCCCCGAAATCGGCCCGAAATTAAATATAAGCTCCTGTTTAATATGCTTTGTAACAATTTTGGCTAGAATATAAACCATTAATGACTGTCACTATAAGGCATCTTTTTTTAACAATGTTGGCTCAGGCAATAGCGCCTTTGGGAGTTGAAAATGCAAGAGAACTACAAAATTCTGGTCGTCGATGATGATATGCGTCTGCGTGCTCTGCTTGAACGCTATCTCACCGAGCAGGGCTTTCAGGTGCGCAGTGTCGCTAATGCCGAGCAGATGGATCGTCTGTTAACCCGTGAATCCTTTCATCTGATGGTGCTCGACCTGATGCTGCCAGGTGAAGATGGCCTCTCTATCTGCCGTCGTCTGCGCAGTCAGAGCAACCCGATGCCTATCATTATGGTGACGGCCAAGGGCGAAGAGGTCGATCGTATCGTCGGGCTGGAGATCGGCGCGGACGACTACATTCCTAAACCCTTTAACCCGCGCGAACTGCTGGCGCGTATCCGCGCGGTGCTGCGTCGTCAGGCCAATGAACTGCCAGGCGCACCGTCGCAGGAAGAGGCGATTATCGCCTTTGGTAAATTCAAACTTAACCTCGGCACCCGCGAGATGTTCCGTGAAGATGAGCCGATGCCGCTGACCAGCGGAGAGTTCGCCGTGCTGAAAGCCCTGGTGAGCCACCCGCGTGAGCCGCTGTCGCGCGACAAGCTGATGAACCTGGCGCGTGGCCGTGAATACAGTGCCATGGAACGTTCGATTGACGTTCAGATCTCCCGCCTGCGTCGCATGGTGGAAGAGGACCCGGCGCATCCGCGTTACATCCAGACCGTCTGGGGTCTGGGCTACGTCTTCGTGCCGGACGGCAGTAAAGCATGAGGCGACTGCGCTTCTCGCCACGCAGTTCGTTTGCGCGCACCCTGCTGCTGATCGTGACCCTGCTGTTTGTCAGTCTGGTCACGACCTATCTGGTGGTGCTGAACTTTGCCATCCTTCCCAGCCTGCAGCAGTTCAATAAGGTGCTGGCATACGAAGTGCGTATGCTGATGACCGACCGGCTGCAGCTGGAGGATGGCACGCAGCTGGAAGTGCCCCCGGCGTTTCGCCGGGAAATCTACCGCGAACTGGGGATCTCGCTCTACACCAATGCTGCAGCAGAGGAGAGCGGATTGCGTTGGGCGCAGCACTATGAATTCCTGAGTGAACAGATGGGGCAGCAGCTGGGCGGGCCAACCGATGTGCGGGTCGAGGTCAACAAAAACTCGCCTGTGGTCTGGCTGAAAACCTGGCTGTCGCCTGATATCTGGGTGCGGGTGCCCCTGACGGAAATCCATCAGGGCGACTTCTCGCCGCTGTTCCGCTATACCCTGGCGATTATGCTGCTGGCGATTGGTGGCGCCTGGCTGTTTATCCGCATCCAGAACCGGCCGCTGGTGGATCTGGAGCACGCCGCTCTGCAGGTCGGGCGCGGGATTATTCCGCCGCCACTGCGCGAGTATGGCGCGTCCGAGGTCCGATCGGTGACCCGTGCCTTTAACCAGATGGCGGCCGGAGTAAAACAGCTGGCTGATGACCGCACGCTGCTCATGGCGGGGGTCAGTCACGACCTGCGCACGCCGCTGACCCGAATTCGTCTCGCCACCGAGATGATGAGCGAGCAGGATGGCTATCTGGCCGAATCGATTAACAAAGATATCGAAGAGTGCAACGCCATCATCGAACAGTTCATCGACTACCTGCGCACCGGTCAGGAGATGCAGACCGAGCGCGCCGACCTGAACAGCGTGCTGGGCGAGGTGGTGGCCGCAGAGAGTGGCTACGAACGTGAGATCGAAAATGCGGTGATGCCGGAAGAGTTAATACTGGATATCAACCCGCTGTCGATCAAACGCGCCCTGGCTAACCTGGTGGTCAACGCCGCGCGTTACGGCAATGGCTGGATTAAAGTCAGCAGCGGACGGGAACTGCATCGCGCCTGGTTTCAGGTGGAGGATGACGGGCCGGGTATTAAGCCCGATCAGCTGTCGCATCTCTTCCAGCCGTTTGTGCGCGGCGACAGTGCCCGCAGCACCAGCGGAACCGGTCTCGGTCTGGCGATTGTACAGCGTATTATTGATGCGCATCAGGGGTCGCTGGAGATTGGCGAGAGCGAGCGCGGCGGATTGCGTATTCGTGCCTGGTTGCCATTAACGGAAAATATGGCGCTGAGCCATAACAACGGCAGCAACAGCGTTTCGGGCGGATAAAACGGGCGCGGCAGGGTGACTGCCGCGCCCGTTCCGTCAGCGTTGCGGGCCCGCTTTCACCAGCGCCGCACCGGCTGCGTTATCGGTGTACTTATCGAAGTTATCAATAAAGCGCTGGGCCAGACCTTCGGCGGCGGCGGTCCACTTCTCTTCACTCTCCCAGCTGCGACGCGGATCGAGCGTCTCGCTGTCCAGCTCACCCAGTGTCACCGGCATCTGCAGATTGAAGATCGGCAGGGTTTCCACCGGCGCATCATCCAGTTCACCTGCCAGGATCGCATTGATGATGGCACGGGTATTCTTTAGCGAAATGCGCTTGCCGCTGCCGTTCCAGCCGGTGTTGACCAGATACGCCTGTGCACCGGACGCCTCCATCCGCTTCACCAGCACTTCAGCATACTGCGTCGGGTGCAGCGTCAGGAATGCCGCGCCAAAACAGGCAGAGAAGGTCGGTGTTGGCTCAGTCACGCCACGCTCGGTCCCGGCCAGCTTGGCGGTAAAACCGGACAGGAAATGATACTGCGTCTGCTCCGGCGTCAGACGGGAAACCGGTGGCAGCACCCCAAAGGCATCGGCGGTCAGGAAAATCACCTTCTTCGCATGGCCCGCTTTTGAGACCGGCTGCACGATGTTGTCGATGTGATTGATCGGGTAGGAGACGCGGGTGTTTTCGGTTTTGCTGCCGTCGGCGTAATCCACGCTGCCATCTTCGCGTACCACCACATTCTCCAGCAGCGCGTTACGGCGAATGGCGCGGTAGATCTCCGGCTCAGCCTGCTCTGAGAGGTTGATGGTTTTGGCGTAGCAGCCGCCCTCGAAGTTAAACACGCCGTCATCGTCCCAGCCATGTTCATCATCGCCAATCAGCTGGCGGTCAGGATCGGTCGAGAGGGTGGTTTTCCCGGTGCCTGACAGGCCAAAGAAGACCGCCACGTCGCCCGCTTTGCCAACGTTGGCAGAGCAGTGCATCGAAGCGATGCCTTTCAGCGGCAGCAGGTAGTTCATGATGGCGAACAGACCTTTCTTCATCTCGCCGCCGTACCAGGTGCCACCAATCAGCTGCATGCGTTCCGTCAGATTGAAGGCGACAAAGTTCTCAGAGTGCAGACCCTGCGCCTGCCAGTCCGGGTTGGTGCATTTCGCGCCGTTCATCACCACAAAATCGGGCGTGAAGTCGGTCAGCTCAGCGTCGGTCGGCTGGATGAACATATTTTTGACGAAGTGGGCCTGCCAGGCCACTTCGGTGACAAACCGCACGCTCAGACGGGAGTCAGCATTGGCCCCGCAGAAGGCATCCACGACAAACAGGCGCTTGCCGGAGAGCTGCCGGGTGACGCAGCTTTTCAGCGCGTTCCAGGTCTCCTGCGACAGGGGCTGGTTGTCATTTTTGCCGGTGCCCTGGTCATTCCACCACAGGGTATCGCGCGTGGTGTCGTCACGCACAATGTACTTATCCTTTGGCGATCGCCCGGTGAAAATCCCGGTGTCTACTGCAATCGCACCGCTCTGCGTCAGGGTGCCACGTGCAAAACCTTCGAGGTCCGGGCGCGTCTCTTCCTGAAAGAGCGTGTCGTAATCAGGGTTGTAAACCACTTCCGTGGTATCCACGATGCCCAAAGCGGCAAGGTCTTGCGAGGTCAGGCCGTTAACGCGCATTTTACTGCTCCTTAAATCGGTGTCTGTTCTGCAAAGCAGAGATAGGTTGGGATCGTACGGCCGGCTGCACGATCGCGCGCAGTTTACTCTTCTGCGTTGAGGGAAAAAGGGCAGCGATCTAAAAATGCGACTCAGGGCGCGTTAAGGCTATATTTCGAACGTTTTAAAGATGTTATTAAAGTAAAAAAAGATAATTTGCCTGAGAAATTATGGGGATAGGCAGGGGAGAGAAAAACGGGGCGGCAGACGCCGCCCGAGGAATCAGTGCAGACGCTCGTCATTTCCGTGAGAATGGCTGCGAATCGCCGCGATATCGACCGCGTCAAACACGTAGTCTGAACCGCAGTAATCGCAGTGCATGTCAATTTTGCCATCTTCCGCGATGATCTCATCCACCTCTTCCTTCGGCAGCGTGGTCAGCACTTCCCCACAGCGTTCACGCGAACAGGTGCATTTGTAGATGACCGGCTGCGGATCATAGAGGGTGACCTCTTCCTGATGATAGAGACGCCACAGCACCTCATTGGCAGGCAGGGTGATCAGCTCGTCGGTTTTGATGGTTTCCGTCAGGGTCGCCAGGTGGTCGAACGCCTCTTTCTCTGTCTCCTGTGCCGGCAGAACCTGCAGCAGGATACCGGCGGCACCCTGGTCGCTGGTGCGGATAAACAGCCGCGTTGGCAGCTGCTCAGAACGCATGAAGTAATCTTCCAGGCATTCCGCCAGCGTTTCACCTTCCAGTCCCACCACGCCCTGATAGCGTTCACCTTTTTCAGGAGAAATGGTGATCACCAGGTAACCGTTGCCCACCATGCTTTTCAGGGTGCTGTCGGCCGGGATGTCGCCTTTAATGCGCGCCACGCCACGCAGCTCCTGATTGTTGTTGCCGTTGATCACCGCCAGGGAGAGCGGACCGTCACCCTGCAGCTGCACGGTAATCTCACCGTCAAACTTCAGCGTGGCGGTCAGCAGGCTGGTGGCGACCAGCATCTCACCCAGCAGCGTCTTAACCGGGGCCGGATAGTCGTGGTTCTTCACGGTTTCACGCCAGGTGTCGGAGACGTTCACCAGCTCGCCGCGCACAGCGGCATTTTCAAACAGATAACGGTGCAGTTGATCCTGGACTGACATATTTTTTCTCTCACTGGAACGGGGCGATGGCGCGTCCGCGAAGACGGGATTACTCATCGCCCGATAATTTAAACTTCATCAAATCGCGACGCTCTTTTTTGTCAGGTCGCCGATCGGGATGGGGCATAGTCAGCGCATTCAGTTTGCGTGCCTGCGCCATTTTTTCGCGTTTCTCAATACTGGCATCGGTTTCGCGGTAGAGCTGCTGCGCCTCGCTGGCGGGGCGGCGCTGAGCGCTGATATTGGCCACCACCACGGTGCGTTCATCGTTGCCCTGACGCACGGTCAGTTCCGCATTCAGCTCTACGATCTTGCCGGGTTTACTGCGCTGGCCGTTGTAGTGCACTTTGCCGCCTTCGATCATCTCCCGCGCAATCGCCCGGGTTTTGTAAAAGCGCGCAGCCCATAGCCATTTGTCGAGGCGAACCTCTTCGCTGCTTTTCTCTTTCATTGCTGCTCCTGACTCAGATCAGCGTCCGGTAGTCGCCGGTGGCGCGGTGACGCTGAAAGATTTGCTCAGGACGACCCGAATCGGGATTTTTTACGCCTAAGCACCAGCCGATGCCCCATGACGCCGCAGCATCCAGAATCACTTCGCTGTCGTCGATAAACAGCGTGCGCGGCGCAGAAAAGCCGGTGTGCTGTTGTACCGCCTGCCACAGACGCGGGTCTTCTTTCGGATACCCAAAGGTATGGGTGGAAAGTAATAAATCAAGGTGCGGCGCTAAACCTGTCTGCGCCAGTTTGACGTCGAGATTATAGGGATGCGCGTTGGTCAGCAGGATGGTGCGCTTGCCAGCGCGACGCAGCGCCTGCAAAAAGGGCAGGGTGTCGTCACGCAGCGCAACCCGGCTGCGCATCGCCCAGGTCATGGCACGGATGTCCAGCGCCAGCGCCTCTGCCCAGTAATCCAGACAATACCAGTTTAGCGTATGGGCGACGGCCTGATACTTTTCCGTGATGATCCGGTCAGCGTCAGCCAGGGGGATACCGCGCTGCTGGCTAAGCACCGCGGGCACATGCTCCAGCCAGAAATGACGATCAAACGCCAGATCCAGCAGCGTGCCATCCATGTCGAGCAGCACGGTGTCAATTTCAGACCAGTTGAGCATCGTGGCTCTCACCCTGTAAAAAAACCGGGCGACAGGGTAGCACAGAAGGGCAGGGCTCAGAATATCGAGCGCACGCTCTGCAAAGTGCTGAGGTTATGGTTGAAACACTTGTCGTAGTAGAGCTGGATGTCGATCATGCGCTGGCGATTACGGTGCATGCGGCGCAGGGCCAGCAGTCCGTTGATCACGCCGCAGGCCAGCAGCACCATCAGCAGGAGTACTGTGCCGAGATAGCGCCACTGCGCCATGGCATCCGGTTCATTGTGCAGCGCGATGTGACGCGTGCCGTTGGCATCGGTGGTGATGCTGGTGATGATGCCGCTGGCGCTGAAAGGCGTATGCAGCAGCATGGCGGAGATGCGCTGCAGCTCATGCCACTGAGCGGGCGGATCGAGATCAAACAGTGACACGGCAGGCTGAGGCTGACTGACCAGCTGGCGACCCTCGTCACTGACGATCAGGAATCCTCCCGGCGGCGGGCTGTTGAGGTTTTCAGCCGCACGGCGGGTTTCGCGGAAAAAGAAGGTCGAGGTGGCGGTATTCACCAGATTCTCCAGTGCTTCCGCACTGACCGGTCGCAGCAGCACGTTCATGCCGTTTAGCTGGCCAGAGTCGGCGCGGCGCATCAGCGCTTCCCAGTCTTTGGCGTTGCCCAGGTTTACCAGCGCGTTTTTCAGGCGCACGCAATCCTGCGGCTGATTACAGAGATCCTGGGTCTTCATGACCAGATCGGAGAAGTCATCCAGCAGAATCATGCCGGACTTCTGGATCGCTGACGCCAGCTGCGGGTTCAGTTTGGGATCGGTATTGGTTTCCGGGTGCAGCTGCCGGGTTGTGGTATCCAGCAGGGCGGCGGCTTTATCAATAATGTCAGATTGCGGCTGTGGCAGCGGCTTAGCGTTATTCCAGTAGATGGCTGAGCAGTCGAACGGCATAAAGGCGTAACTCCGGTTGCTCTGGTAGTTATCCGGCACTGAACACATGCCGGTGCCGCTCACCTTCAGGCTGTCGCCAATATTCAGGGCCACGCTGCTGAGCTTATCGACGCTGTTGACCTCCAGGCTGTCGGTGCCTCTGGCCCAGGCGAGACTGAGCTTAATCGGCATCCCGAGCGGGATCCAGGTGACCAGCAGGGTCAGCACCAGCAGCGAGCCGCAGGCCAGCACCACATTTTTCCGCCAGCGCTGAATCGGGAAATTTTTGACCTCATCCTGCAGGGATAAAAAGCGGCCCTGACGCACCACCTGGCGGTTAAGGTAGATCTCCACGTCGGTCACCTGACCGAGGTCGTGCGCGACATAGGGCTGCCAGTGCGCCGGATAGGCGAGATCAATAATTCCCAGCGTGATGTTGCTCTGCTCCTGGTTCGATTCGCTGAACAGGCCCCAGCGCTTCGGCGCGCCGCGCAGGCAGTGGATGTCACGCAGACCGCGCTCACCCGGAATGCGATAGAGCAGCCACAGGCTGGCTGCGATCATTCCCGCACCGGCCAGCACCAGCCAGATCATCAGGGTCGCGGGCACCAGCAGGCTGAAGAAGAACAGTAAGAAGGCAAGGGAGATGATGACCCCTTCACGTGTGCCGTCTGGCCGCGACAGGCGATACTCTTCCGGGGTCTCTTTGCGCACCTGTAGCAGTTCAACGTTTTCCGTTTCTGCTTTGCGGATCGAGGCGTTGGTCGACACCGGACGCATCAGCGTCGGCAGGGACTGCTGATCCACCGCGTAATCCACCAGCGAATGACCGTTGAGCGAAATCACCAGCGGAATGGATTGGGTGCGGATTAACTCGACGTAGTTTTCGTCGGTGATGTACTGCTCCCACAGCGGCGGCAGATGAACTTCGACTTCATCCAGATAGTAACGCCATTTATGGGGATCGTCCGTTGAGAGGCCGTAGCGGGTAATGGCGCGGGTCACCGGATAGACGTTATTGCTCTGCGCGGTCAGCGTCAGGCGTTCAGACGCGCTGCGCTTGTCGGTCGTCACGGCGGTGCGGGGCTGTTTTGCCAGCGCGGCGACATACTTGTCTACCGCCTCGCGCTCCTGAGCGGAAAGCTTACGGCAGGGCGGACTGATAAATGGCAGCGGTTTCGCCAACGGCGGACGATGCCGCATAGCGTACCAGAACCCAATACCTGCCAGGATTGAACAGGTCAGCACTATGGCCAGGATCATAAAGATTGTGCTCATGCTCTGCTCAATTCAGCCAAAATGCTGCCTTCACTTTAAACGTACGCTCCGGGAGATGCTCACTTCTGAAGAGTCATTCCGGAAGATTATATAATCCTGAGGAGTCAGATACCCGATTAAATAGTGCCAGGGAATATCTGATTAGCATTTATTAAACCCTGCCTTGTCCGAATGGTAACCGTCCCGGACTGGATTAAATATCGGTATTATCTGAAACTTATCGCAGCATATTGACTAATGCAAATTTAGTCTTAACTGATAATCAAAGGCTGTTATTCAATTGTCGGAATCGATGTAACGATATCGTTATGGTGAGACTGTCGCACAATTGCCTGGGGTTAGGTATGCTAATTCGTTCCTGATAGCCGGCGCAGAAACTTTTGAGGCTGATATGAAAATTCCAAAAAAACCTGACATCCTCAATATCACCGCCGTGGCGCGTTCGCGGTTATTTACCGTTGAATCGGTCGATCTCGCCTTCAGTAACGGGGCGCGGCGCGTCTATGAGCGGATGAAGCCGTCAGAACGTGAAGCGGTCATGATTGTGCCGATTATTGATGACCATCTGATCCTGATTCAGGAGTATGCCGTCGGACTGGAAACCTATGAACTCGGGTTTCCCAAAGGGCTGATCGATGCAGGTGAAACCGTGAATGAGGCGGCGGTGCGTGAACTGAAAGAAGAGGTCGGTTTTGGGGCTGAGCACCTCACGCCGCTGGGTAAGCTCACGATGGCCCCCTCCTACTTTTCCAGCAAAATGAACATCATGGTGGCAGAAGGCCTCTATCCCGATAAGCTGGAAGGTGACGAGCCGGAGCCGCTGATTGTTCACCGCTGGCCGCTGAGCGATATGCTGTCGCTGCTGGAGGAGCCCGATTTCCGCGAGGCGCGCAACGTCAGTGCGCTGTTTATGGCGCGCGAATGGCTGGTGAAGCAGGGGCGTCTGCGCTACTGAATAAAAAAGGCCGACTGACGTCGGCCTTTTAACAGGGCTGGTGTGCGGTCACATCAGAACAGCTCGTGACTCTCGCCGTTGTCCATAATGGTGGTGCCCACATCATGAACGGAATACTCGGTCGGCTGGGTGCCGTTGATGAAGTACTCCTGACGGGTATTGCCTCCGCCATTTGCCAGCTTGCCGGTGCTGCGGTCAATCGTGACCGTGACCACGCCATCCGGTGGGGTTAACGGCTGCACCGGCACCCCCTCCAGCGCACTCTTCATATATTCATCCCATGCCGGTTGCGCACTCTTCGCGCCGCCCTCATAGCCTGAAATCTGATCGGGAATCGCGCCGGAAAGGGTGCTGCGGCCTAAATTGCGGCGCGCATCATCAAAACCGATCCAGACGGATGTCACGACGCCAGGGCCATAACCCGAGAACCAGGCATCTTTCGAGCTGTTCGTGGTACCGGTTTTCCCGCCGATATCATTACGCTTCAGATCACGCCCGGCACGCCAGCCGGTTCCCATCCAGCCCGGTTCACCGAAGATGTTGCTGTTCAGTGCGCTCCTGATGAGGAAGCTGAGCGGGGTGTTGATAACATGCGGGGCATATTGCTGTTCGCCCTGCTGTGCCTGCGCCGGAACCTGCTCCAGTGCAGGCTGCGGCACCGCCTGATTCTGATTGCTGTCTGACGCGGCCACGTTCTCAACGCTCTCTTCGTTCAGCGCCAGCGCTTTCTTCGTTTCGCCGTAGATTACCGGCAGATTGCACTGCGGACAGGCGATCTTCGGTTTCTCTTCAAAGACGATGCCGCCCTGTTCATTTTCAATCCGGGTGATGAAGTACGGATCAATCAGGAAGCCGCCATTCGCCATCACGGAGTAGCCGCGCACCACCTGTAACGGGGTGAACGAGGCCGCCCCCAGGGCCAGCGACTCGGTATGAATAATGTTCTGCGCCGGGAATCCAAAGCGCTGCAGATACTCTGCGGCATAATCCACGCCCATGGCGCGCATCGCACGCACCATCACCACGTTTTTCGACTGGCCAAGTCCCTGACGCAGGCGAATCGGTCCATCGTAGGTTGGCGGTGAGTTTTTCGGACGCCAGTCGGCACCCGCACCGGCATCCCAGCGTGAAATCGGCACGTCGTTCAGGATCGACGCCAGCGTCAGTCCGCGATCCATCGCGGCGGTGTAGAGGAATGGCTTGATGTTAGAGCCGACCTGGCGCAGCGCCTGGGTTGCACGGTTAAACATGCTCTGGTTAAAGGCGAAGCCGCCTACCAGCGCCCGCACCGCACCATCATTCGGATCCAGTGAGACCAGCGCCGAGTTCACATCCGGTACCTGGCCCAGCCACCACGCATCACCCACTTTGCGCACCCAGATCTGCTGGCCTGGCTGCAGCACCTGCGTCACGCTTTTCGGCGTCGGGCCCTGCACGGTGTCAGACTTATAAGGACGTGCCCAGCGCACACCCGCTAAGGCCAGCGACACATTGCTGCCATCTTTCATCATCACGGTTGCTTCGTCACTGCGCGCTTCCGTGACCACCGCCGGATAGAGCGGGCCATAGACCGGCAGCGCACTCAGCGCTTTCTCGATCTTAGTCTGATCCCAGGCGGGCTCGCCCACCCGCCACAGCACGCTGGTCGGGCCGCGATAGCCGTGGCGCATATCGTAGGCGATGACGTTGTTACGCACCGAAGTCTGAGCCGCCTCCTGCAGGCGACGGGTCACGGTGGTATACACCTTATAGCCGTCGGTGTAGGCGTTGTCGCCGTAGCGCTTCACCATCTCCTGCCGCACCATCTCGCTGAGATAAGGGGCAGAGAAGGCGATTTCCGGGCCATGATACTTCGCCACCAGCGGCGTATTGCGTGCCTCATCATACTGCTGCTGCGTGATGTAGTGCTGATCCAGCATACGCGCCAGCACCACGTTGCGACGCGACAGGGCGCGGCTCGGCGAGTAGAGCGGGTTAAAGGTGGACGGCGCTTTCGGCAGACCGGCAATCATCGCCATTTCACTCAGCGACAGCTGGTCAACTGGCTTACCAAAATAGACCTGCGAAGCCGCACCGATGCCATAAGCCCGGTAGCCGAGGTAGATCTTATTCAGGTAGAGCTCAAGAATTTCATCCTTATTGAGTAACTGCTCAATGCGGATTGCCAGAAACGCTTCCTTTATTTTACGCATCAGGGTGCGTTCCGGACTCAGGAAGAAGTTACGGGCCAGCTGCTGAGTGATGGTACTTGCCCCCTGGGAGGCGTGCCCGGAGACCAGCGCGATGCTGGCCGCACGGAAAATCCCCACCGGGTCCACACCGTGGTGCTCATAAAAACGGCTGTCTTCGGTTGCAATAAACGCTTTCACCATCACAGGTGGCACTTGCTGCAGGGTCAAAGGAATACGGCGCATTTCGCCATACTGGGCGATCAGATCGCCGTCGGCGCTGTAAACCTGCATAGGGGTTTGCAGACGCACATCTTTCAGCGTGTTGACGTCAGGCAGCTGTGGCTCGATGTACTTGTACAAGCCATAAATCGAGCCAGCTCCCAACAGGATGCAACACACTGTAAGGATCAATAAATACTTTACGAACTTCACCTGGAGTTTCCCATCTGTTGTCGTTTGAGCAGTTTATAAACAACCGCGCGGTAGTATAAAGGCAAGCCAGACGCTTTGATATGTCCATTTTCCCGGACGATAAGGAGATCGCGCGCATGGCTTTTCATACCTGGCAAATTGGGCTGGATATTCAGAACAGGCAGATGTGTGGCCTGGCCCTCCAGCCTCGTCGTGATGGCTGGCAGCTACGCCACTGGTGGCTGCAACGGCTGCCGCAAGATACGTTAAGAAACGGCGTGCTGCAATCTTCGCCTGAATTACAGGCGGTCCTGACCGCCTGGCGTCAGCAGTTGCCGCGTCGTTACTCGCTGAGGGTTGGGTTCCCCGCCCGGCTGGTGCTGCAGCGGCCGCTTCCGCTGCCCGCGCAGTCACTCAGGGAGCCCGCGCTGGGGCACTACGTGCAGGTGGCCGCGCGTCGTCTCTTTCCGCTGGAGCCTGACACGCTGGCGCTGGACTACCGGCAGGAGGCCGAGAGCCGTCAGCTCTGCGTCACGGCGGCCCGGCGGGAGAGTGTCGACCAGTGGATGACGCCCCTGTTACAGGCGGGATTCAGGCCGCAGGTGCTGGAACTGACTACCGACGCGCTGACGCGGCTGGCTCGGCAGGCGCGGCTGCCGCGCGGCACGGTGCTGGTGCTGCAGCAGGAGGGGCGCTGGCTCTGGAGTGATGCGCAGACCGCAGCGGAGTGTGATGACGCCACCACGCTGGACGCACTGAAACAGCAGGCCTTTCCCCATGCAACGGCCATCGCCTGGTGTGCCGCCACGCCAGCCGCGCTGCCCGCTGAGGCTATCGCGTTTTCCCCTTTTGATCTGCTTCGTTATCTGCAGCCCCCTCTGCCCGCGAATCCGGGTGCCTTTGCACTGGCGACCGGGCTGGCGCTGCGCAGCGGAGATGACCCGGCGTGGCGGTAAATCTGCTGCCGTGGCGGCAGCAACGGCGGCAACGGCAGCGGCGGCAGAGCCTGCTGGTGCTGGCACTGTTGACCGGCGGTCTGCTGCTGCTGGTGATACAGCAGGCGTACCGGGTCCATGAGGCGCGCCAGCGGATAGCGCAGGAGAGCAGGATGCAGCAGCAGGCGCTGGAGACACTGGCAGCGCGTTTAGCGCAGCAGAAGCAGCTGCTGGAACAGCTCGCGCTTCTGCAAAAACAGCAGGCGAAGCAGCGTGACAAGGCTGCGCAACTGGTCGGGTGGCAACAGTTCTGGCGCGATCTGCCCGGCATGCTGCCCGATACCGCCTGGCTGACCCGGCTGGAAAAGCGCGATAACCGCCTGGTTCTGGAGGGGCAGGCGCAGGATATGGCGGCAATCCGGCAGTTTCGCCAGCAGCTCGCTACCGCCACCCTGTTTGGGCAGGTGCAACAGGGTGGGGTGCGGCGTCAGGCGGATGGCCGCTACCATTTTTCACTACGGGCGCAGATAGCGGGGGGACGTGATGATTGATCGCTGGTGTCAGATGGCGGCTGTTCCGCGCTACGGCCTGCTGCTCCTTCTCGCGTTGGGTCTGCTTTTGCTTATCTGGCTGCCGGGCTTACGGCCTCAGCAGCAGGCACTGGCCGCTGAACGGGCGGCGCTGTCACAGTTAACCCGAACTCTGCAGCAGCGACAGCAGCAGTGGCGTCAGCATCCCGCCATCGCGCAGCTGCAGGCGCAGCGGGAGACGATGCAGCTCGCTCTGACTCGCGCAGCCGCATCGGAGGGAGCTATCGACGATATTCTGGCGCGCCGCCCTCACCAGCTGGAGGCGTGGCAGCCGGATGGCCCCGCCCGCCTGCTGACGCTGCATCTGCCCTGGCAGGCGTTCCGGACACTCTTTGCTGAATTTGCCCAGGCTTCTGCACCATTGCCTGTGCATTTCCTGCTGCTGGCGCAGCCGCACGATCTGGAGGCGCAACTCTGGCTGGAGCCAGCCGATGCGCCATAGCCTGCTGATTCTGCTGCTGTGCTGGGGTGATGTGCTGGCACGCGATCCCTTCCGGCCTGTTGCCGGTTCCCTGTGTCAGGAGGCGGTGGCCCCGCTCACAGGCTGGCGTCTGCAGGGGATTGCCGGGCGGGAAACCCGCTATCAGGCCTGGCTGCTTACCCCGCAGGGAGAACGCGTCACGCTGAGCCGCGACAAGCCCTTTCCGCTGACGCCCTGGCAACTGGTGGCGATCACCTCCCGCAGCCTCACGCTGGCCGTGCCCGCGAGCTGTCACGCTCAGCAAACCACATTTTATTTAAAAGGATATGCGCATGTTAAGGATAGCGACCCTGCTCCTCATCAGCAGCCTGCTGCCGGTTTACGCCGCTGACGAGGCGCCGCTCAGCCTCGCTTTTGACCACGCACCGGTGGAGCAGATTCTGCAGGCACTGGCTGACTATCAGCAGATCAATCTGCTGATTGCGCCTGAGGTTGAGGGGACGCTATCGCTGCGGCTGGATAATCTGCCGTGGCGTCAGGCGCTGGGGCTGGTGGCGCGGATGGCAAAACTGACGGTTGTTGAGCAGGAGAATGTGCTGCTGGTCTATCCGCTGCGCTGGCAGCAGGCGCAGGAAGCGGCCCGGGAGGCGGAGCGGCTGGCGCAGTTACAGCAGGCACCTTTGCAACAGCGCACCGTCACACTCCGTTATGCCAGCGCCAAAGACGTGCATGCCAGCCTGCTGAGTGAACGACAGTCATTGATGACGCCGCGTGGCAGCGTGACGGTGGATAAACGCACCAACGCGCTGCTTCTGCGTGATACCGCCGCGGCACTGAAAGAGACGGCGCGCTGGATTCAGGGGCTGGATCGGCCACTGGAGCAGATTGAACTCTCTGCCCATATCGTCACTATCAGTGAGGAGCACCTGCAGGAGCTGGGGGTGAAGTGGGGCATGCTGGCGGGGGACACTGCGGTGACAGAGAGCCTGCATCACCCCCGGCTCGCTGTTCCGCTGGCGGTAAGTTCACCCGGTATCAGCGCGGGGATGGCGCTGGCGCGCATCGGCGGCGCACTGCTGGATCTGGAACTGAGTGCCCTGGAGCAGGAGAACCAGATTGAGATCATCGCCAGCCCGCGACTCTTCACCTCACACCAGCAGACCGCCTCGATTAAGCAGGGTACGGAAATTCCCTATGAAGTGTCGGCGGGTAACAGCGGCGCCACCTCGATTGAGTTTAAAGAAGCGGTGCTGGGCATGGAGGTCACGCCTGTTATCGCCGGAAACGGCCGCATCCGGCTGAAGATCCATATCAGTCAGAACATGCCGGGGCGCAGCATCCGAACCGGTGACAGCGACATCTTATCCATCGATAAACAGGAGATAGAGACCCAGGTCACGGTCAGCGACGGGCAAACGCTGGCCTTAGGCGGTATCTTTCAGCAGCAGCGAAACCAGGGAGAGAACAGGGTGCCGCTGCTGGGAAACGTACCGCTGATTGGCGGGCTGTTTCGCCAGCAATCGGCGCAGCGCAAAAAAAGAGAGCTGGTCATCTTTATTACGCCGCGATTGGTCAGGGAAGCAGCGCTTACGACGGGATAAAACGGAAAATGAGGCCCTCGGGGTCATCTGCGTTGACGCAGAAGAGGAATTAGCTTACAAGGTTTAGCGATTTTCAATACGGTGTAACCGTCTGAACCGGATAAATCCCGGTTAACAGATCAGACAACTCCTCTGTAAGCAGCGTGGTAAAAGACGCAGCGCTGGCGCGTTACAGTTTCGCGAACACAGGCCAATTCAGAAATGGATGTGCTGAAGGCAATATAATCGGTTGCCAAACAGCCTTGAGTGTTGAGATAATTTTTCATCTGACTCTTGCTAACGCTCATGAGGTCTCAGTTCCTGTCCCGCCAGCGAATGCTGAACGCGGGGTATCATTAACGAATTCTTAGTAATACCGACAAAATGGCAGAGAAACGCAATATCTTTCTGGTTGGGCCGATGGGTGCCGGCAAAAGCACTATTGGCCGTCAGTTGGCTCAGCAACTCAACATGGAGTTCTTCGATTCCGATCAGGAAATTGAGCGACGCACCGGAGCGGATGTGGGCTGGGTTTTTGATGTCGAAGGCGAAGCTGGCTTTCGCGATCGCGAAGAAAAAATCATTAACGAACTGACCGAGAAGCAAGGCATCGTCCTGGCGACAGGGGGTGGTTCCGTCAAATCCCGGGAAACGCGTAATCGTCTCTCCGCCCGTGGTGTTGTGGTTTATCTTGAAACCACGATCGAGAAGCAACTGGCGCGCACTCAGCGTGATAAAAAACGTCCGTTGCTGCAGGTGGACTCCCCGCCGCGTGAGGTGCTTGAGGCGCTGGCTGGCGAACGTAACCCGCTCTATGAAGAGATCGCCGATGTGACCATTCGTACAGACGACCAAAGTGCGAAAGTCGTGGCGAATCAGATTATCCACATGTTGGAAAAAAGTTGATCCAACGTTCGAAGGCTCTCTGACAGGTATTGAGCATCATGGAGAAGATCACCGTCTCACTGGGGGAACGCAGTTACCCCATCACTATCGCCGCCGGACTGTTTAACGATCCGGCTTCTTTTTGGCCGCTGACCGCGGGCGAAAACGCCATGGTGGTGACCAACCAGACGCTGGCACCGCTCTATCTTGACAGGATAACGGCGCAGCTGACGGCGGCAGGCGTAAAAGTTGATCAGGTGATCTTACCCGATGGCGAACAATATAAGACGCTGGCGGTGATGGATCAGGTTTTTACCGCACTGCTGCAGAAGCCGCACGGTCGTGATACGACGCTGGTTGCCTTAGGCGGCGGCGTCATTGGCGATCTGGCCGGTTTTGCTGCGGCCAGCTATCAGCGTGGTGTGCGCTTTATTCAGGTTCCGACCACCTTACTGTCGCAGGTCGACTCGTCGGTGGGTGGCAAAACCGCAGTGAACCATCCGCTGGGCAAAAACATGATCGGCGCCTTTTATCAGCCTGCCTCGGTGGTGATCGATACCGCCTGTCTGCAGACGCTGCCGGCGCGTGAGCTGGCCTCCGGTCTGGCAGAAGTGATCAAGTATGGCGTCATCCTCGACGGCGCCTTTTTCCAGTGGCTGGAGCAGAATATTGATGCGCTGCTGGCGCTGGATGAACAGGCGCTGGCGTACTGCATTCGTCGCTGCTGTGAGCTGAAAGCAGAGGTGGTGGCGGCTGATGAGCGTGAAAACGGTCAGCGGGCGTTGCTCAATCTGGGGCACACTTTTGGCCATGCGATTGAAGCGCATATGGGCTATGGCAACTGGCTGCACGGTGAAGCGATTGCCGCAGGTATGGTCATGGCGGCGCGCACGGCGGAACGGCTGGGGCAGTTCCAGCCGCAGGAGACGGAACGCCTTATTGCCCTGTTGCAGCGTGCCGGTTTACCGGTGCATGGCCCGCAGGCGATGCGTGCAGAGATGTACCTGCCGCACATGATGCGCGATAAAAAAGTTCTGGCAGGCGAACTGCGGCTGGTTCTGCCGTTGTCGATCGGCCGCTCTGAAGTGCGTGGCGGCGTGGCACATGATATGGTGCTGGCTGCAATTAACGATTGTCAGCAACCCTGAGAATAAGCAGTTGAGTGGTGACGCGGCGCGCAGGGTGCGCAGTGCGGAATGCCGCTTTACGGAGGAGGCAAAATGGATGAGTTTAAACCGGAAGATGAGTTAAAACCTGACGCCAGCGACCGCCGTCCCTCGCGCCCTCGTAAGTCGTCTCCCGCAGCCAGAATACCGGTTTCGCGCCAGCGCATCATGATGGGCGTCGGGATTCTGGTTCTGCTGTTACTGGTTCTGGGGATTGGTTCCGCGCTGAACGGTCCTGATGAGAAAAAAGCCGCGTCAGCGGGCAATACGCCTGCTGCGGGTGGCAGCACCGGCAGTGAGAAGAACATCGACCTGACCGGCTCCTCTTCCATGTCTGGCGCTCAGAACACGCCGGCCACCACCGACAGTAACGCGGCCGCCAGCGGTGAGGCGGCGTCCGGCCAGGCGCGTGACGTCTCAATGCCGCCTGTTGCCTCTACGCCGACTCAGGCTGCACCGGTTGACGCCCCAGCGAATCAGCAGCGCGTCACCTTGCCAGGCGATCTGAACAGCGCGCTGAGCAATCAGCAGCAGCAGGTCGATAGTGCGGCAATGGGCTCGCAGGGCAGCTCACTGCCGACCGCGCCTGCCACCGTCAGCGGCAATGCCGGAACGGCGGCGAATCCCGTTACCGCACCGGTGACGCGTCAGACGCCAGCCCGCTCAAATGCGACCTCCCGTCCGGCGCACGACACCGCGCACAAAGCGGCTGCGAAGCCGGCAACCCGCGACAGCAAAACACACACGACGCCAGCACGTTCACCGGTCAGTTCTGCGCCAGCTACTTCGGCAGCAGGCAGCAGCACGACCAGCAAATCACTACCAGGCGGCAGCTACACCCTGCAGCTGAGCGGTGCGTCTAAGGCAGAAAGCCTGAATGCCTGGGCGAAGCAGCAGAATCTGAGCGGCTATCACGTCTACAAAACCACCCGTAATGGGCAGGCGTGGTATGTGCTGGTGAGCGGCTCCTATGCCACACCGGCTGATGCCAAACGCGCTGTCGCCTCGTTGCCTGCAGACGTACGCGCGAAGAACCCGTGGGTGAAGCCGGTCAGCCAGGTGAAGAAAGAAGCCAGTCAATAGCGGACAGGGGGCCAGTCTCTGGCCCCGTTTTAAGCGCAGATCTGCTGTCGGTCCAGCCACAGCCTCACAATAAGATGTAATTACCACGACAGCATGAAAAAAAATCGCGCTTTCCTGAAATGGGCAGGGGGAAAATTTCCCTTAGTCGAAGAGATCCATCGCCATCTGCCGCAAGGCGACTGCCTGGTCGAGCCATTTGTTGGCGCGGGTTCGGTGTTTCTGAACACCGAATTTGATCGCTATTATCTCGCTGACATCAACAGCGATCTGATTAATCTCTATAACATCGTCAAACTGCGCACCGCGGATTTCATTCGTGACGCGCAGCTGCTGTTCACGCCGGAAGGAAATACCGAAGCCTGTTACTACCAGCGTCGCACCGAATTTAACCTCAGCACGGATGCCTACCAGCGCGCGCTGCTGTTCCTCTATCTGAACCGCCACTGTTATAACGGCCTCTGCCGTTATAACCTGCGTGGTGAGTTCAACGTGCCGTTTGGCCGCTATCGCAAACCCTATTTTCCGGAAGCTGAACTGTTATGGTTTGCCGAGCGAGCGCAAAAAGCGACGTTTGTCTGTGAATCGTACGATGTTACCCTGACCAGTGCCGGCAAAGGCTCGGTGGTCTATTGCGATCCCCCTTATGCGCCGCTGTCGGCAACGGCCAACTTTACGGCTTATCACACCAACAGCTTCAGCCTGCGTGAGCAGGAGAATCTGGCGATGCTGGCGGCACAGCTGGCCGCGTCGGAGCACCGGATTCCGGTACTGATTTCTAACCACGACACTGCACTGACGCGTCTGTGGTATCAGGATGCAGTGTTACATGTGGTCAAAGCCCGGCGTTCTATCAGCCGGAGCATAACCGGTCGCACCAAGGTCGACGAACTGCTGGCACTTTATCGCTAGTCTGTTTCGTCCGCGACCAACGCATTACGCCAGCCTAAGTGCTGGCGCACAACAGTGGGAGAATCGGATGAAACAATATTTGCTGGCCCCTTCAATCCTGTCGGCGGACTTTGCCCGTCTGGGCGAAGATACAGCCAAAGCGCTGGCGGCCGGAGGTGACGTGGTTCACTTCGACGTGATGGACAACCACTACGTGCCAAACCTGACCATGGGGCCGATGGTGCTGAAAGCCCTGCGTGACTATGGCATCACCGCCCCTATCGATGTGCATCTGATGGTGAAACCCGTCGATGCGCTGATCCCGGAATTCGCCAAAGCGGGTGCCACCTATATCACCTTTCATCCCGAAGCCAGCGAACACGTTGACCGCACCCTGCAGCTGATTAAAGAGCATGGCTGCAAAGCTGGTCTGGTCTTTAATCCGGCGACCCCGCTGAGCTACCTCGATTACGTCATGGATAAGCTGGATATCATTCTGCTGATGTCCGTAAATCCGGGCTTTGGCGGTCAGTCATTTATCCCGGGCACCCTGGATAAACTGCGTGAAGCGCGCCGGCGCATCGACCAGAGCGGCTACAACATCCGTCTGGAAGTGGATGGCGGAGTGAAGATCGACAACATTGGCCAGATTGCCGCCGCCGGGGCTGACATGTTTGTTGCCGGTTCCGCCATCTTCGGGCATCCCGACTATAAAAAAGTCATCGACGACATGCGCAACGAACTGGAGAAGGCCAATGGCTCATTTCACTGATATTCGCGCGCTGGCGTTTGATCTGGATGGCACCCTGGTGGATAGCGCACCCGGCCTTGCCGAGGCTATCGACCGCACGCTGGCCGATCTGCGTCTGCCGCAGGCGGGCCTGGCGCGGGTCTCCACGTGGATTGGCAACGGTGCCGATATCATGATGGCGCGCGCGCTGACCTTTGCGCTGGGCCGCGAACCGCAGCCGGAGGAGCAACGCGATGCGCGGGCGCTGTTTGACCGGCACTACGCCGATACCGTGGAGGCGGGCAGTACGCTGTTTCCGCACGTGAAGCAGACGCTGGCAGCGCTTAAGGCGAGCGGACTGCCGATGGCGATTGTCACCAACAAGCCGACGCCGTTTGTGGCGCCGCTGCTGGAATCGCTGGGGATTGCCGATGCGTTTTCGCTGATTATTGGTGGCGATGATGTGCCGGTTAAAAAACCACATCCGGCCGCCATTTTTATGGTGCTTGGCACCTTTGGGGTGCTGCAGGATCAGTTGCTGTTTGTCGGCGACTCCCGCAATGATATCCAGGCGGCGCAGGCGGCGGGCGTGCCTAATGTGGCTATGACCTATGGCTACAACTATGGCGAGCCGATTGCCACCAGCCAGCCCGATGTAACTCTCGACTCTTTCGACGAACTTTTGCCCGCTCTGGGGCTGTAAATATCAGGACTTAAGTATGAAACCCATCGTTTTCAGCGGCGCACAGCCGTCCGGCGAACTGACCATCGGCAACTATATGGGTGCGCTGCGTCAGTGGGTGCAGATGCAGGATGATTACCACTGCATTTACTGCATCGTTGATCTGCATGCTATCACCGTGCGTCAGGACCCTGCCGCACTGCGTAAAGCGACGCTGGACACGCTGGCGCTCTATCTGGCCTGCGGCATCGACCCGAAAAAAAGCACCATTTTTGTTCAGTCCCATGTGCCGGAGCACACGCAGCTGAGCTGGATCCTGAACTGCTACGCCTATTTCGGTGAACTGAGTCGCATGACGCAGTTCAAAGATAAATCCGCACGCTACGAAGAGAACATCAATGCCGGTCTGTTCGACTATCCGGTGCTGATGGCGGCGGACATTCTGCTCTATCAGACCCACCAGGTGCCGGTCGGTGAAGATCAGAAACAGCATCTGGAGCTGAGTCGTGATATCGCGCATCGTTTCAATGCGCTGTATGGCGACATCTTCAAGGTGCCGGAGCCGTTCATTCCGAAGTCTGGCGCGCGCGTAATGTCGCTGCTGGAACCGACGAAGAAGATGTCCAAGTCTGACGACAACCGCAACAACGTGATCGGCCTGCTGGAAGATCCGAAAGCGGTGGTGAAGAAGATTAAACGCGCCGTCACCGATTCTGAAGAGCCACCTGTGGTGCGCTACGACGTGAAGGAGAAGGCGGGCGTCTCTAACCTGCTGGATATTCTGTCGGGCGTAACCGGTCAGAGTATCGCCGAGCTTGAGCAGGCGTTTGAGGGCAAGATGTATGGCCATCTGAAAGGCGCGGTGGCGGATGCGGTGTCGGGCATGCTCTCTGAGCTGCAGGAGCGTTATCACACCTTCCGCAACGACGAAGCGCTGCTGGAGCAGGTGATGCGTGATGGCGCGGCGAAAGCACGCGCCCAGGCGCAGGAAACCTTGAAGAAGGTTTATGAGGCGGTGGGCTTCGTTGCGATGCCGTAACGGCTGAGCAGTCAATGAAACGGCGGACAGGATGTCCGCCGTTTTTATTGGTCGATTCAGAACCAGCGCAGCGTCTCGCGCAGACTGACCACGCTGCCAATGATGACCAGGCCCGGACTGCTCACCTGTCCGGCCAGACTCTCCAGCTCGCTCAGCGTGCCGGTCACCACCCGCTGACGCGGTGTGGTGCCGTTCTCCACCAGCGCCACCGGCATATCGCTGCGCATTCCGTGTCGGATCAGCTGTTGCGCTATCTCTGCGGCCTGTGTCAGCCCCATGTAAAAGACCAGCGTCTGCTGTTCCGCCGCCAGCGTCTGCCAGGCGAGGGTGCCCGTTTTCTGCAGATGGCCGGTAACCAGCCTGACGCTCTGCGCATGATCGCGATGGGTCAGGGGAATGCCGCTGTAGGCCGCACAGCCTGACGCGGCGGTGATCCCCGGCACCACACTGAACGGGATCTGCTGCTGCGCCAGCGCCTCCAGCTCTTCGCCGCCCCGTCCAAAGATAAAGGGATCGCCCCCTTTCAGCCGCACCACCCGCTTTCCGCGCTGCGCCTGCTCGCAGAGCAGCTGGTTAATCGACGCCTGCGGCACGCAGTGATGTCCGGCGCGTTTACCTACGAAGATACGCTCGGCATCGCGGCGCACCAGATTCAGGACCGCATCGGAGACCAGGCGGTCATAGACGATGACGTCTGCCTGCTGAATAAGCTGTAAGCCTTTCAGGGTGAGTAATCCGGCATCGCCCGGCCCGGCACCGACCAGCGCCACCTCCCCCTGGCGGGCCGGATCGCTGTCAAAAAGTGCATCAGCGATCTGCTCTGCACGCGGGCTGTCGCCGTTCGCCAGCGATTGCGCCAGTCGCTCGCTGTGAAAGAAGCGCTCCCAGAAGCGGCGGCGGGCACCGGGCGCGCCATACTGCCTTTTCACCCGCGCGCGCAGGCGACCGGCCAGCTGCGCCAGCTGGCCGAGATGTTGCGGCAGCCTCGCCTCCAGCTTCTCCCGCAGCAGGCGCGCCAGCACCGGTGCCCGTCCGCCGGACGAAACCGCCACCATCAGCGGGGAACGATCGATGATCGATGGCACAATCGCGCTGGCCTGCTGCGGTGCATCCACCAGGTTGCAGAAGATCTGCTCTCTTTCCGCCGCTGCCGCCACCTGCTGATTGACCGCGCTGTCGCTGGTGGCGGCCACCACCAGCCAGCAGCCGGTCAGCCAGTGCGGATCGAAATGTCCCGGCAGCAGCGTAACCGCACGCTGCTGCGCCCACGCCCGGAAGGCGGGCGAAAAATCGGGGGCGCCAACCCGGAGTTCGGCACCGGCTTCCAGCAGCAGGCGGGCTTTGCGCTCCGCCACATCACCCGCACCCACCAGCAGACAGCGCCGGCCCTGCAGGCGGCAGAAGAGGGGGAAGTAGTCCATCAGCGATCCTTAAAAAAGCCCGCCGGAGCGGGCTGTGTAGAGAGTTACAGGCAGACTTCGACCTGTCCGGCATTGACCCGCACCGGCCAGGCCGCCACCGAGCGTGAGGCATCCTCCATACAGACGCCATCGCTGAGGCGAAACCGCTGTTTTTTCAGCGGGCTGGCCACCCAGAGTGCATCCTGATGTTCCGCGATGATGCCGCGCGACAGCACGCTGGCCCCGGCGAACGGGTCGATATTGCTGATGGCATAGAGCTGTTCATCATCGCGTGGACGGAAGATGGCGATCTGCTCGCCGTTGACCAGCGCGCAGACGCCTGTGGCGGGCAGGATCTGCGTCAGCGCACACACCGGATGCCACTGGCTCATGATTTCGTCTCCTCTGTCAGGGTGATGGCAATACGCTCGTCGGCGCGGACCGGACGGTGCTGGTCGCGTTCGGCCACCCGCTGTATGCCAGGATCGCGCTGCGGCGAGTTAATAAAGTGGGCGAAGCGTGACAGGGACGGTTCCTCTTCCAGCGTGACTTTCCATTCGCAGCGGACAGTAGCGCGCAGCGCAGCCAGCTGCTGCTCCAGCTGGCTGTTGAGACCGAGCCGGTCATCCATGATCACCGAACGCAGATAGTCGATGCCGCCCTCCATGCTCTCCAGCCACAGCGAGGTGCGCTGCAGGCGATCGGCGGTTCGGATATAGAACATCATGAAGCGGTCAAGCGCGGCGATCAGGGTCTCCTGATCCAGATCGGCGGCCAGCAGGTCGCCATGCCGCGGCTTCATGCCGCCGTTGCCGCAGACGTAGAGGTTCCAGCCTTTTTCGGTGGCGATGATGCCGACATCTTTCCCCTGGGCTTCCGCACACTCGCGGGTGCAGCCGGAGACGCCGAATTTCATCTTGTGCGGGGTGCGGATGCCTTTGTAGCGGTTCTCCAGCATCACGCCCAGAGCGAGACTGTCGCCGACTCCATAGCGGCACCAGGCGCTGCCGACGCAGGTTTTCGCCATCCGCAGTGCCTTGGCGTAGGCCTGGCCGGTTTCAAATCCGGCGTCGATCAGCTGTGACCAGATGGCGGGCAGATCGTCTTTCTGCGCCCCGAAAAGGCCGATGCGCTGCGAGCCAGTAATTTTGGTGTAGAGCTGGTAGCGCCCGGCGATCTCACCTATCGCTTTCAGCCCCTGCGGCGTAATTTCACCACCGGGAGAGCGCGGGATCACGGAGTAGGTGCCATCCTTCTGAATATTGCCCAGGCAGAGGTCATTGCTGTCCTGCAGCGGGGCGTGCTGGGGTGTAAGCACATACTCATTCCAGCAGGAGGCGAGCAGCGAACCCACCGTGGGCTTGCAGACTTCACAGCCGTAGCCCTGGCCATAGCGGGACAGCAGTTCATCAAAGGTTTTGATCTCTTCCACCTGAATCAGGTGATACAGCGCCTGGCGGGAATATGCAAAATGGGCGCAAAGATGGTCGTTGACCGCAATCCCCTGGCGGCTGAGCTCACTGTTGAGCACCTGTGTGAGTAGCGGAATACAGCCGCCGCAGCCGGTGCCTGCACGGGTGGTGGTTTTCAGTGCGGCCACGGTGTGGCAGCCCGCCTGGACCGCCTGCACAATATCGCCTTTCGTGACGTCGAAGCAGGAGCAGATTTGCGCGCTCTCCGGCAGAGAGTCGACGCCGATAGCCGGTTTTTCGCCGCTGCCTGGGGGCAGAATCAGCGCTTCCGGCTGGTCAGGCAGCGGAATCGCGTTCAGCACCAGCTGCAGCAGGTTGCCATAGTCGCGGGTGTCGCCCACCAGCACGGCCCCCAGCAGGGTTTTCTGATCCTCGCTGAGAATCAGGCGCTTATAGATCGATTTGCCTTCGTCCAGCCAGACCACGCTGCGGGCGCCCGGCGTGGTGCCGCGCGTATCGCCAATCCCGCCAACATCGACCCCGAGCAGCTTGAGCTTCGCACTCATGTCCGCGCCGGTAAAGGCATTGTCGCGGCCCAGCAGATGGTCGCTGGCAACCTGGGCCATTTTGTACCCCGGAGCGACCAGGCCATAGGCCCGGTTCTGCCAGGCGGCACACTCGCCGATCGCGTAGATGGCGGGATCGCTGGTGCGGCACTGATCATCAATCGCGATGCCGCCGCGCGGGCCCAGCGTTAAGCCACACTGTTTCGCCAGAGCGTCCTGCGGACGGATACCGGTGGAGAAGACGATGAAATCGACCGCCAGCGCACTGCCGTCAGCAAACTGCAGGGTTTTGCCGCCATGCTCATGATGGATAATCTGTTGGGTATTTTTGCCGGTGTGAACCCGTACGCCCATCTCCTCAATCTTGCGGCGCAACTGCTCGCCACCCTGCTGATCGAGCTGTTCTGCCATCAGGACCGGCGCAAATTCAATGACGTGGGTTTCGATGCCCAGGTTTTTCAGGGCACCCGCCGCTTCCAGACCCAGCAGACCTCCGCCAATCACCGCGCCACGTGTGCTGCGGCGCGCACAGGCTTCAATGGCATTGAGGTCTTCGATGGTGCGGTAGACAAAGCAGTCGCTGCCTTCCGCGCCGTTAATGGGCGGGATCCACGGATAAGAGCCGGTGGCAAAAATCAGCGTGTCGTAACGGACCGCGCGGCCGGTACTGGAGTGGATGATTTTTTCATCGCGATTAAGGGTGATGGCGCGCTCACCCAGCAGCAGATTAACCTGATGCCTTTCGTAATATCCTTCCCGCACCAGCGACAGTTCTTCTGCGGTGTGGTGGGAGAAGTAAGCCGAGAGGTGGACACGATCGTAGGCGACACGCGGTTCTTCACAAAAGACGGTCAGCGAAAACTGGTCAGGTTCCGCTTTCTCCATTAACTCTTCTATGAAGCGGTGGCCGACCATGCCGTTACCGATAACGACGACATTGTGCTTGCTCATTTTTGCCTCAGATTTGCGATTTCTGCGGCTACAATAGCGCGCCCTTTCTGGCGCTTATTGATGTACATCAACCACCCGCCCATATACCTATTTAGGGTTAGGTGTTTGATTTGAATTGATTTTATCTGGAAGGGCTAACCCGCTGATTATCCGGCATTGCCGCCGGAACGACGATTCGTGCTAGTTTTAACCAAAACCCGGATAAGGAGCTGGCAATGCGGTCACCCAAGTGGATTAACAACGTGCGTTTACCCTGGCGGGAAGGTCTGTGGCAAATTGAGATCGCCGACGGAAAGATAGCCCGAATTTCAGCTCAGCCGCAGCAGGCGACACCGGCCGATCAGTCGCTGGACGGCGAGGGCGGTCTGGCCTGTGCACCCTTTATTGAGCCGCACATTCATCTGGATACGACCCAGACAGCGGGCCAGCCCGCGTGGAATCAGTCCGGCACCCTGTTTGAAGGCATAGAGCGCTGGGCAGAACGCAAGGCGATGCTCAGTCACGAGGATGTTAAGCAGCGGGCGATGCAGACGCTGAAGTGGCAGATCGCCAACGGCATCCAGTTTGTACGCACCCACGTTGATGTCTCCGATCCCTCCCTGACGGCGCTCAAAGCGATGCTGGAGCTGAAAGAGGAAGTGGCCCCCTGGATAACCCTGCAGATCGTCGCCTTTCCGCAGGAGGGGATCCTCTCCTATCCCAACGGGGAGGCGCTGCTGGAGGAGGCGCTGCGGCTGGGTGCTGATGTGGTCGGGGCGATTCCGCACTACGAATTTACCCGCGAATATGGCGTGGAGTCGCTGCATAAGACCTTTGCGCTGGCGAACCGCTACGACCGGCTGATCGATGTTCACTGCGATGAGATCGATGATGAGCAGTCGCGCTTTGTGGAAACCGTGGCGGCGCTGGCCCATCGCGACGGCAACGGCGCACGCGTGACCGCCAGCCACACCACCGCCATGCACGCCTATAACGGCGCCTACACTTCGCGGCTGTTCCGCCTGCTTAAGCTGTCGGGCATTAACTTTGTCGCGAACCCGCTGGTCAATATCCACCTGCAGGGGCGCTTCGACACCTATCCTAAGCGGCGCGGCATTACGCGGGTGAAAGAGATGCTGGAGGCGGAGATCAATGTCTGCTTCGGCCACGACGATGTGTTTGATCCCTGGTATCCGCTGGGCACCGCCAGCATGCTGCAGGTGCTGCACATGGGCTTACATGTCTGCCAGCTGATGGGCTACGAGCAGATTGATGCGGGACTGGATCTGATTACCCATAACAGTGCGAAGACGATGCAGCTTGCAGGCTATGGCATTCAGAGCGGCAACGAGGCGAGCCTGATCATTCTGCCAGCTGAGAGTGGCTTTGATGCGGTGAGAAGGCAGGTTCCGGTGCGCTACTCGGTGCGGCGTGGTGTGGTGGTGGCGGAGACAAAACCGGCAGAAAGCGAAATTTACTGGCGGGAGCGGGAGCGCGTTGATTTCCGGCGTTAATGAGCAGGGCGGCGATGAATCGCCGCCCTGAAGGATCAATGCGTGATGTGACCATGCGTACGATGACGGCTGACAAAGCCGAGCAGCGCGCACATCACAAACACCACCGCGTAAAGCGCGTTGGCGGTCGCCAGTGCCGTGTGTACCCCGCTTTTCTCAACGATAGGCGCCGTCACCACAAAGGTCAGCATGGTGCCGACGGTGCCACAGGTCAGGATAAAGTTCACCAGCTTCGGTGAGGCGACTTTGGTCTGCAGCGAACCCAGCGTGATGATGGTGGTGTAGATCGCACTGGAGCTGAAGCCAAGAATCATGATGATCCATTTCAGCATGCCGGCATCGTTGCTGCTGACGAACCAGTACATCAGCACTGTGGCCAGACCTGCCAGCACCATCAGAATGCGCTGCAGGTCGAAGAAGCGCAGCAGGAAGCTGAAGACCCACATGCCGACCATGTAGGCTGTCCAGAAGCTACCCACCAGCTGTCCGGCATCATTGATGTTCATGCCCATGACTTTGGTGGCATATTCCGGCACCCAGGAGATGAAGCCAAGCTGGCCGAGAATGTAGCAGAGAGCCGCCACTGACAGCAGCAGCACGCCCAGACCCCATTTCTCTTTTTCCACCGTCGGGCTGTTTTCAGGCTTGCGCAGCACCGGGAACTCCACACACAGCGTCATGATGAAGATCGCGACGTAGATGAAGCCGATGCAGACATAGACCCAGTACCATGGTAGCTGACGCGCCAGCAGAATCCCGGCCAGCACCGGAAACAGCGTGCCCGCCATGCTGAAGAAGGAATCTGTGAAGAGCAAGCGGGAACCACGCTGACGACCCTCATACAGATGGGTGATCAGGAAGGTGCCGATCGACATGGTAATGCCGCTGACCACGCCCAGTACAAACATGCAGAGGGAGAAGATGGTCAGATCGCGGCTGGTCATTAATCCGACGATCGCCAGGACCATCAGAACGAAGCCGAAAATCAGCTGGCGCTTCAGAGGCACAATCACCATCAGCCAGGCATTCAGGAAGACCGCAGCCAGAATGCCGCTGTTAAGGAAGGTGAAGGTGTTACTCATGCTGGAGACAGGGATCTGGAAATCTTTTGCGATATCGCCCATTACCATGCCGGTAACGATTACCAGTGCGCCCGTCAGCGCATAGGAGAAAAAGCTTATCCAGGTAAGGCCAATACGATTTCGGTTTGTCATGTTCTGAACCTGTTAAGAACCGGGTGCCAAAAAGTGTCAGAAAGTGTAAACGGAACTGTGATCTTAATAAACAAGCAGTGAAACTACAGATACAAATTTCATGTGTTGTGTGATTTTAATCACGTAATTGCGGAGGGTTAACGTTTGCGTCTCGCTTTTGCGCAGGCAGCGTAAATATAGGTAAAACGCTGGCTCATAGAATAGAGTCTCTTTACAATCAATAACGTTTTAATGCCCGCTCTCCCAGGTAAGGAATCTTTCATGTTTAAACGTACTTTAACAGCGGCGATTACCCTGTTAGCGCTCTCTTCCGTTTCCGCCCAGGCGCTGGCTGCCAAAGGGGATACTCACGTCCTGCTCACCACCTCCGCCGGCAATATTGAACTCGAACTGAATAACCAGAAAGCGCCGGTTTCCGTAAAAAACTTCGTTGACTACGTTAACAGCGGTTTTTACAACAACACCATTTTTCACCGCGTGATCCCGGGCTTTATGGTGCAGGGCGGCGGCTTCACCACCGATATGCAGCAGAAGCAGACTAACGCGCCGATCAAGAACGAAGCCGATAATGGCCTGCGCAACCTGCGCGGCACCATCTCTATGGCGCGTACTGCGGATAAAGACAGCGCGACCAGCCAGTTCTTCCTCAACGTGGCGGACAACGCCTTCCTCGACCATGGGCAGCGCGATTTTGGCTACGCCGTTTTCGGTAAGATTGTGAAAGGCCAGGATGTGGTTGAAAAAATTTCTCAGGTGCCGACCAAAGATGTTGGCCCTTACCAGAATGTGCCGTCTAAACCGGTCGTTATCCTCTCCGCGAAAGTCCTGCCTTAACGCCTTTTGTCGCCATCTGCGGATGGCGATCGCCCGCCGCCTCCGGCAAAGCCAGAATTTGCTCTTATACTTAGGGCAAAAACCTGAGCAGGAGGCGGCATGGCGAACAAACTCACCGAAAAACAGAAGGCCACACTGTGGCAACAGCGGCGCAGCGCCAGCTATCAGGCCAGCTGTCGGCTGGAGGGCTTCACACCGAATGAGATCACCGTGAAGAGTGACGATGCGGAAACGCGTCTGGCGTCACTGAGGAGGCAATATGGACTCTAACAGCGCCGTCAGCCAGGACCCCTGCCTGTGGCAGCACGACAATGTGCTGAAAAATCTGGCCAACATTCACGATGCCGCCCAGTTGCGTAAGGCGGAGCTGAGCTTCAGTGCGGCGCGTCTCGCCACGCTGGAACTGGGGCCCCGCAATCCCGGTTTGCCCTGGCTGCGTCAGATTCACCGCACCCTGTTCCAGGATCTCTACAGCTGGGCCGGTGAACTGCGCACCATCGACATCTGGCGCGATGAGACGCCGTTCTGTCATTTCGAATATATTGAAAAGGAGGGCAACGCCCTGATGGCAGCGCTGGAAGAGGAGAAGGGGCTGGCTGACCTCCCGCGTGACGCCTTTATCCAGCGTATCGCCCACTACTATTGTGAAATCAACATGCTGCATCCGTTCCGCCATGGCAACGGACGGGCCCAGCGCATCTTCTTCGAACAGCTGGCACTGCATGCCGGGTATCTGCTGACGTGGGAAGAGACCGATGCGGAAAGCTGGAAAGCGGCCAATCAGGCAGGTGTGGCGGGCGATCTGGCTCCGCTGGAGGCGGTTTTTGCGAAAGTGGTGAGTGAGGCGGCTTAACCACGTAGAATAGCGGCGCGGTTTATCATTCTGGATCAGTCATGCTGCTGCTTATCGACAACTACGACTCCTTTACCTGGAATCTTTATCAATATTTCTGCGAACTGGATGCGCAGGTTAAGGTAGTGCGCAATGACGCCATCACGCTGGAGCAGATGGCTGCCTTACCGCTGACCCATCTGGTGATCTCCCCCGGCCCCTGTACGCCTTCGGAGTCGGGGATCTCCCTGGCGGCCATCCGCCACTTTGCCGGGCAGTTGCCGGTGCTGGGCGTTTGTCTGGGTCATCAGGCTATCGCGCAGGCGTATGGTGCGCAGGTGGTGCGCGCCCGTCAGGTGATGCACGGCAAAACCTCCGCTATTCAGCACACTGGCAAAGGCGTGTTCCGTAATCTCAACAATCCCCTGACTGTCACCCGTTACCATTCGCTGATCGTGCAGCGCGAGACGCTGCCCGATGCGTTCGAGGTCACCGCCTGGAGTCTGCGCGACGGTGAGCCCGACGAGATCATGGGGTTCCGCCACAAAACGCTGGCGCTGGAAGGCGTGCAGTTTCATCCCGAGAGCATTCTCAGCGAGCAGGGCCATCAGCTGCTGCGCAATTTCCTGACGCAATAAGTTGCCTTTGAGTGATTTTTTATGCATATTTTGTGATTATTATTTCAATGTTGCACAACTATCATTCAAATGGGGTCATCAATGACGGCGGAAAAAATTGCGGTTACCCGGGAGACGTTCGATAACGTTATTTTGCCTGTTTATGCACCTGCGCAGTTTGTGCCGGTAAAAGGCAAAGGCAGTCGTGTATGGGATCAGCAGGGCAAAGAGTATATCGATTTCTCCGGCGGGATCGCCGTCACCGCGCTGGGCCACTGCCATCCGGCGCTGGTGGAGGCGCTGAAAAGCCAGGGCGAAACGCTGTGGCACACCAGCAACGTTTTCACCAACGAACCGGCTCTGCGTCTGGCCAGTAAGCTGATCCAGGCCACCTTTGCGGAGCGCGTTTTCTTTGCCAACTCCGGCGCCGAAGCGAACGAAGCTGCCTTTAAGCTGGCGCGTTACTACGCCTGCAAACGTCACAGCCCTTTCAAGAGTAAGATCATCGCCTTTCATAACGCCTTCCATGGGCGGACGCTGTTTACCGTCACGGTTGGCGGTCAGCCAAAATATTCAGACGGCTTCGGCCCGAAACCGGCGGACATCGTGCATGTGCCGTTCAACGACCTGGAGGCGGTAAAAGCGGTCATCGACGATCACACCTGTGCCATCGTGGTGGAACCGATTCAGGGCGAAGGCGGCGTGATGCCCGCGACGCAGGCCTTCATGCAGGGACTGCGTGAGCTGTGCGATAAGCATCAGGCGCTGCTGGTGCTGGACGAAGTGCAGAGCGGTATGGGCCGCAGTGGCAAGCTGTTCGCCTATGAGCACTATGGTGTTCAGCCCGATATCCTGACCTCAGCCAAAGCGCTGGGCGGCGGTTTCCCGGTCAGCGCCATGCTGACCACCCATGAGATCGCCTCGACGATGGCGCCGGGCGTGCATGGCACCACCTACGGCGGCAACCCGCTGGCCTGTGCCATTGCCGAAACCGCACTCGATATCATCAATACGCCAGAGGTGCTGTCAGGCGTTGAGGCGCGTCGTCAGCACTTTGTGACCGCCTTGCAGGCTATCGATGCGAAGTACGATCTGTTCAGCGATATTCGCGGCAAGGGGCTGCTGATTGGTGCGGCGCTGAAACCGCAGCATGCCGGACGGTCGCGCGAAATCCTTAATGCTGCCGCCGCTGAAGGCGTGATGGTACTGGTCGCCGGCACCGACGTGATGCGTTTTGCCCCGTCGCTGATCATCGAGCCTGCTGACATCGAAGAGGGCATGAGTCGCTTTGCCACGGCCGTCGGCAAAGTGCTCAACGGCTAGCGGATTTTTTCCGTAAGTGTCTGATCAGCCAGCGGCCATGTTGTGGTCGCTGGCTCCACGCCAGCGAGGAGATGGTGTGCATGACGCTGAGATGATCGAGAATGCGTCGCACATGCTGCTCCACCACCGTTACCGGTCCTTCACTGATATTCCCCAGCTCATCCAGCAGATTAACCTGCGAACTGGCACCCTCATATTCCAGCCGCTGCTGACAGCGTTGCAGCGCGATCTCACAGGATTGCAGGTAACGTTCCGCCAGCGAGGGGGTCAGCATGGTGTGCTCACGCGCCAGAATGGTCATCGCATTGATGTGCTCGACGATAAACTGGCTGTGCGTGACCCAGAGCCGCATATCTTTCAGATACTGGGCGTTGAAACCCGGCTCCTGCATCGCCTGATTCAGCGAGTTAAACAGCGCATTGTGCGCCTGATTCACCTGCACGCGCTGATAAGCCAGCTTGCCGGGTGCCTGTTCCTCTCCCAGCAGGAGGCGCAGCGCATCCTGATAGGTTTCCAGCGCGTCATGGGCATTTTGCCGCAGTAATCCACTCTGCCACTGCGGCCAGAGCCAGATCATGCCGCCAAAGGCGATCAGGCAGCCCATCAGCGTATCCATCAGTCGCGGCAGCAGAAACTGCGCGCCATTCAGTGAGAGCAGCTGCAGCGAGTAAACCGCGGTGACCGTAAAGCCAATCATCGACCAGCCATAAAACTGACGGGTAAAGCGATAGCTGATAAAGGTAATCGCCAGCATCACCAGCAGCACGACAGATTCCGGCACCGCCAGACGCAGTGTGGCCGCCGCGACCACCAGGCCGGCAAAGGTGCCGAGCGCACGGTGCTGGATACGGACGCGGGTGGCGCTGTAGCCGTTCTGGCTGACGAACATGATCGTCATCAGAATCCAGTAGGGCTTAGGGATGTTGAAGAAGAGTGCCAGCGCGCTGCCCAGCATCAGCATGACTGCAAAGCGACCGGCAGTGCGCAGCGCCGAGGAGCGAAATGAGAGGTAGCTGCGCAGCGCGGGGAGCAGCGGCAGACGGCGCTGGCGGTCAGCCATCAGGTCGCGCTGGTAAAGCGGTTTCTGGGTGCGCAGCACCCGCGCAATGCGGTTGAAGTGATAAAGGCAGAAGTGGCCCACCGGATTGTCGGGATGCTGACGGGCAATCTTCTCCAGCGCGCCAAGCTGTTTATCCATCGCAAAACGATCGGCTAACTGGTGGTAGAGAATGGTATCGGCCAGCACCCGCAGCCGGGCTGAGATGGTTTTGGCGTTCCAGCGGAGCACCGCTTCAGCATGGCTCTGCTCAACCAGTTTCTGCACCTCTTCCGGCCGGTGCAGGCTGACCGAGATGTGCTCCTGCAGATCCAGCGCCACCTGAAAGGCGCGCGTCAGCCGTTTATGGCTGTTGTCGCGGCTCGCCGACAGCATATGCATCTGCTGATAACAGGTGTTGATCAAATCGACCACTTTCTGCTGGCGAGCCAGCAGCGGCGGCAGGGCCTTTTCCGGATCGGTCAGCTGCGTCAGCAGGGTATATTTGGCGTCGCAGTAGTTCGCCAGCTCGCGGTAGATCAGGCTCAGGCTTTCGCGCATCGGCTGCTCTTTCCACAGCCAGAACCAGAACCAGTTAAACACGCCATACCAGAGTGTGCCGCCGATATAGAGCAGCGGCGGCACATAGATGGGCATGCGGCCCGTCAGGCTCAGGGTAAAAATAGCGGCGATGAGGGTGCCGGAGAGCAGGCGGCCATGCAGCGGGCTGATCTCCCCGGTGACGCCCAGCAGCAGAGGCATCGCAAACAGGATTAGCGGCAGCGGAACCGCATGCAGGGTAAGCCACTGGATCAGGAAGCTGCCAAGCGCAAACAGGCTGCCGCCCACAATCAGACGTTTGAAGAAGCGTTTATGCGGGGTATCGAGACCGGCAATGTTGCAGCAGGCGGGGACTAACGAGAACAGCAGACCTTTTTGCAGGTCGCCAGCCAGCCAGCCCAGCGCGACCGGCAGGCAGAGCACCAGCGTTTGCCGCAGGGCATAGTTCACTTCAGGGTGATAAATAATTCGACGCCACATCGGCTCAGCACAAACAATAACGGCGTGATGCGAACATCACGCCGTGGATGACAGGAATTAGCGGGTGCCGTAAACGACGATGGTTTTGCCGTGTGCAGAGATCAGATTCTGATCTTCCAGCATCTTCAGAATACGGCCCACGGTTTCGCGTGAACAACCCACAATCTGGCCAATTTCCTGACGGGTAATTTTAATTTGCATGCCGTCGGGATGCGTCATGGCATCTGGCTGTTTTGCCAGGTTAAGCAGAGTCTGTGCAATGCGTCCGGTCACGTCGAGGAAAGCGAGGTTACCCACTTTTTCTGACGTCACCTGCAGGCGACGCGCCATCTGCGACGAGAGCCGCATCAGGATGTCAGGGTTCACCTGAATCAGCTGGCGGAATTTCTTGTAGGAGATCTCCGCCACTTCGCACGCGCTTTTCGCACGCACCCAGGCGCTGCGCTCCTGACCTTCTTCAAACAGGCCAAGCTCGCCGATGAAATCCCCCTGATTCAGGTAGGAAAGAATCATCTCTTTGCCTTCTTCATCTTTAATCAGAACCGCGACGGAACCTTTCACGATGTAGTAAAGCGTTTCAGCTTTTTCACCTTGGTGAATCAGCGTACTTTTGGATGGATACTTGTGAATATGGCAATGGGACAGGAACCATTCGAGTGTAGGGTCTGTTTGCGGTTTGCCGAGAACCATTCGCTATTATCCTCTGTTGTAATCGTGCCCAAAATACAGGGGGCAGTTTTCCCTGTCAGGCGGTGAAAGCTTCAAGCGTTTCCTTTTCAGGAAATTATTCGGGCCGCATCAGGCGCAGTGCGCATCATTCTTCCCGGCTTCGCCATCGGGTGACGAAAAATATTTTCAGCTCTGTTTGTAGCACAGCTTTTGCCGACTGTCTTCTGTTGTCTCGCTTCAGCTAAGGGTGGATTTCTCTGGATTGCTGTTTATCAGGCGAAAGCGTACTCTGGCGACAAAACAGCGTATTCCGGAGCAAAAATCATGCAGGCAAGAGTGAAATGGGTAGAAGGGATGACATTCCTTGGTGAGTCATCCTCCGGCCATCAGATCCTGATGGATGGTAATTCAGGGGATAAAGCGCCCAGCCCAATGGAGATGGTGCTGATGGCAGCGGGCGGATGCAGCGCAATCGACGTGGTATCAATTCTGCAAAAAGGCCGCAACGATGTGGCTGATTGTGAAGTAAAACTGACCTCAGAACGTCGTGAAGAGGCGCCGCGAATCTTTACGCACATCAACCTGCATTTTATTGTGAGTGGCAAAGCACTCCAGGATAAAGCGGTCTCACGCGCGGTGGATCTTTCTGCTGAAAAATATTGCTCGGTCGCGATCATGCTGGGGAAAGGGGTGACGATGACACACAGCTATGAGGTGGTTGAGCTGTAATAGCCGCAGGTTTTTTTAAAGTTGCTGGCAGTCCGGTGTGAGGCCGTGCCTGCGCAGGAAACCGGGTCAGATCGGAAAGTCGCTTGAGCCAATCCATGGCCGCTCGGCCCGCGCGATTACGCACCTCATCCCTGAGGTGCGCCCGTAGCTGGGCCAACGCGTTGCGTTGTTCAAAAACGCTCCCGGCGTTTTATCCGGGCGGCGGGACGCTTTCCTCTTCTGACCCGGTTCCCTGCGTGTTGAGCTTATATGCTGCTGTCAGATTCTTTGTGATCAGGGTGTGTCTGTAGCGAGCTCCCTGAAGCCTGCTCAGCAGTAAGCCTTTATCCGCAGAAAAACCGGTTTTGCGTCTTTACGAAAGGCATCTGCTATCTGAGGATTTTTTGCTGACCCCTTACTCTATCCGTTTACCTTCCATCAGCCGCTTCACCAGTGGCCCCATGATCAGCTCCATCGCCAGACCCATTTTGCCGCCGGGCACCACCAGCGTATTGATGTGCGAGATAAACGATCCCTGCAGCATCGCCAGCAGATAGGGGAAGTCGATACCCTCCAGTCCCTGAAAGTGGATCACCACAAAGCTCTCATCCAGTGACGGGATAGCGCGGGCGGCAAACGGGTTCGAGGTATCCACGGTCGGCACGCGCTGAAAGTTAATATGGGTACGGGAGAACTGGGGCGTAATGAAGTTGATGTAATCCTCCATCGACCGCACCACCGAATCCATCACTGCCTCGCGGGAGTGGCCGCGCTCGCTGGTGTCCCGCACCAGCTTCTGAATCCATTCAAGGTTAACAATCGGCACCACGCCCACCAGCAGATCCACCTGTTCTGCGACGTTATGCTGCGCGGTGACCACGCCGCCATGCAGGCCTTCATAGAACAGAATATCGGTGTCCTGCGGCAGCGGCTGCCACGGCGTAAAGGTGCCAGGCACCTGATTCCACGGCACCGCCTCATCATAGGTGTGCAGATATTTACGCGACTGGCCCTGTCCGCTTTGACCATACTCTTTAAAACTCTGCTCCAGCAGGCCAAAGTCGTTGGCCTCCGGGCCGAAATAGCTGACGTGACGTCCTAAATCGCGCGCTTTGCGAATCGCCATATCCATTTCAGGGCGGGTAAAGCGGTGAAAGCTGTCGCCTTCCAGCTCCGCCGCATGCAGATTCAGCTGCTGGAAGATTTTGCGAAACGCGAGGCTGGTGGTGGTGGTTCCTGCGCCGCTGGAACCGGTCACCGCGATAATGGGATGACGAGCAGACATAGAAAAGCTCCCTGTGTGGTCGGGCAATGAGCATTGTTATCATGAAATGCCCGCCGGTGCATCAGCCGCGAAATTCTTTGCGCGGCATAATATTGACCGACTCATGCAGTTCCGACCACACCAGCACCACTTCGCCAGACTCCAGCTGCCGACGCACATCCGCGACCTTGTCGACCAGGCTGCGCTCCTGTTCGCCATAGTCGGTGCCTTCGCGCAGCACAAACGTTTCAATCAGGTTTTCGAGGGTCTCCGGAGAGACCTGTTGCCAGGGAATAATCACGCGATCAGTTATCCAGAATAGGGGCGATCCACTGGGGGATGCGCTGTTCCAGCCACATTTCGGGCTGACGTAACGTCCCACCGACAAAGCCGACATGGCCGCCGTGTGGGCTCAGTTGATAAGTAATAGTGGCAGATAATTGGCTGCTGTGCGGGATCACCTCATCGCTCATAAAGGGATCGTCTTTCGCATGGATGATCAGCAGCGGTATTTCGACCTGCTTCAGCCACGGCATGGCGCTGGCACGCTGATAGTAGTCGGTCGCATCCGCAAACCCGTGGGCACGGGCGGTGATCGCGTCATCAAAATCGCGCAGTCGCCGCAGGGCTTTCAGCTGCGCCAGGTTGACCGGCAGCGTATCCGGCCAGGCGTGCAGCTTGCGGCGGGCATTTTTCTTCAGCTGCGCCAGCAGATAGTACTGATAGACGCGGGAAAAGCCGCGCTCCAGTCGCAGGCTGCAGGGTTCCAGCTGCAGCGGGGCGGAGACAATTACGCCCGCATCAACCCCGGCATCTGCACCCTGCTGACCCAGCAGGCAGCCCAGCATATTGCCGCCCAGCGAGAAGCCTACGGCGGCGGTGGGCATGCGTCCCCAGCGGCGGTGCAGCCATTGCAGGAAAAAGCGGGCATCGTCAGTCTCGCCGGAGTGATAGATCCGGTTCAGCCGGTTAGGCTCGCCGCTGCAGCCGCGAAAATGCATCACCACCGCCAGCCAGCCGCGCGCACGGCAGATTGCCATCAGGCCATGGATATAGGGGCTGTGAAAACTCCCCTCCAGACCGTGAAACAGCACCACACGCGGTTTATGCTGCGCCGCGTGCGGATCTTCGCTCCAGGCGAGGTCGACAAAATCGCCATCCGGCAGATCGAGACGCTGCCAGTGGGGCTGAAGAGTGACATGACGCCGCAACAGGCGCGGCAGCACGGTCTGCAGATGCGCATTACGCAGTGAGCCCGGCGGGATAAAGCGCTCATTTCCGGGTCCGGTAAATTTCATGGGGTAAAAGCTTGTCTGTTCCATATCACACTGTTAGCTTCGAAAGGTTTTTTCTTGCAGGGGTAAGGAGTACCCGATTGCCATGGAACTGAGTCTTTTCTTATCAATGTTAGGGTTTCTCTGGGTCGCTGCTATTACGCCAGGCCCTAATAATATGTTACTCACCGCCTCGGGCGCTAATTTTGGCTTTGTGCGCACCATACCGCTGATGATTGGCATCATGATCGGCATGCAGGTGATGCTGCTGATGGTGGCCTTTGGGGTGGGTGGCCTGATCCTGCTCTATCCGTCACTGCATCTGATGCTGAAAATCGCCGGCAGCCTCTATCTGCTCTGGCTGGCGTGGAAAATCGCTACAGCCAGCTATGAAAAGCTGGAAACTGACCAGGCCCCGGATGCGCCGATGCCGTTCTGGCAGGGAGGCGTGCTGCAGCTGATCAATCCCAAAGCCTGGCTGATGGCGCTGGGTGCGGTCGCCAGCTTCAGCCTGGCGGGGGAGGCTTATCGCCATTCGGTTGTCGCGATAAGCATCGGCATGTTTATGGTCAATCTGCTATCGGGCGCAATCTGGATGGGATTCGGCGCGATGATTGGGCGCATTCTGCGCAGCCGTCGCGCCTGGAAAATCTTCAACCTCGCCATGGGGCTGCTGACCGCCGCCTGCGTCCTGTTAATCTGGCACTGAGTTAACTGGATGCGCGTTCAACGCGCGTCCAGGGCAATACTTCGCGGACCACTGGCGCGTTCGGATTGCGGATTTTCTGCAACAGCAGCTGCACGCTGCGTGCACCCAGCTGGTTCATCGGCTGTTCGATGGTGGTCAGCGGCGGATTCAGGCTTCGGGTGAAGGGAATCCCATCAAAACCGACCACCGCCAGATCTTCCGGTACGCGCAGACCTGCCTCCAGTGCCGCATGCATCACGCCCAACGCCAGCACATCGGAAACCGCAAATACCGCATCCGGCGGGTCCGGCAGCGCCAGCAGCTCCTTCACGGCCTGACTGCCCGCCTCAGGGGAAATTTCATAGGTATAAGCGACGCCAGACCAGGGATTCTCCAGCTCTTCCAGCGCCTGCCGGTAGCCCTTTTCACGATGATGTGAATAGAGGTAGCGCATATCGCCATTCACCAGCCCGATGCGTTTACGTCCTTTACCGGCCAGGTAATGGACGGTGTCACGCGCGGCTTCAAGATGATCGATGGTGACCGAGGAGGCGGGGATCGTCGGATCAAACTCGCAGCACTGCACCCACGGCGCACCGGCAATCAGCGCCTGCAAATCCTGCAATCCCGACGCGGCATCCATGGTAATCACGCCATCCACCACTTTCCCGGTCAGTAAACTCAGATAGGCCGCTTCCCGCTGCAGCTGCGAAGCGGAGTTGCAGAGCAGGATGTGATAGCCATGCAGTTCGGCTTCTGCCTCTATCCCCTGCACCACGCGAGAGCAGAAGGGATTGGTGATATCTGAGATCAGCACCAGCAGCATGTGGCTTTGCGCCGTACGCAGCTGACGTGCCAGTAAGTTGGGCTGATAGTCGCAGGCAGAGATCGCCGCCAGAACTTTCTCACGCGTATCGGGCTTGACGCCAGGATGCGCGTTGATTACCCGCGATACCGTGGCTTTGGAGACGCCAGCCAGCTGAGCAACTTTCTCAATCGACATCGGGTTACAGAGACCTTAACAGGCAATGGATGGGAACACATATCAATAACACAGGGACAATGTGAGCGCCTGACATTTTTGCTTACTTTAGCGATTTTCAGCATTTGCGATTTCTGACTTAGGTTTGCAGATAGTGATCTAAGAACTTATTTCTATTAGGGATAATTTTTAATTCCTTTGTGAAACTATAGTGCGCAGAGACACTGCCCCCACGATAAAAAAACAGGGGGAGAACGATTATGGCAACAACACGTTTCACACTTTTAGCCGCCGCGCTGGCGCTGCTGGCTTTCCGGGCTGATGCGGTGAATGTCACCGTGGCATACCAGACTTCCGCCGAACCGGCAAAAGTGGCGCAGGCGGACAACAGTTTTGCAAAAGATAGCGGAGCCAGCGTCGACTGGCGTAAGTTTGACAGCGGTGCAGGCGTATTACGTGCGCTGGCCTCCGGTGACGTCCAGATTGGTAATATCGGTTCCAGTCCGTTAGCAGTGGCCGCGGCGCAGAAGCTGCCGATTGAAGCCTTTTTACTTGCGTCGCAGCTGGGTAATTCGGAAGCCCTGGTCGTCAAAAAGAGCATCACCTCCCCGAAAGATCTTATCGGCAAGCGCATCGCGGTGCCGTTCATCTCCACCACTCACTACAGCCTGCTGGCTGCGTTGAAACACTGGGGCATCAAGCCGTCACAGCTTCAGCTGGTCAATCTGCAGCCGCCCGCGATTATTGCCGCCTGGCAGCGCGGCGATATTGACGGGGCCTATGTCTGGGCACCCGCGGTGAATGAGCTGGAAAAAGAGGGCAGGGTGTTAACCGACTCTTCGCAGGTGGGGAGCTGGGGATCACCGACGCTGGATGTCTGGGTCGTACGCAAAGATTTTGCCGAACAGCATCCGGAGATTGTCACTGCCTTTGCCCGCAGCGCGATTGATGCGCAACAGGCCTACCTGAAGAGTCCCGATAGCTGGCTGAAGCAGCCCGAAAACCTCAGCAAACTGTCACGCCTGAGCGGGGTGCCGGAAGCGCAGGTGCCGGATCTGGTGAAGGGGAATACCTATCTGACGGCGCAGCAGCAGGTTGAACAACTGGGCAAGCCGGTCAATAAAGCGATTGTCGATACCGCGCAGTTTCTGAAAGCGCAGGGCCGAGTGCCACAGGCCGATAACGACTACAGCAGCTACGTCACTTCCCGCTTCGTCGCGCCACTCGTTAAGCAGTAAGGAGGCACTATGCTGCGCATCGCTCACCTTAATGCACGGTATGCCGGTCAGCCAGTGTTGCAGGATATCAACCTGCAACTGGACAGCCATGAACTGCTGGTGGTCCTGGGCCCCTCCGGCTGCGGCAAAACCACGCTGCTGAATCTGGTCGCCGGATTTCTGCCGGTTGAGTCGGGTTCCATTACGCTGGATAACCAGCCGGTGACCGGACCTGGCGCGGAGCGCGGCGTGGTGTTTCAGAATGAGGGGCTGCTGCCGTGGCGCAACGTCCTGGATAATGTCGCGTTTGGCCTGCAGCTGGCCGGGATGCCCCGCCAGCCGCGTGAGGCGGTGGCGCGCCGCCTGATCAGACAGGTGGGGCTGGAAGGGGCGGAGAAGCGCGCCATCTGGCAACTCTCTGGTGGTCAGCGTCAGCGGGTGGGCATCGCACGCGCGCTGGCGACCGATCCGCAACTGCTGCTGCTGGATGAACCCTTCGGTGCGCTGGATGCGTTTACCCGCGAGCAGATGCAGACCCTGCTGCTGACGCTGTGGCGTGACAGCGGTAAACAGATCCTGCTGATTACGCACGACATTGAAGAGGCGATTTTCCTCGCCAGCGAACTGATTCTGCTCTCGCCCGGACCGGGCCGCATTGTCGAGCGGCTGCGCCCCGATTTTGGCCGGCGCTTTGCGGCGGGCGAGTCGTGCCGCAGCATCAAATCCGATCCGCAGTTTATCGCCCAGCGCGAGTATGTGCTGAGCCGGGTGTTTGATCAGCGGGAGGCATTTGCATGAGCGCGCTCATCAACGAAAAATCTCTGCCGGTGCGCCGTCGGCTGCGCTGGCCTTTCTCAACTGCCCTGACGCTGAGCCTGCTGAGCCTCTCTCTGCTGTTACTGCTCTGGTGGGGCGTGACTGCGCTGGGTCTGATCGCGCCGCTGTTTCTGCCACCGCCGCAGCAGGTGTTCAGCAAGCTGCTGCTGATTGCCAGCGCACAGGGGTTTATGGATGCCACGCTCTGGCAGCACCTGGCCGCCAGCCTGACGCGCATGCTGATTGCGCTGACCGCTGCTGCCGCCATTGGTATTCCGACCGGCATTCTGATGGGCCTCAGCCCGGTTGCGCGTGGACTGCTCGATCCGCTGATTGAGCTTTATCGCCCGATTCCGCCTCTCGCCTATCTGCCGCTGATGGTGATCTGGTTCGGCATCGGTGAAACCTCAAAAATTCTGCTGATCTATCTGGCCATCTTTGCACCGGTGACGCTCTCCACCCTGGCCGGGGTACGAAATACGCAGCCGGTGCGGCTGCGGGCGGCCCGCTCGCTGGGGGCTAACCGCTGGCAGCTGCTGCGCTGGGTGATTCTGCCGGGTGCGCTGCCGGAGATCCTGACCGGACTGCGCATCGGTCTGGGCGTGGGCTGGTCAACGCTGGTGGCGGCTGAACTGATTGCCGCCACGCGAGGACTGGGGTTTATGGTGCAGTCGGCCGGAGAATTTCTTGCCACCGATGTGGTGCTGGCAGGTATCGCGGTGATAGCCGTTATCGCTTTTAGCTTAGAACTCGGGCTCCGCGCATTGCAGCGCCGTCTGACGCCCTGGAGTGGAGAACAATCATGAGTGAACGTCTCAGTTTTACCCCGCTTGGCCCCTACATTGGCGCACAGGTTTCTGACCTGGATGTCTCGCGCCCCCTGAGCGATGCGCAGTTTGAGCAGCTCTATCACGGCCTGCTGCGCTATCAGGTGCTGTTTCTGCGCGATCAGCAGATTACGCCGGAGCAGCATCGCGCGCTGGCGGTGCGCTTCGGTGACCTGCATATCCATCCGATCTATCCGCATGCGGAAGGCGTGGAGGAGATTATCGTGCTGGATACCCACCAGGATAACCCGCCGGATAATGATAACTGGCACACCGACGTCACCTTTATCGACACGCCGCCTGCGATTGCATTGCTGGCTTCTAAGGTGTTACCAGCGGCGGGCGGCGATACGCTCTGGACCAGCGGGATAGCGGCTTACGAGGCGCTCTCTGAACCCTTTAAGCAACTGCTGACGGGCCTGAGTGCGGAACACGATTTTAAAAAGTCCTTCCAGGAGTATAAGTACCGCAAAACCCCGGAGGAGCATCAGCGCTGGCAGCAGGCGGTCGATAAACATCCGCCGGTGCAGCATCCGGTGATCCGCACCCATCCGGTCAGCGGCAAAAAAGCCCTGTTTGTGAATGAGGGGTTCACGACGCGGATCGTGGAGTTAAGTGAGAAGGAGAGTGATGCGGTATTGCGCTTTCTGTTCGCTCACGCCACCAGACCGGAGTTTCAGGTGCGCTGGCGCTGGCAGCCTGACGATCTGGCTATCTGGGATAATCGGGTCACGCAGCACTATGCCAATGCCGACTACTATCCGGCGCGCCGGATTATGCAGCGGGCCACCGTCCTGGGCGACAGACCCCGTTAAGCGCACAGCCTTCTCCCCGCTGACAGGGAGAAGGCCAGCCCGTCAGGATGCCATCATCTGTTCGAGCTGCTCCTGCGCCTCCAGCCACGCCATCTCCACCTCTTCCAGCGCCGATTTACTCTCTGCCTGACGCTGCAGCGCGGTGGTCAGATCCGCTTTGCGGCCAGGATCATAAATGGCACTGTCCGAAAGCTGCGCTTCGGCATCGGCCAGCTGGCTCTGCCATTTGCTCATCTGCTTTTCCAGCTTTTCGATCTCTTTACGCAGCGGCTGAGTCTGCGCACGCAGTTCGGCATCGCGGCGCTTCTGATCTTTTCGCGCCTGGGCGCTGTTGCCGTTGTCCTGCTTTGGCGCGGCCTCCTGTTGCGCCTGCTGCTTCTGCAGATCGCTCAGCCACTGCTGATAATCTTCGAGATCGCCGGCAAAGACATCCACTTTGCCGTCGTGCACCAGATAGAGATCGTCCGTGGTGGCGCGCAGCAGATGGCGATCGTGCGACACCACCACCAGTGCGCCTTCGAAGTCGATCAGCGCTTCCGTCAGCGCCTGGCGCATATCGAGATCAAGGTGGTTAGTCGGTTCATCCAGCAGCAGCAGGTTAGGGCGCTGCCAGACAATCAGTGCCAGCACCAGGCGCGCTTTCTCACCGCCGGAGAAGCGTTCGGTGATTTCCGTGACTTTATCGCCGCGGAAGTCAAAGCCGCCCAGATAGTCGCGCAACTGCTGCTCCAGCACGTTTGGCGCAATGCGCGCCAGATGCTGCAGCGGGGACTCGTCGGCCCGCAGGTACTCGAGCTGATGCTGGGCGAAGTAACCGAGCTTGATCCCTTTCGCCAGGCCAATCTTCCCCTCCATCGCCTCCAGCTCGCCCGCCAGCAGCTTAATCAGGGTCGATTTACCCGCCCCGTTGCGGCCCAGCAGACCGATGCGCGAACCCGGCACCAGGTTGAGCTTGATGGCGTCGAGAATAATGCGATCGCCATACCCCGCCGTGACCTTCTCCATCTTCAGAATCGGGTTGGGCAGGTTTTCCGGCTTGCGGAAGGTGAAGCTGAACGGGTTATCGACATGGGCAGGCGCGATCATCTCCATTCGCTCCAGCATTTTGATGCGGCTCTGCGCCTGTTTCGCCTTGGAGGCTTTGGCACGGAAGCGGTCAATGTAGCTGTGCAGATGCGCCACCTTCTGCTGCTGACTCTCATACAGCGACTGCTGCTGAGCCAGTTTGGCGACGCGCTGCCGCTCAAAGGAGGTGTAGTTGCCGGTGTATTCGAACATTGACGCCTGTTCGATATGAATGATTTTGTCGACCACCGGATCGAGAAAGTCACGGTCATGCGAGATCAGGATCAGGGTACCTTCGTAACTCTTCAGCCAGCGCTCCAGCCAGATCACCGCATCAAGATCGAGGTGGTTGGTCGGTTCATCCAGCAACAGCAGATCGGAGCGGCAAATCAGCGCCTGTGCCAGATTGAGGCGCATCCGCCAGCCACCGGAGAAGTCGCTGACCGGGCGCTGCAGCTGCTCCTGACTGAAGCCCAGACCATGCAGCAGGCTGGCGGCACGCGCATGGATGCTCCACGCCTGCACCGCATCAAGCTTGCCGTGCAGCAGCGCAATCGCATTGCCGTCGTCACGCCGGTTCGCCTCCGCCAGTTCAGCCTCAAGCTGGCGATAGTCGCGGTCGCCATCAATCACATACTCCAGCGCCGCCTTGTCCAGCGCAGGCGTTTCCTGATTAACCCAGGCCAGCGCCCAGTGAGCCGGAAAGGTGACGGTGCCGGCATCGCTGGTGATCTCACCTTTTAACAGCGACAGCAGCGTGGATTTTCCACAGCCGTTTTTACCCACCAGCCCGACCTTCTGACCAGGATTGATGGTGGCGGTGGCATTGTCGAGCAGGACGCGGATGCCGCGGCGAATTTGTAAGGCAGAGAAGACAATCATGTAAGCGCCGTATCGTCAGAATATGTTAATTTACTGGCAACATAATGAGATTTTGCTGCGTCGTGCATGTTAGCGGAAAACCGCACCAATGACGACGCTTTGGAGGGAAGGATGTCGCAGCCACCCCGCGTATTACTGCTTTTTGCTCACCCGGAATTACAGGACTCCGTCGCTAACCGGATTTTGTTGCAGTCGGCGCAGGCGCTGGAACACGTTACCGTGCACGATCTGTACGCCACCTACCCGGATTTTTTTATCGATATTCATCATGAACAGCAGCTGCTGCGCGAACATGATGTCATCATTTTTCAGCATCCGCTCTATACCTATAGCTGCCCGGCCCTGCTGAAAGAGTGGCTGGACCGGGTGCTGTCGCGCGGTTTTGCCAGTGGCGTGGATGGCAATGCGCTGGAAGGAAAATACTGGCGCAGCGTTGTGACGACCGGGGAGCCGGAGAGCGCCTTTAAACAGCAGGGGCTGAACCGCTATTCACTCAATGACATCATGCGGCCCTTTGAGCTGACCGCGCAGATGTGCCGTATGCACTGGATGCCGCCGATGATCGTCTACTGGGCGCGTCGGCAGAGTCCTGAACTGATGAAAAATTATGCCCGCGCCTATGGCGAGTGGCTGGCAGCTCCGCTGCCGAATGGAGGGATATAGATGGAAGGGCAAACGCTGCTGACCGCCGGGGTGATTTATCTGGTCGCGGCGGTATTAATTGTACCGGTGGCGGCTCGCCTCGGGATTGGTGCTGTACTGGGCTATCTGGTGGCGGGGATCGCTATCGGCCCGTGGGGATTAGGGTTTATCAGCGACGTCGATGAGATTCTCCATTTCTCGGAACTGGGCGTGGTTTTCCTGATGTTTATTATTGGCCTGGAGCTGAACCCGGCAAAGCTGTGGGCGCTGCGCCGCTCCATTTTTGGTGTCGGCGCGGCGCAGGTCATCTTCTCTGCGGCGATTCTGGGCGGCCTGCTGTGGCTGACCGACTTTAGCTGGCAGGCGGCGGTCATCGGCGGCATTGGTCTGGCGATGTCCTCAACCGCGATGGCGCTGCAGCTGATGATGGATAAAGGCATGAACCGCAGCGAAGCGGGGCAGCTGGGCTTTTCGGTGCTGCTGTTTCAGGATATCGCGGTGATCCCGGCCCTGGCGCTGATTCCGCTGCTGGCGGGCACCGACAGCGGCCATATTGACTGGATGAAAGTCGGCATGAAGGTGCTGGCGTTCGCAGGCATGCTGGTGGGGGGACGCTATCTGCTGCGGCCTATCTTCCGCTATATCGCCGCATCAGGCGTTCGTGAGGTCTTTACCGCCGCTTCGCTGCTGCTGGTGCTGGGCTCCGCGCTGTTTATGGATGCGCTGGGTCTGTCGATGGCGCTGGGCACCTTTATCGCGGGGATCCTGCTGGCAGAGAGTGAATATCAGCATGAGCTGGAGGTGGCGATCGACCCTTTCAAAGGGTTGCTGCTGGGCCTGTTCTTTATTTCCGTTGGCATGGCGCTCAACCTCGGCGTGCTCTATACCCATATTGTGACCATCCTGCTCGGCGTGGTGACGCTGGTGGCGGTGAAAACGCTGGTGCTCTATCTGCTGGCGCGTATTTATGGCTTACGCAGTTCCGAGCGGCAGCAGTTTGCCGGCGTGCTGAGTCAGGGGGGCGAGTTCGCCTTTGTGCTCTTTTCCGCAGCCTCTTCGGCGAAGCTCTTCTCCGGCGATCAGCTGCCGATGCTGCTGGTGACCGTCACCCTGTCGATGATGACCACGCCTCTGCTGATGCAGGGCATTGATCGTCTGCTGGCGCATCGCTTCAATGAGCCCGATGAAGAAGCAGAGAAGCACTTTGTTGAAGACGATCAGCCACAGGTGATTGTGGTGGGCTTTGGTCGCTTCGGCCAGGTGGTCGGCCGCTTGCTGATGGCGAACAACAAACGCATCACCGTGCTGGAGCGCGACATCAGTGCGGTAAGCCTGATGCGCAAATATGGCTACAAGGTCTATTACGGCGACGCCACGGAGCTGGAGTTATTGCGCGCTGCGGGCGCAGCCAGCGCGCAGGCGATTGTGATCACCTGTAATGAACCGGAAGATGTGATGACCATCGTGCACTTATGTCAGCAGCACTTCCCGCAGCTGCAGATTCAGGCGCGCGCCCGGGGCCGTGTCGAGGCACACGAACTGCTGCAGGCCGGCGTGACGCAGTTCTCACGTGAAACCTTCTCCAGTGCGCTGGAGCTGGGACGCAAAACGCTGATGTCACTGGGGATGCATCCGCATCAGGCGCATCGCGCCCAGCAGCATTTCCGCCGGCTCGATATGCGGATGCTGCGTGAACTGATGCCCAGCCTCTCTGAAAGTGCGCAGGCGTCGCGCGTGCGTGAAGCGCGGCGGGAACTGGAAGATATCTTCCAGCGCGAAATGCAGCGCGAAAAGCGGCAGATCGATGGCTGGGACGATGATCAATAACCTTTTAAAACAGGCTGAAGCTCATGCGTAAACGTTTTATTGCTGGTGCGACATGCCCGCACTGCCAGGAGAAGGACACGCTGGCGATGTGGCGTGAAAATAGTGTCGATGTCGTGGAGTGCGTGAAGTGTGGACATCAGATGCGCGAAGCGGATAAACAGGCGCGCGATCAGGTTCGCACTAACGAGCAGGTTATCGGGATTTTCCATCCCGAGTAGCGAAGTGACGCAGCTTTTTTTACGCTTAAACTTACAGCGGGATTGAATTCCGTTACAATTGACGCCATTAACGCTGTGGTCGCAAGAGAAAGTGAAACCCCTCCTGCACTCAGCCCCGAACCTTTCTGGTTGGTGTTATTGCACGCAAGAATAGACCAATGAGACGGGATCTTAGTTCTCAACGGTTAGGAGATATCATGAAAGTAGCAAAAGACCTGGTGGTAAGCCTGGCCTATCAGGTACGTACAGAAGACGGCGTGTTAGTTGACGAGTCACCGGTGAGCGCACCGTTAGACTATCTGCACGGTCATGGTTCCCTGATTTCTGGTCTGGAAAATGCGCTGGAAAACCACGTTGCCGGCGACAAATTTGACGTGCATATCCCGGCAAATGACGCTTACGGTCAGTATGACGATAACCTGGTGCAGCGTGTTCCTAAAGATGTCTTCATGGGCGTCGACGAACTGCAGGTTGGCATGCGTTTCCTGGCAGAAACCGATCAGGGTCCGGTTCCGGTTGAAATCACCGAAGTGGAAGACGATCACGTCGTGGTTGATGGTAACCACATGCTGGCGGGTCAGAACCTGAACTTCAACGTTGAAGTGGTTGCGATTCGTGAAGCGACGCCGGAAGAACTGGCTCACGGCCATGTTCACGGTGCAGACGGTCATCATCATGACCACGATCACGGCCATGATCACGACCACGATCACGGTAAAGGCGGTTGTGGCACTGGCGGTTGCGGCTGCAGCCACTAAGTCTGACAATCGGTTAAGGCCACCTTCGGGTGGCCTTTCTTTTGGCGGCTATCCGGCGCAGGCCCGGACGGACAGAGGCCGACAGCGCGCGATCAGTAGTGTGGCGGCGGCGTCTCTTCAGACTGCGAGGCCACCAGTGAGGTCGCGTTCGCTTTGAGCTTGTCGGTTAAGAGGCGTATCTGCTCACGCATTTTACTCATCTCCAGTTCATGCTGAACAACGGCGCTGTTCAGCTGCTCAATGGTCATCTCCTGAAAGGCTAGTTTGCTCTCTAACGTCTCCAGACGCTGTTCCCACTCAGACTGTTGCATGACCTGTTCCTCTGTTAAGGTGCGACTCAGGGCGTGATTCTACGACCTGAACGCCAGGAATCACCTGTTTTTTTCATGCCCGAAGGCGTTGCGCTTGAAAAAAGGTGGCGCGGCATCATCTCTGATGAAACTTCCCGCTGTTATAAAGGTCGGAGGTTAACCGGGTAATTACATTGTGGGAGTGTTCGGCACTGCCACGTAAAGTTATAGTGTGGACCCTGAAGTCCGCAATGTTTCCCGAGGTTAGACGCTTCGGTTTTGGAGAATGGATGAAATCACTGTTTAAAGTCACATTGTTAGCTACCACCATGGCTGTTGCGCTGAATGCTCCGCTGGCCATGGCGGCAGAAACCGCTGCGGCTCCTCAGGCTGCCCCTGCTGCTGCGCCACAGTCTGCGCCTCAGGCACCGAAAAATGCGGCTTTCAAAGATGAAGACCAGCAGTCAGCCTATGCACTGGGTGCTTCACTGGGTCGCTACATGGACAACTCCCTGAAGGAGCAGGAAAAACTGGGCATCAAACTGGATAAGCAGCAGCTGATCGCGGGCGTTCAGGATGCATTCGGTGGCAAGAGCAAACTCTCTGATGAAGAGATTGAGCAGACACTGCAGGCGTTCGAAGGCCGCGTGAAAGGCGCTGCCTCTGCGAAAATGGAAAAAGATGCGAAAGAGAATGCTGAAAAGGGCACGGCTTACGCGACCAAATTCGCCAAAGAGAGCGGCGTGAAGAAAACGGAAACCGGCCTGCTCTATAAAGTTGAGAAAGAGGGCAGCGGCGACGCACCAAAAGATAGCGACACTGTGGTGGTTAACTACAAAGGTACCCTGATTGATGGTACTGAGTTTGACAACTCTTACACCCGTGGCGAGCCCCTCTCTTTCCGTCTGGATGGCGTCATCCCTGGCTGGACCGAAGGCCTGAAACACGTGAAGAAAGGGGGCAAGATCAAGCTGGTCATCCCACCGCAGCTGGCTTACGGTAAAAATGGCGTTCCGGGTATTCCGGCTAACTCCACGCTGGTGTTTGATGTGGAGCTGCTTGATATCAAACCGGCCCCAAAAGCCGATGAAAAAGCACAGGCGCCTGCGCCTGCTGCCGCAGAAAAAGCGCAGTAATCTGCTGACCGCCGCCTCCGGGCGGCGGTTTCATTTCGCCTTCACGACAAACCTCTGGCATAAGCCGACGACATTTGCCAGACTAATGCCTGCCTAATTATCCCAACATTGAGTCTGCCCATAAGCCGCTGTGACAGGCTCCAGCCATTCAGGGTGATACTCTTCAATGTCTAATCCATTCAATCCGGGTGAACTGAGCGACTTCGATCTTCTGGAGCAGCGCCCGTTCGAACAAACTGATTACGATATTCTGAAATCGTACGAGGCTGTCGTGGATGGCCTGGCGATGTTGATCGGTTCGCATTGTGAAATCGTCCTGCATTCGCTGGAAGATCTCAAGTGTTCAGCCGTTCGCATCGCCAATGGAGAGCACACGGGCCGTAAGGTCGGTTCGCCTATCACCGATCTGGCGCTACGGATGCTGCATGATATGCATGGCGCGGACAGTAATGTTTCCCGTGCCTACTTCACGCGTGCCAAAAGCGGCGTGCTGATGAAGTCAGTGACCATCGCGATTCGTAACCGTCAGCAGCGGGTTATCGGCCTGCTCTGTATCAACATGAATCTTGATGTGCCGTTCTCGCAGATTATGTCGACCTTTATGCCGCCCGAGATGCAGCAGGTTGACTCCAGCGTTAACTTCGCCAGTTCGGTCGATGACCTGGTTATGCAGACCCTGGAGTTTACGATTGAAGAGGTCAGCGCTGATCGCAATGTCTCTAATAATGCCAAGAACCGTCAGATTGTGCTCAACCTGTATGAGAAGGGGATCTTCGACATTAAGGATGCCATCAACCAGGTCGCTGACCGGCTGAACATCTCGAAGCACACCGTCTATCTCTACATCCGCCAGTTTAAAAATGGCGATTTTCAGGGACAGGATCGCTGATGCGTTACACCCTGCTGGTGACCGGCCCGGCCTACGGCACGCAACAGGCAACCAGTGCCTGGCTGTTTGCCCGGGCACTGCTGGCGGCGGGTCATCAGCTTGACAGCGTTTTCTTCTATCGTGAAGGGGTGCTCAATGCTAACCAGCTGACGGCACCAGCCAGCGACGAGTTTGATCTGGTGCGGGCATGGCAGGCATTGCATCAGGAGCAGGGGGTCGTATTGAATATTTGTGTGGCGGCCGCACTGCGGCGTGGAATCAGCGACCCGCAGGAGGCAGCTCGTCTGCAACTGGCGGCCAGTAACCTGCAACCGGGATTTACCCTGAGTGGACTGGGTGCGCTGGCAGAAGCGGCGCTGAGCTGTGAACGCATGGTGCAGTTCTGATGAATCGGGTTGCCTTTGTCTTTACCCGTGCGCCCCATGGCAGCAGTGCAGGGCGCGAGGGGCTGGATGCCGCACTGGCAACGGGCGCACTCAGTGACGATATCGGCCTGTTCTTTATCGGCGATGGAGTGCTCCAGCTTAATCTGCATCAGCAACCTGAACACATAAAGAGCCGTCACTATGCCGCGACGTTTGGCGTGCTGGCACTCTATGACATTGAGCAGTGCTATCTCTGCCGGACATCACTGATTGCACGCGGACTGGACGCTGACGCCGGGCGGCTGATGGACGTGACACTACTGGACGCGCCGGAACTGCGCCAGCGGCTGGCCAGCTTCGATCGCATTCTGACTTTTTAAGAGGCGCAAATGCTGCATACCCTGATGCACTCTCCGTCGCACAGCGACCTCGACACGCTGTTATTAATGACGGAAGCCGGTGATGATCTGCTGCTGCTACAGGATGGTGTGCTGGCTGCCGTGGCTGGCAGTCGGGCATGGGTTCAGCTGTCAGCCTGCAAAGCGACGCTGTGGGTTCTGGACGAAGATGTCCAGGCTCGCGGGCTGACTGGACAAATTTCGACCACTGTGCGGTCCGTAGACTATAATGGCTTTGTCACGCTAACGATCAGGCATCCGCAACAAATGGTCTGGTAATCGGCTAAAACCTGGTTATTTCTTGACACCCTTTTGACGCAGCCCTAAAATTCTGCCTCCTCGTAATTCTACGAGGCGATTTATTACGTGTTTACGAAGCAAAAGCAAATCCAGGAGCTATTTAATGGCAACAGTTAACCAGCTGGTTCGCAAACCACGCGTCCGCAAAGTTGCAAAGAGCAACGTGCCGGCGCTGGAAGCTTGCCCGCAAAAACGTGGCGTTTGTACTCGTGTGTACACCACCACTCCTAAGAAACCAAACTCCGCACTGCGTAAAGTCTGCCGTGTGCGTTTGACCAACGGTTTTGAAGTTACCTCCTACATTGGTGGTGAAGGTCATAACCTGCAGGAACACTCCGTGATCCTGATCCGTGGCGGTCGTGTAAAAGACCTGCCAGGTGTGCGTTACCACACCGTTCGTGGCGCGCTTGACTGCTCAGGTGTTAAAGACCGTAAGCAGGCTCGCTCCAAGTACGGCGTGAAGAAGCCAAAGGCTTAATGGTTCTCCGTTAAGTAAGGCCAAACGTTTTAAATTAAATGTCATAATAAACTCATAGAGTTTTGGACAATCCTGAATTAACAACGGAGTATTTCCATGCCACGTCGTCGCGTCATTGGTCAGCGTAAAATTCTGCCAGATCCTAAGTTCGGATCAGAGCTGCTGGCCAAATTTGTAAATATCCTGATGGTAGATGGTAAAAAATCTACTGCAGAATCAATTGTTTATACCGCGCTTGAGACCCTGGCTCAGCGTTCAGGTAAAAACTCCCTGGAAGCCTTTGAAGTAGCACTGGAAAACGTGCGCCCGACTGTCGAAGTTAAGTCACGTCGCGTTGGTGGTTCTACCTATCAGGTACCAGTTGAAGTCCGTCCGGTTCGTCGTAATGCCCTGGCAATGCGCTGGATCGTAGATGCTGCTCGTAAACGTGGTGATAAATCAATGGCTCTTCGCCTGGCGAACGAACTTTCTGATGCTGCAGAGAACAAAGGTACTGCAGTTAAGAAACGTGAAGACGTTCACCGCATGGCAGAAGCCAACAAGGCGTTCGCACACTACCGCTGGTAACAGTCGCGTAGTTATTGTTAAACCAGCGGGCGCCCAAACGGCCAACCCGCTGGGGTTGACTAATTTTGAACGTCCGAAAAACCGAGGAATAAAATGGCTCGTAAAACACCCATTGCTCGCTACCGTAACATCGGTATCAGTGCGCACATCGACGCCGGTAAAACTACCACTACCGAACGTGTTCTGTTCTACACCGGTGTAAACCACAAAATCGGTGAAGTACACGACGGCGCAGCAACCATGGACTGGATGGAGCAGGAACAGGAACGTGGTATTACTATCACCTCCGCTGCGACCACCTGTTACTGGTCTGGTATGGCTAAGCAGTTCGAACCACACCACATCAATATCATCGACACCCCAGGACACGTTGACTTCACCATCGAAGTAGAACGTTCTATGCGTGTTCTTGATGGCGCGGTAATGGTTTACTGTGCAGTTGGTGGCGTTCAGCCACAGTCTGAGACCGTATGGCGTCAGGCTAACAAATACAAAGTTCCACGCATTGCGTTCGTCAACAAAATGGACCGCATGGGTGCTAACTTCCTGAAAGTTGTTAACCAGATGGAAGTTCGTCTGGGTGCAACGCCAGTTCCTCTGCAGCTGGCTATCGGCGCAGAAGAGAAATTCACCGGTGTTGTTGACCTGGTGAAAATGAAAGCAATCAACTGGAACGACGAAGACCAGGGTGTAACCTTTGTTTACGAAGATATCCCGGCTGATATGCAGGATCTGGCTGAAGAATGGCGCGGCAAGCTGATCGAAGCAGCAGCGGAAGCCTCTGAAGAGCTGATGGAGAAATTCTTCAGCGGTGAAGAGCTGAGCGAAGAAGAGATCAAAACTGCTCTGCGTAAGCGCGTTCTGAACAACGAAATCATCCTGGTAACCTGTGGTTCTGCATTTAAGAACAAAGGTGTTCAGGCGATGCTGGATGCCGTTGTTGAATATCTGCCAGCACCGACTGACGTTACCGCGATCAACGGTATGCTGGACGACGGTAAAGACACGCCGGCTGTTCGTCACTCAGACGACAACGAGCCGTTTGCTGCACTGGCGTTCAAAATCGCGACTGACCCGTTTGTAGGTAACCTGACCTTCTTCCGCGTTTACTCTGGTGTTGTTAACACAGGTGACACCGTGTTCAACCCGGTTAAGTCAAACCGTGAGCGCCTGGGCCGTATCGTTCAGATGCACGCTAACAAGCGTGAAGAAATTAAAGAAGTCCGTGCGGGTGATATCGCCGCTGCGATCGGCCTGAAAGATGTGACCACTGGTGATACCCTGTGTGACCCGGATAACGTCATCATCCTGGAGCGCATGGAGTTCCCTGAGCCGGTGATCTCAATCGCTGTTGAGCCGAAAACCAAAGCTGACCAGGAAAAAATGGGTCTGGCTCTGGGCCGTCTGGCGAAAGAAGACCCATCATTCCGTGTATGGACTGATGAAGAATCTAACCAGACCATCATCGCCGGTATGGGTGAGCTGCACCTCGACATCATCGTTGACCGTATGAAGCGTGAATTCAACGTGGAAGCAAACGTGGGTAAACCACAGGTTGCTTACCGTGAAGCGATCCGCACTAAAGTTACCGACGTTGAAGGTAAACACGCCAAGCAGTCTGGTGGTCGTGGTCAGTACGGTCATGTGGTTATCGACATGTACCCACTGGAGCCAGGTTCGAACCCGAAAGGCTACGAATTTGTCAACGACATCAAAGGTGGTGTGATTCCTGGTGAATACATCCCTGCGGTTGATAAAGGTATCCAGGAGCAGCTGAAATCAGGCCCACTGGCTGGTTATCCGGTTGTGGATCTGGGCGTGCGTCTGCACTTCGGTTCTTACCATGATGTCGACTCCTCTGAGCTGGCGTTTAAACTGGCCGCGTCTATCGCCTTCAAACAAGGCTTTAAACAAGCGCAGCCGGTTCTGCTTGAGCCTATCATGAAGGTTGAAGTAGAGACTCCGGAAGAGAACACGGGTGATGTCATCGGTGACCTTAGCCGTCGTCGTGGTATGCTTAAAGGGCAGGAATCTAACGCTACTGGCGTTCAGATTCACGCTGAAGTTCCGCTGTCTGAAATGTTCGGATACGCAACTCAGCTGCGTTCTCTGACCAAAGGTCGTGCTTCTTACTCCATGGAGTTCCTGAAGTATGACGATGCGCCGAACAACGTAGCGCAGGCCGTTATTGAAGCTCGTAGCAAATAAGCTACGGTTTAAATTTGAACTGATGCCTTCACCCACGTGGTGAAGGCACAACGTAAGGAATTATCGCCATGGCGAAAGAGCAATTTCAGCGTAACAAACTGCACGTAAACGTGGGCACCATCGGTCACGTCGACCACGGTAAAACCACCCTGACCGCAGCTATCACCACCGTACTGTCTAAGACTTACGGCGGCCAGGCGCGTGCATTCGATCAGATCGATAACGCACCAGAAGAGAAAGCACGTGGTATCACCATCAACACTTCACACGTTGAGTATGAAACCCCGACTCGTCACTATGCACACGTTGACTGCCCAGGCCACGCCGACTATGTGAAAAACATGATCACCGGTGCTGCGCAGATGGACGGCGCGATCCTGGTTGTTGCTGCGACTGATGGCCCGATGCCACAGACCCGTGAGCACATCC
>Ga0308172_1000359_pt1 | contig 64566 bp, 63 predicted proteins | sample PhyGR2_FD_202134 | JGI IMG/M metagenome (GOLD analysis project Ga0308172, IMG submission 202134) | Phyllosphere microbial communities from UC Gill Tract Community Farm, Albany, California, United States - DLSLSG.R2 | ecosystem: Host-associated > Plants > Phyllosphere > Unclassified | place: USA... | reverse complement strand
AGAACAACCGCCCGACCCTGAAGAAGGCCGGCTTCCTCTCGCGCGACGCTCGCGTCAAGGAGCGCAAGAAGGCCGGTCTCAAGAAGGCCCGCAAGGCGCCTCAGTACTCCAAGCGCTGAGTTCGACGCTCCGGATGCCTCTTTTCGGCACGGACGGGGTGCGGGGGCTGGCCAACGGCCTCCTCACCGCCGAACTCGCGCTGCACCTGGCCCAGGCGACTGCCGTCGTCCTGGGCCAGGGCCGTTCTGCGGAGGCGCGGAAGGCCGAAGGCCGCCGCCTCACCGCTGTCGTCGCGCGGGACCCGCGCGTCTCGGGGGAGTTCCTCGCGGCTGCGGTCGCCGCGGGCCTGGCCTCCTCCGGCGTCGATGTGCTCGACGCCGGAGTCATTCCGACCCCGGCCACCGCGTTCCTCATCGCCGACCATGACGCCGATTTCGGCGTGATGGTGTCGGCGTCGCACAACCCGGCTCCCGACAACGGGATCAAGATCTTCGCCCGCGGCGGCACGAAGCTGCCCGACATCGTGGAGCAGCGCATCGAGCGCGCCCTCGAGGGTGAGCGCCTGCAGCCCACGGGCGCGGGCGTCGGGCGCATCCGCCGCTTCGCGGATGCCGAAGACCGATACGTCCTGCACCTGCTCGGCTCCCTGCCGCACCGCCTCGACGGCATCCACGTGGTCCTCGATTGCGCCCACGGCGCCGCCGCCGGTGTCTCCCCGGAGACGTTCCGCGACGCGGGCGCCACGGTCACCGTCATCGGCGCCGATCCCGACGGACTGAACATCAACGACGGGGTGGGCTCGACCCACCTCGACGTGCTCGCGGAGACCGTCGTCCGTCTGGGGGCCGACGTCGGCATCGCCCACGACGGCGACGCCGACCGCTGCCTCGCCGTGGACGCCCGGGGCACCGTCGTCGACGGCGACCAGATCATGGCGATCCTCGCCGTGGCGATGAAGGAGCGCGGCGCCCTCGCCGACGACACGCTCGTCGCGACGGTGATGAGCAACCTCGGGCTGCACCGGGCGATGGAGGCCCACGGCATCCGGGTCCTGCAGACGGGCGTCGGCGACCGGTACGTGCTCGAGGCCATGAACGAGGGTCGCTTCTCCCTGGGCGGCGAGCAGTCGGGACACGTGATCATGAGCGAGTTCGCCACCACCGGCGACGGACTGCTGACCGGGCTGCACGTCGTGGCCGAGATGGCGCGCCAGAACAAGACGCTCGCCGAACTCGCGTCGATCATGACGGTGTACCCGCAGGTGCTCGTGAACGTGCGCGGAGTGGATCGCGACCGCGTCGCCGACGAGGTCGTGCAGCGCGAGGTCGCGGCCTCCACCGCCGAGCTCGGCGACTCCGGCCGCGTGCTGCTGCGCGCCTCGGGCACGGAGCCGCTCGTGCGGGTGATGGTCGAGGCGGCGTCCGAGCAGGACGCCCGCGCCCACGCCGATCGCCTCGCCGCGGTCGTGCGGGAGCGTCTGGCGCTGTAGCGCCCTCGGTCAGTACTCCAGCGACTCGATGTAGCGCAGGAGCACGCCCTCGCGCAGTGCCCAGGGCGAGACCTCGAGCTCCTCGACGTCCATCGCCTTCATCGCGCGTTCGACCACGATCGCGGCGGCGACGATCTGGAAGGTGCGGTCGGCGGTGATCCCCGGCAGGGCCTCGCGCGCGTCGGCGGGGATCTGCGCCAGGCGGGGGATCCAGTCCTTGAGCTGTTTGCGGGGGAGCACCATGCGGTCGATGCCCGACCATCCCGGCACGGGGTAGCCGGCGAGCTTCGCGAGTGAACGGATCGCCTTCGACGAGCCGACCACGTGGTCGGGGCGGGGGAGGGCGGAGAAGCGCTCCGCGACGGGGGCGAGCACGGATGCCGCGTGCTGACGCAGCGCGTCGATCTCGTCGGCGCTCGGGGGATCGTGCGGGAGGAACTGCACCGTCGAGCGCCCCGCGCCCAGCGGGACGGACTCCGCGAGGTCGGGGAGTTCGTCGGCTCCGCCCGCGATCTCGAGGGAGCCGCCGCCGATGTCGAACAGCAGGATCTGGCCGGCCGACCACCCGAACCACCGCCGCACGGCGAGATAGGTGAAGCGGGCCTCGGTCTCGCCGCCGAGGACCTGCAGCGGCTGGCCGAGCGCCTCCTCGATCAGGGCGATGACCTCTTCGCCGTTGGTCGCCTCCCGGACGGCCGAGGTCGCCGTGGCGAGGAGTTCGTCGACCCCCTCGGCTTTCGCTGTCGCGGACGCCGTGGTCACGGCATCCACGAGTCCTCTGACGCCCTCGGGCGAGATCGACCCGTCGGGCTGCAGATACCGCATGAGGCGCAGGACCGAGCGGTGCGAGGTCGTCGCGGTGGGGCGACCGCCCGCGCGCGCGTTCGCGACGAGAAGATGGACGGTGTTCGAGCCGATGTCGAGGACTCCCAGGCGCACGTTCCGAGCGTAGTGGTCGGGGTCGCCGCCATCCGGTGCCGGCGCGAATCGGCTCCCGAGTAGCATTGCGGCGTGTCTGAGACCGCCGCCGCACCGTCGCTGAGCCCCTACCGCCAGATCGATCGAGCGGAGTGGGCGCGCATGGCGGGCGGTCTCGAGCAGCCGCTCACCGAGACCGAGGTCGTGCAGCTGCGCGGCATCGGCGACCGGCTCGACCAGCGTGAGGTGGCCGAGGTGTACCTGCCGCTCAGCCGGCTGCTGAGCCTGTACGCGCGGGCGACGCGGCGTCTGGGCGCCGACACGAGCGCCTTCCTGGGGGAGCCGGATGCCACGACCCCGTTCGTCATCGGGGTCGCCGGATCCGTGGCGGTGGGCAAGTCCACCATCGCCCGTCTCCTGCGCGAGCTGATGAGCCGTTGGCCCGACACCCCGCGGGTGGAGCTGGTGACCACCGACGGGTTCCTCTACCCCAACGCCGAACTGGAGCGGCGGGGCCTGATGGAGCGGAAGGGCTTTCCCGAGTCGTACGACCGGCGCGCGCTCGTGGAGTTCCTCAGCGAGGTGAAGTCGGGTGCCGAGGAGGCCCGCGCACCGTTCTATTCGCACGTGCGGTACGACATCATGCCCGACGCCCACGTGAGCGTGCACCGCCCCGATGTGGTCATCGTGGAGGGTCTGAACGTGCTCCAGCCGCCCCCCTCGCCGAACGAGGTCGCCGTGAGCGACCTGTTCGACTTCTCGATCTACGTCGACGCCGACGCCGCGCACATCGAGCGCTGGTACGTCGACCGGTTCCTGGCCCTGCGCGACAACGCATTCACCAACCCCTCGTCGTTCTTCCGCGTCTTCGCCGACATCAGCGACGAGGAGGCGGTGGAGCGTGCCCTGGGTTTCTGGCGCGAGATCAACCTGCCGAACCTGGAGGAGAACGTGCTGCCGACCCGTCACCGTGCGAAGCTCGTGCTGCAGAAGGGGGCCGATCACACGGTCGAGTCCGTGCTGCTGCGCAAGCTCTGACGGGCGGGGCGCGGGGTTCGCCCAGCCACCGCCCGTAGACTCGGAGGCTATGTGCGGAATCATCGGTTACGTGGGTCCCCGGCAGAGCCAGGACATCCTTCTGGCGGGTCTGTCGCGGCTGGAGTACCGGGGGTACGACTCCGCGGGCATCGCCGTGATCGACGGTGAGGGGGGCCTCGGCATGCGCAAGCGCGCGGGCAAGCTCTCCGTGCTGCGCGACGACCTCGAGGCGTCGCCGATGCCCGACGGCACCACGGGAATCGGCCACACCCGCTGGGCCACGCACGGCGGCCCCACGGACGCGAACGCCCACCCGCACCTGGCCGATGACGACAAGCTCGCCGTCATCCACAACGGCATCATCGAGAACTTCGCCGAGCTCAAGAGCGAGTTGGTGGGCGACGGCTTCGCCTTCCGCAGCGAGACCGACACCGAGGTCGCGGCGGTCATGATCGGCCGCGAGTACGCCCGCACCAAGGACCTGGTGCAGGCCTTCCGCTCCGTCGTCTCGCGCCTGGAGGGCGCGTACACCCTGCTCGCGATGCACGAGGACCACCCGGGTCTCGTCGTCGGAGCCCGCCGCAACTCGCCCCTGGTGATCGGCCTCGGCGAGGGCGAGAACTTCCTCGGCTCCGACGTCGCCGCGTTCGTCGAGCACACGCGCAACGCCCTCGCGATCGGCCAGGACGAGATCGTCGCGATCACCCCCGACGGCGTGGAGGTCACCGACTTCTCGGGTGCGCCGGTCGAGGTCGAGGCCTTCGAGGTCACCTGGGACGCGTCGGCGGCCGAGAAGGGCGGCTGGTCGTCGTTCATGGCGAAGGAGGTCTCGGAGGAGCCCGAGGCCGTCGCGAACACCCTGCGCGGTCGCATCCACGAGGGCCGGGTCGAGATCCCCGAGCTCGAGGGGCTCGACGCCTTCCTCGCCGACATCGACCGCATCCTCGTCATCGCCTGCGGCACGGCCGCGTACGCGGGCATGGTCGGCAAGTACGCGCTCGAGACCTGGACGCGCGTGCCCGTCGACGTCGAGCTCGCGCACGAGTTCCGCTATCGCGATCCGGTGCTCAGCGAGCGCACGCTGGTCGTGTCGATCAGCCAGTCGGGCGAGACCATGGACACGCTGATGGCCGTGAAGTACGCCCGCTCGCGCGGCGCGAAGACCCTGTCGATCTGCAACACCCAGGGGGCGACCATCCCCCGCGAGTCGGATGCCATCGTCTACACGCACGCCGGCCCCGAGGTCGCCGTCGCCTCGACGAAGGCGTTCGTCGCGCAGATCACCGCGCTGTACCTGCTCGCCCTGCACGTGGGTCGCGTGCGCGGCGCCGTCGACGCGATGGTCGCCGTCGAGGCGGTCACCGAGCTCGAAGCGGTTCCGGGCAAGATCGCCCGCGTGCTCGAGAGCGAGCAGGCGCGCATCGAGCAGCTCGCGCACTGGATGGCCGACACCCGCTCGGTGCTCTTCCTCGGCCGTAACGTCGGCTACCCGATCGCCCTGGAGGGTGCGCTCAAGCTGAAGGAGCTCGCCTACATCCACGCCGAGGGCTTCGCCGCGGGCGAGCTGAAGCACGGTCCCATCGCGCTGATCGAGCCCGGCCAGCCCGTGTTCGTGGTCGTGCCGTCGCCGCGCGGTTCGGGGGAGATGCACAAGAAGGTCGTGTCGAACATCGAGGAGATCCGCGCGCGCGGTGCCCGCGTGATCGCGATCGCCGAGGAGGGCGACGTCGCCGTGCTCCCCGCCGCCGACGAGGTGCTGCGCATCCCGCTCGCCGCCCCTCTCTTCGAGCCGCTGCTCGCCGTCGTCCCGCTGCACATCTTCGCCATGGGCCTGGCGGAGGCGAAGGGTCTCGACGTCGACCAGCCGCGCAACCTCGCCAAGTCCGTCACGGTCGAGTAAGCCACAGAGGAGAGGGTCGGATGCCGTGGCATCCGGCCCTCTTCGTGTCCGGGAACTCCTGAGTTCCCCACGGAGCAGAGCGGAATGCGGCGGCGGACGGCCGCACGCGCGTGGTTTCCCAGGAGTTCGGGAGCGGCGGGCACCGGCAGAATAGGACGGATGCCAGGAGGGGAGGGCCCATGATCGTCGGTATCGGCGTCGATCTGGTCGACGTCCCGCGCTTCGAGGAGCACCTCGCACGCACACCGCGGCTCGTGACCCGGCTCTTCGCCCCCGCGGAGCGCGTCCTCAAGCCCCGCTCCCTGGCCGCGCGCTACGCCGCGAAGGAAGCGCTCATCAAGGCACTCGGCGGATCCGACGGGGTGCACTGGACCGACATCGAGGTCACCTCCGAAGCCTCGGGACGCCCGGTGTTCGCCCTGCACGGGGAGACCGCCACCACCGTCACGGCGCGGGGGATCACGGCGCTGCACCTGTCGATGTCTCACGACGCGGGGCTCGCCACCGCCTATGTCATCGCCGAGGCCGACCCGTCGGCGACCCGAGAGGACACCGCATGAGAATGGCACCGGGAGTGCTTCGCGAGGCGCTCATCGACGTCGATGCGATCGCCGAGAACGTCCGGCACCTGCGTCGGCTCACCGGCGTCGAGGTGATCGCGGTCGTGAAGGCGGAGGGCTACGGTCACGGGGCCCATCGCGCGGCGCTCGCCGCGCTGCGCGGGGGAGCCACGCGCATCGGCGTCTCCGACATCGACGAGGCGCTCGCGCTGCGGCGGGCGGGGGTGCGCGCGCCGCTCTTCGCGTGGCTGCACGCCCCCGGGGCGTCGTTCGTCGAGGCGGTGCGTCACGACATCGAGCTCGGCATCTCCGGCATCGACCAGTTGCTGCGGGCGGGCGAATCCGCCCAGGGCGACCGCCCCGCCGCGGTCCACCTGAAGATCGAGACCGGGCTCTCGCGCAACGGTGTCGCCCCGGCCGACTGGCGGGTCGTGTTCTCCGAGGCGGCGCGCCTGGAGCGTATCGGACGCATCCGTGTCGTCGGCCTGTTCTCGCACCTGTCGAACACGAGCGAGGCGGAGGATCGCGCCGCCCTCGCCCGGTTCGAAGAGGGTGTCGTCCTCGCGGCGGCCGCTGGTCTGCAGCCGCCCCTGCGTCACATCGCGGCGACGCACGCGGCGATCGCCCTGCCCGAGACCCGGCTCAACTGCGTGCGCATCGGCATCGGCATCTACGGCATCTCGCCGTTCGACGACCGGTCGTCCGCGGATCTGGGTCTGCGTCCCGCGATGACCCTGCGCGGGGCGGTGTCCGCCGTCCGCCGCGTCCCCGCCGGGACGGGGGTGTCCTACGGCTACGCCTACCGCACCGAACGCGAGACGACCCTCGCCCTCGTCCCCCTGGGGTACGCCGACGGTGTGCCTCGGCAGGCGTCCGACCGGGGGCCGGTCGTGATCGGGGGACGACGTTTCACCGTGGCCGGGCGAATCGCCATGGACCAGTTCGTCGTCGACGTCGGGGACCACCCCGTGTCGGTGGGGGACGAGGTCACGTTGTTCGGCGACCCGACACTCGGGGTGCCCGCGGCGCGGGAGTGGGCGGATGCCGCCGACACCATCGACTACGAGATCGTCACGCGGGTGGGCCACCGCGTCCCGAGACGGGAGGTCGGCGCGTGAGCGTGCCCGAGGAGATGCTCGGCGAGCGGCGGATCGACGGGCCGGGCGACATGGAAGAGCTCGGCCGTTCCCTCGGCCGCGCGCTGGGAGCGGGGGACGTGGTCGTGCTGACGGGGCCCCTCGGCGCCGGGAAGACGACCCTCACGCGCGGGATCGGCGAGGGCCTCGGCATCCGGGGTCCCGTGCAGAGTCCGACCTTCGTGATCGCCCGCACCCATCCGTCCCTGACGGGCGGGACACCGCTCGTCCACGTCGACGCCTACCGACTCGGCGCCGCCGTCGAGCTCGACGACCTCGATATCGACGTCGCGGGCTCGGTGGTCATCGTCGAGTGGGGCCGCGGCGTCGCCGAGTACCTGGCCGACACCTGGTGGGAGATCGAGATCGCGCGCGAGGTCGGGGGCCGCGGCGTCGACAACGCGTGCGGGGAGATCGCCCCGCACACCCTCGACCTCGACGCCGACGCCCCGCGGACGGTGACGATCTCGCGTCGCCCCTGATCCGGCGCGGATCGCGGGAGCCGGATGCGCGGCGTCAGACCCGAGACACGCGCGAGGGCGCGCGGTCGGCGGCCCACACCTCCCTCAGCGCGCGGAGCGTCGGTCCCGGCTGCTCGACGTGGGCGAAATGCCCGCAGTCGGGGAGGACCACGTCGCCGAAGTCCGGGACGAGGCGTGCCCACGCCCGAGGGTCGCGCGACGCGACGAAGACGTCGTGCCGTCCGCGCACGGCGCGGACGGGGCACGCGATACGCCGCCAGACGCCGTCGTCGTGGGTGCGGGCGATCCTCGCGGCGGCGAGGAACGCCGCGGGGCGGATCTCGCGGGCGAGGGCGTCGCTGACGGCGCGGTCGACGTGGGCGGGGTGCCGGAAGAGCGGGCGCGCGAGGCCCCGCAGGATCCCCGTGCGCGCCAGCACGCCCAGCAGGGGATGGGACAGCGGGCCCAGCCCCCGCAGGACGCGCATGGCGAGGACCATCCCGGCCAACCCGGGCAGCGTGAGCACCCCGCGCAGCGGATGGCGCACCACCGTCCGGGCGCCCTGCCCGCTCGGCGACACGACGGCGACGCCCACCGTGGCCCGCGGGAATCGGGCGGCCACGTCCAGGGCGACCACTCCGCCGAGGGAGTGCCCGACCAGGCGCCAGCGCGGGTAGCCGAGCGCGCGGGCGACGGCGGCCACCGCGACGGCGAGGTCGGCGGGGTCGGGCACCGGGCCCGGGGACTCGCCCCACCCGGGGAGATCGATCGCCACGATGTCCGACAGCGGGAGGCGCAGATCGTCGGATGCCGCGATCAGCGGAGCCCACGTCGCCCACGACCCGGCGGCCCCGTGCAGCATGACCGTGGCGACGGGGCTCCCCGATGCGCGACCCGCGTGCACGACGATCGCCCCCACCCCCGTGGGGACGACAACGCGTCGCAGGCCGAGCTCGGTGGCATCCACGACTCCTCTTCGGAACCGAGGCGTCGATCGGATGCCACGACAGTGGCGGATACCCTGGAACGGTGATCCTCGGCATCGACACCTCGCTCGGCACCGCCGTCGCGGCGGTCACGCGCGACGGCGAGGTGCTCGCCGACGAGCAGAGCGCCAACCCCCTCGGCCACGCCGAGGTCATCGGCGACCTGCTGCGGCGTGCGACGGCCGCGGCGCCCGCGCCGACGCACGTCGCCGTCGGCATGGGACCAGGACCCTTCACCGGCTTGCGGGTGGGAATCGCGACGGCGCGCGCCTATGCGCGGGGTCGCGGCATCCCCGTCGTGCCCGTGCCCAGCCACGACGGGATCGCGCTCGGCATCCTGCTCGCGGACGCGCTGACGGGCGTGGAGACCGCGCGTTTCGCCGTGGTCACCGACGCCCGCCGCCGCGAGTTCGCGTACAGCGTCTACGACGGCATCGACGACGACGGGCTCCCGGTGCGCGTCACGGAGGCGGCTCTCAGCCCGCGCGACGACCTCGACGCCCGGCTGGCCGAGCGGGACGCCGCGCGGATCGACGCGACGAGCGTCTCGGCGGCGATGATCGCGCTCACCGCTGCGCGCGCCCTCGAGGCGGGTCGTTCCCTCGCCGGCTCCGAACCCCTGTACCTGCGCAGCCCCGACGTCGTGGCCGCGCACGCGCCGAAGCGGGTCAGCTGATGGTGACGCGCCGCGCCGCGCCCGACGACCTCGACGCGATCATGGCGCTCGAGCACGCCTCGTTCCCCACCGACGCGTGGAGCCCGGCGATGATGCGCGAGGAGCTCTCGTCACCGCACGGCTGGTACGTCGTCGTCGAAGAAGCCGGTCGAGTGATCGGCTACGCGGGTCTGCGGGCCGTACGCGGGGCGCGGGATGCCGATGTCCAGACCATCACGATCTCCGAGTCCGCGCGCGGTCGCGGTCGAGGACGCGCGCTGCTCGGCGCCCTCCTGGAAGAGGCGGCGCGTCGCGGCGTGCACGACGTCTTCCTCGAGGTGCGCGCCGACAACCCCGTCGCGCAGTCCCTGTACGCCTCGGAGGGGTTCGCCGAGGTCGGCCGCCGCCCGCGGTACTACCAGCCCGACGACGTCGACGCGATCGTGATGCAGCTCGATCTGCGCGGCTGGACGGCGCGGCGGGCCGAGCGAGCACCCGCACCGGCCCCCGGTCCCGTCGACGAGTCCGCCGCCCCCGCGACCACCACCGGAAAGGGTTGGTGCTGATGGACGCCCCTCTCGTGCTCGGCATCGAGACCAGCTGCGACGAGACCGGCATCGGCATCGTCCGCGGTCGGCAGCTGCTGAGCAACACGATCGCCTCCAGCATGGACGAGCACGCCCGGTACGGCGGGGTCGTCCCCGAGGTCGCCGCCCGCGCGCACCTCGAAGCGCTGCAGCCCTCGATCGACGCCGCGCTCGCCGAGGCGGGCGTGACCCTCGCCGACATCGACGCCGTCGCCGTCACGAGCGGTCCGGGTCTCGCGGGCGCCCTCATGGTCGGTGTGGGCGCCGGCAAGGGACTCGCCGTCGCCCTCGACAAGCCGCTGTACGCGGTCAACCACCTCGTCGGACACATCGCGGCCGACATCCTCGACGCCGACGCCGGGGAGCTGGAGTACCCGACGGTCGCCCTGCTCGTCAGCGGCGGCCACACCTCGCTGCTCCTCGTGCGCGATCTCACGAGCGACGTCGAGCTCCTCGGCGAGACGATGGACGACGCCGCGGGCGAAGCGTTCGACAAGGTCGCGCGCCTGCTGAAGCTGCCCTACCCGGGCGGCCCGGAGATCGATCGCGCCGCCCTCGCGGGCGATCCCGCCGCGATCCGCTTCCCGCGGGGACTCTCTCGCGCCTCCGACATGGCATCCCATCGCTACGACTTCTCGTTCTCCGGCCTGAAGACGGCCGTGGCGCGGTGGGTCGAGCAGCACGAGGCGGCGGGCGAGCCCGTGCCGGTGGCCGATGTCGCGGCGTCGTTCCGCGAGGCGGTCGTCGACGTGCTCGTGACGAAGGCGCTGGACGCCTGCGCGCGCCACGGCGTTCCCCGACTGCTTCTGGGCGGTGGGGTGATCGCCAACAAGCGCCTGCGCGACGTCGCCCTCGAGCGCGCGGCCGCGGCCGGCGTCGCCGTGCGCATTCCCCCGCTGCGGCTGTGCACCGACAACGGTGCGATGATCGCCGCCCTGGCCGCCGAGCTGATCTCCTCGGGTCGGCGTCCCTCGACCCTCGCCTTCGGCGCGGACTCCACCCTGCCGGTCACCGAGATCCAGGTCGCCGAAGACCCGGATGCCGAGGCCCCGACGCCGCGCGCCGGAGCCGCCGCGTGAGCGAGGCGTCCCCGCCGACCCGGCGGGCGCGGAAGGCCGTCGAGGGAGAGAGTGCGCCCCCGGTCCTCGACGACGTCGCCGAGTCGCCGGCAGCCGGCGGCGACCGCGAAGAAGGGCGGCTCGCCACCGCTCAACTGGAGATGGCGGCGTTCGGCGACCATCTGGTGCCGTACGTCCCGCCGGTTCCGAAGGCGCCGCGTCCGGTCGCGCCGTGGGCTCTGGGCGCCGCGATCCTCGCTCTGGTCTCGTCGTTCTTCTGGGGGTGGCTGCTGCCGCTGAGCATCGTCGCCGTCGTTCTGGCGATCACGTCGCTGCGTCGACCGCAGGACGCGCGCCACACTGCCGTCTGGGCGCTCGCGCTGGCAATCCTGTCGGGTGTCTTCAGCGCGGGGTGGCTGGTGTGGGGCTTCTCGCAGCTCCCGGCCGGCTGAGCGCGCTCAGACCCGGTCGGCGAGCAGGGCGAGTCGCTTGGACCCGATGCGCGTCAGCAGGAGCGTCGCGCTCGCGTCGCCCTTCAACGCGAGTCGCTTGCGCAGCTCCGCGGGGTCGACATCGACGCCGCGCTTCTTGATCTCGAGCGTGCCGACGCCCCGCGCGCGCAGAGCCTGAGCGAGCTTCTTCGGGTCGGCGGGGAGCTGCTCGCGGATCCGGAACGACGACACGAAGGGGCTCGTCAGAGCGGCGTCCGAGGTCAGGTAGGCGATTCCGGGGGCGAGCATCCCGGCATCGAGGGCGCGGGCGACGTCCCCGATCAGACGCGCGCGGATGATGGCGCCGTCGGGCTCGTGAACGAACGCTCCGAGCTCGCGGGCCTCGACGTCGGGGGCGTCGGCCGGCGCCGTGAGCTCCCACGACTCCTCGCCGCGGACCACGAGCGCCGCGCGCCGGACGTTCTCGCGCGCGAGGGACCCCGACCACAGCACGAGCTCGATCGTCGAACCGTCGGCGCTGATCCACTGCGCCTCCATGTCGTCGGGGATCTGCGCGCGGTCGAATCCCGGGCCGAGCTTCACGCCGCCGGGCTTCTCGCGCAGCAGCCCGAAGACCCAGTCCAGCGACGGCGACCACTCCGACGACGACACCTGACGTGTCTCGGAATGCCCGGCCGTCCGCCGTGCGGGGTCGAGCCACACCGCGTCCACGCCGGAGAGGTCGGCGTTCTCGGCGCGCGCGTGCACCACGGTGGCCGTGTCGCCGAACGGGGCGAGGTTGTAGGCCGCGATCGCGGCCGTGACCTCGTCGGCGTCGACGGCCCGGACCCGAATGCCGATGCCCGCGAGCCCGAGAGCGTCGCCGCCGATCCCGCAGCCGAGGTCGGCGACGCGGGTGGTGCCCGCGGCGCGGAACCGAGCTGCGTGCCGCGCGGCGATCGCGAGACGCGTCGCCTGTTCGAGGCCGGCGCGGGTGAAGAGCATCCGCTCCGCGAAGGGACCGAACTTCGCCACCGCCCGGACACGGAGGCGCGCCTGTCCGACGACGGCCGACACGAGGTCGGGGGAGTGTCCGGCTGCGCGCAGACGGGACACCGCGCGGGCGGCGTCATCGGTGGACTCGATCCGTCCCGCCTCGTCGAGCAGGCGGAGGCCGTCGGGTGTGAGCAGGGCGGTCAGCTCGCGGGTATCCACCGATTCAGCCTAGGCGGGGGAATGTGTTGGCACTCGCGTTGCGTGAGTGCCAACGCTTCTCTACACTCGGATTAGCACTCTCCCCGCGTGAGTGCTGACAAGTCTTCTGTAACGAGAAAGAAGAGGTAGACCGTGTCGGTTTCCATCAAGCCGCTCGAGGACCGCATCGTCATCAAGCAGGTCGAGGCTGAGCAGACCACCGCGAGTGGTCTCGTCATCCCCGACACCGCCAAGGAGAAGCCGCAGGAGGGCGAAGTCGTCGCCGTCGGCCCCGGCCGCATCGACGACAACGGCAACCGCGTCCCCCTCGACGTCGCCGTCGGCGACCGCGTGCTCTACAGCAAGTACGGCGGCACCGAGGTCAAGTTCGGCGCTGAGGAGTACCTCGTGCTCTCGGCCCGCGACGTGCTGGCGGTCGTCGTCCGCTGATCGCTCGGCTCATCACGGGAGCCCCGGATGCCATGGCATCCGGGGCTCCCGTCGTCTCGGTGGCGGGGAGCGCCTTCTGGCAGGAATGCGACGACGGTCGGCGGCTGCGCCGGTGAGAGCGCGCGTAGGCTGAGTCGGTGCCCCCCGCTCCTCCCGCTCCCGCTGGTGAGAGCACCCGCGGCGCGATGTACGCCCTCGGCGCCTATCTGCTGTGGGGCGTCCTGCCCATCTACTTCCTGCAGCTCAAGCCCACCGGCCCGTTCGAGGTCGTGGCGTGGCGGATCATCCTCGCCTTCCTGTTCTGCCTGCTGTTGCTGACGCTCATGCGCATGTGGCGGCCGTTCCTGGCGATCGTGCGCCAGCCCCGCCTGATGGGACTCACCGCGGTGGCGGGCGTCCTGATCTACATCAACTGGCAGACGTATCTCTACGGCGCCCTGACGAACCACGTCATCGAGACGAGTCTCGGCTACTTCATCAACCCGATCGTGACGGTTCTGCTCGGAGTGATCGTGCTGCGCGAGCGCCTGCGCATCGTGCCGTGGATCGCGATCGCCCTCGCCGTCGTCGCGGTCGCGGTGATCGTCATCGGGTACGGGGCATTCCCCTGGATCGCCCTGACGCTCGCCTTCTCGTTCGGCTTCTACGGGTTGGTGAAGAAGAAGATCGGTCCGGCCGTGGATGCCGTCAGCGGCCTGACACTCGAATCGCTCTGGCTCCTCCCGGTCGCGGCGATCCAGCTCGTGTTCGTCGCGAACCTCACCGGCATCACCCTCGGCACCGCGGGGCCGCTCCACACCGTCCTGCTCCTCCTGGCCGGAGCCGTCACCGCCGTGCCTCTGCTGCTGTTCGCCTCGGGTGCGAGGCGCGTGCCCCTCACGGTGATCGGCCTCCTGCAGTTCGTGGCGCCCATCATCCAGTTCGCGATCGGCGTCTGGGTGCTCGGGGAGCCGATGACGATCGAGCGATGGATCGGTTTCGCACTCGTGTGGGTGGCGCTGGTGATTCTCAGCGCGGATTCGATCGTCGCCTCCCGGCGTCACCGCCGCAGCGTGGCGGACGTCGCCGAACCGCTCTGACCGGCAGGATTCTGCGTTTCCCGGCCCGCTCCGCCGGGGCCCTACGCCATCGGGAGAACGACCGCCAGGGGCCGTTATCCCCCTGTGACCGCGGCGTCGCACATCGTTAACGAACGGCAACACGACGAAAACGTCGGGCCGGTTAGGTTTGGGTCACCAGGCGGCATTCATGTGCCGCCCAACGTTCATTCACAGCAAGGAGCACTATGAACGTCTTCACGCGTACGCGCGCCGGCAAGGTCCTCGGCGGTTTCGCCCTGGTCGGTGCCAGCGCGCTCGTCCTCGCCGGTTGCGCCGGCGGTGGTAGCGGCGACGCCGCCGACCCGAGCGCTTCGGAGGCTGTCGGCGGCACCACCACGGCCGACGGCACGTTCCACGTCGGCACGATCCTGCCCGCCACGGGTAACCTCGCCTTCCTCGGCCCGCCCGAGGTCGCGGGTGTCAAGGCGGCCATCGCCGACATCGAGGCCACGGGTGACGCCTTCCCCTTCACCGTCGAGCTCACCGAGCGCGACTCCGGTGACACCACGACCGACATCGCGACCCAGTCGGCGACCGAGCTCGTCGACGCCGGTGCCGACGTCGTCATCGGTGCGGCGTCGTCGGGTGTGTCGTTCACCTTCATCGACCAGCTCGTCAACGCCGGCATCGTGCAGATCTCGCCGGCCAACACGTCGCCCGACTTCACCACCTACGCCGACGGCGGGTACTACTGGCGTACCGCTCCCTCGGACGTGCTCCAGGGTCGCGTGCTCGGCAACCTGATGGTCGGAGACGGTGCCGCCAACGTCGGCATCATCTACATCAACGACCCCTACGGCATCGGCCTGAAGGACAACGCGACCACGGCCATCGAGGCCGCCGGTGGCGAGGTCTCGGTCGCGGTTCCCTACAACCCGGGTGACACCGTCTTCACCTCGCAGGTCGACGAGCTCCTCGCCGCCCAGCCCGACGCGATCGCGGTGATCGCGTTCGAGGAGACGTCGTCGATCATCCCGCAGCTGGTCAGCACGCAGGGCTACCCGGCGTCGAAGGTGTACTTCGTCGACGGCAACCTGTCGAACTCGTACGAGTTCCCCGCCGGCACGCTCCAGGGTGCCAAGGGCACGCTGCCCGGCAACCCGGCCGACACGACCTTCCAGCAGAAGCTGCTGGCGGTCGACCCCGCGCTGACCGACTTCAGCTACGCGCCGGAGTCCTACGACGCCGTCATCGTCGCAGCCCTCGCCGCGGCGCAGGCCAAGGACGACTCGGGTACCGCGATCCGCGACAACCTGCAGTCGGTCTCGGAGGGCGGCACGAAGTGCACGACCTTCGCGGAGTGCCTCACGCTGGTCAACGAGGGCACCGACATCGACTACGACGGTGTCTCGGGCCCGATCACCTTCGACGAGAACGGTGACCCGACCGAGGCGTACATCGGTATCTACCAGTACGGTGCCGACAACAAGTACACCCTCCTGAACGCGGAGTTCGGCTCGCTCAACGAGTGACCTGACACCCAGAAGGACCCGGATGCCATCGGCATCCGGGTCCTTCTCGTTTCGGCCCGCGTGGGGCGGGTCCGGCCGTCCGCACTTCCCTGCTGCCTCGGCGTCGGTCAGCCCGGCCCGGTCGGACCGCACGTGGCCGCGGTGAAGGCCAGCAGCGCATCGACCACCTCCTGCGGGCGGCGGAGCGGCACGACGACCTCTCGGCCGTCCACGTGCGCCGCCAGGTCGAACAGCGTGCCCACCGCGTCACGGTCGCAGCGGGTCGCGCTCAGGCGGGCGAGGACGCCCAGCGTGTCCGTCGCCGGCACAGTCGTCTCGCGTCCGTCACGGCGGGACCGGGTGCGGGCCCGGACGCACAAGCCGCGAGTGCGGCGCCCACAGGGTGAGCGCCGCACTCGCGGAGAGATGACGGGAGGTCAGGCCCCGTGCTCCTTGCCGTCGCGCTTGGCGTCCTCGTCGGCGGCGAGGGTGCCGAGGTACAGCTCGATGACGCGGGGATCGGTGAGCAGCTCACGGCCGGTGCCGGTGTACGCGTCCTTGCCTTGGTCGAGCACGTAGGCCCGGTGGCAGATCTGCAGACAGCGGCGAGCGTTCTGCTCGACCATGATGATGGTCACGCCCGCGCGGTTGATCTCGGCCACGCGCAGGAACGTCTCGTCCTGGCGCACCGGCGAGAGGCCGGCCGAGGGTTCGTCGAGCAGCAGCACCGACGGGTCCATCATGAGCGCGCGGCCCATGGCGACCATCTGGCGCTCACCGCCCGACAGTGATCCGGCGCGCTGGCGACGGCGCTTGGCGAGCTCGGGGAAGAGGCCCGAGACGAACTCGAAGCGCTCGGCGAACACCTTGGGGCGCTGGAAGAGCCCCATCTGGAGGTTCTCCTCGATCGACAGGCTCGGGAACACGTTGTTGTTCTGCGGAACCATGCCGACGCCCTTGCCGACGAGCTTGTCGGCCTTGAGCGAGGTGATGTCTTCCCCGTTGAGCAGCACGGCACCGCCGCGGATCTTGACCTGACCGAAGATCGCCTTCAGCAGGGTGGACTTGCCGGCGCCGTTCGGGCCGATGATGCCGATCAGGTCGCCCTGGTAGGCGTCGACCGTGCACCCGTTGAGGATGTTGACGCCCGGCAGGTATCCGGCGACGAGGTCGTCGGTGCGCAGGACCGGGGTGCGGGTGGTGGTGGCGGTGTCGGTCATCAGAGCTTCCCGTCCTTCTCGTCGGCGATGAGCTCCGCTTCCGCCTCCTTGGCGGCCTCGGCCTGGATGGTCTCGAGCTGAGACGTGGTCATGTCGCCGAGATCGGTGTCGTGGTGAGCGCCGAGGTACGCGTCGATGACGGCCTGGTCGGTCATGACGGTCTCGGGCGGCCCCTCGGCGACGACGCGCCCCTCGGCCATGACGACGACCCAGTCGGAGATGTGCCGGACCATGTGCATGTCGTGCTCGACGAACAGCACGCTCATCCCCTCCTTCTTCAGGTCGAGGATGTGCCCGAGAAGGCTCTGGGTCAGCGCCGGGTTGACGCCGGCCATCGGTTCGTCGAGCATGACCAGCTTCGGGTCGCTCATGAGCGCCCGCGCCATCTCGAGGAGCTTGCGCTGGCCGCCCGAGAGCGACGCCGCGAAGTCCTCGCGCTTGGCATCCAGCTTGAAACGGCGGAGCAGATCGTCGGCGCGTTCGGTGTTCGCCTTCTCCTGCGAGCGCCAGATCGAGGGGATGAGGGCGCGGAAGATGTTCTCGCCCTTCTGCCCCCGCGCGCCCAGCAGCATGTTCTGCAGCACCGAGAGCCGTCCGAGCGACTTCGTGAGCTGGAACGTGCGCACCATTCCCTTGCGCGACACCTTGAAGGCGGGGACACCCGCGAGGTTGGACCCCTCGAAGCTCCAGGTGCCGGTGTTCGGCTTGTCGAAGCCGGTGAGCAGGTTGAACAGGGTCGTCTTGCCGGCCCCGTTGGGGCCGATCAGGGCGGTGATCTGTCCGCGCGGAATCTCGAGGTGCTCGACGTCGACGGCCTTCAGACCCCCGAACTGGCGCGTGACGCCGTCGGCGACGACGATGGGGTCGACCTTGGCGCAGCCGGGTCGGACCTCGCCCTGGACGAGCGGATGGGTGACGGTCGTGTCAGACATTGAACGACAGCTCCTTCTTGTTGCCGAAGATGCCCTGTGGTCGGAAGATCACGAGGAGCATCAGTCCGATGCCGACGAGGATGAAGCGCACCTGGCCCGTCTGCGTGCTGGACATGAAGCCCAGGATGCCGACGTCGCGCAGCCCCACGATGATGCCGTTCGACAGCGACAGCAGCACCCAGAAGAGCATCGCGCCGACGATCGGACCGAGGAGGGTCGCCGCGCCACCGAGGAGGAGCGCCGTCCAGATGAAGAACGTCAGGGCCGTGCCGTAGTTACCGGGCTGGACCGCGCGGGGGAGGATGAACACCACTCCGGCGAGACCGCCCATGACGCCGCCGAGCACGAGCGCCTGCATCTTGTAGGCGTACACGTTCTTTCCGAGGCTGCGGACAGCATCCTCGTCTTCGCGGATCCCCTTCACGACGCGGCCCCACGGGCTGCGCATCAGGAGGTAGACGAGGATCGTCGCGATGATGACGAGGCCCCAGCCGAACACGCGGACCCACCAGTCGTTGGCCGAGTAGGTCCACGACCCGATGCCGTACGTGCCGCCCGGCAGGGGGTTCAGTGCCTGGAACTCGCGGTTGTAGCCGTTCAGGCCCTGCGAACCGCCGGTGATGTCGGTCAGCCCCACCGTCGAGACGATGTACCGCACGATCTCGGCCGCCGCGATCGTGACGATCGCGAGGTAGTCGGCCCGCAGGCGCAGTGTGGGGATGCCGAGCACGAACGCGAAGAGCACCGAAGCGACGATCGCGATCAGGATCGCGAGCCACACGGGGGCCGAGAGCGACAGGGTCGCGATGGCGAAGGCGTAGGCGCCGACGGCCATGAAGCCCGCCTGACCGAAGTTGAGCAGTCCCGCGTACCCGAAGTGCACGCTGAGGCCGATCGCGGCGAGGGCGTAGGCCGCGGTGGTCGGGCTGATGAGCTCGCCCGCGGCGTTGTTGAAGATCGAAATCCAGTCCATGTCGTCGTTCCTCAACCAATCCGCTCTTTGCGACCGAGCACACCCTGTGGCCGGAACAGCAGCACACCGATGAGCACGATCAGGGCCACCGCGTACCGGAGGTCCGGCGGGATGACGATGGTGGACAGCTCCGTGATGATGCCGATGATCAGCGAGCCGACGAGAGCGCCGAACGCGCTCCCGAGCCCACCGAGGGTGACCGCGGCGAACAGCAGGAGGAGGATCGCGAAGCCCATGTCCCAGGTGACGCCGCGGTACAGGCCGTAGAGCACGCCCGACAGACCGGTCAGCGCGCCCGCGAGCACCCAGACGATGCGGATGACGCGGTCGACGTTGATGCCGGAGGCGGCGGCCAGCGAGGCGTTGTCGCTGACGGCGCGCGTGGCCTTGCCGATGCGGGTGCGCGTGAGGAAGTACGCGACGAGGGCGAGCATCACGAGGCTGACGCCCATGCTGATGATCGATGTCAGGGTCACCGTGACGGGACCGATCGTGACGTTGTCGGTGATGCCGGTCGCGATGTTCCGGGTGCCGCCGTCGAAGAAGTAGAGGTAGAGGTAGCGCAGGACGATCGACAGACCGATGGTCACGATCAGCACCTGGACCAACCCCACCCCGCGTTTGCGGAGGGGTTTGAACAGCACGGCGTCCTGCGTCCACCCGAGGGCCGCGGACAGCGCGACCGTGAGCAGCACGGCCAGCAGGAGGTTCCATCCCATCGCGGTGAAGACGTAGAAGATGATGGCGCCGAAGGTGAGCATCTCGCCGTGCGCGAAGTTGTTGACGCCCGTGGTGCCGAAGATCAGCGAGATGCCGATCGCCGCGAGCGCCAGCAGCAGGCCGAAGTTCAAGCCGTAGAAGAAGCGCGAGAAGAGCGTGTCCCAGATCGAGCCGGACGCGGCCGTTCCCTCACCCGTGGGGAAGAGCACGTTGACCGTGTTGGTCGTCCCGATCGTCACGTCGCGCGTGACGTTGTCGGGGTCGCGGGGGGCGACGCCGTCGGGGAGCGTGTCGACCTGCAGCTCGGCCGTGTACGAACCCGGTCCGGGGACGGAGACGGACCAGCGTCCGTCGGTGCCGGTCGTGCCGACCTCGGAGAAGCCGGATCCCTCGACGAGGATCTCGACGCCCCCGACAGGCTCGTCGCCGGCGCGGATGATGCCGCCGATCGAGTACTGGGTCGAGATGTCTCCGGTCCCCGCTGTCGCGGCGGGCGTCGGGGCCTGCGTGGTCTGCGCGCTCGCGGGTGACGCGAGGAGCAGACTCAGGACCGCCACGGCGCTCGCGAGGAGCGACACGAGGATGGCCATGCGGGATAGGGTGCGCGATCGTATCGCGGTGGGGGAGGAATGACCCACGGAGTCTCCAGTTCGGCAGCGCTGACGAAGTCGTCCCGTCAGCTTCGACGGTCGACGCTACGAGCGTAATGTGTCGTCGGTGTTTCGCCGACCGCGTCGTTAGCGAACCGTGTCATGACGGGTGCGCGCCGCGGCCATCGACCTCGGGAACAATTCCCAGCCCCCCGACGCTTAGAATCGCAGGCGGAGCGCACAATGCTCCGGCCGACGACGTCCCTTTTCGATAGGCGCCGCGCGCGCAGGAGGATCCATGGAGCAGCACGACCCCTTCGGTTTCATCGGACTGACGTACGACGACGTCCTGCTCCTGCCGGGGCACACCGACGTCATCCCGAGTGAAGCGGACACGTCGTCGCGGCTCACCCGCCGCATCACGGTCGCGACCCCGCTCCTCTCCTCCGCGATGGACACCGTGACCGAGGCGCGCATGGCCATCGCCATCGCGCGTCAGGGCGGGATCGGCATCGTGCACCGCAATCTCTCGATCGAGGACCAGGCCGGCATCGTCGACCAGGTCAAGCGCAGCGAGTCGGGCATGGTCTCCAACCCCATCACCACGACTCCGGATGCCACCGTGGCCGAGGTCGACGCGATGTGCGCGCAGTACCGCATCTCGGGCCTGCCCGTCGTCGACCCCGACGGCGTGCTGGTGGGCATCATCACCAACCGCGACATGCGATTCGTCTCGGGCTTCGAGCGTCAGACGACCCTGGTGCGCGACGTGATGACCAAGGAGGGCCTGATCACCGGGCCCGTCGGCATCCACGCGAACGACGTCATCGCCACCTTCGCCAAGCACCGCGTCGAGAAGCTGCCCCTCGTCGACGAGGAGGGCAAGCTCGCCGGCCTCATCACGATCAAGGACTTCGACAAGAGCGAGAAGTACCCCCTCGCCACGAAGGACGACCAGGGGCGTCTGCGCGTAGGGGCCGCGATCGGCTTCTTCGGCGATGCGTGGCAGCGTGCCGAGGCGCTCCGCGACGCCGGTGTCGACGTGCTCGTGGTCGACACCGCCAACGGACAGTCCGCCGGCGTGATCGACATCGTCTCGCGCCTCAAGGCCGACGAGTCCTTCGCGCACATCGACGTCATCGGCGGCAACGTCGCCACTCGCGAGGGCGCGCAGGCGCTCATCGACGCCGGAGTGGATGCCGTCAAGGTCGGCGTCGGGCCCGGATCGATCTGCACCACCCGCGTCGTCGCCGGTGTCGGTGTGCCGCAGATCACCGCGATCTACGAGGCGGCGCAGGCGGCCATCCCGGCCGGCGTCCCCGTGATCGCCGACGGCGGTCTGCAGTACTCGGGCGACATCGCCAAGGCCCTCGTCGCCGGTGCCGACACCGTCATGCTGGGTTCGCTCCTGGCCGGGACCGACGAGTCGCCGGGCGAGATCGTCTTCCAGGGCGGGAAGCAGTTCAAGCAGTACCGCGGCATGGGTTCGCTGGGCGCCCTGCAGACGCGCGGCAAGAAGACCTCCTACTCGAAGGACCGCTACTTCCAGGCGGACGTCCCCAGCGACGACAAGCTCATCCCCGAGGGCATCGAGGGTCAGGTCCCCTACCGCGGGCCGGTGTCCGCCGTCGCGTACCAGCTCATCGGCGGCCTGCGTCAGTCGATGTTCTACGTCGGCGCCCGCACCGTCGAGGAGTTGAAGGCCAAGGGCAAGTTCGTCCGCATCACCTCCGCGGGCCTGAAGGAATCGCACCCGCACGACGTGCAGATCGTCGTCGAGGCGCCGAACTACAAGAAGTAGTCGTTTTCGCGAGGGGTCGGGCAGGTGACTGCCCGGCCCTCCTTCTGCGGGTGAGTGCGCCCCGGCGGCGCCGCGCCGATACGCTGTGCGCATGATCCGGCGGAGGAGTCACCCCGAGGCATCCGTCTCGACACGGCGGACCGAGGCGTTCACCGACGGGGTGTTCGCGATCGCCGCAACGCTGCTCGTCCTCGGGCTGACGGACCAGTCGCTCGGTGCGGTGCACACGAACGACGATCTCGCCCAGGGGCTCCTGTCGCTGGGGCGGCCGGTGTTCTCCTTCGTGATCAGCTTCCTCATTCTGTGCGTGATGTGGATGACGCACGTGCGGCAGTTCGAATGGATCGTCCGCATCGACGACACGGGGATGTGGCTGAACAACATCCGCCTGCTCCTGATCGTGCTGGTGCCCTTCACCTCGTCACTGGACACCGCGTACTACGACCTCCTCCTGGGCCGTCTTCTGCTGCCGGTCAACTTCTTCCTCGCCATCGTCGTGGGATGGCTGCAGTGGGTCTGGGCCGTGCGGTCCCGCGCCATCGTCGACATGACGCCGGAGGATGCCCGCCGGCTCGGCAGAGCCAGCCTCAGCGCGGTCCTGATCAGTGCTGCGGCGATGGCGCTGAGTCCGTGGATCGGCTCGCTCGGCTTCTTGTTGTTCGCCGTCGACGGTCCGCTGACGCGTCTGCTGCGCGGCGCCGACGAGCCGCTCTCGCCTCCCACTTCGCCTCCGACCGACGGCGGTGCCGGAGGGCGCGGGTAGGCTGGGCGGGTGACCATGGAGATCGACCTCGGCCGCGCCAAGCGCGCCCGCCGCGCGTACACGTTCGATGACATCGCCGTCGTGCCGTCGCGGCGCACGCGCAACCCCGAAGACGTGTCGACGGCGTGGACCATCGACGCGTTCTCGTTCGAGATCCCGGTGCTGGGTGCGCCCATGGACTCGGTCGTGAGCCCGCGCACGGCCATCGAGCTGGGTCGCCTCGGCGGTCTCGGGGTCCTCGATCTCGAGGGTCTGTGGACGCGCTACGACGACCCCGAGCCGCTGCTGGCCGAGATCGCGAACCTGCCGGATGCCGACGCCACGCGACGCATGCAGGAGCTGTACTCCGAGCCGATCAAGCCCGAGCTGGTGCGCGACCGTCTCGCCGAGATCCGCGCGGCCGGTGTGACCGTCGCGGGTGCCCTGACTCCGCAGCGGACCCAGGACCTGTACGAGACGGTGGTCGCCGCGGGCGTCGACCTCTTCGTCATCCGTGGCACCACGGTCTCGGCGGAGCACGTCTCGAGCGTCGCCGAGCCGCTGAACCTCAAGAAGTTCATCTACGACCTCGACGTCCCCGTGATCGTCGGCGGGGCGGCCACCTACACCGCCGCCCTCCACCTCATGCGCACGGGTGCCGCCGGTGTCCTCGTGGGCTTCGGCGGGGGAGCGGCGTCGACCAGCCGCGTCACCCTGGGACTGCACGCCCCGATGGCCACCGCCGTCGCTGACGTCGCCGGCGCCCGCCGCGACTACCTCGACGAGTCGGGCGGACGCTACGTCCACGTCATCGCCGACGGCGGCGTGGGCACCTCCGGCGACATCGTGAAGGCACTGGCAATGGGAGCGGATGCCGTCATGCTCGGCGTCGCCCTCGCTCGCGCGACCGACGCCCCCGGCCGCGGCTTCCACTGGGGGCCCGAGGCGCACCACGCGAAGCTCCCGCGCGGTCGCCGTGTCGCGGTCGACCGCGTCGGTCCCCTCGAGCAGGTGCTCTACGGCCCGGCACCCGTCGCCGACGGGACGGCCAACCTCATCGGCGCCGTGAAGAAGTCGATGGCCACCACCGGCTACTCCGACCTCAAGGAGTTCCAGCGCGTCGAGGTCGTCGTGGCGCCCTACGGGCACTGACGCCGGAGTCCGCGTGACCACCCCCTCGGCCGTCGAGCCGGCCATCCCCGAGGTCTTCCCGCCCACGCTGCGCGAGGTGATGCTGCGTCCGCGGTGGATCGCGCTGCTGGCGTTCTCGCTCGTTGTGGCCGGGGTCCTCGCCTGGCTGGGGCAGTGGCAGCTGGGTCGCGCCGTCGACACCGCGCCGTCCGAGCCCGGGATGACCGAGGTCGTGCGGCCGCTGTCCGAGGTCGTGCAGCCCGGCGCCTATCTCGCCGAGCCGCTGGTGGGCCAGCGCGTCGAGACGCGCGGGCGCTGGATCCCCTCCGACTTCCTCGTCGTGTCGTCGCGCTTCAACGACGACGTCGAGGGCTACTGGGTCACGGGACAGCTCCGCATCGACGACGGCGGGCGGCCGGCATCCCTCGCCGTCGCCCTCGGGTGGGCTCCCACGATCGAGGCGGCGACGGCGGCCGCCGACGGCCTCCGCGAGACCGCGGAGGCCGACCCGACAGCCGAGGTCGACATCACCGGGCGCATCATCTCCGACGAGGGACCCGCGCGTCCGCCGGCGGGCGAAGACCCGCAGGCGCTTTCCCGCATGTCTCCCGCGATGCTGCTCGGCCGCTGGCACGATGTCGACGGCGTGGCGGTGTACCGGCAGTACGTGGCCTCGCAGACGGCGATCGGGCCGCTGGACGCGATCTCGTCTCCCGCACCCGACGAGCGGTCGAGGGTCAACTGGTTGAACATCTTCTACGCGGCCGAGTGGGCGATCTTCGCGGGCTTCGCGCTGTACCTCTGGTACCGCCTGGCTCGCGACGCGTGGGAGAAGGAGGTCGAAGACCTCGAGGATGCCGAGGCGGAGGCCCGCGAGGCGGGGGCAGCGGTTCCCCGCGACTAGACTCGACCCATGCCGCGTCCCCCGAAACTCGCCTCGTTCCCGGCGATCCGCGGAGCCCTGACGTTCTACCAGATCTGCTCGATCATCACCGGTATCGGCCTGCTGCTGCTGGTCGCCGAGATGATCCTGAAGTACACCCCCATCCACGTGGAGCTGTTCCTGGGCGGATCCGGCGGGTTCCTCTGGTTCGCGGATGCCATCGCCGGGCCCGGCTGCCAGTGGTTCTCCCTCTTCATCCCCGGCGGCGACGGCTGCGAGATGATCTCGACCGGTGACGGCGTCAACGTCTCGCTGGCGATCCTCGTCGCTCACGGCTGGTTCTACGTCGTGTATCTCATCTCGTGCTTCCGCGTGTGGAGTCTGATGCGCTGGCCCTTCCGCCGCTTCGTCTTCCTCGCCCTGGGCGGCGTCGTGCCGTTCCTCTCCTTCGTCCTCGAGGTGCGCACCGCCCGTGGCGTGCGCGCCTACCTCGCCGAGCGGGAGGCCGCAGAGGCCTCCGCTCCCGTTCCCGCCCCGGAAGGCAACCGGTGACCGAACAGACCGAAACATCCCAGCGCCCCGTCCTGGTCGTCGACTTCGGCGCGCAGTACGCGCAGCTGATCGCCCGACGCGTCCGGGAGGCGGGCGTGTACAGCGAGATCGTCCCGCACACCGCGACGGCCGACGAGATCGCGGCGAAGAACCCCGTCGGCATCATCCTGTCGGGCGGCCCTTCCTCGGTGTACGAGGAGGGCGCACCCGACCTCGACACCGCGGTCTTCGACCTCGACGTTCCGACGCTCGGCATCTGCTACGGCTTCCAGGTCATGGCCAAGGCGCTCGGGGGAGAGGTCGCGAACACGGGGCTCCGCGAGTACGGCGCCACGGATGCCACGATCGTCACCCAGGGAACCCTCCTCGAGGGTCAGCCGGTGGAGCAGAACGTCTGGATGAGCCACGGCGACCAGGTGTCGCGCGCGCCCGAGGGGTTCGAGGTGCTCGCGCGCACCGCGCACACGCCGGTCGCCGCCTTCGCGAACGACGCGCGTCGCATGTACGGCGTGCAGTGGCATCCGGAGGTCAAGCACTCCGACCACGGCCAGCACGTGCTCGAGAACTTCCTCCACCGGGCGGCCGGCCTCCCGGCCGACTGGAACAGCGGCAACGTCATCGCCGAACAGGTCGAGCGCATCCGCCAGCAGGTCGGGACCGGGCGCGTCATCTCGGCACTGTCGGGCGGCGTCGACTCGGCCGTCTCGACGGCCCTGGTGCACGAGGCCGTCGGCGACCAGCTGATCGCCGTCTTCGTCGACCACGGGCTCCTCCGCCAGGGCGAGCGCGAGCAGGTCGAGAACGACTACGTCGCCTCGACGGGCGTGAAGCTCATCACCGTCGACGCGCGCGAGACGTTCTTGAACGCCCTCGCGGGAGTCAGCGACCCGGAGCAGAAGCGCAAGATCATCGGCCGAGAGTTCATCCGGGCGTTCGAGAAGGTCCAGGCCGACCTCGTCGCCGAGGCCGAGGCCGAGGGCGAGCAGGTGCGCTTCCTCGTGCAGGGCACGCTCTACCCCGACGTCGTCGAATCCGGCGGGGGCGCAGGAACCGCCAACATCAAGAGCCACCACAACGTCGGAGGCCTCCCCGAAGACCTGCAGTTCGAGCTCGTCGAGCCGCTGCGCACCCTCTTCAAAGACGAGGTGCGCGCGATCGGCCGCGAGCTGGGCCTGCCCGAGGCGATCGTCGGTCGCCAGCCCTTTCCGGGGCCCGGTCTTGGCATCCGCATCGTGGGCGAGGTCACCGCTGACCGTCTCGAGATCCTGCGTGCGGCCGACGCCATCGCCCGCGCAGAGCTGACCAAGGCCAATCTCGACGACGAGATCTGGCAGTGCCCCGTCGTGCTGCTCGCCGATGTGCGCTCGGTCGGCGTCCAGGGCGACGGCCGCACCTACGGTCACCCGATCGTGCTGCGTCCCGTCTCGTCGGAAGACGCGATGACCGCCGATTGGACCCGTCTGCCGTACGACGTGCTGTCGAGAATCTCCAACCGCATCACCAACGAGGTGAAGGACGTCAACCGCGTCGTGCTCGACGTGACGTCGAAGCCGCCGGGGACCATCGAATGGGAGTGAGCCGGGGCTGAGCCCGGCTCTCGCGCCGTCGTCACCGTTCGGGAGCCCTCCCGGATGATGGCGACGGCGCTTCGTCGTGGGGCGGCGTTCGCGGGCGGAGCGGGAAGGTGGGGGAGGATGGGGGCGTGACCGACGCTCCGTTCCCCGACGCCTGGTACCTCATCGTCTCGAGCCGTCTCATCCCCGATCTCGACGGCGGCTACACGATCTCGACGCTGGCCCGTGCGCGGCAGATGGCGGACGCGGGCGCGGAGCCGCTGCTGCTGACCGTCGACCCGGGCTCCGCCGAGGCGCATGCGCAGCACCGCGCGACGTTCGTCGAGCGCGGCGCCGCCGCGGCATCCGAGGCCTTCCGGAACCTGTTCGACGAAGCGGTCGCCCCCGGCGGCGGGGCCGCCGACTGGGTCCGTGCGGCGGCGGGGCCGGGAGACGCCGACCCCGCCCTGGAGTACCGGGCCGTCGCCGACGGCGCCATCTCCCTGCCCGTCGTGATCGACCCCGACTGGCACCTCACCACCGCGCCGGTCGTCGTCCGCGATTCCGAGGGCGGCTCCGTCGGTGTCATCGCCGGGTTCGGCGCCCTGTACCGCGCCTGGCTGACGCATCTGACGGCGACGCTGCGCGCGGATCGGGATCGCCCCGTCGTCATCGTCTGCGAGTCGCGGCAGCTGGGTGAGCTCCTCGTGGGCTGGGGCGACGACGACGTGCGGATCGTCCACACCGTGCACACGATCCACCTCGAATCGCCCTACCGCGCGGACTCCGCGCTGAACGCGCTGTGGACGCGATGGTTCGAGATCGCCCCCCGCTTCGACGCGGTGCTGTGGCCGACGGCGCATCAGCGAGACGACGTGCGCGACCGCTTCGGCTCGGCCGCGAACGATCTCGTCGCCCCGCACGCGGTGACGGGCCCCGGCGTCGTGCTGCCTGCCGACGCGCGGGAGGAGGGCCTCGTCGTGGTGCTCGGGCGTCTGGCTCCCGGCAAGCGCCTCGCGCCCGCCATCCGGGCCTTCGCCCGGGTCGTCGCCAAGGTGCCGGCGGCACGGCTGGAGCTGTGGGGGGAGGGCGCTCAGCGCCGTGAACTCGAGGCCCTGGTCGACGAGCTGGGGCTCGGTCACGCGGTGTCGTTGCCGGGGCTGACGGCCGATCCCGGTGCGGTCCTCGATCGTGCCGCCGTCTACCTCACGACCTCGGCTTTCGAGGGGCAGGGGCTCGCCCTGGCCGAGGCGCTGGTGCACGGGACGCCGGTCGTCGCCTGGGACATCCGCTACGGCCCGCGCGACATGCTCGCCGGAGGCGGCGGCATCCTGGTTCCGGACGGCGACGAGGACGCGCTCGTCGATGCGCTCGTGCGCGTGCTCACCGACCCCGACGTGCGAGAGCGTTTGTCGACCGAGGCGCAGGATGCCGCGGCGACGCTGACTCCGGCACGGGCGATGCAGACGCTGGCCGCGGCGTGCGCCGAGGCCCTGTCGCGAGAGCGGCGGCGCTGACCTCAGGCGCGCGCGGCCTCGCGGACGGCGTGCACGGCCGCGGACGGTGAGCCGCGGAACGCCGGACCGTGCCCGGGGAGGACCCAGCCGGCATCGAGATCGGCGATCCGTCTCAGGGACGCGAGGGCCTCGGCCGGGTCGTCGGTGAAGGGCGCAGGCCCAGGTCCCGTCCGGCCGGTGAGCACGTGTCGGGTCGTGAGGGCATCTCCGACGAAGACGGCGTGCACCACGGGGGAGAAGACGGCGACGCTGCCCGGCGAGTGCCCCGGAATCGAGATCACCCGGGGCGCGCCGGGCAGATCGAGCGTCGAGTCGTCGTCGAAGGGGACCACCTCGGTCAACCACTGCGGGCGCATGCCTTTGCGGATGCCGAACGCGGCGAAGCGCACGAGCGGGCCGATCCGTACCGGACCGACCGGGGTCTTCGGCTTGTCGCCACCCCGAGCGCGGTCGGCGTCCGCGGAGTGGACGAAGACCGGGATGCCGTGGTCCCGGCGGAGGCGCTCGGCGAAGCCGACGTGGTCGCTGTCGCCGTGCGTGAGGATCACTCCGCGGATGTCATCGATCGGGCGGCCGATGGCATCCAGCTCGCGCGTGAGGTCGGAGAACATGCCGGGAAGTCCCGCGTCGATGAGCGTGATGCCGTCGCCGGTGACGATCAGGTAGGAGGCGACGATGTCGTTGCCGAGCCGGTGGAGGGAGGGGGCGAGCTTCACGGCAGACCTTTCGGATCATGGCTACGGATAATAGCCATGATAGCTTATGCGTATAGCCATGACGGGGGAAAGATGCCTACACCGGAACGCACCTCGATCGGTGAGATCGTCGGCGCAGCGACGCGCATCCTGGACACGGGCGGACCGGCCGCCGTCACGATGCAGGCCGTGGCCAGCGCCGTCGGGGTCAAGGCCCCCTCGCTCTACAAGCGCGTGCGTGACCGCGACGCGCTCCTCTCCATGGTGGGTGCCGCTGCAGCAGACGACCTGACCCGCCTCCTCGAGGACGCGCGGCACGACCTCGGCGCAATGTTGACCGCCTTCCGTCGCTTTGCGCATGCGCGACCGGAAGCCTTCCGGCTCCTGTTCACGACGGCCGTCGATCCCGACCGTCTCGCGGCGACGAGTGAGCCGGTCCTGCGCGCGGCCGCGTCCCTCGTCGGTGAGGAGCACGCGCTGGCCGCTGCGCGCCTGGTGACGGCCTGGGCGACCGGGTTCGTCACGATGGAGCTCGCGGGAGCGTTCCGCCTGGGCGGCGACCTCGACGAGGCCTTCGCCTACGGCATCCGTCACCTCGTCGCGTCGCTCGTTCCCGACCCGGGGGCGGAGCGGCCGGCCCACGGGTCGTAGTCGGCGATCAGTTCCTCCTGCGCCGGGCGCGCGGCATCCGGAATGTGCTGGAGGTTCACGCGCACGCGATACCAGAGCGAACTCGACCCGCGCATGCCGTCGACGAGCACGTCGGCCGGATGCAGGGCGTCGGCGGTGTCGGGATGCCGCTGCTTCCAGGTTTCGAGGGCCTCGAGGGCCTCGGGCTTGGTCTTGGTCCGCGCGACCTCGATGAGGGGCATGCTCGACGCGCGCCGGCCCGAACCGTCCGACCCGCGCGGGGGCTTCTCGGCGGGGCCGAGCTCCTTCGCCAGAGCCAGCAGCGCGTCGAGGGAACCCGCGGCGTCGTCGATGCCGGCGTGCGGATCGCCCATCGTCGCGAAGCGCTCGGGGACGGTGAGGACGGTGAACTCCTCCGGGCGGCGATCGCGCACCTCGTCCCACGTGAGCGGCGTCGAGACCCGCGCGTCCGGCAGCGCGCGGATCGAATAGGCCGAGGCGACCGTGCGGTCCTTGGCGTTCTGGTTGAAGTCGACGAAGACGCTCTCACCGCGCTCCTCCTTCCACCACCGCGCCGTCGCGAGCCCCGGCGCGCGATTCTCGACCTCGCGGGCCAGCGTCTCGGCCGCGAGGCGCACGTCGGCGTAGTCCCACTCGGGGCGGATGCGCACGAGGATGTGCAGGCCCCGTGAGCCGGAGGTCTTCGGCCACCCGACGAGGCCGTGGTCCTCGAGCACCTCGCGCGCGATGAACGCGACGTCGACGATCTGCGCCCAGTCGACCCCGGGCATGGGGTCGAGGTCGACGCGCAGCTCGTCGGGGTGGTCGAGGTCTTCCGCGCGGACGGGGTGCGGGTTCAGATCGAGGCACCCGAGATTGACGACCCAGGCCAGGCCCGCGGCATCCCGGATCACCGTCTCCTCGGCCGAGGTGCCGGAGGCGTAGCGCAGCGTCGCGGTGTCGATGAAGGCGGGGTGGTTCTCAGGAACGCGTTTCTGGAAGAACGGCTCCTGGTCGAGGCCTTTCGAGAAGCGCTTCAGCACCATCGGCCGTCCGCCCGCGCCGCGCAGGGCGCCCTCGGCGACGGACAGGTAGTACCGCACGAGGTCGAGCTTCGTCAGTCCCGCCTCGGGGAAGACGACGCGGTCGGGGCTCGTGACGCGCACCTCGTGGCCGTCGACGTCGAGGATCTCGGGGGGAGTCTTCGCGGGGCTCATGGCGCGAGGCTAGCGCCGCGGCCCGCGCGTCGCGCACCCCTTGCGGCCCGTGGCCGGGCACTGCGCGGACCGGGCGCCGCGTGGACCGGGCACTGCGTGGGCTGGGCGCTGCGTGGACCGGGCCGCAGATGTTGAGTGTCCAAAACACCCGGACGGATTTTTGGAGTGTCCGGGTGTCTTGGACATTCAAACGGGGGAGAGGGCCGAGGGGCGGCGGGGCGCGGCGGTCGCGGGCGGGGCGGGCGGGCTGTGGCGCCGATGACGAAGGGCCGCCCCGAAACCGGGACGGCCCTTCCTGCAGGACGCTTAGTTGTTGCCGCGCAGGATGGCGAGCAGGCGCAGGATCTCGACGTACAGCCACACGACGGTGACCATGATGCCGAAGGCCCCGACCCAGCCGTAGACGCGGGCGGCGCCGTTGCGCACGCCGCGCTGGATCTGGTCGAAGTCGAGCACGAGCGAGTACGCGGCCATGATGACCACGACGACGCCGATGATCACGCCGAGCGGGATGCCGAGGACCTTGACCTCGCTGTACATGCCGAACGGTCCACCCGCGATCGGGGCGTTGAACAGCATGAGGACGATGTTGATGAGGCCGAAGACCATGTAGCCGATCATCGCGATCATGAAGATCTTCGTGGCGCGAGCCGAGGCGCGCACCTTGCCGCTCGCGAAGAGGGCGAGAGTCACACCGACGACCGACAGCGTCGCGAGCGTCGCCTGGATGACGATGCCCGGGAACATGAACTCGAAGAACGCCGAGATGCCACCGACGAACAGGCCCTCGAACGCGGCGTACGCGAGGAAGACGGGGACGGAGGGCTTCTTCTTGAAGATCGCGACCATCGCCAGCACGAAGCCTACGAGCCCGCCGACGATCATCGGTGCGGCGCTGGGGTTCGGGTTGGCGACGCTCACGCCGGCCATCGACCAGATCCAGCCGACGACGGCAGTGACGACCAGCACGCCGAACAGCGCGAGGGTCTTGAAGACGGTGTCTTCGACCGTCATGCGGTCGGTTTCGACGGCACCCGCTGCGGGGGCGGTGTACATGCCCTCCAGGTTCGCGGCCTCAGCGGTCGCCGCGGCGCTCGCGGTCGGGGCCGGGGGCGGGGTGTAACGGGTCTGGGCGCCGGCACGAGGGTCCTGGAACGCCGGGGTATTGAATGCCGGGTTGTTGAGGGCCACGGGGACTCACACTCCAAATGATGGTCATCACAGCACCGTGCTGTCAGACAACACTAGCCGAGCACCGTGCGAGATTCCCTGTGTTGACTGGGATTCCGCTATGAGCAGAGGAGTCGTTCACCCGGCCTGGCTAGCGTGATCGGGTGTCGTCCCCTCGCCCTCTCGTCATCGGTCACCGCGGGGCTCCCGGGTACCGGCCCGAGCACGCCCGCACGTCGTATGAGCTCGCGATCGCGTCGGGGGTGGATGCCGTCGAACCCGATGTCGTGCCCTCCCGGGACGGCGTGCTGGTGGTGCGGCACGAGAACGAGATCAGCGGCACCACCGACGTCGCGACCCGACCGGACTTCGCCGCCCGCCGCACGTCGAAGGTCGTCGACGGGGATTGCGCGACCGGCTGGTTCGTCGAGGACTTCACGTGGGACGAACTGCGAACGCTCCACTGCCGCGAGCGAGTTCCGGCCCTGCGACCCGACAGTGCCGCTTTCGACGACACCGAGCCCGTGCTCCGTCTCCGCGACGTGCTCGACCTCGCGCGGACGGGCGGGGTGGGGGTCGTCCTCGAGATCAAGCACGCCGCCGCGTTCGCGTCGCTCGGCTTCGACATGGCGGCCCTCGTCGCGTCAGAGCTCCGCGCGGCCGACTGGATCGACGACCCCACGCTGGTGATCGAGTCGTTCGAGCCCCTCGTTCTCGCGCGGCTGCGGGATCTCGGCATCCGGTCTCCGCTGGTACAGCTCATCGAGGCCGGCGGGGCGCCGTGGGACCTCCGCGCGCGGGACGGGGCGGATGCCACGACGTACGCGTCGATGCTGACGGGGCCGGGCCTGGACGCCCTCTCGCAGCAGGTCGACGGCATCAGCCCCGACAAGCGGCTCGTCCTCAGCCCGGACCGGCTCGGCCGGGCGCGTGGTCCCGCCCGGTTCGTGGCCGAGGCGCGCGAGCGCGGCCTTCGGGTCTTCACCTGGACATGCCGTCCGGAGAATGCGTTCCTGCTCCCGGGGTTCCGGCGGCACGGCGGGCGCGCGGCGTTCGGCGACTATCGACGGGAGTGGGCGATCCTGCGCGACGCACAGCTCGACGGGGTGTTCGTCGACCACCCCGACCTCGGCGTCGAGGTCTTCGGGGATCGACCGCTCGAGGCGCAACCCCGCCTCGCGCCGTCGCGCATGACGTGAGGATGGGCGCATGACAGTGGACGTGACGGTCGTCGGCGGGGGGATCTCGGGGCTCGCGTGCGCGAGGGCGGTACGGGATGCCGGGCGGTCGGTGCGCGTGCTCGATCGCGGCCGCCGCGTGGGCGGACGCCTGTCGAGCCGCACCATCGAGGGGCGCATGGTCGATCTCGGGGCGTCGTACTTCGTGGTCGGAGAAGCGGAGCGTTTCGGTCACGTCGTCGCCGACTGGGAGGAGCGGGAGCTCGCGCGTCCCTGGACCGACACCTTCGTCGTCGTCGACGCCGACGGGGCGCAGACCCCCAAGCCCGGTCCGATGCGGTGGGCCGCCCCGGCGGGCCTGCGCTCGCTCGCACGGGATCTCGCCGAGGGCGTCGACGTCGTCTCGGAGCGGACGGTCGAGCGCGTGGAGCCCTACCGGGTCGACGGGGAGGATGCGGGCGACGTCGTCCTGGCGATGCCCGGGCCGCAGGCGCGCCGGCTCACCGATCCTCCCGTCGACGCTGGTCTCGCGTGGGAGCCGGTGATCGCCGTGGTGCTGCGCTGGGACGAGCGGCGATGGCCGGCCGACCTGCACGGTGCCTTCGCCGACGGGGATGCGGACGTGTCGTTCGTGGCCGACGACGGCGACCGGCGCGGGGACGGCGCCCCGGTGCTCGTCGTGCACAGCACCGCGGCGCGCGCCCGCCGCCACCTCGACGACCCCGACGCCGCGATCGCCCCGGTGGCGGCGGCAACCCGCCGACTGCTGGGAATCGGGGTCGATCCCTCATCGGCGTTCGCCCATCGGTGGACGTTCGCCCGGCCCGTGACGACCAGGGGGGAGCCGTTCTTCCGCTCGCCGGGGCTCTCGGCGTGCGGTGACGCCTGGGGCGAGAGCTCCGCCGTCCGCACCGCGTGGTCGTCGGGGGACGCCCTCGGCCGGGCGCTCGCGGCATCCTGACCCCCTCCGGAATCAGGGGCATGTCGGAGCGCCCCCCTAGGGTGGGGGCCATGGACGTGGGGATCGACGCGGGGATCGACGTGGCGGGCGTGCGACGGTCGTTCGGGACCGTCCACGCGGTGCAGGACGTGACGTTCGTCGCGGCCCCGGGCCGGGTGACCGGGCTCGTCGGCCCCAACGGCTCGGGGAAGACGACGCTGATGCTCATGCTGGCGTCGCTGCTCCGGCCCGACGCCGGCGAGATCCGCATCGGCGGTGTCGACCCGATCTCCGAGCCCGGGGGCGTGCGTCGGCTGCTGGGATGGATGCCCGACTCGCTGGGCGCGTGGCCGAGCCTCACCGCGCGCGAGGTGCTGGTCGCGACGGGGCAGCTGTACGACCTGTCCCGCGTCGACGCCCGGGCCCGCGCGGACGAGCTGCTCGATCTCGTCGACCTGGCCGCTCTCGCCTCCTCCGCGGCTCGCGTGCTGTCCCGCGGCCAGAAGCAGCGCCTCGCCCTCGCGCGGGCGCTCGTGCACGACCCTCGCGTCCTCCTGCTCGACGAACCGGCCTCGGGCCTCGACCCGCAGGCGCGGATCGCGCTGCGCGTCCTGCTGCGCCGGCTCGCGGCCGAGGGACGCACGATCCTCATCTCGAGCCACGTGCTGTCGGAGCTCGAGGAGGTGGTCGACGACGCGGTGTTCCTGATGGACGGGCGCACCGTGGGCACCGACCGGGTGGCCGCGGCGGCGACGCGGATGCGCTCGTGGCGCGTCCGGGTGTCGTCCGACCCGTCCCGCGGGGTCGAGGCCGCTCGTGCGGACGTGGCGGCCGCCCTCGGTCGGACGATGGGCGAGGTCGGGAGCGATCGCCGCGACCTGCTCGTGGCCTTCGCCGATGACGCCGGCGCCGTCGCCGGGTTGCGCGCCCTCGTGGGTGCGGGGGTGCCGATCGTCGAGTTCGCCCCGGCGGTGGGCGATCTCGAGCACGCCTTCCTCGATCTGAGGGTCGCCCCGGGCGAAGAGGGGAGTCACGCATGAGCCTGCGACGTCTGCGCACCATCATCGGCATCGAGCTGCGCCAGCGCGTGCGCTCGGTCGGGTGGTACGTGCTGCTCGGTATCTTCGCCGTGATCCTCATCGGCATCCTCGCCCTGTCGTTCGCGTCCTTCGCGCTCGGCAGCGGCGGCAACGAGTGGTTCTTCTCGCTCGTCATCATGCTCGTGCTGCTGCTCGTCCTGCTCGTCTCGCCGACCCTGAGCGGGAGCGCGGTGAACGGCGATCGGGATGCCGCGACCCTCGCCCCCGTGCAGGTGACGCTCGTCTCAACGGCCGAGATCGTGATCGGCAAGTTCCTCGCCGCGTGGATCTCGGGACTCGCCTTTCTCGTGGTGGCGCTGCCGTTCCTGGTCATCGCCACGGCGGCGGGCGAGCTGAGTCCGGCCGCGATCGCCACCTCCCTCGGCATCCTGGTCCTCGAGGTCGGGGTCGTCGCGGCGGTGGGCGTGGGGTTCAGCGCTGTCATCGCGCGCCCGATCTTCTCGGTGGCGAGCACCTATCTCGTCGTCGCGGCCTTGACGATCGGCACGCTCATCGCCTTCGGGCTGGGTGGTCTCGCGCTGCGATCGGAGCAGGTGTCGATCACGCGCGACATCGGCTGGGACGCGGTTCCGCCGGGCTGCGAACCCGGGCTGCTGAACCAGGCCGACGAGTGCCCGATCTACGACGAGCTGCCGTGCGTCGAGAACAGCTACGTCTCCGAGGTACCGCGGTTCGACCGCGTGTGGTGGGTGCTCGCGGCCAATCCCTTCGTGATCCTGGCGGACGCCACGCCCCCGACATACGTCGGCGGGTATCCGCAGGACCTCTTCTCGCAGATCGCCTACGGCGTTCGCGCGGCGCAGAAGGTGCCCGAGACCGAGACCCGGTACGACGGGTGCGACGCACCCGCGGTCTCGCCCTCCCTCACCCCGGAAGATCAGGTCGAGGGCACCGCGCCCAGCTGGTTCGTCGGCCTGCTCCTGCAACTGCTCATCGCGGGTGGTCTCCTGGCGTGGGGGATCGCGCGCACCGGCACGCCCGCCAAGCGGCTCCCGCCCGGGACGCGGATCGCCTGAGGGGCGGGCGGCCGGTTCAGCGGAGCCGGGCCGCGAGGGCGACGGCGTCGTGCGGGGCGCGCCCGCGCGCATCGTTGTCGAAGTACGCGAAGACGTCGCGCGGCATCCCGTCGTCCGCGGCGGAGCCGTCGAGCCACCCGCGGATGCGATCGGCCCACGCGTCGAGCTCGGCGTCGGTGTACCCGCTCGCATAAAGCTCCTGCGAGCCGTGCAAGCGTACGTAGACGTGGTCGGCGGTGAGGGTGTCGAAGGCGGGCCAGCGCCCCGCGGTGTCGGCGACGACGAGGGCCACGCCGTGTGCGCGCAGGATGCCGGTCGCCCTCGGGTCGAGGAACGTCGCGGAGCGGGGCTCGAGCGCGTGGCGCAGCGGCGCGTCGGCCTCGATCTCGAGCCAGTCGCGACCGTCGAGCCTCTCGTCGTGTCGACGCGCAAGGGCGAGGGCGGCGCCGGCCGTCCGCGGGAGCTGCCGCAGGAAGTCGTCCAGGACCCCGGCGTCGAACTCGACGCGCTCGGGGAGCTGCCAGAGGACGGGTCCGAGCGTCGGCCCCAACGCGAGCACTCCCGATGCGAAGAAGTTCGCCAGCGCCGTGTGCACGCCGGTGAGGCGCAGCATGTGCGTGACGTACCTCGACCCCTTCACGGCGAAGACGAAGTCGTCGGGTACGTCGGCGCGCCACCGCTGGTAGCTCGACGGGCGCTGCAGCGAGTAGAATGACCCGTTCAGCTCGACGCTGTCGAGGTGCTCACCGACGTATGCGAGCTCGCGGCGCTGCGCGAGCCCGCGCGGGTAGAAGTCTCCACGCCAGCGCGGGTAGCGCCAGCCGGAGATCCCGATGCGCGCCGACGTCGTCAGGCGTGCCCCTCGGCGGCGGGGAAGCCGGGGTCGACGGTGTCGCCGGTGTTGTCGTCGAGGTCGACGTGTTCCTCCGCCTCGGCGGCGTCTTCACGCACCTCGTCGGTCACAGCATCGGTGGGGGCGGCCGAATCGGCGTGCGCGTCGTCGGCGTGGCGGGAGGGGATGTCAGGAGTGCTCATGCCTCCACGGTGCCCGCCCGACGCACTGCGGTCGACCGGCTTGCGTTCGCGCGCGGGAGGTGCCAAGAGGGCTGGGCCTCGGCGTGCGTGGGGTCGCCTCGATGACGGGGCGAGGGAGGGGATTCGGCGAGGGGAGGAGGAACCCGTGGTGGGAGTCCTCCGCGGGCGGGATCTCCTCCGCTCGTCGCGGAAAGTGTGTGGGGTTGCAGCGGCCTCGACTCGTGCGGCGTCGGGGCGAGGGAGGGGATTCGGTGAGGGGAGGAGGAATCTGCGGCGGGGGTCCTCCGCGGGCGGGATCTCCTCCGCTCGTCGCGGGCTGCTCCCGCCCGGCCGCAGCCCCGCGCCGCGGGACTCGGGCGTCAGGCCACCCCCAGACGCCCGCGCCGCGGGACCGACCGCGGGAGAACGCTCAGTCGGTGGCATCCGGGATCGACGACTCGACCGCGGGCCAGGCCGGCAGCGGGTCGTCGAACGACGTCCACGTCAGGGGCCCGGCGGCGAGCTCGTCGTCGGTCAGTGCCGCGGCGTCGAGGGTGTGCGCGAGACGCGGGGCCGAGAGGTCGAGGCCGGTGAAGACGATCTCCTGACCGAGGCCCATGCGTCCGTCATCCGCACCGATGGGTTCGATCCACATCGCCGATCCGACGTGCTCCCAGCGCGCGAGGATGCCCGGGCGCGAGGCCAGGCGGCAGAACCCGGCCGAGCGGACGAGGCGTCCCGCGGCTCCGTCGTCGAGCCGGTCGAGCGCCGCCGAGAGCCGTGCGGGGTGGAAGGGGCGCAGCTGCTCGTAGCGGAGCGTCGACACGCGGATATCGCGCATATAGGGGTCGTGCTCGTCGTTGAGGGAGCGGACCCACCCGGCGCGCTCGAGGACCTCCCCCTCGTGCGCCGCATCCGAGCGGAGGTCGCTGAGCGGGTCACGGGAGAGGCGCACGACCGCGCTCGGGTTCAGGTGCGACGCGAGGGCCATCTGGACCGCGAGGGCGGCAGTGGGCACCTGCTCCCAGTTGACCCAGACGATCCGCGTGGCGAACTCCAGCGCCAGCGCGGCCTGGCGCGCGCGAGCGCCGACGTCGCCGCGGGTGTCGCCGGGCTTCGCGGATGCCACGAGCGCGGCATCGTCGAGCAGATCGCCGATCATGTGGCGGGCGTCGACCACGCAGACAGCTTCCACCTCGGCACCGCCGCGCGCAGTGAGGGCGTGGACGAGGTCGACGTCGGTGCCGAAGTCGACGACCGCGGGCTCGTCCCCGCCGCGCGGGCGGGGCAGGGGGAGCGCGTGCGCGACCTGGTGGTCTCCTGACCGCAACAGGTGAAGAGGTCGGGTCAGGGCGGCGGCGGTGCGTTCGGCGTAGGTCCGGCGTTCGGGGGCGCAGACGCCCATGATGGCGATCGTTCGGCGCATGGCATCCACCTCTCGTTTGTCAGGGAACCTTCGACACCCTACCTTGTTACTGAGAACGATTATCAAAAAGGAGCAGCCATGAAGGTTCGTGCATCGATCAAGTCCCTGAAGAAGCAGCCCGGCGCGCAGGTGGTGCGCCGCCGCGGGAAAGTCTTCGTGATCAACAAGCTCAACCCGCGCTTCAAGGGGCGACAGGGGTGACCGCTTCGTAGAATCGCCCCGTGGAGTGGTGGGGTCTGGGCGCCGGGGTCGTCATCGGCGCGTCCCTGGCTGTGCTCGCGGCGTGGCGAGGTCGCGACATGCTCCGGCGTCGTCAGGCCGAGGAGATTCAGGATGCCGCGCTGTTCGGGTGGATGCGACTCGGTGATCGACCCGGCGATAACGGGAACGAGAACCGTTCCTGATTGCGTGAACACATTGCAATCCGTTTATGTGTCTGATTGTGTAGGGGTGTGGACGCGATCGCGGGACTCGATGAGGCCGCCGAGCTGTTCAAGGTCCTCGGCAACGAGTCGCGTCTCGCGCTCGTGTGGCTGTTGAGCCGCGAACCGCTCACGGTCGGTGCGCTCGCTGATCAGGCCGGTCTGTCGCAACCGCTGGTGTCGCAACACCTGCGGACCCTGCGGCAAGCGGGGCTGGTGAGTTCGGAGCGCGAGGGCAAAGAGATCCGATACGCCCTCGCCGACCAGCACGTCGCTCACGTCGTGCTCGACGCGATCGCCCACGTCCAGGAACCGACTGACCAGGGGAACGAACAATGAGCACCGCTGAGACCCACGCCGAGCACACCGTCGACGAGCACGCGCACGGCGACGACTGCGGCCACCAGAAGATCGAGCACGGCGACCACGTCGACTACGTGCACGGCACGCACCACCACGCTCTGCACGGCGACCACTACGACGAGCACGAGTCCAAGGCGGAGCACACCGTCGACGAGCACGCCCACGGCGAGGAGTGCGGTCACGAGACCGTCGAGCACGACGACCACGTGGACTACGTGCACGACGGTCACCGTCACTCGCTGCACGCCGACCACTACGACGAGCACTGAGGTGCGACGGCATCCGATGCCCGAACATCGGATGCCGTGAGGCCCGTCTCCCGCTCAGGGGACGGGCCTTCCCCTTTTGGGTGGGGCTTTCTCGTACGGCTCAGGCCTGCACGCGGAACGCGCGTGCTTCGAACGTCACCACGTCGCCGACCTGCAGCTGCCGCCCGCGGCGACGTTCCACCTCGCCGTTGACCTGGACGTAGCCGTCGATGATGGCCTCCTTCACGTCGCCGCCGGAGTCGAGGATGCCGGCGAACTTCATGAAGGGGCCGAGGCGGATGCTCTCACTGCCGACGGGGACGTCCGCGGGTGACGGGGTGCTCATCGCTTCAGCATGCCAGTGTCCGCGCGCCTGGTCTGGTGGCGAGGCGCGGCTTCGGCATGCGAGTGCCTGCGGAGGCGCCCCGCGCTCCGCCGGACGCCCCGGTGCCATCGACGCGCTGCGCGGGCGGTCACCACTGCCGCACGGTGCCATCGGGATTGCGCTCGCCGAGGTCGTCCCCCGGGGGCGACATGACCGGGGTGAAACGCTCCGGCCGCGACTTCTGCGCACGGCGGCGTGTGCGCGCCAGGGGACGCAGCCGGCCCTCGAAGAAGGCGATGGCGGCGAGGGCGTCGACGTGTCCGCGTGTGATGCGCCGGCCCTCGACGGGGAGTGGATACGACGAGTCGTCGTAGACGGCCGAGAGGCGACGGATGGCGAGGAGCTCGTGCCGGTCCATCGTGAGGGCTCGATCCGCCAGGCCGTCTTCGCCGTACTCCCAGAGCCTCGCCGCGACCTGGCTGGGGGAGAAGACCACCCGGAAGTTGCGGACGCCGCGGAGCGCGCGGAGGACGTCGTCGTCCCAGGTGGGCGACATCGTCGAGGTGTCCACCCCATCGTGCGCGACTCGCGGCCGCGGCCGGATCTCATCGGCATCCACGTCGACGACGAAGCCGTCCGCGGTCGCGGCCAGTCGCGAGGCGACGTCGATCGCGAACTGCTTCTCGGCGGGGGCGCACTCCTCCCGGGGGACCCGAGAGAGCCACCGGCCTTCGAGGCCCGTCACGGCGAGGTGCGGGTAGGCCGTGCCGAAGTCCGCCTCGACCGGCCCCACGATCGTGAAAGAGGGGCGTCTCAGGATGCCGCGGGTCACCGTCAGGCGCATGCCGTCGGCGGTGCCGACGCGCAGGCCCGGCGTTCCCGCGACGATGTCACGCAGAACCGCCGGCGTCGGCGACGTGCGCGTCCAGACCTCGATCGCGTCGGTCATGGAGCAATTCTCGCAGGTGGCGGGGTCGCGGCTTCGGCGTCGAGTGTCCAGAACACCCGGACGAATCTTCGGGGCGTCCGTGTGTTGTGGACAGTCAACGGGGCGGCGCAGCAATGGTGGCCGCGCTGGCCCTGTTTCAGATTGCGGATGAACGCGACGTGGCGCATGAGGGGACGTTAGCGGACCGTGCCGCGGCTCGCCGGACCGGCGGTGCCCCGCCGCGGTGGCGGGGCACCGCGCGCAGTCGGTCGGTGACTTCCTGCCGACCGGCGTCGAGTGAGGGTCGAGTGTCCAGAACACCCGGGCGTCGGCCGGGCACTCCCCGGGTGTTTTGGACACTCGACGTCCGTGATGGTCGCCTCCGCGCGGAGCGCGGGGCCCGGGCGAAACGGGAAGTGGACGCGACGGCGGGAGTCGAACCCGCCACGCCTTCGGTTATGAGCCGAGGCCCGGGACCGCCCGGATCGCCGCGATGTGCCCCCACGCTAAAACGGGCGCGGCGGGATTGCTACTCGCGTTGCCGACCGTGACCGGATGTGTCCTCGTGTGGCGACGAAGCCCGCCGCCCCTCCCGGATCGCCCGCGTCGAGTGCTCCAGGTGCGCCCGCACGGCGCGCTCCGGATCCGCCCAGGCCTCGTCCACGTACGCGCGATGCTCGAGCGTCAGCGCCCCGGGCGTGTACGCGGGGCGCACGTGCGTGAGCAGGAGATGCATCTCCGCTTCGAGGCGGCGGTACTCCTCCGCAATGCGCGGGCTGCGTGCGGCGTCGACCAAGGCGAGATGGACACGGGCGTGAGCGTCGAGCGTCGAGGGCCAGTCCCCGGATGCCTCGGCGGCGTCGAGGGCGTCGAGAGCGTCGTCGACGTCGGCCGGACGGATGCCGCGACCCCGCGCGATCCGGATCGCCTCGGTCTCGAGGGCGCAGCGCAACTGCTGCAGGGCGACGAGAGCGGCGTCATCGAGCAGGGACACCCGCACGCCGCGGTAGGGCTCCGCGGTCACCAGACGCTCGGCGGCGAGACGCGTGAGCGCGGTGCGCGCGGTGTGCCGGGAGACACCGTGGGCCGCGCTCAGCTCCTCCTCGCGGATGGGGGCTCCGGGGGAGAGCTCGCCCGACAGGATGCCGGCGCGAACCGCGTCGGCGACGAGGTCGGCGGAGCGGGGCCCGGGGGTGGCGGTCGCCGATGCGGCCGCGTGAGCGCGGTCATGCGGGGGCCGTGGCATCCGGAACCCCCTCCCGTCGACGCGACGGAGCCGACACCACGGCGAGGCCTACGGCGATGAGCGCGAGGCCGATCGCGCTGACCGGCGTGAGCTGCTCGTGCAGCACGAACAGCCCCAGGAGGGTCGCCGCGAGGGGCTCGGCGAGCGTGAGCGTCGAGACGGTCACCGCGCTCAGACGTGCGAGGCCCCACCCGAACAGCAGGTAGGCGACCGCCGTGGTCACCAGGCCCAGCCAGAGGGCGAGGGCCAGACCGTTCGGCGTCGTGAGCCACGAGGTTCCCGCGGCGAGGAGGACCGGCAGGCTCGCGACGGCGGCGACGCCGAACACGGTGCCCATCACGCGCGTCGAGTTCCACCCCCGCTCGATCAGGGCCTTCCCGCACACCGTGTAGAGGGCGTACGACATGCCCGCGCCGGCCGAGGCGAGCAGACCGCCGGGCGCGAGAGCGACCGCCCCACCGGTCACGCCGGACACGAGCACGACGCCCGTGAGGGCGATGGCGGTGGCGAGGGTCCATCGGGCCGAGGGGAGGCGGCGTGAGCGCATGGCATCCACGATCCCGGTCGCGATGGGCGCCGAGCCGAGCGCGACGACCGTGCCGATGGCGACGCCGTTCTCGCGTGTGCCGAGGAAGAAGAGGGGTTGATAGGCGAGCACTCCCACGGCTCCCACGGCGACCAGTGTCGCCGTCGACCGTCGTGAGCCGCGGGGGATCGGGGCGCGGGAGCGTCGCGCGAGGGCGAGAAGGCCCAGGATGCCGCCGCCGACGACGATCCGCGCCGCTCCGACCGCCAAGGGCGAGGCGTCGACGCCCGCGAGCGCCTGCGCGGTGCCCGTGGTGGAGAAGCACAGCGCCGCGGCGAGGATGGCGAGGGCGGGAAGCATCCAAAGATTGTTACACAATCTGGCGGATCGCCCTCCGCCGGGGAGAGGATTGTGAGCCGTCGTGCGGAGTTCGTCGCCGACACGCCGTGGTGGGATGCCGTGAAGTCGGCGAGTCGCCCAGAACTCCGCGCGACCGTGCGGAACGGCCGGGGTGCGGGGCGCCCGGGGATGGAGCGGGCGGGCCGGTCACGGAGCGGTGAGCCGGCGGCCGGGTCTCCCGGAGCGGGCGGACACTCGGTGAGCGCTGTGTAACGTAGGTGCATGGCGACGGCGACGGGGCGAGGTTCTCTCGCCCTGGGCATCGCCGGAGGCCTCCTCGCGTTCGGTGCGATCCTCGCCGTGCTGGTGGACCCGTTCGCTCGCACGCCCCTGGTCGTCCACGCGACGACCGAGTGGCTCGCGCGAATCCTCCTCCTGCTGGGCGTCGTCTGGATCGTCATCGGGATGGTGGCCGCACGGACGCGCCTCATCCGGCGTCCCGGCGCGGCGGCGGCGCGCGCGAGCTGGATCGCCTCGACGCGTCCCTGGCGGGCGAGCGAATCGAGCCTGGGACTGCTGCCGCTGGATCGTTGGCTGATGATCATCGTCCCCGCCGGCGTCCTCGTTGCGACGCGCGTCCTGCAGACGCCGCGCGACGGGCTGTGGGGCGCCGCGGCCGCGGTGCTCGGGTGGCTCTTCTTCGCGATCGTCGTGCGGCTGCTGCTGGGCAAACGGTCACCGTGGCCCATCATCGCCGCCGTCGGGGGAGCGCTCGTCCTCCGCTGCATCGTCGCCCTGACGGCCATCTCGCTCTCGGGTCCCGAGGGGATCTGGGTGGCGCTGTGGGCGATGCCGGTCGTGCGGGTGCTCTACCTCGCCGTGGCGTTCGCGCTGCTCGCGTGGGTCTTCGTGGTAGCCGGGTGGTCGCTGCGCCCGCAACTCGGTCGCCGACGCGCCACGGGGATCGCCCTGGCCGGCATGGGTGTCGCCTACGCCCTGCCGTCTGCGACGATCGCCCTGGTGGGGGCGGCCGATGCGCTGCGCTCCTGGAACGAGCAGATCGGTGTGCTGCCCTGGGACCTGGCACGCCTCACCGGAGCACACGACGGGGGCATCCCCGTCGAACTCGTCACGACGGGTGCGGTGCTCGGGGCGGTCGTGATGGTCGTCGGCATCCTCCTCGCCCTCCCGCGCAGAACGCCCCGCCCCGCGGCGCCGTAGCGCGCGTCAGCTTCCGAGGGTGCGGTCGAACGGGCCGCCCCGGCGGATGTCGCGCACCTCCTTGCCCAGCGGCATGAGCGAGACCGGCACGAGCTTGAAGTTGGCGATGCCCAGGGGGATGCCGATGATCGTGAGGCACAGGGCGATCCCCGTGACGATGTGCTCGAGCGCGAGCCACCACCCGGCGAGGATGACCCACACGACGTTGCCGAGGAACGAGCCGACGCCGGCCGTCGGCTTCGCCACGATCTCGCGGCCGAACGGCCAGAGAGCGTAGAGGCCGATGCGGAAGGCCGCGATCCCCCAGGGGATCGTGACGATGAGGATGCACAGGACGATCCCGGCGAAGAAATAGCCGACGAAGAGCCAGAAGCCCGACAGCACGAGCCACAGGACGTTCAAGATCAGGCGCATGCTCCTATCATCCCCGCCGCGGGGCTTCGCGTCCGGGGTTTGACAGCGCGCTACCCCCGCCGTCCCCGCCGCGCAAGCACCCTGTCGGAGCCGACACCCGTGGGTAGCGTGAGCGCGTCGACGGAAGGAACGATCATGTCCGACATCACCCGCGCCACTCCCGAGCGTCGTACGCTCTCGAGCTTCAGTGACTACACGGGCGCGCAGGCGGCCGTCGACCGCCTGTCGGACGCCGGCTTCCCCGTCGAGCACACCGCGATCGTCGGTCACGGGGTGCGCATCGTCGAGCAGGTGACGGGCCGCCTGACGCGTGCTCGGGCGGCGGGTCTCGGTGCCGCTTCGGGCGCCTGGTTCGGCCTCATGATCGGCGTGCTCGTGGGTCTGCTGACCCCGGGCGGCTTCCTCGGGCTGCTGCTCTGGGGCCTCGTGCTCGGCGCGGTCTGGGGTGCGGTGTTCGGGTTCGCCGGGCACGCCTTCACCGGCGGGCGCCGCGACTTCTCGTCGGTGCAGGGCTTCGAGGCCGAGCGCTGGGACGTGACGGTGGATGCCGAACACTTCACGCGAGCGCAGTCGCTGCTGTCGTCGGGGGCCGCGGGCGAGGCGCGGGCGTAGCGGCCGCGGGGCCGATGTCGCAGGCCCCGCCTAGACTTGACCCCGCCATGACCGACGCCTCCACGCCACTCATCGTCGGCGGTCCCGCACCGTCGGACGCCCGCCCCGACGCCGACCTCCTCCAGGGGCTCAACGGCCCCCAGCGCGAGGCCGTCACCTACCGCGGGCAGGCGTTGCTGATCGTCGCGGGCGCCGGGTCGGGCAAGACCAGTGTGCTGACGCGACGGATCGCGTCGCTGCTGCGCACGCGCGAGGCGTACCCGAGCCAGATCCTCGCCATCACCTTCACGAACAAGGCCGCGGGCGAGATGCGCGAGCGCGTGCACCAGCTCATCGGTCAGAAGGCCGACGGCATGTGGATCTCGACCTTCCACTCCGCGTGCGTGCGCATCCTCCGGCGCGAGGCCGAGCAGTTCGGGTTCACGAAGGCCTTCACCATCTACGACTCGGGCGACTCGCGCGCGCTCATCAAACGACTCGTGAAAGAGCACGAGGGCGACTCGTTCGGTCTCACCCCCGCGGGCACGCAGAGCCGCATCTCGAAGCTCAAGAACGAGCTCGCCGACGCCGAGTCGTACGCCCGCTCGGCCAACATGAGCGACCCCGCCGAGCGCATCTTCGTCGAGATCTTCTCTTCGTACCAGCGCGAACTGCAGCGCGCCAACGCCTTCGACTTCGACGACCTCATCGCGCAGACGGTCTACCTCTTCCGCGCGTTCCCGCAGGTGGCCGATCGCTACCGCAAGCGGTTCCGGCACATCCTCGTGGACGAGTACCAAGACACCAATCACGCGCAGTACGCCCTCATCCACGAGCTCACGCGGCCGGTCGGCTCCGACGCCGAGCCGTTCTCGTCGGGCGGCATGATGATCTTCGACGCCGAACCCGCGGGGGAGGAGGCGGCCTCCCTCACCGTCGTCGGTGACTCCGACCAGTCGATCTACGCCTTCCGCGGCGCCGACATCCGCAACATCAGCGAGTTCGAGCGCGACTACCCGGGCGCCAAGGTCGTGCTCCTCGAGCAGAACTACCGCTCGACGCAGAACATCCTGTCCGCCGCCAACGCGGTCATCGCCAACAACTTCGACCGCAAAGACAAGAAGCTGTGGACCGATGTCGGCGCGGGAGACCCGATCATCGGCTTCACCGGCTACTCGCAGCACGACGAGGCGCAGTTCGTGGCCGACGAGATCGAAGCGCTGCACAAGAAGGGCGTCGACTACTCCGGCATCGCGGTCTTCTACCGCACCAACTCGCAGTCGCGCGCGCTGGAAGAGATCTTCATCCGCTCCGCCCTGCCCTACAAGATCATGGGCGGCACGAAGTTCTACGAACGCGCCGAGATCAAAGACGCCCTGGCGTACCTGGTCGCGGTCGCGAACCCCGCCGACGGCATGTCGGTCCGCCGCATCCTGAATCGTCCGCGCCGCGGCATCGGCGACGTGACCGAGACGGCCATCGCCCGCTACGCCGCCGAGCACGGCATCACCTTTCGCGACGCGCTCGCCAACTCCGCGCAGCTCGGCGTCGGCCCCAAGCTGCAGAAAGCCATCGACCAGCTCGACGCCGTGCTCACCGAGGCCACGGCGATCATGCTCCCGGCATCCGGTGAACTCGCCCCGTCCACCTCGGTGACCGAGGGCCTCACACTGCTGCTGAACAAGAGCGGCTACTTCGACGCCCTGCGCGCGAGCAAAGATCCGCAAGACGAGGCGCGCCTCGAGAACCTCGACGAACTCATCGCCGTGACCCGCGAGTTCGCGCGGAACAACCCCGAGGGCACCGTCATCGACTTCCTCACCGAGGTGACCCTCGTGGCGGATGCCGACGATCTCGACGACGCGTCGGGTTCGGTCTCGCTCATGACGCTGCACACGGCGAAAGGCCTCGAGTACGACGCGGTGTTCCTCACCGGCGTCGAGGAAGACCTGCTTCCGCACCGCATCTCGGCGAACGAGCCGGGCGGTCCGCAGGAAGAGCGGCGCCTCTTCTACGTCGGCATCACGCGCGCTCGCAAGCGCCTCCACGTCTCGCTCGCGATGACCCGCGCGCAGTTCGGCGAGGTCACGGTGGCAATGCCGAGCCGGTTCCTGCAGGAGATCCCCGCCGACCTCATCGACTGGCGGCAGTCGCCCGGCGACGTCAACGGGCGCGGCGGCACGCAGTCCCGCGCGCTGAACGCCCGCGGCCGTCGACCCGGGCAAGCCGGGGGCGGCAACCGCTACGGCGACGATCTCGTCCCGCTGCCCAAGCGCGCGCCGGCCGATCCGAGCAAGTTCCCCAACCGCATCCCCGCCAAGGTGCGCGACAACGGCGACATGGTGCTCGCCGCCGGCGACCGCATCCGCCACGACGACTTCGGCGAGGGGCGCGTGGACGCCGTCACCGGCGAGGGCGCGAAGCGCGTCGCACACGTGCGCTTCGACACCGTCGGTGCGAAGAAGCTCCTGATCAAGATCGCCCCGATTACGAAGCTGTAGGCCGGGGGCACCTCCGAGTTCCCTCGACGACGGCGGCCGAAGAAGCCTCGCGGCTAGGCTGGCACGATGGCTCTCTTCTCGCGCCGCAACAAGTCCGATTCCGACGACGCATCGGTCGACCGCCCCGACACGACGATCGAACCGGGCGAGCAGCCCGTGGATCCCGCCGGTCCGAGTGACACCGTCGACGCCGCAGCCGCGCCGACGCCGAGCGTGACGATCTCGACCTCCGCGTTCCGCGGAGTGGGGGCCGCCCCCGACACGCCGTCGACACCGCCGGTCGCCTCGCGTCCGTCGGCCCGGCAGCCCGGTCCGATGGAGGCGCCGGAAGGATTCGAGTCGATCCCCGGACTGCGCGACAACGCCGTCCTCGCGGGAGCGCTCGCCGAGATCGACGGACAGCCCGAACCGGCCCAGCTGCTCAACGTCGCACGTCAGCTGCTGCAGGGGCACGTCTTCCTCCGCGTCAAGGGCGACGCGCGCGCCCTGCTCGCGGAGGGCAAAGACCTGCCGCTCGCCATCGCCACGCGCGGTGACGAGCAGCTCGTGCTCGCGTACAGCAGTGGTCAAGCGCTCACCAAGAGCGTCGAGGCCGACGGCGACCGCGACACCTCGGCGATGGGGCAACCGGTCATGGCGCTGCTGCGTCACGTGCTCGGCGGGCCCTACGCCGGCGTCGTGCTCGACCCGGCTTCCGGTGACAACCGCGCCGTCCTGCCGAAGGCGCTCCTCGAGCGCATGATCGCGGAGGCCGATGAGCAACTGCGCGTCAAGACGGCCCTCAGCGAGAAGCGCACCGATGACACGGCCGCCGCGATCGTCGCGGCGATCGTCGACGAGGTCCCCCTGTGGATCGCCGTCAACCAGACCGAGGAGGGCGGACCCGTCGGCGTCGCCGAGTCGCGTTCGGCCAGCGGCGAGCGTTTCCTCGAGGTGTTCTCGCACCCGCTCGAGCTCCTGGCGCTCGGCCGCGGCGATCAGCCCGTGCCGCTCAAGCGGGAGCAGCTGGCGAAGGCGCTCGCGGGCGACGAGGGCCTCACGGGGCTGCTGGTCGACCCGGCCGGCCCCTGGATCCGCCTGTCGCGCGCGGATCTCGCGCCGGTCCTGGCTCTCGCCGAGTAGCCGCGCGCCGGCTGGGGCCGGCGCGGGCGTGGCGGCTGGGCCCGCCCGGCGCGGGCGTGACCGGCCGCGGTTCTGCCCGCATGGCGTCGGCGTCGCGCGCTCCGGGGATGCGCCTCCGCTCGGGTGCGGGAGCGGGAACACGTCTCCGCAGCCCGGCTTCTCCGACGTTCGGTACGTCTCGGGACGCCCCGGAACCTGCCGCGCCGATCAGGCCCCGTACAGCTCGCCGACCGGCACGGCCACCGGCAGCACGTTCCCCGCGGGGGCGAGTGGGCACGCCCACATCGGGTCGTAGGCGCACGACGGGTTGTACGCGAAGTTGAAGTCGATCACGAGGGTCTCGGGTTCGACTCCCCGGCCGAGGTCGGCGCCCTTGATCGTGTCGAGCAGGTAGCGACCTCCGCCGTAGGTGCCACCGGGGCGCCCGGCCGAGGCATCCCGAACGGGGACGAACAAGCCCCCGCCGTACGAGGTGAGACGCCACACGTCGAGCGACCCGGTGTCGGGCACCTCGACGCGGCCGATGCGCTCGAACCCGACCTCGCCGTCGGTGCCCGTGGTGGCCACGAACGACGCCTCCTCGGCGTCGAGGAGCGGCACCTCGAAGCGCCACGCGGAGTCGTACGGCGCCAGCGGCAGCCCCTCGAACGTGGCACGCTGCTCGGGGAGCAGGGGAGTGGCCGGGTGCCCGGCGAAGAGGGCGTCGCGCTCGATGCGCCAGAGCTCGTGCGCCTCTTCCGGGTCGTCGGCCTCGCGGACCGCCTCGTAGAGCGCGAACACGCGCCGGCGCCAGTCGGCGATGTCGAGGGCGGTGCGGGCGGCGGCGGTCGTCATCCTCCGAGCGTAGGCGTCACCCCGAGCCGCGTCGCTCCGGTTGCGTGAGGGGTCAAGATGTGTCGCTTCGTCGCCCTGGAAGCGACAGAAGATGACCCCTCACGCGCGATGCGGCGGGATGCAACGGGCAGACACGGCGGGAGGGCGGGCAGTAGCGTCGCAGCATGGCATCCCCTCGCATCACGTTGACCGTGCCGGGCCCCGACGGGGATCGGGAGATCGGCATCTCGAACCCCGATCGCGTGCTCTGGCCTGAGGTGGGCATCACCAAGCGGGAGCTGGCGGAGTACTTCATCGCCGTCGCGCAGCCGTTCCTGTCGGCGAACGGCCACCGACCCGTGTCGCTCGAGCGGTTCCCCGAGGGCGTCGGGGGCGAGAGCTTCTTCTCCAAGAATCCGCCCAAGGGGGCGCCGGGCTTCGTGGAGGCCGTGACGGTCACGTACAACAGCGGTCGGCGGCATCCGCAGCTCATCGTCAGCGAGATCGCAACCGCCGTGTGGGCGGCGCAGATGAACACGATCGTGTTCCACCCCTGGGCATCGCTCGCCACCGACCCCGACCACCCGGTCGAGCTGCGCATCGACCTCGACCCGCAGCCCGGTACCGGCATCGCCGAGGCGGCCACCGCGGCACGCGAGCTGCGGGCCGTGCTGCGCGAGGCGGGACTCGAGGCGTGGATCAAGACGAGCGGCAACCGCGGACTCCACGTGTTCTGCCCGATCGAGCCGACGCACGAGTTCCTCGACGTCCGCCACGCGGTGATCGCCGCTGCCCGCGAGCTGGAGAGACGGATGCCGGATGCCGTCACGACCAACTGGTGGAAGGAGGAGCGGGGGCAGCGGGTCTTCGTCGACTTCAACCAGGCGAACCGCGACCGGACGATGGCGGGGGCGTACTCACCCCGTGCGTTGCCCGCGGCGACCGTGTCGACGCCGATCTCCTGGGAGGAGCTCGACGACCTCGACCCGAGCGTGTTCACGGTGCGGTCGATCCCGGAGCGCCTGGCCGCGGTCGGCGATCCGTGGGCCGACTTCGCCGCGAGGCCGGGTCACATCGACTCGCTGCTGGAGTGGTGGCGGCGCGACGTCGACAACGGTCTCGGGGAGTTGCCGTTCCCGCCCGAGTTCCCGAAGATGCCGGGGGAGCCGCCGCGCGTGCAGCCATCGCGCGCCAAGGCGCCGACGGAGTGATCCCGCGACCGTCGTGCGGTCCGCCTCAGTCGAGCACGTCGCCCAGGTCGTACGCGCCGACGGTCTCGAGCTGCGAGAACGTGCACGAGCGCGCTTCGCGGTCGGGTCGCCACCGATCGAACTGCACGGTGTGACGGAAGCGCGTGCCCTCGAGTTGGTCGTACCGCACCTCGAGCACGCGCTCCGGCCGCAGCCGGACGAAGGACACATCCTTGGATGCCGAGAACCGCGAGCGATCGGTCTCTCCGACGACCGCTTCGCCGTCGGCATCCCGTTCCACGAGCGGCGCGAGCTCGTCGATGAGCTCGAGGCGCTTCTTGTCGGTCCATGCCGAGACGCCGCCGACACCGTGCAGGCGGCCCTGGTCGTCGTAGAGGCCGACGAGGAGGGAGCCGACGCCCTGACCGGACTTGTGGATGCGATAGCCCAGCGCCACCACGTCGGCGGTGCGCGCGTGCTTGATCTTGAACATCGTGCGCTTGTTCGGCGCGTACGGCTGGGCCAGGGGTTTGGCCACGACGCCGTCGAGGCCGGCCCCCTCGAACTCGGCCAACCAGCGGCGCGCGAGGTCGGGATCATCGGTCGTGCGGGTCACGTGCACCGGGTGGGGCACCGCACCGAGCAGATCCTCGAGCTGCGCGCGGCGCTCGGAGAACGGCTCGCCCTGCAGATCGCGGTCGCCCCGCGCCAGCAGGTCGAAGGCGATGAACATCGCCGGGGTCTCTTCCGCGAGCATGTTCACTCGGGATGCCGCGGGGTGAATGCGCTGAGACAGGGCCTCCCAGTCGAGGCGCTGCGCCCCGGCCTCGCCGCGGGCGACGACGACCTCGCCGTCGATCAGGCACGGTTCGGGCAGGATCTCGGCGAAGGCGGCGACGAGCTCGGGGAAATAGCGGGTGAGGGGCTTGGCGCCGCGGCTGCCGATCTCGACATCGGTGCCGTCCCATGACACGAGGGCGCGGAAGCCGTCCCACTTGGGCTCGTAGCCGAACCCCCCGTCGACCTTGGCGTGGTCGGGCACGGCGGGCACGGCCTTCGCCAGCATCGGCGCGGGGATGTCGTACGGCATCGCGTCAGTCCGAGCTCTCGTCTCCCGCGAGCGGCACCGGGTTGCGGCGCTTCTTGCGGCGTGCCCACTCGGCGGGCTGGTCGGGGCCGTTCCAGACCGTGATGATGCCCCAGGCGACGGCGGTGAGAGGGACCGCGAGGAGCGTGCCGAGGATGCCGCCGATCGCCGTGCCGCCGGCCAGCACGACGAGCACGACGAAGGAGTGCAGCTTCATCGACCGGCCCATCAGCACCGGCTGGAGGAAGTTTCCCTCGAGCTGGTTCACGAGCACCACGATCCCCACGACGATCAGGGCGACGATCGGACCGTTCGTGACGAGCGCGACCAGAGCGGCGAGGACACCCGCGGTCACGGCACCGACGATCGGGATGAACGCGAGCAGGAACACCAGAACCGCGAGCGGCAGGGCCAGGGGAACCTGCAGGATCGCGAGGCCGACGCCGATACCGATCGCGTCGACGGCCGCCACCGACGCCGTGCCGCGCACGTACGAGCCGAGCACGGTCACGGTCTTGTCGCCGATGCGGCGGGCCCGGTCGTAGTCCTTGCCGTGGAACGGCCGGAGCACGAACTCCCACATGCGCGGGCCGTCTTTGAGGAAGAAGAAGAGGATCACGACCATGAGCACGAAGCCCGTGACGAAGGAGGCGATCGCGTTGACGCCGGCCAGGGCGCTGGTGCCGAACTCGGAGCTCGTCACGAAGTCTTGGATGCCCTGGATGGCCTGATTGACCTGGTCTTGCGAGATGGCGAAGGGCAGCGTGTGGTACCAGTCCTGCGCTTGCTCGAAACCCTGCAGAGCCGAGGAGCGGAGGCGGTCCCACTGGTTGATGACGGCGTTCGCGACGATCCAGCCGAGACCGGCGAGCACGACGACGACGGCGAGCAGGGTGAGGACGGTGGCGAGCACCGCGGGCACGCCCTTGCGGCGCATCCACATCGTCACGGGGCCGAACGCCGAGGCGAAGATGAGCGCCAGGATCAGGGGGATGATCACGAGCGTGAGCTGCCGGATGCCCCAGATGAGGCCCGCGACCAGCACCACGACGATGATGATCTGCACGGCCCGGATGGCGAGGCGCCCGAATCCGTCGGACCACAGGCTCTTGGGTGGCGTCTGCACCGCCTGGGCGACGGACGTGACGGCGTCGCGCGGCGCGGGATGACGAGAGAACAGGCCCATGAGGACAAGGTAGCGGGGACCCCCGACATGGCGCCCGCGGGTTGCGCGGGTCGGGGCCGCGGATTAGGCGGCGAGATCCGCAGAGCTCCGGGCCGTCGCGAACGCCGGGGTCCGGCATCCGGAATCAGACGAACGCGCTCACCCCGGTGATGTCGCGGCCGAGGAGGAGCGCCTGCACGCTCTCGGTGCCCTCGTACGTGTGAATCGCCTCGATGTCGGCCATGTGCTGCATGACCCCGTTCTCGAGCAGGATGCCGTTGCCCCCGAGCAGGTCGCGCGCGATCGACGCGACCCGGCGCGCGGCGCGGGTGTTGTGGTACTTCGCGAGGGAGGCCTGCGTCGGTCGCAGGCCGCCGGAGGTCTCGAGATCGGCCAGGCGACGGCAGTAGAGCTGCATCGCGGTGAGCTCGTCGAGCATCTGCGCGAGGCGTTCCTGCACCATCTGGAACTTCGCGAGGGGCTTGCCGAACTGCATGCGCTCCGTGGCATACGTCCGCGCGATCTCGTAGCAGGCGGTCGCGTGGCCGAGTGCCGACCAGGCCACGCCCGACCGCGTGGCGAACAGCACGGTCGACGCGTCTTTGAAGGTGTGGGTGCCGGGCAGCACGGCATCCGGAGCGAGGCGCACGTCGTCCATCGCGATGTGCGCCTGATGGATGCCACGCAGCGAGACCTTGCCGGTGATGACGGTGCCCGTGTAGCCCGGGGTGTCTTGCTCGACGAGGAAGCAGCGGACGTTGCCGTGATCGTCGCCGCCCTCGTTCTCGACGCGGGCCCACACGAAGGTGATGCCGCCGGAGGCGCCGTTGCCGATCCACTTCTTCGTTCCGCTGAGAGACCAGCCGTCGTCGGTGCGGGTCGCGGTGGTCTCGAGCGAGACGGAGTCGGAGCCGTGGTCGGGCTCGGTGAGGGCGAAGGCGCCGAGCACGGTCCCCGCCGCCAGCGGCTGCAGCCAGCGCGCCTGCTGCTCGGGGGAGCCGAAGAGCGCGAGGGTGCGTAGCCCGAGCCCGCCCTGCACCGCGAGCGCCGTGGCGAGCGAGCCGTCGTGGCGCGACACCTCCATGTTCACCAGGCCCGCGGCCAGGGGGGAGGAGGCCGGCAGATCCGGGTGCTCGATGCCGTCGGTGAAGAGCTCGAGCTCTCCCATGCGCCGAAGCAGTTCGACCGGGTAGGTCGCGGCATCCCATTCGCCCTGCATGCGCGTGCCGACCTCGTCGGCGAACGCCTTCGCGCGATCCCAGACGGCGCGGTCGGCGTCGGGGATGTCGACGAACACGGCGTAATAGTCGGTGTCGCGGCGGCCGAGGAGGTCGTAGTGGGCGACGCGCTCACCGGGCAGCGTGCGGGCATCGGCTTCGATGGTCATGGGTCTCAGTATCGCGCATATTGGTACTGGGTGTCACGCTGTGGGGTGCCGAGGTGGGCGACGACCGGTAGGGTCGCGGGCGTGAGCACGCTGACCTTCCTTCCCGCGGCCGAGAACCCGCACCTGCTGGCCACGCCCGTCGCGGCGGCGATCGCCGATCTCGATCCCGCGACGGCCGCGCTCATCGACGTCGCGGCGGTCGACCCGGCGCTCGCCGACACCGCGGCCTTCTGCGAGGCCTACGGCCAGAGCCTCGACATCTCGGCGAACTGCCTCGTCGTGCAGGGAACACGCGGGGGAGTGACCACCACCGCCGCCTGCCTGGCGCTTGCCAGCACGCGCCTCGACGTGAACGGCGCCGTACGCCGCCTCCTCGACGCGCGCAAGGCGACCTTCGCGCCGATGGACGACGCCGTCGCGCAGACCGCGATGGAGTACGGCGGCATCACGCCGCTCGGCATCCCCTCCGCCTGGCGTCTCCTTCTGGACGCGCGCGTGGCCGCCCTGCCGCGGGTGATCGTCGGCGCCGGCATCCGGGGCGCGAAGCTGTTCCTGCCGGGAGCCCTGCTGGCCTCGCTCGCCGGCGCCGAGGTCATCGAGGACCTCGCGAAGCCCGTCGCCTGACTGCGTGGGCGCCGCCCCCCGCCCCCCCCGCCAGAGCGTTTCCTGGACACTCAACGGGGCGCGCGGGCGCGCCGGCGCGGGCGCGGGCGCGGGCGCGCGCCGCGGCTCAGTCGCCGAGCGACGCGCGCAGACGCCGGGTGACCTCGGCGGCGGGCATGCGGCGCGGGAACGCCGCGATGATCACGTCGTCGCCCGCCGCGTCGTCGCCGGACGGATGCACGCCGTAGCGGCGGAGCACGTCGTCGAGAGCGCGTCGGAGAACGGATGCCGGGACCCGCGCGCCGCGCATGAGCCGGCGCAGCACGTGGTTGTGCACCGCGGTGACCAGGGCCGCGAAGCCCACGGCGTCGAGCGGGTCGAGACCGGGCAGGGCCGAGCGCAGGTACTCGTCGAAGAGGCGCTCGTACCGGAACACGGTGATGATCTCGCGGTCGCGCAGGCCCGCGACCTGGCGCACGATCGCATAGCGGCGCCGGGCGAGCTCGGGGTCGGCTGCGAAGTGGCGGAACACCCGCACCGACGCCTCGCACACGGCCGCCCAGGGGTCGTCGTGCTGCTGCGACAGGTACGCGCGCGTCTCGCCGAGCAGCACCTCGTGGTCGGCGAAGACGACGTCTTCCTTGCCGCCGAACTGCCGGAAGAACGTCGACCGGGAGACTCCGGCGGCCTGAGCGATCTGCTCGACGGAGGTCTGGTCGTAGCCGCGCTCGGCGAACAGGTCGATCGCCGCGGCCACCACGGCCGTGCGGCTCGAGGGGGCAGCGGCGTCACTCACACCGGAAGCCTAACCGCGCCGGCCTCAGCGCCGTCGGGCGCGGGCCCGGAGGATGAGAAGGACCACGCCGCCCACGAGGATCAGCAGCGCGAGGATCGTGAGCGGGATGAGGCCCGCGGCATCCATTCCCGTCGACGCGAGACGATCGCGAGCCTGCGCGGACGGGGAGGGGTCGGGGGCCGTCGACGGGGTCGGCGCGACCGTCGGGGTCGGCTCCGTCGTCGGGGTGGGCGTAGGCGTGGGTTCCGGCGTGGGCGTCGGCTCCGGCGTGGGCGTGGGCGTGGGCGTCGGCTCGGGGCGCGGCGGAAGGGCGGCGAGTGCCGCCTCGGCGTCGATGAGGCCCGCCCCGACGATGTTCTCGACGGGTACGGAGGCCCATGGGGAGGCGGCCGGAGTCGCCGTCGAGGTCAGGAGCTCGCGGATCCGCTCCTGATCGGCGTCCGGCGCCAGCGAGAAGATGAGGGCGGCGACGGCGGCGGCGTTGGGGGCGGCTGCCGACGTGCCCGAGAAGACCTTCTCTCCGGCGACGTCGGTATCGGCGCCGAGCACGGAGGTGCGCACGGCGTCCACCGAGAGCAGGTCGGGCTTGGCCACGACCGGTCGCGGGTCGAGAACGACCGACGGCTCGGCCGCCGTGCGGGAGCCGAACGCCCACGTGACGGGACCGATGCTGCTGAAGGCCTCGATCTCGGTCGGCGTCGCCGCCGGGGCCGCGGCCACCGAGATGGCGGCGGGATCGCCGTTGTGGCCCATGATCGTGCGGCCCACGGTGTCGGACCCCTCCGAGCGCCAGTAATCCGCGGAGCCGAGGTTCACCGACTGGTCGAAGGCGAGGTAGATCGGTGGCAGGGGCAGCGAAGTCGTGGCATTCGGGACGCGCACGCGGGCGACGCTGATGCCGATGTCGAACGGCTTCTCGCGCGGGGGGAGGGCGACCGTGAAACCGGGGGTGCCGTCGCCCAGCGGTTTCGGGGCCGCCTCGACCGGCGTGCCGTCGGCCGTGACGACCGGCACGAAGAGCCCGCTCACCCGCCCCGCCGGTTCGCCCCACTGGAAGATGACCTCGCTCTCGTCGGCGCCCTTGCCGAAGTAGCCGAGGGTCGCGTCGGTGCCCTCGGAGGGGTCGACGTCGAGACAGTCGACCGGCGCCTCCTGGCCCTGGGCGATGACGGCGGCGACGACGTCGTCGGGGCAGGCCATCGGACGGTACGCGGTGGTCTCCCACCCGTTGATCGGCGTCTTGTCCTGCCCCTCGCGGGGAGCGATCGCGATCTTGTTGCCGTTGCCCGCCGCCGTGAAGTAGGCGACGCCGGCGTCGGTCGCGCGGACGATCGCCTCCCCCATGAGCGAGCGCTGGAAGACCGAGTCGTGTTCGAGTCCGATGTCGTCGACGATCACGTCGGCGCCCGCCGCGACGAGCAGGTCGACCGCCTCGCGCAGGGCGGCCGGGTCGTCGCGGTCGAGGCCGGCGAAGGCCAGAGAGGCGCCGGGCGCGATGCCGTGCACGAGCTGGAGCATCGCGCGACCCTCGTCGCTGCCCTCGTACCCCTCGCGGACGACCTCGACGGCCGTCGTGCGCCCGCACGGGTTGCCGACCCCCGGGAGGAGGCCGTGCGCGATGTCGTCGGCGACGGTCGCCCCGGATGCCGCGGTGAGGGCGAAGGAGTCGGAGATCACCCCGACGGTGACGCCGGATCCGTCGACGCCGAACCGCTCGCGCGCGATGTCGGCCCGCAGCGGTGCGTCAGCGTCGACCGGGATCGTCCGGCACGATGCCGCCTCGTCGGTGGGGGCGGCCCACGCGGCGGGGGCGATCCCCGTCACGGCGAGGACGACGGCCAGGGCGAAACTCAGACGCGTGCGCACGCGGTGGCTCCTCGGGTCTCGGGCGCCGTCGGCTCGGGCGAGCGGCGGTGGCTCGGGGAGCGCACGATGTTCATCCTAGAAGTCACACTCAGGTGAATCACAGCTTGAGGAGAGAACGCGACGTGCTCGCCGCGGGCACGCCGGCGGTCGCGGCCCGGCTCCGTGGATGGCAGGGCGCGGCATCCGCTCGGTTTGCGCCGCAGAACCGGTCAGCTCTTCGCGCCGGTGAAGGCGAGCGCGCCGCCGAGGCCGATCATCATGACGCCGCCCGTGCCCGACAGCGTCGAGATGCGCTTGGGCGAATGGGCGAACCAGGTGCGCGCGGTGCCGGCGGCGAGGGCCCACACGCTGTCGCACGTCAGGGCCATGAGCTGGAACATCAGACCAAGCACGAGGAGCTGCAGCCACGCGGCACCCGCGTGCGGGGCGACGAACTGCGGAAGCACGGCGACGAAGAACGCGATCGTCTTGGGGTTGGTGAGGCCTACGACGAAGCCCTGGCGCAGGAGCGTCCACGACGAGGCGGGTCTGCGGGTGGCGCCGGCGACCGCGGCGTGGCGGTGGCGGATGGCCTGGATGCCGAGCCACACCAGGTAGATGGCCCCGGCGATCTTCAGCACGGTGAAGGCGACGGTCGAGGAGGCGACGATCGCGCCGACCCCGAAGGCGACGGCGAGCACCGCGGGCACGGTGCCGAGGGCGTTGCCGACGACGCTGAGCACCCCCGCGCGACGCCCGAGGGCGATCGATCGACCGATGACGAACAGCACGCTGGGCCCGGGGATGACGATGATCACGACGGAGGTCGCCACGAAGGCCAGCAGGTTCTCGATCGGAGGCATGCGTGCACCGTACTGCGGTTGCGTTTCGACGATGAGACGGGCCGCGTCGGCGTGCGGGGCTCCGGAGGTTCCGGATGCCACCGGCCCCGCGCCGCGTCAGGAGGGGCGCGAAGGCGGCCTTCCTCCGGAGCGCGGCCCCGCCACCGGCCGCGGCCGGGCAGCCGCGGCGACCCGGCCGCAGTCGCGGCCGGGCGCACGCACCGCTCCGGGGCCGGTGTAGGGTGTGCCGGGCTCCGGAGAAACGGCGGATCTCCGGCCGAATGCGGCCTGAATGGGAGACGTGGCGCGAACTTCTCCGGAGTTCGGCACACCCCGGCCGGCCCGCCGACACCGGAGCCGCCCCGCCCGGCACACCCGGGCGGCCGACGAGCCGGAGCCCGCCGGCTACGCGGGCACGCCCTCTCGCGCCAACAGCTCCGTGATGCGGCCGACGCAGCCGCCGCAGCCGGTTCCCGCGCGGGTCGCCGCCTTCACGCACGCGACGGTCGGCTCTCCGGCCGCGGCGGCCTCGCGGATCGCCCCGGCGCTCACGCCATTGCACCAGCAGATCGTCGCGTCGGCGGCGAAGGGGTCGCCTGTGGCGAGCATTCCGGCGTCCGGCGCGTCCAAGCGCAGCAGCGTCGAACGGTTGGCGGGCAGTTCCGACCCGCGCTCGAACAGGAGGGTCAGCTCGGCACCGGTGCGCGGCATCCCGACCGCGACGAAGCCGGTGAGCACACCGTCGACGGTGACGAGCTTGACGTAGGCGCCGCGCGCGGGGTCGGCCCAGAGCGTGACCTGGGGGCCACGGCATCCGGGGGCGTGCGAGAACGGGTCGGCGTCGACCGCGCCGCCGGCGACGACGTCGATCCCCTCGGCCTTAAGCATGACGACGCCCGGCCGCTCGGCCACGGCCGGGGTCTCGACCCCCGACGACAGCAGCGCCGCGAGGCGGTCGGCCTGTCGCCAGCCCGGGCCGACGAGTCCGCTCGGGCCGCCGGGCACACGCCCGTCGGCGTCGGCGCCCGCGGGGTCGGCGACGTGCGCGCAGTCGCCGATCGCGAAGACGGCGGGGTCGGTCCACGAGCGCGAGACTCCGTCGACGAGGATGCCCGCCGATGTGGCGAGACCGGCGAGGGATGCCACCTCCGTCCGCGCCGCGACCCCGCACGACAGCACGAGCAGGTCACCGGCGAGCACCTTCCCGTCGGCGCAGACGAGACCGTCGAACCACGCGTGACCGTGATCGTCGTGACGGACGAGGATGCTCTCGGCCCGCGCGTGGTGGGCCATCTCGACCCCGGCGGCTTCGGCCGCGGCGGCGAGCACGCGGCCGCCGTTCTCGTCGAGCGTGCGGTTCATCGGGGCGGCGGAGTGGTACGCCACGACGACGTCGGCTCCGGCTTCGGCTGCGGCCAGCGCGAGCTCCATGCCGAGCACGCCCGCGCCGAGCACGACGATCCGCTGCCCGGCCGACACGGCCGCGCGCACGTGCTCGGCGTCGGCGAGGTCGCGCAGCGCGACGACCCCGCGCGGCAGAGGCGCCCCGCCGAGATCGAGCGCCTCGGGGGTGGCCGAGACCGACGCTCGGTCGCGCCGCGCGCGCTCCATCCCGGCGAGTGTCGGCACGTTCGCCCGCGCCCCGGTCGCGAGCACGAGCCGGTCGTAGTCGAGGCGGATGCCATCGTGCAGACGCAGCACGCGACGGTGGCGGTCGACGCCGACCACCGTCGTGCCGAGGTGGAAGCGCACGCCGGCGTCTTCGGCGACGCGGCGGTCGTCCATGTCGAGGCCCGCGCGGTCGGTGCGGCCGACGGCGTACTCGGCGAGCAGCACGCGGTTGTAGACGTCGTGCGTCTCGGCCCCGATCACGGTGAGATCGATGCGTCCCTCGCGGACCGCGGGCAGCAGCCCGTCGATCAGCCGCGCCCCGACCGGGCCGTAACCGACCAGCACCACGCGCTCAGACACGGGTCGCCTCCTCGATGAGGGCTGCCGGGTGCTCCGACACCACGACGGCCACGCGCTCGGCAGAGAAGGCGACGGGAGCCGTGGCATCCGGAGCCACCGTCACCCGCGTGCGCTTGAACTCGGGCATGGCCGAGGTCGGGTCGACGATCGCCTCGGTCAGGCGGTTCGCGCACTCATCGCCCGCGTAATGGAAGGGCAAGAAGACGGTGTCGTGGCGGATGTCGGTCGTCACGCTCGCCCGCGCCTTCACGGTGCCGCGATCGCTCGACACGGCGACCAGCGCACCCTCGCGGATGCCGAGACGTGAAGCCGTCGCGGGATGGATCTCGAGCCGCGCCTCGGGGCGCGCGCCGTTCAGCTCGGCCACCCGTCGGGTCTGCGTGCCCGACTGGTACTGCTGCAGGTAGCGGCCGGTGACGAGGGTCAGCTCCGCGCCGCGATCGGTGGGCGCCGGGGGAGTGGCATCCACCGCCACCAGGCGAGCACGGCCGTCGGCGTGCGCGAAGCGTTCCGTGAACGGTCGCGGCGTGCTCGCGGAGCGGTACGGCCAGTACGCCTCGACGCCGGTGTCGAGCAACTCGTGCGACAGGCCGGAGTAGTCGGCGACGCCGCCCTCCGACGCGCGAGCGAGCTCGTCGAACACCTCGGCCGGGTCGGTCGACCAGGTGGATGCCGAGCCCAGGCGCCGCGCGAGCTCCGACATGATCCACAACTCGCTGCGGGCACCGTCCGGCGCGGCCAGGGCGCGCCGGCGGCGGATGACCCGGCCCTCGAGCGAGGTCATCGTGCCCTCCTCCTCGGCCCACTGCAGCACGGGCAGCACGATGTCGGCGAGTTCCGCGGTCTCGCTGAGGAAGAAGTCGCAGACGACGAGCGTGTCGAGGGCCTGAAGCCGCTCGCGCAGGGCGTCGACGTCGGGCGCCGAGACGACGACGTTCGACCCGGCGACCAGCAGCGTCTTCACCGGCCCGCCCAGTTCGCCGAGCAGGGCGGTGGCCGGGATGCCGGCATCCGGAAGCTCGTCGGCATCCACGCCCCACACCCCGGCGACGTGCCGGCGCGCTTCGGGGTCGCGGATGGAGCGGTAGCCGGGCAGCTGGTCGGCCTTCTGGCCGTGCTCGCGTCCGCCCTGGCCGTTGCCCTGGCCGGTGAGGGTGCCGTAGCCCGAGCCCTCGCGGCCGACGAGGCCGAGCACGAGCGCGAGGTTGATCGCGGCGGTCGCGGTGGCGGTGCCGTCGACGTGCTGTTCGACGCCGCGCCCGGTGAGGATGTACGCGCCGCCCGCGGCGAGGCGCCGAGCGGTCTCGCGGAGCTGGGCGACCGGGATGCCGGTGGTCGAGGAGGTGCGCTCCGGCCACCACGCGGCGACCGATCGTCGGAGGGCGTCGAATCCGGCGGTCCGCTCCTCTATATATGCGCGGTCGGCGAGGCCCTCGGCGATGACGATGTGGGTGAGACCGAGCAGCAGCGGCAGGTCGGTGCCGGGCGCGGGCTGCAGGTGGGTGCCGGCGCCGTCTTCGGTGAGGCGCGCGGTGGCGGAGCGGCGCGGGTCGACGACGATCAGACCGCCCGCGGCACGCGCTCCGGCGAGGTGCGCGAGGAACGGCGGCATGGTCGCGGCGACGTTGGAGCCGAGGAGCAGGATGGTCCGCGCGTCGTCGAGGTCGGTGACGGGGAAGGGGAGGCCCCGATCCATGCCGAAGGCCCGATTGGATGCCGCTGCCGCCGACGACATGCAGAACCGGCCGTTGTAGTCGATGCGCGAGGTGCCGAGGGCGACGCGGGCGAACTTGCCGAGCTGGTACGCCTTCTCGTTGGTGAGTCCGCCGCCGCCGAAGATGGCGTTGGCGTCGGCTCCGTGGGTGGCCTTCGTGTCGCGGAACGCCGCGGCGACGGCATCCAGTGCCTCATCCCAGGTGGTCTCGGCGAGGGTGCCGTCGGGGCGCCGCATCAGCGGCATCCGGAGTCTGTGGGGGGATGCCAAGAGCTCCGCCGACGTCCAGCCCTTGGCGCAGAGTCCTCCCCGGTTGGTGGGGAAATCTCTGCCCGTGACCGCTGTCTCGCTATCGTGCAGGACGGTCATGGCGCACTGCAGCGCGCAGTAGGGGCAGTGGGTGTCGGCGGAGCTCATGGACATCAGATGCGGGTGCCGCTCTTCTTCGACAGCGTCAGGTAGACGCTGGCGGTGATGGCGAGGAAGGCGACGTAGGCGAGGGCGAACCAGCCGAGGGCGGGGGTGTACGAGCCGAACGTCGTCTTCGAGAAGCCGAGCAGCTGCGGGATGAAGAAGCCGCCGTACGCGCCGATCGCCGAGATGAGGCCGAGGGCCGCGGCCGCCTTGCGCTGCGCGCCGATGCCGCCGTTGGCCTTGAGGGTGAAGATCGTCGGGATCATGCGGTAGGTCGAGCCGTTGCCGATGCCCGCCGCGGCGAACAGCACCAGGAAGCAGAGCAGGAAGACGGCGAAGTTCTGCATCGGCAGGGTCAGGATGACGCTCAGGATGCCGAGACCCATCACCGTGAAGGCGCCCATCGTGATGACGGTGCCGCCGAAGCGGTCGGCGAGCTTGCCGCCGTAGGGGCGGGCGAGCGAGCCGACGAGCGCACCCATGAAGGCGAGCGTGACGGTGGCGGTGCCGATCGCGATTCCCTTGAAGTCGGGGAACGTGTCAGCGAGCAGCTTCGGGAAGACGCCGGCGAAACCGATGAACGAGCCGAAGGTGCCGATGTAGAGCACGGCCATGATCCACAGGTGCGGCTCTTTGAGGGCGGCGAGGGATGCCGTGATGTCGGACTTCGCGTTGGAGAGGTTGTCCATGCGGAGGGACGCGCCGATCATCGCGACGATGATGAGCGGCACCCAGATGAGACCGGCGAGCGGCAGGTTGAGGGTCGCGGCGGCGCCGACGGTGATGACGATCGGGACGACGAACTGCGCGACCGAGGCGCCGAGGTTGCCGCCGGCGGCGTTGAGTCCGAGCGCGTAGCCCTTCTGCGCGGCCGGGTAGAAGAACGTGATGTTCGCCATAGAGCTGGCGAAGTTGCCGCCGCCGAAGCCGGCGAACGCGGCGATGAGGAGGAGCAGGCCGAAGGGGGTCGCGGGGTTCGACACCGCGATGGCGAGGCCGATGCTCGGGATGAGCAGGAGCCCTGCCGAGACGATCGTCCAGTTGCGACCGCCGAAGCGCGGAACCATAAATGTGTAGGGGATGCGCAGCGTCGCGCCCACCAGGCTCGGCATGGAGATGAGCCAGAAGATCTCACCCGTCGAGAGCTGGAAGCCCGCCGCCGGCAGCGACACGACGACGACCGACCACAGCTGCCACACGACGAACCCGAGGAACTCGGCGAAGATCGACCACCGCAGGTTGCGGGCGGCGATGGCCTTGCCTTCCCTGGCCCACTGGGTGGCGTTCTCGGGGTTCCAGTTGTCGATCCAGCGGCCGGGGCGGTGTTGTAGTTCCGTTGCCTCGCCGGTACTCGGCGCGGTCGGTGCGGCGGGCGTTGCGGCCGCGGGCGGCGTTGCGGTTTCGGGGCGCGGGTCGGTGACGGTCACGGGGTCCTCCGGTGGGCGATGTGGGGAGGTGCAGCGCCCCGCATGGGCGGGGCGTGCCGTCAGCGTAGGGAGGGGGCGTTACCCGGGACCGCGTCGGGAGGGGCGGGGAGGTAACGGTTGGCTCACTTCGATCGCGAATCGAACGAGATCCCCTCATAACGATTTCGAAACACGGGTTCAACAAGCCGAAACACGCGGCGACGACGTCAATGGACTGACCGCGCGGCGATCGCTCAATAGAGTGGGTGCATTGTGCAATTACCTGGGGGCGTCGCATGGTCTACACGGGATCTTCGGATGATCTTGTCGCAAGGATTTCGTACTCACTGACGAAGGCTGTCGACGGTGCTCGACCGCTGGCCTTTCTCACGGGGTCTGGTGTCAGTCGGGGGGCCGTTCCGATGAGTGGTCAGATCGTTTCCCGAATAAGGAAGTCCATTACGGAAGACGACGATGTCGCAGCCTTTGATGCTCACCTCGCAGGGGCAAGCGATGACGGGGAACGGTATCAGCAGGCATTCCAGTGGCTAGGTGTACCCGGTCATGAGGTTGGTGACACCCGGCTGATCGGGGGGCGGCCGCCGCAGGCGGTGTGTGCTCGAGCGTAGTTGTAGTGCTCGAGCCAGGGCGCGAGCGCTTCGGCGCGGTGCTG